>Ga0102594_1001825_pt1 | contig 12167 bp, 10 predicted proteins | sample AraplaCol_mLB_r2_2_FD_76863 | JGI IMG/M metagenome (GOLD analysis project Ga0102594, IMG submission 76863) | Arabidopsis root microbial communities from North Carolina, USA - plate scrape MF_Col_mLB_r2 (SPADES assembly) (version 2) | ecosystem: Host-associated > Plants > Roots > Endosphere...
GCAAGGCCGACGACATGGCCGCCATCCTCTACACCAGCGGCACCACCGGCCGCAGCAAGGGCGCGATGCTCACGCACGGCAACCTGCTGTCGAACGCCGAGGTGCTGAAGGACTACTGGGGCTGGACCGAGGGCGACGTGCTGATCCACGCGCTGCCCATCTTCCACGTGCACGGCCTGTTCGTCGCGCTGCACGGCGCGCTGCTCAACGGCAGCAAGATCCTGTGGTTCGCCAAGTTCGACCCGAAGCGCGTCGCGCAGAAGCTGCCCGAAGCCACGGTGTTCATGGGCGTGCCCACGCTGTACGTGCGCCTCCTGGCCGAGCCGGGCCTCACGCGCGAGGCGGTGCGCAACATGCGCCTGTTCGTCGCGGGCTCGGCGCCGCTGCTCATCGAGACCTTCGACGAATGGCGCGAGCGCACCGGGCACACCATTCTCGAGCGCTACGGCATGAGCGAGACGGTCATGCTCACCTCCAACCCCTACCGGCCGGAGCAGGGCGAGCGCCGCGGCGGCACCGTCGGCTTCGCGCTGCCTGGCGTGCAGCTGCGCGTGCGCGACGACAGCGGCCGTGACTGCACCACCGACGAGATTGGCAACATCGAGGTCAGCGGCCCCAACGTGTTCGCGGGCTACTGGCGCATGCCCGAGAAGACGAAGGAGGAGTTCACCGCCGACGGCTTCTTCAAGACCGGCGACGTGGGCAAGATCGACGGCCGGGGCTACATCACCATCGTCGGGCGCAGCAAGGACCTGATCATCAGCGGGGGCTACAACGTGTACCCAGCCGAGATCGAGGGCTACATCAACGAGATGGCCGGCGTGGCCGAGAGCGCCGTGGTCGGCGTGCCGCACCCCGACTTCGGCGAGGTGGGCGTGGCCATCGTCATTCCCAAGGCGGGTGCAGCGCTCGATGGTGACGCCATCGTGGCGGAGCTGAAGTCGAAGCTGGCCAACTTCAAGATTCCCAAGCGCTGCTTCGTGGTGCCCGAGCTGCCGCGCAATGCCATGGGCAAGGTGCAGAAGGCGCTGCTGCGCACCGAGCACAAGGGACTGTTCGCGACCTGAGCCGGTTCAAGCCCCGACTGCTGCTGGCGCGAGTCCGTTCATCAGCCCGCTGCCCGCGTGGCAGTTGACGTACTCGTAGCTCTGCTCGTCGGCCTTGAGCACCGACACCTCGTGATACACGCGCAGCTGCAGCTGGAAGTTCAGCGCCTGCACGTAGCGCATGAAGCTGCCGAAGATCGCGACGTGCGTGGGGTGCGACTCGGCCCAGCGTTCCATGTCGGCCAGCGAGCGCCAGTAGCTCAGCCCGAACGACTTCTGCAGCGGCGCGCCCTGCGCGTCGAGGTGGCGCATGTAGCGGTTGCTGTAGCAGCCGATGCCCAGCCCCTGGTCGCGCAGGAAGTCCATGCCCTCGCGCAGCACCGGTTCCATGTCCTGCAGGTAGAGCGTGCGCTCCTGGCCGGTGGTGTCGGTCCATTCCTGGCCGGAGCGGATCATCGCGACGTTCTCGTGGCCCGCGATGCGCACGCGCTGCCCCGGCGCCGGCACGCCTGCGATCACCGCGCGCGAGCCCGAAGGCGCCATCGCGTCGGTCTGCGACAGCGGAATGCGGTCGCGCATTGAACCCCAGTACCCGTGCTCCTGCAGCTCGCCGCTGACCCCGCCCATCACCACGCCGACGCCTTCGAAGCGGTCGGGCGTGTTGAACATGGTCTCGAAGTGCTCGACGCGGGGCGAGGCGATCTCGCGGAAGTAGCCGAGGCCTTCCGTGAGCCGTTCGTCGGAGCGCCACCAGGCGTCGACAGCGGGCGTCGCGCACCAGCGCGCGTAGGCGGCGGGGTCGTTCCAGTAGGCGATGGCGATCATGTTGTCGAAGCCTTGCGCGTCGACGTAGTGCGTGAGGTCGTGATGGCCGGGGCCGTCGGGCAGGGCGAAGTCGCGCGCGATCTTCATCAGCGCGGCACAGGCGCGGCCCTGCATTTCGGCGCCGCGCGACTGCACGCCGAAGTAGCCCATCACGACCTGCCTCACCGCGACCGGTGCGCGGGCCGACCACACGGGGTAGGGCGGCACGTAGTCGTCTTCCACGCGGCGGTGGCGCGTGCGGGGGCACTTCAGGTGCTCGTCGATGGCGGATTCCATGGTGCGCCTCCGTTGCTTCAGGCCGCGACCGGTTCTGGCGTGCTGACTTCAGGCTCCGGCGACGTCGCCTGCTGCACCACGACCGGTTCGCGGCGCGTCTTGTTGAGCAGCAGCTGCGTGACATCGGGCCGCGAGTAGTGGCCGCTCGGGTCGGCTGCGGCCTTGGCGAGCGAGATCATGCCGAGGTCGATGTCGGCGACGACCAGGCCTTCCTCGTCTTCCGCCAAAGGCGTGCCCAGTGGCGAGCCGTCGGGTGCGTAGATGCGCGCGTAGCCACCGCCGGTGCGCAGCATCTGCTGCTTGCCGGCGTCGGTGCACATCAGCTCGCTCATGGCCTTCGACACGGTGGCGCAGGGCGCGATCACGAAGCACTGGCCCTCGGCCGCGTACACCTGGCTCGCGGCGTTGTTGACCTCGGGCCCCAGCGCGTAGGCCGCGCCGCGGTAGAGAGAGAAGCTCGGCCATGCGCCGCAGTGGATCTGCTCGTTCTGCGAGTACATCGCGTACTTGCTCAGCGGCTGCAGGTGCTCCCAGCACGAGAGTGAGCCGATGTTGCCCAGCGGCGTGCGGATCACGGCGAGGTCGGAGCCGTCGCCTTCGCCGAACACCGTGCGCTCGACGTGCGTGGGCTTGAGCTTGCGCCGCGTCTGCACCGTCTCGCCCTGGTCGTCGATGAGCGCCTGCGCGATGTAGAGGCTGCCCGCGGCCTTCTCGCTGTAGCCAAGCGAGACCCAGATTCCGAGCCTGCGCGCCGCCTGCGCGACGCGCTCGAACTCGGCCGAGCCGACGACCAGCGAGTTGTCGTGGTACCGCTGCACGAACTGCATGCCCCAGGCCGGCGAATCGAGCCAGATCCACCACGGGTAGCCGGGCACCCAGGTCTCGGGAAAGGCGATGAGCTTCACGCCCTGTTTCGCGGCCTGCGCCATCAGGTCGATGGTCTTGTCGATGGTGCCGTCGAGGTCGAGGAACACGGGGGCGGCCTGCACTGCGGCGACGCGCAGCTTGGGGTGGACGGTGGTCGGCATGAGAGTTCTCCAGATGCAATGAAAGTGACGGGGCGTGAATGCTTCGGTCCGCAGGCACCGGGTTTGCGCTGTGGCATGCGGGTTGCTTGAAGCGTAGATTCGCGCCGCCGGAACGCCTTGACCCGGTTTGGCGGCGTTCTTGTTCCAGCGTTGCATCCGTTCGTTGCCCAGGCTTTCCGAGGAATCCGATGACCCAGCTGCTCAGCACCGATGCCGTTTCGCGCAACCAGCGGCTCGCCTACTGGACCGACATGATCTGCAACGTCTACGTGCAGCTGGGCTGCGACCCGGTGCACGGCGGCGATTCGGGCGACCCGGGCGATTTCGAGGGAAGCATCCGCCAGCACACGTTGCCCGGGCTCGACGTGTCGGTTGTCACCTCGAGCCCGCAGAAGGTGATGCGCACGCCGGGGCACATCTCGCATTCCAGCGACGACTACTTCCTCGTGAGCATCCAGGCGCGCGGCCAGGGCGTGGTGCGGCAGGACGGCCGCGACGCGGTGCTGTCGGCCGGCGATTTCGCTCTGTACGACAGCACGCGGCCCTACCAGCTGCTGTTCGACGAATCATTCGAGCAGATCGTGCTCAAGCTGCCCGGCGAACGCCTGCGCAGCGAGTTGCGCGACACCGAGGCGCTGACGGCCACCACCGTGTCGGGGCGCGAAGGCGCGGGACACCTGCTGCTGGGCATGATCCGCACGCTGCGCGAGGACATCGACACGCTGCAGCCGGCCTCGGCCCTCGCGGTGGCCAACGGCGTGCAGAACATCCTGGTGGCGGGGCTGCAGACGCTGCCGGCGGCGAGCGCGCCTTCGCTGAGCAATCTGGCGGCTTACCACCTCGCGCGCGTGAAGCGGCGCATCGACGAGCAGTTGGCCGATCCGTCACTCTCGGTGAGCACGCTGGCGACCGGGCTGGGCGTCTCGGTGAGCCACATCCATCGCGTGTTCAAGAGCGAGCCGCTCACGCCGTCGCAATACATCTGGGAGCGCAGGCTGCAGGCATGCAGCCGCGACCTGCTGGAGCCGCGCCTGGCAGGCCGTCCCGTGGCCGATATCGCCTACGGCAGGGGATTCAATGACGCGGCGCACTTCAGCCGCGCGTTCAGGGAGCGATTCGGCTGCTCGCCACGCGAGTGGCGGCAGCAGCGCATGCAGTAACGGATCGAAGGATCGGCTTACTGAACCAGCAGCACCGTGGTGTTCGTCTCGGCGATCACCTTGGTGGCGACGGAGCCCATCAGCGCTCGGCCGAGGATGCCGTGGCCGTGCGTGCCCAGCACGATCAGCCCCGCCTGCGCGGCGGCGGCCGACTTGAGAATCTCCTCGGCGATGTGGCCGTGGCGCGCATCGACCGTGTAGTTGGCGATGCCCTGTGCCGCGAGCTGCGCCTTCACGGGGTCGATCACCTTGGCGCTTTCCTCGGCGTAGTAGTCGGAGACGATCTCCTTGCTGAGGTGGCGCGTGACGTGGCCCGAGATGCCGGTGCACACGTGCACGATGACCAGTTCGTGGCCGTCCACGAACATCGCGCGGTTGGCAACCAGATAAGCCAGCGCCTTCTGCGTGTAGGCGCTGCCGTCGACTGCGATGAGGATTTTCATGGCCCCGTTATACGGCGCGTGCCGCGCGGGCGGCAACGAGTCGCACCTCTCGCGCAAGGGCCTTGCGCCCGAAGGGAATCAGCCGTGCAGGCCCTTCCAGAGCATGTAGGCGGCCAGCATGTAGAGGATGCTCGCGAACACGCGCTTGAGCTTCTTCACCGGCAGGCTGTGCGCCGCCTTCGCGCCCAGTGGCGCGGTCAGCACGCTGCACAGGGCGATCACCGCCAGCGCGGGCAGCCAGATGTAGCCGAAGGAGCCGGCCGGCAGGCCCTGCACCGACTGTCCGCTCACCGCATAGCCCAGCACGTTCGCCACCGCGATCGGAAAGCCCAGCGCCGCGCTGGTGGCCACCGCGTTGTGGATGGAGATGTTGCACCACGTCATGAACGGCACGCTGATGAAGCCGCCGCCGGCGCCCACCAGGCCCGAGATGAAGCCGATGGCGCCGCCCGCCGCAAGCTGGCCGCCCGTGCCCGGCATCTGCCGCGAAGCCGCGGGCTTCTTGTCGAGGAACATCTGCGTGGCCGAGAAGCCCACGAAGAGCGCGAAGAAGATCGCCAGCGCCGTTCCCTTGAGCAGCGAGAACACGCCCAGGCTGCCCACCAGGCTGCCGATGACGATGCCGGGCGCGAGCCGGCGCACGATGTCCCAGCGCACCGCGCCGCGCTTGTGGTGCGCGCGCACGCTCGACACCGAGGTGAAGATGATGGTCGCCATCGAGGTCGCGATGGCCATCTTCACCGAGAGATCGGCTGGCGCGCCGCGGTGGCCCATGATGATCGTGATGAACGGCACCATCAGCATGCCGCCGCCGATGCCCAGCAGGCCTGCGAGGAAACCGGTGCCGAGCCCGAGGGCGGCGAGTTCGGCGATGAGGATGGGGTCGAGCAGGCTAGAGACGTTCACGGAAATTCTGTATCGCAAAAAGCAACGGCCCCGAGCAGTTTGTGCAGGGGGCCGTGGCGGAATTAGGTGTCTGCAAGTGGGCGCCGGACTCGCATCCTGAACCGGGGTTCAGGTGGGCGAGGGCAGCAGGACTTCGGGTTCATCTGACGCGAGATGATCACACCCGTCGAGCGATTTACCAAGCCCGGCTCCGTAGAGCATTGGAACAAGGACATATAAAGCCCAACGCGCACCGCAGACAGTTCGGATTTTACCGCTGCAGCCCTGCCGGCGGAACCCGCTCAGAGCAAATGTCCATCGCCCGCCAGGGCCTGATCGAGTCTTTGAATGAGCTGGGCGGCCTTCGGGTCGGTCTCTGTGGTATCGGCTGCTGCGGCAGCAGGCGCGGGTGCCGCGGTGGCGGCGGCCTGCTGTGCGGCGAGGTCGAATGCCAGGTTCAGCGATGCCAGCACCGCGATGCGGTCGCGGGCCTTGACTTTTCCCGCGTCGCGGATCTTGCACATGGCGGCATCCACGCGGTCGACGGCTTCGCGCAGCTGCGCCTCGCCGCCGTCGGGACAGCCGAGCAGATAGCTCTGTCCCATGATCTGTACTTCAATCTGCTTCATGCGGGGGAATCTTCGGAAGGTGGGTCGGCCGGCAACCGTTCGAGCAGGGCGTCGAGGCGCGTGCGGGCCGCGACGAGCCGCGACTTCAGGGCGTCGCGTTCGCGCGTGAGCGCATCGACCTGTTCCTGCAGCAGCGCGTTGGTGCGCTGCACCTCTTCGTGACGCACGAGCAGTCGTTCGACGCGCTCGGCGATCTGGTCGATGGGGCTGGAGGCGGGCATGGTTGGCGATTGTAGTTTCCCGGGGAGGCGGTCCCGCCGAGGCCGGACGCGGCGCCCGGCGTGCCCGGGATTCTGCGGCTTTGCCGCCCGCCGATCAAACCCCCGATCAGGTGTTTCAGGCTTCGCTCAGCCGCACGTAGGTGGCCAGCAGCGCGCTCTTGGCGACTACGCCCAGCAGCACCGGGTTGGCGGCGCTCTCTATCAGCGGCAGCCGCTCGCCCAGGTGGTCGAGGAAGCGCTGCAGCGCCTCGCCCAGCCCGGTGTCGGCGGTGATCGGCAGGATCGCCTGCGAGAGCAGGGCGCCGGCCGTCGTCTCCTGCGGCGCCGTGCCGAGCGACGAGAGCGGCACCACGCCGAGATAGCGGTTGTCCGCGTCCACCACGTACAGGTACTTCACGGGGTACTGCAGAAAGAGCCTGCTCATCGCCTCGCGGTCCGCCTGCGGGCCGACCACCGTTTCGGCCGGCTGCACCAGGTCGCGCATGTGCAGGCCTCGCAGGCGCATCTGGTCGTCGCGCTGTGCGTTGCGATGCAGCGTGATCTCGTACATCGAGCCCGCGTTGGCCGAGCGCGCCACGAAATACGCGATGACGCTCGCGGCCATCAGCGGCAGCATGACCTGGTAGCTCAGCGTCATCTCGAAGATCACCAATATCGCCATCAGCGGCGCCTGCGTGGCGCCCGCCAGGAACGCGCCCATGCCGACGATGGCGTAGGCGAAAGGCGCCGAGCTCGCCGCTGGCCACAGCGCCTGCACGCCCTGGCCGAAGAGCGCGCCGATCATGCAGCCGAAGAAGAGCGCGGGCGTGAACACGCCGCCCACCGCGCCCGAGCCCGCCGTTGCCATGGTGGCGACCGCCTTGGCGAGCAGCACCATCGCGATCAGCGTCCATGCCCACGGCGTATGCAGCACCGAATTGACCACGCTGTAGCCGTTGCCCCAGACCTCCGGCATCGGCACCGACACCGCGCCCATGACGAGCCCGCCCAGCGCCAGCCGCCACGGCAGCGCGAGCGGCAGCCGCGAGAACAGCGCCCGGCTGCCCTGCAGCGCACGCAGGAAGCCCACCGCCGCGAAGCCCAGCAGCACGCCGAGCACGCAGAACAGCACGACCTCGGTGCCGTGGATCTCCGGGAACGGCGGCATCCTGTAAGGCGGCTGGTAGCCCGGAAGCGCCCGCATCGCGACGTTGGCGACCACCGAGGCGATGATGATCGGTCCCACGCTCTCCATCGCGATGGAGCCCAGCACGATCTCCGCGACGAAGAAGGCGCCCGCGATGGGCGCGTTGTAGGCTGCAGTGAGGCCGGCCGCCGCGCCGCAGGCCACCAGCAGCCGCAGCCGTTCGGCCGGAAAGCGGAACACCCTCCCGAGCAGCGAGGAAGCCAGCGCCGCCAACTGCACCATCGAGCCCTCGCGCCCGATGGAGCCGCCGGTGCCGATGCTCACCAGCGACGACGCGCTGCGCGCCAGCGTCTGCGCCACCGGGATGCGCCCGTCGCCGAGGACGATGGCTTCCATGTAGTCCGACGTGGCGCTGCGCGAAGCCACGCGCCTGGCCAGCACCAGCAGCAGCCCCGCCACCAGACCGCCGAGCGTGGGGCAGGCGATGCGTGCCCACCATGGCAGTTGCCTGGCCATTGCCACGAGCCCTTCGCCAGGCCCCAGCACCAGGTGCTCGAAGGCCAGCAGCGCCGCGCGGAAGAATTCGGTCGCCAGCGTCCCCAGCAGCCCCGCCACGATGGACCACAGCAGCATCGACTGCCAGCCCGACACACCGAAGAGACGCTGCAGCGCCGAACGCAGATTCAGGAAGACCGAGGCGGGCTGCATCATGGCCGTCGATGTTAGCGGTGCCGCAACTTTCGACTTAAGCCCCGTTGGCCAGCGCATAAAATCACCGCCGTTGGTGCTCGCGCCGTGGTTCGCACGGCGCAGTTCAACGGGAAGCAGGAGTGAACGCCCCGGTTCTTGCCGGAACAAGGCCGAAGCCGCCTGCGCTGCCCCCGCAACGGTCAAGCAGACGGTGCCGCAAGGCGCCAACCCCTTTCCATCGAAGCCACTGGATGCCCTGAAACAGGCGTCTGGGAAGGCGGCAAGGAGTCGCTCTGCCAGCCCGGATACCGGCCAACAAGGCGGCTGCCGCATGCGTCGAAGATGAATGACGAACGCATGCGCGGCCATTGCGCCCAGGCGCCGGCGGGGAGGCCGGCCAGGGGTATTGACGTTCGTTCGCTTGATCCATGATTTCCCGTGTTTGCTCTTTCCGCGGCCGCGCTCCTGCGCGCCGCTTCCGCCACGCCTGCCTGCCGCTGGCGCTGGTTTCCGCCTTCGGCGGGCTGGCCCATGCGCAGGAGGCTTCCACCCTGCGCGAGACGGTGGTCACCGCCAACCGCACCCCGCAGGCGTTGTCGGAGCTCGTGGGAGACGTCTCCATCGTCGACAGCAACGCCATCGAGCGCAGCGGCGCGACCGGCGTGGCCGACCTGCTCTCGCGCGTGCCCGGCATCGAGATCTCGCGCTCGGGCGGCGTGGGCAACACCACCAGCCTCTTCATCCGCGGCGCCGAGACGCGCTTCACCGCCGTGTATCTCGATGGTGTGCGCATCGACTCGCAATCGACCGGCGGCGCCGGCTGGGAGGGCATCCCGCTGTCGCAGATCGACCGCATCGAGGTGCTGCGCGGCCCGGCCGCCGCGGTCTACGGCTCCGACGCCGTGGGCGGCGTGATCCAGCTCTTCACCAGGCGCGGCGAGGAGGGCGTGTCCCCCTACGCAGGCATCGGCTTCGGCAGCAAGGGACTGCGCAGGATCGAAGGCGGCGTGAGCGGCAAGTCGGGCCTCTTCGACTATTCCTTCGGCGTGGCGCATGAAGAGAGCAAGGGCTACAACGTGCAGCCCGTGAGCAAGCGCAACGTGACCAAGGACGGCTTCACCAGCCCCGACCGCGACGGCTACAACAGCACCTCGGGCAACGCGAAGCTGGGCTTCCAGATCACGCCCGACCAGCGCATCGAGGCCACGCTGCTTTCCAGCGACATCAAGGCCGGCTACGACGCCACGGTGTCCTACAGGACCAGGCTGCCGTTCCTGTTCGCCAACGACATCTCGAGCAACACGCTGCAGACCGCCGGCCTGAGCTGGTCGGCAAAGTGGAACGACGTCTACAGCACCCGCGTGCAGGTGACCGACTCGCAGCAGGTCTACAAGACCCAGCCCTCGTTCTACCGCACCGAGACGAAGCTGCGCGGCTACCTCTTCCAGAACGAATTCCGCTTCGGCCCGCACCTCGTCACCGCCACGCTCGAGCGCCGCGAGGACGCCCTGGAAAACGCTCCCACAACCACCTCGAAGCTGCTCTCGCGCGACCGCTCGCAGGACGCCGTCTCGCTGGGCTACGGCTTCGTGAAGGGCCCGCACTCGCTGCAGCTGCACGTGCGCCACGACAAGGACAGCGAATTCGGCGGCAAGACCACCGGCAGCGCGGCCTACGGCTACGCCATCACGCCCACGCTGCGCTTCACGGCGTCGGCCGGCACCGCCTTCCGCGTGCCCACGCTGTACCAGCGCTTCAGCGAATACGGCCTGGCCACGCTCAAGCCCGAATCGAGCCGCAACCTCGAGCTGGGCCTGCAGTACACCGAGGGCGCGACGCAGATGGGCATCGTGGCGTACGCCAACCGCGTGCAGAACCTGATCGTGTTCGACGGCTCGGCCAAGGGCTGCGCATCGTCCTTCGGCTGCTACGCCAGCACCGCCCGCGCGCGCTACCAGGGCGTCACGCTCTCGGGCAGCCACCGCATCGGCGACGTCACGCTGCGCGGCTCCTTCGACTTCCAGGACCCGCGCGACCTCGCCACCCACAACCTGCTCGCGCGCCGCGCGCAGCGCCACGCCACCCTGGGCGCCGACTGGCGCATCGCGGGCTGGACGCTGGGCGCCGAGGTGCAGACTTCCAGCCGCCGCTACGACGATGCGGCCAACAGCGTGAAGCTCGGCGGCTACACCGTGCTGAACCTGTCGGCCACCACGCAGATCACGCGCGACATCAACCTCGTCGCGCGCGTCGACAATGTGGGCAACAAGGACTACCAGTTCGCGCGGCTGTACGCCAATGCCGGCCGTACCGCCTACGTCGGTCTCAAGTGGACGCCTCACTAAGCAGCCAAGCATCCCAGCCGGGCGGCACCGCCGGTGCCGCGGCGGCCACCTGCGCCGCCGTGCTGGTGGCCGCCCCGGCCTCGGGGCAGGGCAAGACCACGGTCGCTGCCGCGCTGGCCCGGCTGCATGCGCGCCAGGGCAGGCGAGTGCGCGCCTTCAAGTGCGGGCCCGACTTCCTCGACCCGCACTGGCTGGCGCTGGCCACCGGCGCGCCGGTGCATTCGCTGGACCTCTGGATGACCGGCGAAGCCGACTGCCGCGCGCGCCTGCACGCGGCAGCGGCCGAATGCGACCTGCTGGTCGTCGAAGGCGTGATGGGCCTCTTCGACGGCACGCCCAGCGCCGCCGACCTGGCACAGCGCTTCGGCCTGCCGGTGCTGGCGGTGATCGACGCGCACGCCATGGCCGGCACCTTCGGGGCGCTGGCCTACGGGCTGCAGAGCTTCCGCGACGGCCTGCCGTGGGCCGGCGTGCTGGCGAACCGCGTGGCGAGCGAACGGCACGGCGCCATGCTTCAGCAAGCGTTGCGCGACCCTTCGCAATGGCTCGGTGCCTTGCCGCGCGATTCCCGTTTCGCGCTGCCCGAGCGTCATCTGGGCCTCGTGGCCGCCACCGAACTCGGCGACGCGTTGGCCCGGCTGGACGCGGCAGCCGACGTGCTGGCCGGCACGCCGCTGGGTCGGATGTCCGTTGCCAACCTGCCACAGGTGCGCTTCGAGGCTGCATCCGACGAGCCGCAAGCCATGGCCCCATTGCTGGCCGGCCGCACCATCGCCATCGCGCGCGACGCCGCCTTCTCGTTCATCTACCCCGCGAACCTCGACGTGCTCACGGCACTGGGCGCGAAGCTGAGCTTCTTCTCGCCGCTCGCGGGCGACGCCTTGCCGGCCTGCGATGCCGTCTGGCTGCCCGGCGGCTATCCGGAGCTGCACGCGCAGGCGCTGTCGGCTTGCACGGCGATGCGTGAATCGCTTGCCGCGCATGCTGCAGCGGGCAAGCCGGTCTGGGCCGAGTGCGGCGGAATGATGGCGCTGTTCGACGAGCTGGCCCTGCAGGACGGTGAGCCAGTCCACCGCCTCTGGGGCCTGCTGCCCGGCCGCGTGACCATGCAGAAGCGGCTCGCGGGCCTCGGGCCGCAGCAGCTCTCGCTGGGCAGCCATGTGCTGCGCGGCCACACCTTCCACTATTCGAGCTGCGAAACGCCGCTGGAGCCGGTCGCCCGCACCGCCCGGCCCGGCGCCCCGCAGGCCGTGGGCACGCGCGCCGGCGAAGCGCTGTACGTGCACGGCCCGGTGCGCGCGAGCTACTTCCATGCGTGGTTCGCGTCCAGTCCGCAAGCCACTGCCCGCCTTTTCGGCGCCATGTCCATCGAGTTGGAGAGCCATGCCGCATTCGACCAAGCCTGAAGCCGTGGTGCACGAGTTCATCCTGGGTGGCCAGAAGAGCGGCAAGTCGCGCCGTGCCGAGCAGCGCGCCATCGACTGGCTCGCATC
>Ga0102594_1001826_pt1 | contig 12161 bp, 16 predicted proteins | sample AraplaCol_mLB_r2_2_FD_76863 | JGI IMG/M metagenome (GOLD analysis project Ga0102594, IMG submission 76863) | Arabidopsis root microbial communities from North Carolina, USA - plate scrape MF_Col_mLB_r2 (SPADES assembly) (version 2) | ecosystem: Host-associated > Plants > Roots > Endosphere...
CAGATCTTGCCCCCCGTGCGGGCTCCAATCCCAGACGCCCGCGGCGCGTAGCGCCACGAAGCCCCCCACACCACACCCGCCTGCAACCGCGCCGGCGTCGCCGGCAACTCGCGTGGCCACGCTCCACCCTGCGCCTGGTCAATCCGCCTCCGGCCCGCCTTTCTTCGACACATAGCACCATCCAGCTGCGTCCGCTCACCCCCGTCCTCTCCCGGTCCCCTTCGCTTCGCTACAGGCATGCGCTTCCGGGCGTCCTCCCGCTCCCTCGTCCTCCTGGCGCCCACATGCGCCGAGGCGGCTCCGAAGAGCAGAATTTTTCAACCAGGACGAAAGGCAAAACCATGAGCGAAACCACAAACCCCCCCCTCACATCACATCAACCGTGGGCGTTCCCCCCACACCCCCCCCGCGGCTCACCAGAGAGCAGACGAAAAACAGGGAACGGTGGCAGTGCGAAACACTGGTGATGAACAAGCGCTCCTATTGATCTTGCTATGCGGGTACGCAGCGCGAAATCGACCTTCGCACGCCTGAAGTCTCGTTCGCCGGCGGCGCCTGCCGTTGCGCTGGCTTTGGCGGAGGGGGCCTACCTGGAGGCGTGGAATTCATTTCAGTCAGCAAAGGCGGTGCATGCCGAGGGTGCGCCTTCGGCTACCACGGCGCTGTGCCTCGGTGCCCGATACTTGACCGGAGGCAGGGAATGCACGGGCGAGCAGCTGCAGCACGCAGTGCGGTGCTCGGCGGCCTTGGCGACGGCCTATGAACTCGCGACAGAGGACAACGGTGGTGATGGCTCTGTGCGTTGGGAGGCGGTCGATGAAGCGAGCCGAGAGGCCATCAACGCGCTGGGCGCTTCTGTCTTGGCCGAGTTGATCGCAGAAGCGCAGGCCGTGAACAAAGGAAAGCGGAATGCATCGTGAACAACAGATCAATGGGTGGTCAGGTCGTCACGCTCGATCCGGGAGCCTTCCCAGCAATCGTTGCGCCGTATGCTCGCTATCACTTCAAGTCCATGGGCAATGCCTCCGCAGAAGCGCCTTATGTGGGCGGCTGGGATCGTCGGTGCGCGAGGGTTGCACAGGGACCGGGCGACTGCGTTGGTGACGCGGCAGACTGGCGCAGCTGACCGGCAACTTGGTATGCAACGCTGCGACGTACGGCCGGGCGTAGACCCGTGAAGCAGTGCGGATAAAAGCCCGGCGCGAGGCCGGGCAAATGCACGCGATTTGGCGAGGCCAAATTCCCCACGAGCAACTCGTGCTCGCAGCGCTACCGAGATCAGCGGTAGATGCTTTCGCCGCGAGTCTTCCAATTCGTTTCGAGATGGGCAGCGTCTTCGTCGTTCTTTGCTCGCACGCCCATCAGAATGCCGCCCTTCTTGATGCCTTCTTCGTATTCCTTGACCCGCTCCTCGGGCATGTTCCATCCCACGAGCGCGCCGATGAGGCCGCCACCTGCAGCGCCTGCGCCCGCTCCGGCAAGCGCCGCAGCGAGAGGCCCGGCAATCACGACGCCCAGGCCCGGAAGCGCCAGGCTTGTGCCGACCGCGGCGATTGCCGCCACGATGGCACCCACGGTGCCGCCGATGGCTCCGCCAATGCCCGCGCCCTCGGCTGCTTTATTGCCAAGTTCGGTTTCTTTGCCTGCAGTTGTGCCAGCGAAGTGGCGCTCGCGGGTCTCATCTGACATGACGAGGTTTAGATCGTCTTTCGAATAGCCGCGGTCGTGCGCCGCACCGTATGCGGCTTCTGCGCTTGCGCGATCGGGAAAGAGGCCGGTGACCAAGCGACCTGAGCCGTCAGTGCTGGTCGTGGTGTTCGCGGGGATGATCGGAGTGTTCATTGTGGTTCCAGTTGAGTCAGGGGTGGAGGTCAGATCAGTTGCGATCGGATCGGGAAGGGCGGCTGGCGCTGCGCGTTGGCTCGGCATCGCGAGTCGGCGGCAGACTTGTGTCAGTGCGCTCTGTCGCAGGACTAGCTTGACGCGCCTTGTCGACAACGGACGGAGACGTGCGCACCAGCGTGCCGGTATCCGACCTTGGCACTGCCTTCTGGTTGGCTTCGGCCGCCGTTTGCGGCGAAGTACCGACAGCAGCAGGTGCCGGCGTCGCGCCGGAAGGGGCTGTGGACTGCGCAGAGGCGCTTAGCGCGAGCAAAATTGAGCAAGGAAGGATCGCAACGCGCGACAGCTTGATTTTCATTCAGTCTCCTTGTTGGCCCTGATTACTCGGGAAGAGCTTCTCGAAGAGCGCCGAGCGAATGTGACTCGCGCTACGGAGCGTCGAGGGGCGCAGAGCACCCTCAGTTTTGTAGGAGGGAGTCGCGAGAGAGCACTATTTTTAGGTCCCGCATCGGTCGCCGTGGACGCAAATGTTCATCCATGCCGCACCTCGCTAGCTTCTCGCCAGGCGACAAACTCGGGCCAGATCCGGTGGTCTCGACATTGGCTGGGCCGCCCTCGCCAGATCACCGCGCGACCTACGGCGGGGCGTAGGCGCAGGACGACGACTGCGCGACGCCGCCCTACCTGGCAGGCGGCTTCTACCCACGCGTTGTCGATGCGCGGACCTGCGCAGGCACTCATCTGGCAACCTAATGTCGTGCCATGGTCACGAAGCAATCCACTTTACATTCAGGCGAAGATCAAGCCCATGAAGAAAGGCTGCGCGCGTTCATCGCGGACAAGAGCTTTCCGTGCGTCGGCGCCAAGTCGGCCCTCAACAAAGGCCGGATGCGGTTTCACAGATTCGGCAAATTGGGCGATGTGGCCGGCTCGCCGGCCTTGCACGAAGCCCTCGTCGGATACGCCGCCGAGTTCCCCCACCCTGGCGGCTCGCCGGTGAGTTTTGTCGCGTTGTTCGAGAATGACGACGTCGACGAACAGCAATTCGAAGTCGCGTTGTGGAAGCAGTTGCAGTCCTTGCATGAGCATGACCTCGCTGGGGGCCATGCGTGGTGCGCGGATGTCAGCCACAACCCCGAGCGCCACGATTTTTCGTTCAGTGTGGGCGGGCGGGCCTACTTTGTCGTGGGCATGCACCCCAAGGCCTCGCGGCTCGCACGCCGCGCGCCGATGCCCTGCTTGGTTTTCAACTTTCACGAGCAGTTCGAGATTCTGAAGGCCTCGGGCAAGTACCAGTCGATGCAGGACGCAATACGTGCGCGCGATGTTGCGCTGCAGGGGACGGTGAACCCCGTGCTGTCACGTTTCGGCGAAGCGTCCGAGGCCCGCCAGTATTCAGGGCGCGCCGTAAGTGCCGAATGGAAATGTCCCTTTCACCACAAAGCCTGACCATGTCCGAGACCCATCCTACCGGCTGTTGCCGTATTCCTCCCCAGTCGGGCGTTGCCTTCAAGCTGCGCGCCAGTGAAGTCCTGCGCATCAGCGATCCGTTCGGCGAGCAGGTGGCCGACCTTTTCGCGTTCGCCGAGGACGACCATCGTTGCAGCCTGTCGTCGGGCCGCACGATCGACTACGCGTCGAAGATCTATCTGACCAAGGGGGACGTGCTGTATTCGAATGACAGTCGGCCTATGTTCCGGATTCTTGAGGACACCGTGGGGCGGCACGATTTCTTGTTGACGCCGTGCAGCCAGGAGATGTTCGAAATCCTGTACAAGCACCAAGGCCACCATCCGAGCTGCTTCGAAAATCTCTATCGCGCCCTGGCCGAATTCGGAATTGCGCCGAGTCAGATCAGCACCACGTTCAATGTGTTCATGAACGTCGCGGTGGCGCCCGACGGCGAAGTGAAGGTGCAGCCGCCTTTGTCGAGGGCGGGCGATTGCATCGAATTGCGCGCGGAGATGAACCTGATCTGCGGATTGACCTCGTGCTCGGCAGAAAACTCGAACAACGGCTCGTTCAAGCCGATCGACTACGAGATTCTCAGACGGCCATGCAACGAATGACAGAGGCTGCAGGCCTGGTGCGAGACTCGCAGCTCGAGTTCGCACAGTCGACCGACCTGAGCGTCGGGGTGGAACTTGAACTGCAGATCCTTGACGCCCGCACAGGCGATCTCGCACAACTGGCCCGCCAGGTTTTGGATTCGGTAGACAGCGCTCCCGCGCCGGCCCGCGGCTCGATCGTCCCAGAGGTGACGGCGGGCATGATCGAAATCTCGACCGGCGTATGCGCCGATGCCGCCGATGTTTTGGCGGACCTGGAGGTTCTTCGTGATCGCGTGTCGAGCGCCGCCGCGGCGCATAACGCCTTGGTGGCAGGCGGCGGCATGCATCCATGCCAACACTGGTCAGAACACCATGTTTTCGACAGCCAACGCTACCTCGCGCTGTATGCGACGTACGGCGAGGTGCTGAAGCAGACCACGGTGTTCTGGCAGCACATCCATCTGGGCTGCGCAGATGTCGAACGTGTCCCTGTGCTGATGCACCAGCTGGCGAGGTACGTGCCGCACCTGATCGCTCTGTCAGCGTCCAGTCCGTTCATGGAAGGGCACGACACCGGTTTTGATTCAACCCGCCTAAATTGCCCGAGCCCGTTTCCGACGGCTCCTTGTGCGCCCTTTACGCTCTCATGGGGCGAGTCGACCCATCACCTGTCGCAGTGGCTCGCGTGCGGAATCATTGAATCGATCAAGGATCTTCATTGGGACATCCGGCCGAAGCCGGAGTTCGGTACTTTGGAGATCCGCGTTCTGGACAGCCCGCTGAGCATCCAGCGCGGCGCGTACCTTGCAGGCTTTGCGCAGCTACTCGGCGCTTGGCTGCTGACCGAAAGGCCGTTCGTGCCATGCAGCGAAGACTACGTCGTCTACGCTTACAACAAGTTCCAGGCATCGCGATTCGGCTTGGAGGCGGTTTACATCGATCCCATGTCCAGAGAGCGCATGCGCTTGTCCGATCACTTGCTGCACCTTCTGGAGACAGTTGCCAGGCATGCGAGGGCGCGCACTGATGAAGACGCACTGACCGGGTTGCGAGAGATTGTGGAAAGCCGCCGGAATGATGCTGCCGTGCTGCGTGGGTGGTATGGCGAAGCGAAAGAGTTTGGAGCTGTATCGCTGAAAAGCGCTGCGATCCTATGACAACTCGCACACGCCGCGTGTCTATCTGCGGAACGCCGTTGAACTTAGCAGCGAGAACCCCGGCGTCCATCCTTCGCTGCACCGCTTTCGCCCTCAGACCTTCGGGCAGCACGTCGTTGAACATTCGCGAGTTTCAATTCCGCGCCACTCACTATGCGCGCGTGCGCCGCTCTTCCACTGAAACGAGTTCACGAGCAGCTGCGTTTGCCCCGACAGCTCTCGGGACATCTGCTCATCCCAGCTGGCGGCACAATGCCGCCATGCCAAACATCGCACAAATTCTCAAGAGTGAAATTCTCGCGTAGCTCGCAAGGAGGTACGCGCCGAAATTGATACCCTCAAGAAGACATCGGTCTCCTACCGTTCCGCCATCGCCGATCTGCGCCGCGAGGTCGCCGCGCTTGAGAAGGAATTGCGGCGCTCCGCCAAGGCATCGCAGAAGGATGCGACGGTCGACCCCAGGTAGAGGCCGAAGGCACAAAGCGGCGTTTCAGCGCCGGCCGGCTGGCTGCACACCGCGCAAAAGTGGGGATTTCCGCAGCGAGCTATGGCCAGCTGGTAGGGGTCTCCGGCCAGACGATCTACCACTGGGAGCAAGGGAAAGCTCGCCCGCGCGCTGCTCAGCTGGAGCATTTGGCAGCCGTTCGCGGCTTGGGGCCGCGAGAAATCTCGCAGCGCCTTGCTGGATGAGAGACGGCTTTAAGGTAGATTTGCCGGTGAGCAACGTTTACGAGGCGACCATCAACCAGACTGCGGCGTCGATTCGCACTACGTCTTCGCCGAGGGCAGATCGAACGCGAGCGGGCTGGGGACCTCGGCGCGCCAAGTTTTCGAGTTGGCGCGGACGAACACTTGACTGTGCCAATCCCGAGCCGCGGGCAAATGCCAGGTTAAATGCCAGTTGTCCACCGCATGATGTGTATGAACCGCATTCGAACATCATCTCTGAATGCGTTTCTCAGCCGCAACCTAACGACCCTTACTGCTCGCGAATCCGAGCACAGTGATGCCAATTGGCAGGGTCGGCATGATGGTTTGCACAGCAGCAGCAAGCAGTCCAGTTTGAGAATTGCGGGCGTAGGTTCCGACAGCCCCGGCACCTTGCTGTGCCACGTAGGCATTGCCGTTCACAGGGTCGATGGCCACACCTTCGGGATATTGCCCAGCCGGGAGAGCTGAACTCTGTGAGCTCAAAGCGCCTGTGGCCGGATCAATACTCAACGACCCCAAAGTCCCATCGATCTCATTCGACACGTAGAGCGACTTCGCGTCCAGCGACACGGCGGAATTCTGTGCTCCATTGCCCGCTTGAAAGGGAGAGCCGGAAACCGCGGTCAGGTTGCCACTGGATGGGTCGATGGCAAATACATAAATCCGGTCGGTACCCCCTGTGACAAACAAGAAGCGCCCATTTGGGTCGAGTGACAGAAAACGTGATCTGCTTCCGATCGGAACTTCAGCTAAAAACGCTGCTTCACCCGAAGCGCTGTTCAACACATATGCGCTGATGGAGTCTGCCTGGTAATTGGCGACATACAAGAAACGCCCGTTAGGCGTAATCGAAACGGCCAAGGGGTAGCTACCAGTCGCAATGCTGGATGATGGAGTCGCCGCGCCAGTAGCCGGATTAAGCGCCAAGACGCTCAACGTATTCGCTGCGCGGTTGGCGACATACAAATGTTTGCCGTTTGGCGCGATGGCCATAAATTGCGGTTCAGAAAAGCCGGTCGACACAGGTGATGCCCCCGCCAGTTCGCGCAGTTCGCCGGAATCGATGTCGATGGAAAATGTGCGCACCCCGTTCACGACGTCTGACAAGTACAAAAACCGACCGCTCGGAGCGATCGTGGCCCCAGTGATTCCTCCATAAGGAACGGCGAAGCCCGTTGCGGTGAGGGCGCCCGTTGTTTCAGCCACGCGAAGGACGCCAGTGTTAACCAGCGAGGTACTGAAAACGAAATGTGGCGGTGGGTTGCACGTTATCGACACCAGGGGGGCCGCAATGTCCGTTACGTGCCCCATAGCCCCGCCTACGGTGCAGGTCTGCGGCGGCTGTTCAGGCGGCGCTTTGATGCTCACTTGATAGGCTTGACCAACTTGTACCTTGCTCGGGAACGAACTTGTGCCGTCAGCAGCAATAGTGAGATCGTCGGCCCCATTGTTTTGAATAACCAGCCCTCGACCCTTCAGACCGCTCACCTGTACACGTACCGTCTGGTGGGTAGTCGGCTCCGGTTGTGATTGCTCAGGCGCAGGTTGCTCTGCAGGAGGCTGAATTGCCGGGGGTTCTGTCTGAGCTGGGGGTGGTAGACCTTGGCCAAAGAGATTTAATGTTGTGCCATTGGATCCTGAGCCCCCACAGGCATTGAGCGTCGCCAAAACGCTGCATAGCAGCACCGTGCACGAGGCACGAAGAAAAAATTGGGGAGGTCGGGTCATCTCGTTCTTGCAAGTGTTGCTTCCGAGCCAATACCTAGCTCGAGGACAGCGCAATGTAAGTGAACGTACGTTTATTGCCAAGCCGCGCGGCCGATTGCGGTCGCACGGCGCAGGTTTTGATCAAACCCACGGGAGGTTCGATGCGGCTGCTGGGGCGCCCGGATCCTGGTTCCAGACTCTCCAACCTGACTCAAGCGGGCAGCGCGAGGCTCTATGGGATTGGTGTTTGCCGTCTATACCGCCGCGGAAATACGGTCTGCCTTCGCCTTCCGGCGCGACGCGCGGGAAACGCGCGTGACACGGCCGCGTCGGCCTCCATCTGCCTCCGGTGAATGCGAAGTCCGCAGCCTGCGCACGTGAAGGGAGGCGGTGCGGAGGTCGGCTTGCGCTTTCAGCCCAACAGGAACTGCGAGTCAGGCCTAAAGGTAGCCCACCTAGAATGACGTTTTGCCCGGATGTATCGATGCCCACACATTTCCAAATGGAGCAGGTTTTGCGCAGCGCAGGTGTTGCCGTGCGCCCATACCCGACAGAAAAAGCGGCAAGTGCGACTGAGGATGCGGTCGTTACAAGTCGTCTGCTGGTTGCCGCAGGTACCGCGTGGGAGAGAGAAATCGAGCGGCTCTATGCGATTTATATGCAGAAGAGCATGGGCATGCTTCACGCGGAATATGTCAGTCTTCTGTCGAGCTTATGCGCGACGAAAGGGCTCGACGTGGCTGTTCGAGAACTGAATCACGGCGTCGGTTATAGGTACACCGCGCTCTACAAGCAGACCGACCTGTCCATGGTCAACGTTTCCTTGGCTGACAAGAACGGCGAGCCGCGGCCCGATTTTTTGTCATCTGTGCCGCTGACCTCCAGCTTCTGCCAGTACGTTCTCCGCGATGGCTCTTTCCTCACCCGCAGTTCAGCGGGGGACAGCCGATTGGATGGCCACCCCTATCAAGGCGTCATGATGGCGTACTGCGGTGTTCCGGTTTTCGACGAGGAGGGCATTGCAGTGGGCACGCTCTGCCACTTTGACGTCGTCGCGCGGGAAATCGCAGACCCTGATCTGCAGCTATTGCGTGCAGCGGCCAGTGCCTTCGCAAGCTTCTTTCCGGCTTAGAGACTCAGTTCGCCCCAGCACACGTGCGCGCGCCTTATTCCGGTAGGCCATCGGGCTGCGCCCAAAGCAGTCTGTGTTTCTCGGCCGCCTCCGCACACAAAGCGGATAGTCGGTCCATGTCAGTCCCAGGTGATTGGCTAGCAAGCAAGACCGCTGCCTCAGCGGCGGCCCATTCGGCATAGCGGTCGTCGAACGTCGGGTTCACCACACACCGGCCAGAAAAACGCGGTATTTCAAGCGCCAGGTCGATGGAAGGCCGTGGATCGCTTTTCATTTTTACGGCGAGCAAAATTAATCCAAAATGCTACAACGCTGCGAAAAGCCTCGCCGTTCACACAGGGCAGGCAGGTAGAACGGCCCAGGAACGCCTTGCATCTTCGTGCTGCAGGACTTCACTCAGCCCCGGCGTCGAGGCTGGGCACGCGGATCAGGAACCGAAGGCCTGCTTCAGCCGCTCTGCGGCAAATGCCTGAGCATCCTTCGCCTTTTGCACCACGGCTGCAGTTCCGAAGAACTCGTGGGTCACTCCTTCGTAGTCACGACGCTCCACCGGCACGTTGGCCTTTTTCAACGCTTCCTCCATCTTGGCGCCATCGCTTCGCAGAGGATCGATACGGGCGTTGATGATGGTCACCGACGGCGCGATCCCATCGAGGTTTGCGTCGATGAGTTGGAGACGCTTGTCCTTCAGATCCGCGGGCGTGCGCGTCGTTTTGTCGACGAACCACTTGACCATCGGCCGATTCAAAGGCTTGGCGATCGCGTTTTCTAGGTAGGACTCGGTGTTGAGGCTAGTCTGGGTCACGGGATACACCGCGAGCACATGCGACGGCTTTGGCAATCCTGCGTCGCGCGCGGCAATGGCGGTCGCCAGCGCCAGGTTGCCACCGGCACTTTCGCCGGCGAGTGCGACCTTCTTGGGATCGCCCTTGAACTTCGAAGCGTTGCCCAAGGCCCACTTGTACGAGCCCAGCGCGTCGTCCCACGCGGCGGGGAACTTTGCTTCGGGAGCCCTGCGGTAGTCGACAGAGATCACGACCGCGTTGGCCTGCTTGGCGATACCGCGGGCACCACCGTCGTAGACCTTGCGATCGGCGATCACCCAGCCGCCGCCATGAAAATACACGACCACTGGAAAGGGCCCCGCACCTTCCGGGGTGTACACGGTCGCAGGCAGCTTTCCGGCAGCGCCGTCGACCATCGTGTCGGCGCTGGTCACACCTGGCACGAGATCTTCAGGCTTCGTGCTCTTGCCCTGCTGCTTGAGCACGAGATTCACCCCATCCGTGACAGTGGGTTGCTTGCGAGCGGTTGCGACGTCGAGCTTTTCGATCGCTTTGGGGTTGAGACTGGCCTGCGCGTTGAGGACGGCCAGCATGTCTTCGTCGGCTCGGATTTTCCCCATGGCTTTCGAAACCGCGTCTGTGACGGGATTCGGCTTGCCAGCTTTGTCATCGGCTGCGTGCGCTGGCGCCCCGGCCAGCGTGGCCAGCAGTGAGGCAAGGGCGAAAGTGGGAACAAGGCGGTTCATTGACGGGGTCCTCGGAAAAAAGTGGCTGGTCCTGTGGGTACGAAGCCGAACCTTCATGGATTCGTCGGCAGAACCGCTGCGGCGTTGTAGGCAAACACCGAGCCGTCCGTTGACGGGCACCCGCCTGCTTGGCTGCGCGGCACGCGGCCATTGACGTTGCGAGGGGCTCTCGTCCGACATTCCGAGACGAGCAACACATGCACGTTCTTGAAGTGCCCGATGTTGGGTGCTTCTAGCTTCCCTCAGAGGAGAGGACCTTATGGACGCCATCATCTCCCCCGCGCTGGACCGCGCTCCAGCTGCCCCGTCATCCGTGAAGGTTCCTATCACACTCAACATCAACGGATCCCTGCATCGAGTGGAGGTTGAGGCGTGGGTTACGTTGCTCGACTTCCTGCGAGAGCACGTCCAGCTCACGGGCACCAAGAAGGGTTGTGATCATGGGCAATGCGGAGCCTGCACGGTGCTGCTTGATGGAAGGCGGATCAACTCTTGCCTCACGCTCGCTGTGATGCATAACCAGGCCAGGATCACGACGATCGAGGGCCTCTCGAGTGGTGGTTCTGAACTGCATCCGCTGCAGCGTGCATTCGTCGCTCACGATGCGCTCCAGTGCGGGTACTGCACTCCTGGGCAGATCTGCTCGGCGGCCGGCCTCATTGCCGAAGGACAGGCACGGACGGTGGACGACGTGCGAGAGCTCATGAGCGGCAATATCTGCCGTTGTGGCGCCTATCCGCAGATTCTCGACGCGGTATGCGAGATCGCTGGAGTGGCCCGGGTCACAGAGGCCGCAAAATCATGACTCCATTCACCTATGTCGAGGCGACCTCGGTAGAACAAGCGCTTCAGGCCTTTGAAGGCGGAGAGAACGATGAAGATGTCCGATGGATCGCCGGCGGGACGAACCTCCTAGATCTGATGAAGGAGAACGTCGAGCGGCCCACGCGGGTGATCGACCTGAACCGGCTGCAGCTTCGCGCCATCGAGCCGACCGAAAGCGGGGGTCTGATCCTCGGCGCGCTGGCGCGAAATGCCGACACTGCCTACGACGAAGCGGTCCGACAACGCTACCCGCTGCTCAATGCAGCCTTGCTTGCGGGCGCCTCACCGCAGATCCGCAACATGGCGACCAACGGCGGCAATCTGCTTCAGCGCACACGCTGTGTCTACTTTTACGACGCCACCGTGCCGTGCAACAAGCGCCGACCTGGGAGCGGTTGCTCCGCCATCGGCGGGCTGACGCGTCAGCACGCAATCCTCGGGGCCAGCGAAGCCTGCATCGCTACGCATCCGTCGGATATGTGCGTGGCGCTGGCTGCGTTGGAGGCCGTAGTGCATGTGCAGTCCCGCCTTGGGCGTAGATCCATTCGTTTCGCCGACTTTCACCGACTGCCGGGCGATCGGCCAGACCAGGACAACATCCTCGCGCCCGGAGACCTCATCACACACATCGAGTTGCCTCCCGCCCCGCAGTTCGCTGCACATTCGGCATACCTGAAAGTGCGGGATCGCGCCTCCTATGCCTTCGCGCTGGTGTCGGTCGCTGCAGCTCTGGACATGGACGCCCAGGGGCAGGTGCGCGGTGCACGCATTTCTCTTGGCGGGGTCGCACACAAGCCGTGGCGTAAGCCGCAGGCGGAAGCTGTGTTGGCTGGCAAGGCGCCGGCCACCGTCCACTTCGAGGCGGTCGCCGACGAACTGCTTGAGGGAGCTCGTAGCGAGGGTGATAACGGGTTCAAGCTGGTGATGGCGCGCCGCGCCATCGTTCGCGCGCTGGAGACAGCTGCTTCCGGCACGCAAGCGCACGCGCAGGACCCCAACGACGGCCCGGGTCGTCCGGACTTGAAGGAGCAAACATCATGACGGACCTGATCGAGGCCTTGCGTGTTCCTAGCGCTGACCCCGGCACAGGGCTCGTGCAGCTGGGTATGCCTGTCTCTCGCGTCGACGGCCGGGCGAAGGTCACCGGAGAGGCGCGCTATGCCGCGGAACACCTGCCGGAAAATGCTGCGGAAGGGCTTGCCTAC
>Ga0102594_1001828_pt1 | contig 12125 bp, 10 predicted proteins | sample AraplaCol_mLB_r2_2_FD_76863 | JGI IMG/M metagenome (GOLD analysis project Ga0102594, IMG submission 76863) | Arabidopsis root microbial communities from North Carolina, USA - plate scrape MF_Col_mLB_r2 (SPADES assembly) (version 2) | ecosystem: Host-associated > Plants > Roots > Endosphere...
ACCACCAGCGTGAGGGTGCGGCGGCCGGGGTTGAGCGTGTGCTCGCCGTCGCCGGTGAGGAGTTCGCCGGGAATCATCGTGGCCGGCCTCAGATGGCTTGCGCCAGCAGCGTCGCGCCGAGGCCGAGCACGGCGGCGCCTGCGATGCGCGGCAGCCATGCGTTGGCGTGGCGCAGCGCCCAGCCGAGCGCGATGCCGGCGGCGTGCAGCAGCACGGTGGCGCAGACCATGCCGGCCAGCGTGAGGGCGGCGCCTTCTTCGCTCGCCAGCTCGTAGCCGTGCGCCACGCCGTGGAACACGGCGAACGCGCCGACCACCGCCATCGCGGCAACAGCCGGCAGGTGAACGCGCGTGACGACCAGCAGCCCCAGCACCAGCAGCGAGGCCGCGATCATCGGTTCGACTGCGGGCAGCTGCGCGCCGGCCAGGCCCATCAGAGCGCCCGCCAGCAGCATGCCGGCGAAGGCCAGCGGCGCCCACAGCAGGTCGGGCCAGGCGCGGCGCGCGGCCAGGGCGCTCCAGAAGCCCACCGCGACCATGGCCGCGAGGTGGTCGGCACCGGTCAGCGGGTGCAGGAAGCCGGTGGCGAAGCCGTGGTGCATGCCGCCGTCGACGCCGACGTGGGCGCTGGCGGCCAGCGGCAGCAGCAGGGTGGCAAGGAGGGGGAGGGTCTTCGCGATGCGCATGAAAGTTCTTTCTTTCTTGTTCTGGAATCGGGTTCAGACGATGGGCTGGTGCACGGTCACGAGCTTCGTGCCGTCGGGGAAAGTGGCCTCGACCTGGATGTCCGGGATCATCTCGGCGATGCCGTCCATCACGTCGGCGCGGGTGAGCACGGCACGGCCGTCGCTCATGAGCTCGGCCACGCTCCTGCCGTCGCGTGCGCCTTCCATCACGGCGGCGGAAATCAGCGCGACGGCCTCGGGGTAGTTGAGCTTCAGCCCGCGCGCCTTGCGGCGTTCGGCCAGCAGTGCCGCGGTGAAGATCAGCAGCTTGTCTTTTTCGCGCGGGGTCAGTTCCATGGGATCGGCATCGGGTGGCGGGAGGAGGCGGCCATTATGGGGAAGACGGCGTCTTTGCAACAGTCGTGCCGTTCTGTTCAAGGGGGCCGCCGCGCACGGCCGCCCGAAGCGGCCGGCCCGCCCCCGGTCGGGGGGAGGAGAAGCGGCACGAAGTGCACGCAGCCTGGGGGCGAGCCAGAGACCAGGCATGAAAGATGCACCTTTTCGGCGTGAATCCCGACGCCCCGCCCCTGCCTCCCGACGACGCCCCCCAGCGCATCGTCAAGGTCCGGCGCGACTACAACAGCTGGGTCGCGAGCGAAACGCTCGAAGACTATGCGCTGCGCTACACGCCGCAGCGCTTTCGCAAGTGGTCCGAATGGCGGGTGGCCAACACCGCGTTCGGTGCGGCTTCGTTCCTGATCCTGGAGGCGGTCGGCGCCACGCTGCTGGTCCAGTACGGCTTTGCCAACGCCTTCTGGGCGATCCTGGCGACCGGGCTCATCATCTTCCTGGCGGGCCTGCCGATCAGCGTGTACGCCGCGCGCTACGGCGTCGACATGGACCTGCTCACGCGCGGCGCGGGCTTCGGCTACATCGGCTCCACGCTCACCTCGCTGATCTACGCGAGTTTCACCTTCATCTTCTTCGCGCTCGAGGCGGCGGTGATGGCCTACGCGCTCGAGCTCGCGCTGGGCATTCCGCCGGTCTGGGGCTACCTGGTGTGTGCGCTGGTGGTAATCCCGCTGGTCACGCACGGGGTGTCGGCCATCAGCCGGTTGCAGCTGTGGACGCAGCCGCTGTGGCTGCTGATGCTGGTCGTGCCTTTCGGCTACGTGCTGGTGCGCGATCCTGGTGCGTTCGCAGGGATCGTGCACTACAACGGTGTGCGTCCCGGCACGCAAGGCTTCAATCTGCACCTGTTTGGCGCGGCGCTCACGGTCGGCATCGCGCTGATCACGCAGATGGGCGAGCAGGCCGACTACCTGCGCTTCATGCCCGCGCGCACCGCCGGCACGGCACGCCGCTGGTGGGCCGGGGTGCTGGCGGGCGGGCCGGGCTGGGTGGTGCTGGGCGTGTGCAAGATGCTCGGGGGCGCGCTGCTGGCCTACCTCGCGCTCACGCACATGGTGCCGGCCGACCGCGCGGTCGACCCCAACCAGATGTACCTGGCGGCCTACGAATACGTGTTTCCGAACTACGGCTGGGCGGTGGCCGCCACGGCGCTGTTCGTGGTGATCTCGCAGCTCAAGATCAACGTGACCAACGCCTATGCCGGCTCGCTGGCCTGGAGCAACTTCTTCTCGCGCGTGGCGCACAGCCACCCGGGGCGCGTGGTGTGGGTGGTGTTCAACGCGCTCATCGCCTTCATGCTGATGGAGATGAACGTGTTCGAGGCGCTGGGCGACGTGCTCGGCCTGTTCGCCAACATCGCCATCGCCTGGATGATGGCCGTGGTGGCCGACCTGGTCATCAACAAGCCGCTGGGCCTGTCGCCGCCGGGCATCGAGTTCAAGCGCGCGCACCTGTGGGACATCAACCCGGTGGGCGTGGGCGCGATGGCGCTGGCCTCGGTGCTGTCGATCACTGCGCACCTGGGTGTGTTCGGGCCGCTGGCGCAGGCGTTCTCGGCACTCATCGCGCTCGGCACTGCGCTCGTGGCCTCGCCGCTGCTGGCCTGGGCCACCGGCGGCAAGTACTACCTGGCGCGCGGCTCCGACGAGGCCCGTGGCGCGGTGGCCTTCGCACCCGCCGAAGGGCCTCGCGCAGTGCGCTGGGCGCGCGTGGAGCCGCATGAGGAAAGCGGCAGCTACCAGCGCCTGAAGGCGCAGCACTGCGTGATCTGCGAGCGCGAGTACGAAGGGCCGGACATGGCGCATTGCCCGGCCTACCAGGGCGCGATCTGCTCGCTGTGCTGCACGCTCGACGCGCGTTGCGGCGACCTGTGCAAGCCGCATGCGAGCCTGTCCGCGCAATGGTCGGCCGTGCTGCGCTGGCTGCTGCCGCGGCGCAGCTGGCGCTACCTCGACACCGGCCTGGGTCACTTCCTGCTGCTGATGCTGGTGATCGTGCCGCTGCTGGCCGTGGTGTTCGGCGTGCTGTACCAGCAGGAGCTGCGTGCCTTCGGCGAAGGCGCGCTCGAGCTGGCGTCGGAGACCGACGTCGCTGCGGCGCTGGCGGGCGTGCAGAAGCTGTCGCTGCGCTCGGGCTTTCTCAAGGCCTACATGGCGCTGCTGGTCATCGCGGGCATCGTCGCGTGGTGGCTGGTGCTGGCGCACCAGAGCCGCAAGGTGGCGCAGGAGGAATCGAACCGCCAGACCCATCTGCTGGTGCGCGAGATCGAACTGCACCGCGAGACCGACCGTGCGCTGCAGGCCGCCAAGCAGGCCGCCGACGAGGCGCGCGAAACCGCGGAACAGGCCAAGCTCGCTGCCGAGCACGCCAGGCAGGCGGCCGACCAGGCCAACCAGGCCAAGAGCCGCTACATCAGCGCCATCAGCCATGAGCTGCGCACGCCGCTCAACAGCATCCTGGGGTATGCGCAGCTGATGGGCGAAGACCACTCGGTGCCGCCACACCGCCAGCAGGCGGTGGCTGTCATCAAGCGCGGCGGCGAGCACCTGTTGTCGCTCATCGAGGGCACGCTGGCCATCGCGCACATCGAGGCCGGCAAGCTCACGCTGCATGCGCAACCGATGCGCTTTGCCGACACGCTGCGCGAGCTGGCCGACATGTTCGAGCTGCAGGCGGCCGAGAAAGGCCTGCAGTTCCGCTTCGAGGCTGCCGGCATCTTGCCCGAGGTGGTGCGCGCGGACGAGAAGCGCGTGCTGCAGATCCTCATCAACCTGCTGGGCAACGCCATCAAGTTCACCGCGGCGGGGCAGGTCACGCTGCGGCTGGCCTATGCGCGCGAGTTCGCCTCCGTGGAGATCGAGGACACCGGCCCCGGCATGCCGGCCAGCGAGATCGAGCGGATCTTCGAACCGTTCGCGCGCGGCAACACGGCCGGTGCGTCGGCGGCGCCCGGCGCCGGTCTCGGGTTGACCATCGCCAAGATGCTGACCGACCTGATGGGCGGCGAGATGAAGGTGAGCAGCACGCCGGGCGTGGGCTCGCTGTTCTGCGTGCGGCTGTTCCTGCCGCGCGTGCACGAGGCGGCGGGCGGCGCGAGCCGGCCGGCGCCGGTGCAGCGCGCACGGCGCGGCTACGAGGGCGAGCGCCGCAGGTTGCTGGTGGTCGATAACGAGGAGGCCGACCGCGACCTGCTCGGCCACGTGCTCGCGCCGCTGGGCTTCGAGCTGCGCAGCGCGGCCAGCGGGCACGACGCGCTGGACCTGATCGCCGCCGGCTACCGGCCCGACGCGATGTTCGTCGACCTGGCCATGCCGGGCATCGATGGCTGGGAGACCATCCGCCGCGCGCGCAAGCTCGGGCTGACCGAAGCGGCGGTGGCCATCGTCTCGGCCAACGCCTTCGACAAGGGGCTGGACAACGACGTGGGCATTGCGCCCGAGGACTTCTTCGTCAAGCCGGTGCGCCACAGCGAGTTGCTCGACTGGCTCGAGCGGCGGCTCGGCCTCAGGTGGACCGACACCGCCGCCGCGGCACCCCCGCCCGCCGCGCCGAAGACGATGCAGGCGCCTTCCCGCGAGCGCCTCTGCGCACTCGACGAAGCGGTGAGCCTGGGCTACTTCCGCGGCATCATGAACCAGCTCGACGACATCGACACCGAACAACCGGAGTGCATGGCATGGACCGAGGCGCAGCGCGCGCTGGCGCGCCAGTTCCAGTTCGAGGCGATGGCGCGGGCGTTGGCGGAGGTGACCCGATGAGCAACACCCCGGCCCCCCTGGCACGCACCCTGCGCGAGAACGGCGCCAACAGCGACCTCGTCCTGATCGTCGACGACGTGCCCGACAACCTTGCGGTGCTGCACGACGCGCTCGACGAATCGGGCTACACCGTGCTCATCGCCACCAGCGGCGAGCAGGCGCTGCAGCGTGCCGCGCAGGCGCGGCCCGACATCGTGCTGCTCGACGCGATGATGCCGGGCATCGACGGTTTCGAGGTGGCGCGCCGTCTCAAGGCCGACGCGGCCACGGCGCACATCCCGATCGTCTTCATGACCGGGCTCACCGAGACCGAACATCTGGTGGCTGCGCTGGAGGCCGGCGGGGTCGATTACGTCACCAAGCCCATCAAGCCCAAGGAAGTGCTGGCGCGCATGAACGTGCACCTGCAGGGCGCGCGCCGCGCACGGCAGGACGCGCGCCAGGCCGGCCAGGCGCGCAACGCGCTCGATGCCTTCGGCTACGCGAGCATCACGGTGCGGCTGCCCGAAGGCCGGCTGATCTGGCAGACGGCGCTCGCGCGCGACCTGCTGCAGCGCTACTGCGACACCCGCGCGCCCGAGACGCCACCGGCGGTGCTCGAATGGCTGCGCAGCCACACGCCGGACGCGCGGCAGCGCGGCATCGAGCCGCCGGCGCTGTCGATCGCGCTGGGTGCCAGCAGCCTCACCTTGCGGCTGCACCAGCAGACCAGCAGCGACGACGACGGCGACGAGTGGATGATCATCATGCGCGAGGTGTCCGGCACCGCGGTGATCGAGGCCATGAGCCTGAGCCTGAAGCTCACGGCGCGCGAGGCCGAGGTCCTGTATTGGGTGGTCAAGGGCAAGACCAACAAGGACATCGGCGAGATCCTGGGCAGCAGCCCGGCCACGGCCAAGAAGCACCTGGAGCGGGTGTACGTGAAGCTCGGCGTGGAGACGCGCACCGCTGCGGCCGGCGTGGCCATCAAGCGCATCCGCGAATTGCAGCCTCAGTTCGAGATCTGACGCAGGCGTATGCGCAGACACAGGCGCAGGCCTCGCGTCATGGCGCCGACTTTCCGCGTCCCTAGAATGCGCCGCGGGCTGCGGAGATGTGCGCGATGAAGAACGAAGACCACGAACGAACAATGCCGGCCCGGCCGCCACTCGCCGGCCGGGTGCTTGCGGCTTCCATGCTGTTCGCGGCCTGGTGCGCAGCCCCGGCGGCGCATGCCGCCGGGCATTTCGACGTCGACGACGCCGGCACGCTCGATCCGGGCCAATGCCAGTACGAGACCTGGTGGGGCCGTTCGGGCGTGGAGCCGGCCACGGTCTTTCACATCGGGCCCGCATGCCGCGTCGGCCCTGTCGAACTGGGGCTGAACCTCGACCGCACTTCGGTGGCGGGTGTGCACGCGGTTACCGGCGGCCCGCAGCTCAAGTGGAACTTCTATGGGCCGGCCGCCGACGCGCCGTTGAGCGCGGCGGTGTCGATGGGTGCGGTGTTCGACCTGAAGCGCGGCGGCCGCGCCGGCGGGCAGTTCGTGGTGCCGGTCACCTGGCGGCCCCTGGAGAGCCTGCAGCTGCATGCCAACTTCGGCGCCGACTGGGCCAACGGCACCGGCGCGCGCACCTCGCGCGTGGGCGCGGCGGCCGAATGGGCGCTGAACGACACCGTGTCCTTCATCGCCGAGCGCAACCGCGCCTCGACCGTGTGGACCTCGCGCATCGGCGGGCGCTTCAGCTTCACGCCGCTCATCAGCCTGGACGTGAGCGCATCGCGCACCGGGCCGCGGCATGTGCGCGGCGTCGCGGTCGGCCTGAACCACGAGTTCACCTGGAGGTAGGGCGCCGCCGGGATGCCGCCGTCAGCACAGGTGGCGCTGGATGCGCTGCTCGTCCTCGTCCAGTTGCTGGCGCATGAGCGAGATGAAGTCCCGCGCGGTGGCCGACAGCGCCTTGCCCGCGGGCAGCGCCAGCAGGCAGGTGAACACGTCGACCGAGAACCTGCGCACCACCAGCCCGCGCTCCGCGTAGTCGAGCGCGGTGACCGGATTGACCAGCCCGACGCCCAGGCCGCGCAGGGCCATCTCGCACACGCTGGCGGCATACGGCGTCTGCACCAGCACGCGCAGCGCCACGCCGTGCGGTGCCAGCGCGGCCTCGAGCCGCTGGTGCGTGGGATCGTCGGGGTTGAGCGACAGGAAGGGCGCCTCGGCCAATTGCTCGGGCCGGATCGTCTTGAAGCGCGCCAGCGCGTGGCCCGGCGGCATGACCACCACGCCGGGAAAGCACGAGAAGGTCGAGTGATCGATGCCTTCGAGCGAGATCTCGTCGGCCATCAATCCGAAGTCGGAGGCGCCGCGGGCCACGCGATCGCGCACGTCCGTCGAATTCAGTACCTGCAGCGACACCTGCGGCCAGGGGCTCGCGCCGCGGTGCGCCTTGAGCCGCGCCAGCGCGCGCGGCATGAAGCCCAGACCGTAGGCCGGGAAGCAGCTGAGCTCGAGCTGGCTGACGCCGAAGTCGCGCAGGCTGCGCACGCGGTGCTCGATGGCGTCCATGCCGATGAAGACCCGTTCCACCTCCACCCACAGCGCATGCGCCTCGGGCGTGGGCACCAGCCGTCCGCCGGTGCGCTGGAACAGCAGCATGCCGGCCTGCGCCTCGAGGCGCTTGAGCGACTGGCTGATGGCGGGCTGTGTCACCCGCAACAGGGCCGCCGCCTTGCGGGTGGAGCCGCCGCGCATCAGGGCCCGGAACGTTTCGATCTCTGCGAAGCGCATCGATAAGTCTTGTTATCGGTTGAGTTGGTTCGGCTGCGCCATATTATTTCCATTTGCATAAGATTTGGGCATCGCATCCCCCGGCCACCCCGTGATGACATCGCCCGTCCTGGACTTCAAGTTCGCCATTCCGCCCATGGATTCCCCCGTCCATCCCTCCGGGAATCCGCTGGGCATGGTGCGCGACCGCACGCCCCGACCCGTGCGCAACACGCGGCTGCACGGGCTGCGGTGCCTGCGCTGCGATGCGCTCTATCCGGTCACGCAGACGCACGACGGTTGCCCGGCCTGCCGCAAGGCCGGCTTCCACGTGGCGTTGCGCGCGAGCTACCTGCCGGACGGCGCCGAGGCCATGCCGCTGCCCTACGGCCCCGGCTTCACGCTCGGCGAGGGCCGAACGCCGCTGCAGGACATGCCGGAGCTGGCCGCGCAACTGGGCGTGGCGCGGCTGGACATCAAGGACGAGTCGTGCAACCCGACCGGCTCGCACAAGGACCGCATGACCGCCATGGGCGTGGCGCAGGCGCTCGACGTCGACGCCCACACGCTGGTGCTGGCCTCTTCGGGCAACGCGGCGGTGTCGGCGGCGCACTACGCATGGGCTGCCGGCCTCGGCTGCGAAGTGGCGACCTACGAGGGCATGCCGGCCACCTATGCGCGGCAGCTCGATGCGCTGGGCGCGCGGCGCTACATGTTCGCCGACAACGCGGGCCGCTGGGCCTTCGTGCGCGAGCGCTCGCAGCACCCCGGCTACTTCGCCCTGACCAACTACCACCTGCCCGCACTGGGCAGCGCGCCGCTGGCCATCGAGGGCTACAAGCCGATCGCGCTCGAATGCCTGAACGACGGGGGTCTGCCGGACCACATCGTGATTCCGACCGCGCGCGGCGATCTTGCGTGGGGCATCTATGCGGGCTTTCGCGACCTGCTGGCCGCAGGGCGCATCGCGCGCATTCCCAGGCTGTGGCTGGTCGAGCCGTTTCCCCGGCTGTCGCGCGTGCTCGCGGGCGGTGCGATGAACGGAAGCTACCCTGGCCACACCGCGCAGCTCTCCACCGCGGGCGCCACCGTCACCTACCTGCAGTGGCAGGCGGCCACGGCCTCCGGCGGCGGCGCGGTGGTGGTCGACGACGAGGAAGCCCGTGCGGCGCGTCGGCTGCTCACCGCGGCCGGCGTGAGTGCCGAACTCTGCGCCGCCGCCGGCCTGGCCGCGCTGCGGCAGTTGCGCGACAGCCGCGCCGTGGCGCCCGATGCGCACGTGGTGCTGATGCTGACCGCCAACGCGTCGAGCGATCCGAGCTGGCCCGACAGGCCGGCCTGACACCCCGGATCAAGGCAATCCGTCAGGCCGGCGATGCATCGCCGGCCTATTTCGCGTCACTGTAGACCGTGGCGCGCGACACGCCCATGTGCGCCGCTGCAATCTCCGCGCCGCGGCGCACCTCGAGCAGACCGGCCTTCTTCAGTTCCTGCACCAGCTGGCGGCGGTCCGCCGGCTTCAGCGAGCGCGAGGTCGTGGCGCGCGCGGCCGCGAAGTCGTCGATGCGCGCGTGGATGCGGTCCGAGTGCGCGCCGCCCGTTTCCAGCCGCTCGTGCACCTCCTTGTCGTCGATGCGCGTGAACTGCGAGATTGCGCCCTGGAAGCTCTGGAACAGGGTGAGGTCGACGTTCAGGCACAGCGCGGCCACGTACTCGCCGCTGTCGTCCTTGATGCCGATCGACGTGCTCTTGACCTTTCGCCCGTCGGGGAAGGTGTTGGCGTAGTTGGCGATCACCGCAGGGAATTCGGGGTCGCGGATGCGCGCAAGGCCCAGCTCGGTGACCGACTGGCCGACTTCGCGGCCGCTCAGGCCGTTCTCGATCGAGTAGATCGCGTTCTTCGGATTGCTCAGGTCGTGCACCACCACTTCGCAGAACGGCGCAAAGGTCTGGCCGAGCCCCTCGGCCATGTTGCGCAGCATCTCCAGGACCTGCTTGTTCGACTTCTTCTTCATGGCGGCAATGTATTCCAGCCCTGGACGAAGAATCCAGGATATACAAAAATTCCAGTGTTGGATGTATTATCCAGAAAATTGAGATTCTTCCAGTTCTGTCCCCATGAGCAGGAGCCGCGAATGACCGCACCCGAACGCGCACGCTATGTCGATCCCCGTACCGGCAGATACCACGAGCTTTCCGAGCGCCGCTGGCGTTCGGACGACGGCAACCCGATGCTGGTCACGCCGCTGCCGGGCATCGGGCGCGACGACATCGATTCGCGCACGCGCTCGTTGTGGCGCTACCGCGCGGCGTTGCCGGTGGAGATCGCGCAGCCCGCGAGCATGGGCGAGGGCTGCACGCCGCTCGTGCAGAAGCGCTGGGGCGACCATGCGCCGTACTTCAAGCTCGATTGGTTCAACCCGACCTGCAGCTTCAAGGACCGCGGCGCGGCGGTGATGATGTCGTTCCTCCGCCAGATCGGCGTCGACGCCGTTCTGGAAGACAGCTCGGGCAACGGCGGTGCGGCCATCGCCGCCGCCGGCGCAGCGGCCGGCATGCGCGTGAAGGTGCTCGCGCCCAGCTACACGCCCGCGCCGAAGGTGGCGCAGATCAGGGCCTTCGGCGCCGAGGTGCAGCTGGTTCCGGGTCCGCGCGAGGAATCCGAATACGAGGCGGTGCGGCAGTCGGAATCGATCTTCTATGCGAGCCACAACTGGCATCCGTTCTTTCTCCAGGGCACGAAGACGCTGGCCTACGAGCTGTGGGAAGACCTGGGATTCAGGGCGCCCGACAACGTGGTGATACCCACCGGTGCGGGCAGCAACGTGCTGGGCTGCTGGATCGGCTTCGGGGAGTTGCTCGCGGCAGGGCAGATCGCAAGGCTGCCGCGCATCTTCGTCGCGCAGCCGCTGAACTGCTCGCCGATCGACGCGAGCTTCATGGCCGGCGTGGACACGCTGGTGGAGCGCGCCGTGCAGCCGACGATTGCCGAAGGCACGGCGATCAAGCGGCCGGTGCGGCTGCCGGAAATCCTGCAGGCGCTGCGCGAGACGAACGGCAGGACGGTGGCGCTGACTGAAGAGCAGATCGCCGCCGCCGTGCGCCGGCTCGCGGCCAGCGGGCTCTACACGGAGCCGACTTCCGCCTCGGCCGCGGCCGCCATCGATGTCCTGGCGCAGCGCGGCGACATCAGGCCGGGCGAGACCACGGTTGCGCTGCTGACCGGCACCGGATTGAAGTCGACGCAATTCATGACCGACCTGTTCGGCGCCGCGGCCGCCTGATCCGCGTTACCAGGGCCACGCGATGCGTGTGCCCGTGCCGGTCTCGGCCGCGCGCGCATGCAGCAGGCGCGCGACGGTCAGGTCCTGCAGGGCGAGGCCGGTCATGTCGAACACGGTGATGTCGCCGGCGGCGCGCTCGAAGGCCGCCTTTCCGGTCAGCAGGTCGCCGAGCTCCACGCAGTCGGTGCCGGGCGCCCATTGCATCTCGCCGATCTGGCCGGCCTGGACACGGTCGTCCACCACGAGACGTGCGCGCGCCAGCAGGCCCTCGGGGAGTTCGCGCTTGCCGCGGGTGTCGGCGCCCACGCAGTTCAGGTGCGTGCCGGGTTTCACCGCCTCCAGGTCGAAAAGCGCGCCCCCGCCGGGCGTGGCGGTGATGACGATGTCGCTTGCGGCCACCGCGGCGTTGCGGTCGGACGCCGGAGCGATCCGGCAGCGGCCGGCGAAATGGGCCTCGAAGGCCGCGTTGGGCTTTCCGCTTGCGCTCACATAGAGAACCTCGCGCAGGGAGGGAACCATCCGCAGCGCGAAGTCGAGCTGGATGCGCGCCTGCACGCCGGTCCCGAAGAGGCACAGCCGAACGCTGCCGGGCCGCGCCAGCCGTTGCAGGCCGAGCCCGCCGGCCGCGCCGGTGCGCACGGTGGTGACCGCATTGCCGTCGACGACGCACAGCGGCCGGCCGGTGGCGGGGTCGATCAGCAGGATGGTGGCCTGGTGCGGCTCGCCGCCGCGCTGCCGGTTGGCCGGCCAGAAGCCGGCGGCCTTGAAGCCGAGCAGGCCTTGCGACTGGACGTCGCCCGACTTGATGCCGAACACGCCACCGGTGTCGAGCCGCTCGCGCACCACCGGAAACACGCGGCCCGCGCGCTCGCCGTGCAGCACGAAGGCCTCGCGCACGGCGCGCTGCACGTCATCGGGGTGGAGAAGGGCGTCGACCTGATGCTTGTCGAGCAGCAGGAGCTGGGCTTGTGCGGGCGCGGTGGGGCTTGTCATCTGGAATTATTATCCATCTCCAGACAAAAAATCAAAAACGGGAAGGCTGCCGCCAGGTTTCAGCGGCCGGTATGCACCTTGATGCGGATGGTCGAGACCTCCCAGCCCCGGTTCTTCAACCGCGTGACCAGCATCGGCGACAGCTGGCGCAGCTTGGCGGCTGCGGCGCTGCCCTTGACCAGGAGGCACCAGACGTCGCCCTCGGCCGGGCCGGCCTGGATGGCGGCGCGCATGGCCGGCGGAATCAGGCCCTCCACGGCTTTGAGCCG
>Ga0102594_1001829_pt1 | contig 12114 bp, 7 predicted proteins | sample AraplaCol_mLB_r2_2_FD_76863 | JGI IMG/M metagenome (GOLD analysis project Ga0102594, IMG submission 76863) | Arabidopsis root microbial communities from North Carolina, USA - plate scrape MF_Col_mLB_r2 (SPADES assembly) (version 2) | ecosystem: Host-associated > Plants > Roots > Endosphere...
GGATAGGCCTCCAGGTACTGCATGAGCCCGGTGGCGAACGCCCACGGCGCGGCCGACACGGCCACATCGCTCTGGCGGAAGTTCGGGTACAGGTCGGCCTTGCTGGCCAGCTCTCCCGCGCGCTGGAAGCTGCCGGCCTGCACCAGCGTGACGAACGGCGACGCGGGCCGCACGCTCACTTCGGTGGAAAGGCGCGCGCTGAAGTTCTTGTGCGTCGAGGTGAAGACCAGCGCGGATGAACCGAGCACGGCTTCGGCGCCAGGCTTGGCGCGCACGTTGAACCGGGTACTGGCCTCGCCGCGCTCGTTGACCTTCAGCGTCTGCGTGGCCTCGCCCACCACCTCGAGCCCGCCGGATGCGGTGAGCGTGAGCGCGATCGGCGCCTCCTTGCCCGAGCCCACGATGTTGTTGGCCAGGCCCACGCCCACCTCCACGGTGTCGCCGGGCGCCATGGCCAGCGGCGCGTTCGGCAGTATCACCATGTCGCCGCGCACCACGGTGCGGGTGCTCTTGGCGGCGGTGGCCTCGTCGTTCACGGCCACGGCCATCACGCGCAGGCTGCCGTTGAAGCTCTCGGGCACGGTGTAGCTGAACTCGCGGCTGCCGTTCACGTCGACCAACCCCGACCAGTAGGCCACCGGCTTGTCGCGCTTGCGCTTGAACGGGTTCAGGTGCTTGCCGAGCTCGCCTTCGCCGTCACCGCCCGGCGCGGCCCCCTGCATGAGCTTCTTGAACTCCGGCAGGATCAGGTCGAGCGTCTGCAAGGTGCCCACCTCGAGCGCGCGCTTCTGGAAGAAGTGCTTCAGCGGGTCGGGCGTCTTGTAGCGCGCCACCTGCAGGATGCCTTCATCCACCGCGAACACCACGGCGCGCGTGGGCTTGTCGCTGGTGAGCTTCATCTTCACGGTCTGCCCCGGCTTCACCAGTTCGCTGCTGGTGAGCTGCAGGTTGGCGGTGCGCTGCGTGAGCGCGGTGGCGAACGGCACGACGCCGTAAGACAGCGGGCTCATGTAGACCTCGTCGGAGGCCGGGTCACGCACGAAGTGCACGTTGATGTAGCCCGTGCCTTCGAAGCCCTTGGGCAGGGTAATCTTCTGCACCGAGGCGGTCTTGTCGGTCTTGAACCACGCATGCGCGTAGACCTTGTCGCGCTCGATGGTGATGAGGCCCGCGCCGACGTACGGCGCGCGGATGCTCACCGCGATCTCCTGGCCCGGCTCGTAATCCTTGCGGTCGAGCGTGAGCTGCAGCTCGGCGTTGCGGTCCAGCGAGCGCGACACGTTGGCGTTGCCCGCCACGCTGTATTCCACGCGGTTGAGCTCCACTCCCTGCCCGTTGCGCACCACGTAGGCGAAGTTGCCCGGCGCGCCGGTGTCCAGCGCCACGGTGTTGCCTGCCGCGGCGATGGCGAAGGGCTTCTCGTCGAGCACCACTTCCTTCCTGCGCGACTCGTAGCGGTACAGGCCGTTGTCCTGCTTCACCAGCACCGACAGCACCTTGCGCTCGACGCGTTCGATCTTCAGATCGGCCACGGCCGTCTTCTTCGCCTGCGGGTCGATGGCGATCACGGTGGCGTTGCGCGCGGCGCCCTTGCTCACGTAGCTGGTGTCGCCGTCGACCTTCACGCCCACGAGATAGGGCATGTCGCTCACCAGCGTCTGCGCCTCGGCCGACACGCTGCGCCCGCCCTCGGGCTCGAAGGCCTTGGCCAGCACATGCACCTGGTAGGTGGCCGCGTCGAAGCGCGACAGGCGCAGGTCGAACTCGGCCTTGCCTTCGGCGCTGGTCTGCACGCTGCCCAGGTCGTCGACCTGCCGCTCGGCGGCGCGCTGCGGATCGAAGAAGGCGTAGTCGGTGAACGCGCGGAACACCGGGAAGCCGGGGCTCAGCGTGAGCGTGCCTTCGACCTTGCGGTCGGGCGCGGGCGTGCCGAACAGGTTCTGCACGTCGACGAGCGCCTTCAGGTCCTTGGGCTTGACCCAGCCTTCGGCGGCCTCGCTGCTGAGCTTGGCCGTGACCTTGGTGCGGTCCGGCAGGAACTCCTGCACCTTCACGGTGGTGCTGCCGATCAGCAGGCCCTCGACCTCGGGCGCGCCGGGCGACGACTCGCGCGGCAGGTAGAGATTGACGGTGTAGTTGCCGGTGGGCGAGGTGTCCTGCGTGGTGTGGGCGATCTCCGCCGCGCCGCCGGGGCCGAGCTTGAGCTTCTCGCGGCGCACGCTGAGGCCGCGCGCGTCGAGGATCTCGGCCTCCAGCGGCAGGTCGCGCAGCGAGGTGCCCCAGTTGCCGGCCTTCACCATCATCGCGATGTGCATCGTGTCGCCGGGACGGTAGATGCCGCGGTCGCTGAACACGTACGCCGTCATCTGGTTCGGCACGCCGGCCGCGCGCAGGCCGCCGACGTCGAAGCGCGAGATGTCCAGCGTGCGGTCGTTGCGGTTGAAGGGCAGGAAGCTCAGGTCGCCCTCCTTGCGCACCACGAGCACCACCGGCGTCTTCTCGCGCTGGTAGCCGGCCAGGTTGGGCAGCTTGGCCGCACCGGTTGCATCGGTGGCCTGCGACGCGACGATCATGCCGTTGCGGCCCCACACCTCGACCAGCGCACCGGCCACGGGCTGGCCGGTAGCGATGCTCTGCACGAACACGTCGCGCGTGCCGTCGAGCGACTTCTTGGCCACGATGCCCAGGTCGGTGACCAGCACCAGGCGCTGGTCGACCTGCTGCTCGGGATTGGCGCCTTCGGCATTGCCGTCCGCGTTGTCCTCATCGCCGGACGACTGCTCCTGCTGCTCCTCTTCGGACTGGGCTTCCCCGGCATTGCCTTGCGGCTTCTTCTTCGCGCTGGGGTGGTCGTAGCCCTGCACCTTCAGCAGGAACACGCCGCGGCGGTCGGCCACGTCGCTGCGCAGGTACTCGGCGAAGTCGACGGTTTCGTAGTGCGCCTTGCCGGCGGGAATGCTGAGCGGAATCTCCTTCTGGAAACGGTCGACCAGGTCGTCGGACGTGAGGCCGCCGTAGAACTGCGGATGCGCGAAGTCGCCGCTGGTCTGCGTCACCAGGTGCTGCAGCTGCTGCGGCAGCAGGCGGCCGATCTCCATCCGGATGCCGGGCAGGTCGCGCACGAGAACGGGCAGCTTGCGCTCGCCCGACAGCGCGAGCAGCGAGCCCTGGCTCATGATGGTGAGCTCGGGCGCGAAGGTCTTCAGCAGCATCACGTTCTGCCGCGCGGCGCCGAGCTGGTAGCCGCCCGGCGTCTTCAGGCCCTTGGCGATGCGCACCAGCAGGTAGCGCCCGCCTTCGGCCTGGGGCATGCGGAAGCTCACCATGTCGCTCACCTCGCGCTCGCTGGCGATGGGCTGCAGGTTGATCTTCTTCGCGCGGCGCAGCACGGCGTCGGTCACCTTGGAGGGGTCGGCCGACCAGTCGAACTTCTCGTCGCTGTCGTCCTTGTTGCCCTTGGCTTCCTCCGTCGCGGGCAGCAGCCAGGCCTGCACCACGCGCGCCATTTCGCGCTCGTGCACCGGCATCGAGGCGGTGACGTGCATCACGTGCTCGGGCTCGCCGTTCTCGCCGGTGACGATGGTGGGCTCGACGCTCGCGATGTCGAGGCTGAAGAGGCCGGGGATGTCGACCGCGCGCGAGGCGTCGGTGCGCTGCGCCGGGCCACCCTTCTGCGCGACGGCGCCGGCTGCGAGGCTCAGCACCACCGGCCGGGTCTTCTCGGGAATGGCCAGCGGCTCGGACTGCAGCGTGGCGTTGAGGCGCAGCTTGTCGTAGCTGACGGTGAACTTCTCGCTCGCGCACTTGCCCACGCTGAAGAACGAGGTGCTGCAGGCCTGGTCGTAGGTGAGCACCAGCCGCTTCTCGAACTCGGCCGTGTTCACCGGATGCGAGAACCGCACCTGGAACAGGGCCCGGCGCACGTTGGCCTGCACCGGGTCCTGGTAGAACTCGGCCGCGGCGATCTGCGCGGTGAAGGCCGGCGAGGTGAACTCGTACTTGCGCTGCGCCATCTCGATGTGCGGCGCGAGCGCGTTGCCCGACAGTTGCACCTTGTACGGCTGCCCGACGGGCCAGTCCTGCGCGGGCAGGAACTCCAGGCGGTTCTGCTGGGTCCAGGTCCAGCGGCCCGCGATGGCCGGCTCGATGCTGACGCCGGCGGCTTCCTGCCCGATGCGCGCGATGGGCGCCACCGAGGCCGAGAAGTTGATGACGAAGGGGTTGGGCCCCTTGTCGAGTTCGATCTGCGTGCGCTGCGGCGGCTCGGTCTTCGCGGTGGCGACGACGGGCTCCACGCGATCGGGCGTGAGGCCGTGCCACCACTTCAGCAACTGCGGGCTGGCCATCCAGCCGGCCGCCGCGAGCAGCAGGAGCAGCAGCACCCAGACCAGCCGCTGCTGCAGCCACTGCAGGCCCAGCAACAGGAATGCACCGGCGATGCGCAACCAGCCAGGGGGTCGCCAGGAACCGATGAGCCCGCGGGCCACCGGACGCAGGAAGCCGAGCGCACGGCCCAGTCCGGTGAAGAGCACGTCACTGAGTGACGCGAGTTTTCGGTTGGCGACTTGAAGCATGGATGCTCCCCACTGTGTTTTTGTTGGCGTCCGCGAGTGTGCGGACCGTCTGTGAAGCGCTGGCGCTGCGTGTGAAGTCTTCGTGAAAAGCGCACATCGGATCTGTCCGGCTGGCGGCTTTCAGGCGCCGTGCGCGGATGTCCTCCGTCGGCGCGAGCGCAGCCTTGGCCACGGCAATCTCAGATCTGCGGCTTGTTCACCATCAGGTAGAACACCACGACCATCGCAACGAACGCCGGGTACCCGAGCAGCTCCCAATACCGCTGGTAGCGCGCATAGAGCGGCGGCAGCGGCGCGGCGTCCCGGTGCGCCTGCGCAGCCAATGCGGCCATGCGGATCTGCAGCCACACCACCGGCAGCCAGCAGATGCCCGCGAACACGAACAGCGCGAGCGACACGGCGAGCCACGGGGTGGACATCGGCCAGCCCGCCATGTGCGCCAGCGCGAAGCCCGTGGCCGGCTGCAGGACGACGGTCGGCGTGGTGAACCACCAGTCGGCGCGCACCACCAGCCGGCTGACCACCGCCTGCGCGGGCACGCTGCCGCTGCGGTTGGCGAAGAACATGTAGAACGCCGACCCCAGCCCCGTGCCGACCATGAGCACGCTGGAGACGATGTGCAGCCACTTGAGGACGAGGTAGGTGTTCATGGCGCGGCGCGTCGGTAGAGGTGCCAGAGCAGGGCGGCGATGGGCAGGTTCTTGAGCAGCGGGCCGAGCGGGTGCAGCCAGAGGCCCGGCTGCAGCACGGTGGCCACGAGCGTCATGACGGCCATCAGCGCGAGGGCCGCGGCGTAGCTGGTCCGGCCCGGCCAGCGCCACAGCGCGAGGCCGACGGCCAGGTCCGCCGCTGCGCCGCCGGCGATCAGGCCCTGCACCAGCCACGGCGGCGACGCGATGCCCGCCGCGGCCAGCACCTCGCGGCTCTGCCCGTTCAGCTCGACGAGGCTGGCGACGGCGGTGAGCACCCAGACGGCGACCAGGCTCCAGCGCAGCAGGCGGTCGTCGCCGGTGCGCGTCATGCCGCGCCGCCCTCTTGCCGGTTGCGTTGCCACTCGACCACTTCGTGCGCGTTCGTGGCCAGGAACGCCTGCATGCGCGCGAACCGGCGCTGCGTCTGCCGCATGAAGATGCGCGCCACGACGGGCTCCATCAGCCAGCGCAACGCACGCGGCCCCGATTCGATCGTGTAGACATAGATGAGGACCGAACGGCCCGGTGCCGTGTCGCGGTGCCGCATGGACGCGGCCCAGCGGCTGAAGGGAAACGAGCGGCCGATCATGTGCGCGGCGGCCACGTGCGGCCGATCGAAGGTGACGAAGCGCGTGCGCATCGACAGGCCGCGCAGCAGGCCACCGCCGGTGTTCTCGGTTTCCGCGCCGACGTACGGGCAGGGCGCACCGCCCACCACGCGCGCGTTGCCGACCAGCGAGTCCCAGCGGGCGCGCCAGACGTGATGGTGGAAAGCGTCGAACACCACGTCCGATGGCGCGGGCATGTCGAACTCAAACCGGCGATGGGCCATGGCTCGGGTCTTCGACGGTCACATCGGTCACCATGCCCCAGCGCGCGAACTCGGGCGCGAACTCGTCCAGCGCGAGCAGGCCGGCGCAGGCGTGCGCACCGGCCGGCAGGGGCTCGCCACGCGCGATGTGTCGCACCAGCAGGATGGCGGCCATGCAGGGAATCTCGGGGCCGTGGTTGTCGTCGGCCGCGATGTGCCAGGCACGGCGCGCCGGCCGGCCCTGCGCATCGGTGCCTTCCACGCGCACCACCATGCCGCCGAGCGCGCTGCCGAACGCATCGAACACGCCGCCCGCCGCGTGCAGCAGCGGCGCAAGCTTCTGCGGCGACGGCAGCAGGCCGACGCGGCGCAGCAGCGCGAGGAACGCGAAGGCGCGTTGCGTCAGCCCGACTTCGAGCGCGGCGCGGAACATGACCGACTGCACGCCGGCATGGCGCGCAGGAAACAGCTCGAGGTCGGGGATGTCGCACAGCGCGCCGCGGCGCGGCTTCATGCGCGCGAACTCGACCTTGACCGGGTCGGCCCAGCCGGGCATCTCGACCCACCGGCCGGCTTGCCAGACGCGGATCGGCTCGCCGCAGTAGGCCAGCACGCCGGCCAGCGTGGCCACGCCGCGCGGCGCGCCCTGTGCCGGCGCGATGCAGATGTCGATGCTGCGGACGCCTTGCCAGCCGGCCGAAAGATGGTCGACCACCGCGGACGACAGCGCAGGCACGGTGCTGGCACCGCTCACCGCCGTGCGGCCCGCCGCGCGAAAGGCACCGTCGAGCGCCGCCGGAAAGTCGCACACGAAGCGCCGGCCGTCTGCCAGGTCGATGTAGTGCGCGCCGGCTGCCGCCACGGCTTCGGGCACGCGGTAGTCCTGGCGCTGGAAAGGGCCGGCCGTGTGGACCACCAATTCCGCACCGAGTTCGCGCAGGGTGCCGGCGAAGCCCGGCGCCTGCGCGTCGATGCGCACGCCACGCGCGTTGCCGCCGACCGACGCGGCGAATGCCTCCGCGCGCTGCGCATCGCGCCCCGCCACCAGCAGCTCGATGCCGGGGTCTGTGGCAAGGGCGCGGCAGATGCGTGCGCCGAAGTTGCCGTAGCCGCCGAGCACCAGCGTCTTCGTCATGCGGCTGCGGCGTCCGTTCCCGCCACGTGCCCGCGCGTGAAGGCCTCCTCGAAGATGGAGTAGCCCGACCAGTCGGCATGCGCGAACGACAGGCGTCCCGCGACCACGCTGCCGCGGTGCGCGCCGTCGGGTGCGGTGCGCTGCGGGCCGATCTGCGCGAGCAGGCCGGGATGCGGGATCGACATCGCATGCCCGTAGCGCGTGATGTCGATGCGCGTGGCCAGCGCGGGAAGGTCGGGGTGCGGCACCGACAGCTCGGCCAGCAGCTCGTCGCGCCAGCCGGTCCACGGACGCTCGAGCAGCAGCCTGCGGCCGTCGGCCGTGTCGTAGCCGCTCGGGCCCAGCGGGCGATACCAGCTGAGCACGGTGCCGCGCGGCGTCGGGTCGAGCGACTGGTGGCGCGCATCGACGTAGCCGAGGCCGCGCGTGCCGTAGATCACGTTGTCCCAGCTCGGCGCCGCGCCGGCGCGGTCGGCCAGCGGAGCGCGCAGGTGCACGTTGGCAACCAGCCAGGGCGCGTAGCGCACCTGCGCGGCGGCGGTCTTCAGCACCTCGGGCGGGTTCTGCACCACGCGCGCGGCAATGAACACCGGCAGCGCGACGATGCAGCGATCGGCCAGCCAGCGCACCAGCGACTTCGTGGCCGCGTCCCATGCGTCGACCTCGACGCCGCCGCGCACCTCGGCGATGCGGGTGACGACCTGGCCGGTGTGCAGCCGCTCGCCGAGCGGCCTGGCGAGCTGCTTCGTGAGCCAGCCGTTGCCCTCGGGCCAGGTGAGGATGCCGTCGCGCTCCGGGCTGGCGTCGTTCACGCTGCCGCTCGGGTCGCCGGGCGCGTGGAAGCCGTGGCGGCTGGCGAAGTAATGGATGCCGGCCCAGGCCGACACCTGCGAGATGCCGGCGCCGTAGTCGTCGCGGCAGCAGTAGTCGAGATACCAGCGCAGCTGCGCGTCGGTGAAGCCTTCGCTGTCGAGCCAGCCGGCGAACGTGATCGCGTCGAGCGCCAGCAGCTCGGGCGTGACCGCAACCTTGAGCGTGGGAATCGCGAAGTGCGCCGCGTGCTGCAGCGCGTCGATGCGCCGCGCGAACTGGCGGTACTGCGCGAGCGTCGCTTCGCCCACGCCGTGCACCGGCAGCAGCCCGTCCTGCCATTCGCCGTGGAAGAACAGCCGCTCCTGAGGGCTGTGGCAGAGCGTGACCTCGTCGTATTCCCAGCGGCCCGCCACGCGGCGGCGCAGGCCGAGTTCTTCCAGCAGGTCCTGCACCTCGCGCGCATCGTCGCCGGGCACCGGCAGGTAGTGCGCGCCGAGCGGGCACGCAATGCCGTTGACCATGCCCCCGCGCGCATTGCCGCCGGCCGTGTCCTCGAGCTCGAGCAGCGCGAAGTCGTCGACGCCTGCCAACCGCAGCGCCCGCGCAGCGCCCAGCCCCGCCACACCGCCGCCCGCGATGACCACGCGCGCGCGCTTCACCGTCGCGGGCGCCGCACTCCGCAGCGCGCCGTCGCGCATCGCATGGCCGCGCGCCACGTCGATCCCGGTGAAGCCGCCCTCGATGGCCGGCGGCGCCTCGCAACCCGCCAGCGCCAGCGCTCCTGCCGCACCCACCGTTCCCAGGAAACCGCGCCGCCTCATGTCGTCAGTTCCCCACCGCCCGCGCAGCGTGGCCTGTTCCAGAAACACCGAGGAGCCGGCTCTGCCGGACCTCCGGCGTTGCCCCCGGTAGGCGGTAGGAGAAGCGACACGAAGTGCGCGAAGCGTGGGGGCGAGCCAGAAACACCGAGGAACCGGCTCCGCCGGGCCTCTGGTGTTGCCCCCGGTAGGGGGTAGGAGAAGCGGACACGAAGTGCCGCGCATCCTGGGGGCGAGCCAGAAACACCGAGGAACCGGCTCTGCCGGGCCTCTGGTGTTGCCCCCGGTAGGGGGGAGGAGAAGCGACACGAAGTGCGCGAAGCCTGGGGGCGAGCCATCTTCAATGAGCCATGACCTTGCCCCACTCCTGTTCGTAAGTGGTGACAAGCGTCTGGTTCGACAGGCGGTTCACTTCCGTCGGCACGCGCGCCATGTCGAGCGGGAAGTCGAACATCAGCGGCAGCGTGGAAGGCGAGAGAAAGCGCAGGCCCGCCGGCAGCGCGTCGGGCATGCGGTATGGCCGGCGGCTCGCGATGATGTAGCCCCATTCGCCGAAGCTCGGCACATGCGCGTGGTACGGCGTGGCCGTGAGGCCGACCGACTCGATGGTGGTCGCCACGGTCCAGTAGCTCTTGCGCGCCACCAGCGGCGAGGTGGTCTGGATCACGGCATAGCCGCTGGCCGACAGGCGCTTCTCGAGCAGCGAATAGAAGCTGTTGGTGTAGAGCTTGCCGATGGCGAAATTGGTCGGGTCCGGAAAGTCGACCACGATCACGTCGAACATGTCGCCCGGCTGCTGCAGCCACTGGAACGCGTCAGTGTTGACGATCTTCACCTTCGGCGACGACAGCGAATGGCCGTTGAGCGCGGCCAGGGTCTCGTGGTCGGTGAAGAGCTTCGTCATGTTCGGGTCGAGCTCCACCAGCGTGACCGACTCGACCGAGGGGTACTTGAGGATCTCGCGCACCGCCATGCCGTCGCCGCCGCCGAGCACGGCCACTTTCCTGGGCGCGCCCTGCGCGGCCATCACCGGGTGCACGAGCGCCTCGTGGTAGCGGTACTCGTCGCGCTCGGCGAACTGCAGGTTGCCGTTGAGGAACAGCCGGTGGCCGAGCAGCCCGCGTGTGACCACGATGCGCTGGTAGGGCGAGGTGGCGCTGAAGACGATGCGGTCCTGGTAGAACTTGTCTTCCGCCAGCGTCGTGATGTGGTCGGCCCACGCGAAGGCCGCGACCAGCGCGGCCAGCGCCAGGAAGCAGGCCATCGCGTGCGCACCGACGCGGCGCAGTTCATGGCGGAACAGCCACAGCGCCCACACGGCCACGGCCGCGTTCATGAAGCCGAAGAGCAGGCCGGTGCGGATCATGCCGAGCTGCGGCACCAGGATGAGCGGGAACGCCACCGACACCGCGAGCGCGCCGAGGTAGTCGAAGGTGAGCACCTGCGACACCAGGTTCTTGAGCACGATGTTGCGCTTCAGGATGCGCATCACCAGCGGGATCTCCAGGCCCACCAGCGTGCCCACGACCATCACCAGCCCGTACAGCAGCAGGCGGAACGCGCTGGGCACGTAGGCATTGGCCAGGAACAGGATGGCCGGCAACGCGCCGCCGATGAGTGCCACCAGCAGTTCGATGCGCAGGAAGTGCGCGGGCAGCTGGCGATCGAAATAGCGCGAGAGCCACGAGCCCACGCCCATGGCGAACAGGTAGGTGCCGATGATGGTGCTGAACTGCAGCACCGAGTCGCCGAGCAGGTAGCTGCTGAGCGCGGCCGCGCTCAGTTCGTAGACGAGGCCGCAGGCCGCGACCACGAACACGCTGGCGAGCAGCGCGATCTCTACGGGTTGCGGCCCCTTGGGCGGCAACGCCGCGTTGCTTGAAATTTCCATGGGTCAGGCGGTCGCGAGCGGCGGGCGGATGGTCCCCGCCGGTCCGCCCCGGGGCGGACCGCGCCTCACCCCACGGGGGTGGCGCGCGACACGAAGCGAAGCGAGGTGCAAGGCCGCAGGCTAGTGGATCGCGGCAGCCACGATGATGCTGATGCCCAGGCTCATCGCGGCAACCACCAGTCCCAGCGCCACGTTCTGCTTTTCGACGATCTCGCCCCACAGGTCGTACGGCGTGATCTTGTCGATGATCAGGAAGCAGAGCCAGAAGATGATCACGCCGATCAGCGCGTACACGAGCGATCCGAGGACCACGCCCGGTTTCAGCCATTCAAATCCCATGGGGACCTCCAGTCGTAGTAGTGAAAGACATCGCGAGAAAAGCGAGGTATGCGGCGGACATCTTCGCCGTCATTTGTGGCCGCCGCCACTCGAGTAACCGCCATACGAGCCGCCGGAGCTGCGCGATCCGCCGGACGAGCCGCCGCTGCAGGTGCTCAGGATGATCAGCAGGAAGATGATGACGATGACGATGATGATGATCGTGCCGCAGCCCAGCCCCGAGGCGGCGCTCACCGGCAGCGCATCGGCGCGCTTGAACATGTCCTTCTTGGCGTCGAGCTTGAAGGCGGTGGCCACGGCGCCGCTGTCGATCTTGGTGCCCGAAGACCAGGTCAGTTCGTTGGCCGAGCGCTCCATCGACAGCAGCGCGGGGCCGCTGGCGAAGTCGCGGTTGAACGTCTTCTGCCCGCGCTCGACCTGCCAGTAGAACTCGCCCGCCACATAGGTGGTCTCGGCGTTGTAGGCGTACTGCTGCTGGTAGCGCTTGTTGAGGTACGTGGCGCTGCTGCCGTTCTCGGCCATCACCGGCGCGCCGGTGGTCGGCTTGACCATGCTCCAGCCGTCTTCGGCATCGACCAGGAAGCTGAACCCGCGCTTCTTGTTGTAGAGCAGGTATTCGTCCCAGCCGAACTGCTCGTCGTCGCCGGGCTCGCTGCCCATGCGGTGCTGGAAGCCGACCACCTGCCACTGCACGCCCTGCAGCTGGCCCATGGCGCCCAGCGCGATGAGCGGGCGCACCGGCTCGCTCTGAGTGGCGTGCTTGAGTTCGCCGCCGATGCCATGCGACAGGTCGATGATGCTGTTGCACGAGCGGCAGGTGATGCTCTTGCTGTCGGCCAGGTTGACGGTGACGGGCGAGCCGCAGTTCGGGCAGTTGAAGCCGCGGCCCTTCTCGTCCTTGGCGGACTCGTCGCGCAGGCCCGCGAGCTGCAGGTCTTCCAGCTGCACCGAGCGGCCGAGGTAGGCAGTGGGCGGATGCGTACCGTAGTCGAGGCTGAGCACCAGCCCCTTGTCGTTGCGCAGCTCGACCATCCCGAACGG
>Ga0102594_1001830_pt1 | contig 12109 bp, 10 predicted proteins | sample AraplaCol_mLB_r2_2_FD_76863 | JGI IMG/M metagenome (GOLD analysis project Ga0102594, IMG submission 76863) | Arabidopsis root microbial communities from North Carolina, USA - plate scrape MF_Col_mLB_r2 (SPADES assembly) (version 2) | ecosystem: Host-associated > Plants > Roots > Endosphere...
CCGATTGGATCCTCTCTTCAAAAGAGTCCATGGCAGCACCAAGCACAGCGGAAAAATTCCAAAACGTCGAGGTGGATCTATCCAGACCAAACGCGAGCTTGAGGAATTGAAGAAGCAATTGCAATACCGTATTATTCACGAAGAATTTGAAGATGCCGCGAAAATTCGCGATCAAATACGTGAACTCGAAAAACGAATTTCTGCCGGATAACAAGTTATATTGCAGTGGAGGGATGTTGGATGGAAGCTCATAAATTCACAGAGAAGGCATTAAGCGAATGGATGCGTGGGAAGGGCCCAGACTCGGACATTGTAATAAGCAGCCGCGTTCGGATCGCACGTAATTTGGATAACCTTCCATTCCCCATGTTGGCAACGAATCAGCAATCCAAAGAAATTCTAGAAATATTAAGCCAAGTGATGCAGGTCAATGAAATGAAGGAAATCGGGAATTTCTCAGAGGTATTATTGTCTGATATGAGTGAGCTGGATAAACGCGTATTGGTCGAGAAACATCTGATTAGTCCGAACCTTGCGAATGAATCCCGTAATGGGGCCGTCATCATTAGCGATAATGAAGCAGCCAGCATCATGATTAATGAAGAAGACCATCTTCGGATCCAATGTCTCTATCCTGGGTTTCAATTAGAAGAAGCTTGGGAACTCGCTAGCAGGATTGACGATGTTTTTGAAGAACAAGTAGATTATGCATTTGATGAAGTGCGTGGATATTTGACCAGCTGCCCGACAAATGTTGGCACAGGAATCAGGGCATCGGTTATGATCCATTTACCGGCTCTCGTCTTAACACAACAGATGAATCGATTGTTGCCGGCGATTACGCAGGTAGGTCTAGCTGTCCGAGGCATCTATGGTGAAGGAAGTGAATCCATCGGGAACTTGTTCCAGATTTCGAATCAGATCACCTTGGGTCAATCGGAGAAAGAAATTATCGATAATTTGCATAGTGTGGTAAGACAGATCATTGAGCATGAGAAAGCAGCACGAGAGAAAATCATGCAAGAATCTTCGATTCGCATAAAAGACCGAATCCGGAGATCCTTCGGCATCTTAACGCATGCAGAAGTAATGGATTCGAAAGAGGCTTCACAACGACTGTCCGATGTACGGCTCGGTCTAGATCTTGGACTCGTCGATCATCTGTCTTCGGATGTGTTGAATGAACTGATCGTGATGTCTCAGACTGGGTTTCTCCAGCAAGTATACGGTCGCAAGCTAAATACCGAAGAAAGAGATATTTATCGCGCAGCATTGATACGCGATAAGCTTTCTAAATCATAAATTCTAGTTATAATTATACTAAGCGGAGGTGTATAGATATGATGTTTGGAAGATTTACAGAGCGAGCACAGAAAGTATTGGCGTTAGCACAAGAAGAAGCCGTACGTCTAGGTCATAACAATATTGGGACGGAGCATATTCTCCTTGGATTGATTCGTGAAGGAGAAGGCATTGCAGCCAAAGCCTTAATTGCGCTTGGACTAGGGCTTGAGAAGATTCAAGACGAAGTCGAATCTTTGATTGGTCGTGGACAGGAGCAACCAACGAATATTGCTTATACGCCTCGTGCGAAGAAAGTTATTGAACTATCCATGGACGAAGCGCGTAAGTTAGGTCATACGTATGTTGGTACGGAGCATATCCTTCTTGGATTGATTCGTGAAGGTGAAGGTGTAGCAGCACGAGTACTCAATAATCTGGGTATCAGCTTGAATAAGGCACGTCAGCAAGTGTTACAGCTTCTTGGCAGCAGCGAAGCAGTGTCGAGCCATCATGGAACACCTGCCAATGTTAGCACACCAACACTTGATTCGCTTGCACGTGATTTAACGGCATTTGCGAAGGATGGGAACTTAGATCCTGTCATTGGCCGCAGTAATGAAATTGAACGTGTGATTCAAGTCTTGAGCCGTAGAACGAAGAACAATCCAGTTCTTATTGGGGAGCCGGGGGTTGGTAAGACGGCGATTGCGGAAGGACTTGCACAACGTATTATTCAGAATGAAATTCCTGAGACGCTGCGTGATAAACGCGTCATGACCTTAGATATGGGTTCTGTCGTTGCAGGGACGAAATACCGTGGGGAATTCGAAGATCGTCTGAAGAAGATCATGGACGAAATTCGTCAAGCAGGGAATATCATTCTGTTCATAGATGAACTTCATACATTAATCGGCGCAGGCGGAGCAGAAGGCGCTATTGACGCATCGAATATTCTCAAACCTTCTCTAGCACGGGGTGAGTTGCAATGTATCGGTGCGACGACACTCGATGAATACCGCAAGTACATTGAGAAAGATGCTGCACTAGAACGTCGATTCCAGCCGATTACGGTAGATCAGCCATCGCCAGAGGAAGCAATTCAAATCTTGCATGGTTTGCGTGACCGTTATGAAGCCCACCATCGGGTGAAAATTACAGACGATGCGATTGAAGCAGCGGTGAAATTGTCGGACCGTTACATTACGGACCGGTTCTTACCGGACAAAGCAATCGACTTGATCGATGAAGCAGGTTCGAAGGTAAGGCTTAATACGTATACGGTACCGCCTAATTTGAAGCAGCTTGAGAATCGTCTTGAAGATATTCGTAAAGAAAAAGATGCAGCTGTGCAGAGCCAAGAGTTCGAGAAAGCAGCAGCGCTTCGTGATACAGAACAGAAAATGCGTGAAGAGCTAGATCTAACCAAGAATCAGTGGAAAGAGAAGCAAGGCCGCACTGATTCCGAAGTTACGCCGGATGATATTGCGCAGATCGTTGCGAGCTGGACGGGAATTCCGGTTCGTAAGCTGGCAGAAGAAGAATCTGAGCGCTTGCTCAAGATGGAGTCCATTCTTCATGAACGTGTTATCGGCCAAGAAAAAGCGGTCAAAGCGGTCAGCCGTGCGGTACGTCGTGCACGCGCAGGTCTGAAGGATCCGAAGCGTCCGATGGGCTCGTTCATCTTCCTCGGTCCTACTGGGGTAGGTAAGACGGAATTGGCACGTGCCCTTGCTGAATCGTTGTTCGGTGATGAGAATGCCGTGATCCGTATCGATATGTCCGAGTATATGGAGAAACATTCGACATCTCGTCTAGTCGGAGCGCCTCCAGGATATGTTGGATATGAAGAAGGCGGCCAATTGACCGAGAAAGTAAGACGTAAGCCATATTCGGTTGTGTTGCTCGATGAAATTGAGAAAGCACACCCTGAAGTATTCAATATCTTGCTTCAAGTATTGGAAGATGGACGTCTTACAGACTCTAAAGGTCGTGTGGTTGACTTCCGCAATACGCTGATCATTCTGACTTCGAACGTTGGTGCTGAGGCAATCAAACGGAATTCGACGCTTGGCTTCACGGCAGCGAATGATTCGGGCAAAGATTATAACAACATGAAGGATAAAGTAATGGGCGAGTTGAAGAAAAGCTTCCGTCCAGAGTTCTTGAACCGGATTGATGAGATCATTGTCTTCCATTCGCTTAGCGAAGAGAACATCGCGCAGATCGTATCGTTAATGGCTGAAGATCTTCGTCATCGCTTGAAGGAGCAGGAAGTCGACTTCACATTGACGGACAAAGCGAAAGCTTTCCTTGCGAAGGAAGGATTCGATCCAGCTTATGGTGCGCGTCCATTGCGTCGTGCGATTCAGAAGCATATCGAAGACCGTCTATCAGAAGAGCTCTTAATGGGTAAAATTACGAAGGGCGACAGCTTAACGATTGATGAGCAGGAAGGCAATTTAGTCGTTCTGCATAACTAATATATCTATATCATTACGTATTCCATAAATATTGAACCCGGAACCGATAAGGTTTCGGGTTTTCCTTTTCTCTCATGATTAAAAATGTTAAAATTGAAAGAAGTACGAAATTTGCGAAAACAGTCATTTTTCGCCAAAGATGAATGTTAGTTAGGAGAGCGAAATGGCGAAAGTCAAAACAAAATTTTATTGTACCGAATGCGGTCATGAGACAGCGAAATGGTTCGGCAAATGTCCTGGTTGTATGAGCTGGAATACCATGGTTGAGGAGACTCAGACCGTTGTTAAGACGCAAGGGATGCAATCGCCTATTTTTCATACGAAAGAAAAACCGCAATCCATCATACATATAGAGAGTGGTAAAGAACCTCGCATTCAGACGCACATCGGTGAGCTTAATCGTGTTCTGGGCGGCGGGTTTGTACCTGGCTCATTAATTCTAGTAGGTGGCGATCCCGGCATTGGGAAATCCACGTTATTGCTGCAGACGTCACATGCGCTTACTGTGGCAGGACTGAAGGTTCTCTATGTATCTGGTGAGGAATCTGTTCGTCAGACAAGGCTGCGTGCTGATCGATTGAATGCATTGTCTGAATCTCTATTCGTGTTATGTGAGACGAATCTCGAGCAGATCGAGGAAGCGATAGATGAAATCCAGCCTGATTTCCTGGTCATCGACTCGATTCAGACGGTTTATCAGCCTTCCGTTGCTTCGGCGCCTGGCAGTGTCTCACAAGTTCGTGAATGTACTGCGCACTTTATGCGTATTGCTAAGGTAAAGGGAATTGCGACCGTGCTCGTGGGGCATGTCACCAAAGAGGGAGCAATCGCAGGTCCGCGATTGCTAGAACATATGGTGGATTGCGTATTGTATTTCGAAGGGGAGCGGCATCATACCTATCGGTTGCTGCGTGCGGTGAAGAATCGGTTCGGTTCGACGAATGAAATCGGCATTTTTGAGATGCAGGAGACAGGACTTGAGGAAGTGTCCAATCCATCGGAGCTGTTCTTATCTGAACGACCGCTTGGTGTTGCGGGATCGACCGTCGTCGCTAGTGTGGAAGGAACTCGTCCCGTTCTGGTAGAACTCCAGGCCTTGGTGGCTTCGACGAATTTCCCGTCGCCACGGCGAATGTCGACAGGTGTCGATCATCAACGGATGTCGTTAATTATTGCGGTGCTCGAGAAGCGAATGGGGATGTTCCTTCAGAATCAAGACGCATATTTGAATGTAGCGGGTGGCGTTAAACTTGATGAGCCTGCAGTTGATCTTGCGATTGCCGTGAGTATTGCGTCAAGTTTTAAGGATGCACCCACACAGCCGTACGATGTATTTTTCGGTGAAATTGGACTAACAGGGGAAGTACGGGCCGTATCTCGCGTCGAACAGCGAGTCAAAGAGGCGCACAAGCTTGGCTTCAAGCGTGTGATTATGCCAGAGAAAAGTATAAAGGGGTGGAAAGCGCCCAAGGGGATCGAAATTATCGGTGTGAACACCGTGGCGGAAGCGCTAAGAGCTGCATTAGGTTAGGGGGCATAATAGAGAATGAAAGAAGCTGTTCAACTAGATAATGTAAATGATCTTCTTCGATTAGTAGCGCCGGGGACACCGTTTCGGGATGGGCTGGAGAACGTCCTTCGCGCCAAAACCGGGGGATTGATCGTTGTTGGATACAGTCCGGAAGTGATGGAAGTGGTGGATGGGGGATTCTCCATTAACTGTGATTTCTCGCCGAACTATCTGTACGAGCTTGCGAAGATGGATGGCGCGATCATTTTAAGTGAAGACTTAAAACGAATCCTATATGCCAATACGCAGCTAATCCCTGATTCATCGATATCCTCCATTGAGACGGGAATTCGGCACCGTACAGCGGAGCGGGTGGCGAAGCAGACAGGAAAGCTTGTCGTGTCCATCTCTCAACGGCGTAACGTTATTACGCTATACCAAGGGAATTTACGTTACTCCCTCAAAGAAATTGGCGTCATCTTAACGAAAGCGAATCAAGCGATTCAGACGCTCGAACGGTATAAAGTGGTGCTCAATCAAGCGCTGACCAACCTGACAGCTTCGGAATTTGAAGAGCTCGTGACATTGCAGGAGGTTGTGCATGTTGTTCAGCGCTTCGAAATGGCGCTTCGAATCAAGCAGGAAATCAAACGTTACATTCACGAGCTAGGTAATGAAGGCCGTTTGATAAGTATGCAAATGGAAGAATTGGTGGGCAATACGGAGGAAGATGCAAGGCTATTGATCAAAGACTATGCGAAGGATTCATCGGAAGAGAAGCTGAAGGAAATCTTTGTATGTCTCAAGAAGTGCAGCTCGGATGAATTGCTCGATGCACATTTTATTATTCGATTATTAGGATACCAATCTTCGAACTTGATGACGGAAGAGTCGGTTGCACCACGCGGATATCGCGTGCTTAGCAAAATTCCGCGCTTGCCGAATGTCATTATTAACAACTTGGTTCAGCGGTTCTATCAGCTGCCGCATGTGACGATGGCAACGATCGAAGAATTGGATGAAGTGGATGGAATTGGTGAAGTGCGTGCCCGTACGATTAAGGAAGGTCTTAAGCGTATCCAAGAACAGGTGTTTATTGACAGACAAATATAAATTGTCATACAATCAATGAATGACACTGGGGCATAGTAAATATGAGGTGAGTATATGATAACAAAATCGATTCCGAACTTGTTTACGATTAGTAACTTGGTTCTCGGAATTATTTCCATCATATTAGTCTTTAACGGTGAGAATGATTATGCCGCTATTATGGTGATTATTGCTATGCTAATGGATGGGCTTGATGGCCATTTCGCTCGTGCGCTCAATGTGCAGAGTGATTTCGGGAAAGAGCTTGATTCCCTGTCTGATGTAATATCTTTTGGTGTAGCTCCAGCTTTTATTATGTATGTGACTGCGTTTACGCATTTGAATCCGTTGCTCGCATGGTCGGTAACGGCAATATTTCCGATTTGTGGTGCACTACGTCTTGCAAGGTTTAACGTTATATCGGGCACGCCAGGCTACTTCATCGGGCTTCCTATTCCGGCAGCGGGTGGTGTTCTCTGCACATTAGCATTGTTCCATGCAGATCTTGCAACACCTTATCTTGTGATTAGTTCGTTACTGCTGTCGTATCTGATGGTTAGCCGTGTGAAATATCCGAACTTCAAGAAGGTTGGAATCCCTAAGAAGGCACTCTGGATCGCTCCGATCGTTATTATTATAGCTTTATTTCTTGCCCTTAGGTTCCCGGCACAGACGCCTAAATTGATTCTTATCCCACTCGCATTCTATGCGTTGTATGGCTTAAAAAAAAACGTTGAGTTGGTATTCACCACGCGACGTAAAAACAAGCGTGCTGCCTCCAAGGCAGAAGAGGCTTCACGATCTGATCAACTAAATAGCTGATTTACTCAAATAAAAAGCATTTATTTCGTCTCTAAGGAGATCTGAAATAAATGCTTTTTTGTATTTCTATCTAAGCTGTTCGTTACGATAAATTGAAAAAACCGAGTGTGGAACATTTCTTCGATTCGCTTTGCACGACATCATTCATCTTTACATCGAGCAGATTGCATAACGCTGACATATAGAATAAGTTCCTGCCGAGTTCGGCAGTGACGACTTCTTTGCAATTCTCACAGAGCTGGCCGTTCAAGTGGCTTGAGAGCTGATGACTCGTCTGCGTCATTTCCTCCGGGTAACATTGCTTGCTTGCATTCAGTTCGATACATCCGCATTCCGTAATCGCTTTCACAACTGAACGATTAACCGATGCATTGGACTGGCCATATTTCGAGAGAACATCCAAGAGACTGCGGTGACGTAATAACAATTCGGAGACTTGCTCCTGAAACGCTTGTAAAGTCGACTCACTCATGTGTATACACCTCGATTTATTAGTATTCTAGATTACATTTCTAATCATCGAATCCGAATTTATCTCAATTATAAGTGAATGAATTACCAGTTATCAATGAAAAAAGTTCTACCTGCCAAGATTAGCTTGGATGAAATTGGACCATAATTGTAAAGGAGGTGAATCTTATGTTAAAAAAAGGAATACAGACCCTCTGGCTGTTGCTCGGGGCATGGGTCGGATATGTAGTGTACGCACTAGCAGGAATTCAGACGACAGATTGGCTGCAATCGTTGTTCGGTGATGCAAGTGCATGGGTTGGAACTGTGTTGTTTATGGGAATCAGTATGACGGTATTTTCGGTCTTATTTTCGCTAGGTGGGGATTCGGTTAAGGGCCGGATTCGGACTGGACTTGATAAGGTAACAAGCCTTCCTTTTGATCACGTATTTGCTGCATTCCTTGGACTTGTTGGTGGATTAGGGGTAGCTTACCTGTTAGAGCCAATCGTAGAATCGCTGGGTGCCGTACTGGGCATTGTTCTAACATTAGCCTGCGGTGCTGCAGGGTTATGGCTTGGACTGCAACGGAGAGAAGAATTGGTAGCCATTCTCACCCGAGGAAGAGGCGGCAGTAGTGACAGTCAGCCTGATCGTGGGAATGAGGAGCATAAGATTCTGGATACCAGCGTCATTATTGACGGACGGATTGCAGACATTTGCAAGACAGGCTTTATCGAGGGCACCATTGTTATCCCAGAATTCGTACTCGAGGAACTTCAGCATATCGCGGATTCGTCGGACCTGTTGAAGCGGAATCGGGGGCGAAGAGGGCTCGACATTCTGAACAAAATTCAGAAAGAGCTTGAAGTGAAGGTGCTGATCTACGAAGGTGATTTCGACGAAATCTCCGAGGTGGATAGCAAGCTCGTGAAGCTGGCCAAAGTCCTCCAGGGTAAAGTCGTTACGAATGATTTCAATCTGAACAAAGTGTGTGAGCTGCAAGGAGTATCCGTTCTTAATATTAATGATTTGGCTAATGCAGTGAAGCCGGTTGTACTGCCTGGTGAAGAAATCATCGTTCAAGTGATCAAAGATGGTAAGGAACACGGCCAAGGCGTAGCGTACTTAGATGATGGAACGATGATCGTTGTCGAGGGCGGACGAGAGTACATTGGAACGACCATGGAAGTGCTCGTGACCAGCGTGCTGCAGACCTCTGCAGGCCGAATGATCTTCGCGAAGCCGAAATTGTTGGAAAAAGCCCAGTGAAAAAAACCCCATAAAGTGACTCGGCTTCGATGATGATTCAAATACTTTGCGGGGGCCCCGGTTAAATATAAAGTTCATCGTGGTAAAAGGGTTGTTCAGCGCATATGTCGAATCTATAAGGTAGACTAAATTATGCGATAGAGCAAGGCAGGGATAGGCATGAACAATCGGGTAGGCGCAGTCATCGTCGCAGCGGGTAAAGGTTCAAGGATGGGGACACCGGAGAGCAAGCAATATTTGCTTCTGGAAGGGAAGCCGATTCTGGTCCATACGCTGCTGCAGTTCGAACAGATGGCACTTATTGATGAGATCGTACTCGTCGTTGGCGCGCAAGATGTTGAACGTTGTACAGTATGGATTAAGACCTATGGTCTTCAGAAAATAAAAAAAATCGTTGCAGGTGGAGCTGAGCGCCAGTATTCGGTCTATCAAGGGCTGCTCGCTCTCCAAGCCGATTGGGTATTCATCCATGATGGGGTTCGTCCTTTCGTGACGGAGGAGCGGGTTCGTGCATGTTATGAAGCAGCCATGCATCACGGGGCAGCCGTTCTTGCCGTACCTGTGAAGGATACGATCAAACAAGTGAATGAAGCAGGTCGCATCGAACATACGCCAGACCGCCGCAGCTTGTGGGCTATCCAGACCCCACAGGCTTTTCGCTATGCGGATGTGGTCAGGGCGCATGAAGAGGCGCAACGGGAGCAGTTCGTCGGGACCGATGATTCGATGTTGGTCGAACGTCTAGGTCTGCCCGTGTATGTCGTTGAAGGGGATTATACGAATATCAAAATTACGACGCCAGACGACCTGGTATCGGCAGAGTTCTGGTTACAGCAAATGAGGGAGGAACGGCAATGATTCGAATTGGACAAGGCTTTGATGTACATCAACTGGTAGAAGGAAGACCGTGTATTATCGGAGGGATTACGATTCCTTATGAGAAAGGGCTCCTCGGGCATTCGGATGCGGATGTGCTGCTGCACGCCATTAGTGATGCCATTCTTGGCGCACTTGGTCTTGGGGATATTGGCAAGCATTTTCCGGATACAGATCAACAGTTCAAGGATGCGGATAGCGTCAAGCTATTGGAGGAAATCTGGGTGATGGCCAAAGAAGCGGGCTATACGCTCGGTAATCTAGATTGCACAATTATTGCGCAGAAACCGAAGATGCTTCCCTATATCCCGCAAATGCAGGAACGGATTGCTCAGGTACTGGAAGCTGATGTGTCGAAAATCAATGTGAAGGCAACGACGACAGAGCAGCTTGGCTTCACGGGTCGCGGCGAAGGAATTGCTGCGCAATCGGTTGTCTGCCTCATTCAGAATGTGCTATGATTAAGGGTATTTAAAGGCGATGCAGCCGCAATTCTCGGCAAGGAAAGGGAGCTAGAATCCTATGACTCAAGAAGTTCGTGTACGTTATGCGCCAAGCCCGACGGGACATTTACATATTGGTAATGCAAGAACGGCGCTATTTAACTATTTGTTCGCACGTCATCTTAACGGTAAATTAATTATTCGTATTGAAGATACGGATCTTAAACGCAATATTGAGGGTGGGGAAGAAAGCCAGTTAACCTACCTGAAATGGCTTGGAATCACTTGGGATGAGAGTATCGATGTAGATGGGGAGTATGGCCCATATCGTCAAACGGAGCGCCTTGATATTTATAATAAATATGCACAGCAGCTAATCGACAGTGGCTTTGCATATAAATGCTACTGCACGGAAGAAGAGCTGGAGCAAGAGCGTGAAGAGCAGACAGCACGCGGCGAAATGCCGCGCTATTCGGGTCGTCATCGGGATTTAAGTGATGAGCAGCGCGCTGCGTTCGAAGCAGAGGGCCGTGTACCGAGTATCCGGTTCCGTGTGCCGGAAGGTAGAACCTTTACGTTCGATGATATGGTCAAAGGGACGATTTCGTTCGAATCCGATGTATCTGGCGACTTCGTTATCGTGAAGAAGGACGGCATCGCGACATATAACTTCGCTGTTGTTATTGATGATTATCTAATGAAAATTTCGCACGTCTTGCGCGGCGAAGATCATGTCTCGAATACACCTCGCCAATTGATGATCTATGATGCGCTTGGGTGGGAACCGCCTGTATTTGGCCACATGACATTAATTGTGAATGAGCATCATAAGAAATTAAGTAAACGCGACGAATCGATTATTCAATTTATCGAACAATATGATCAATTGGGTTACTTGCCGGAAGCGCTGTTCAACTTCATTGCACTGCTCGGTTGGTCGCCTAAAGGTGAAGAGGAGATTTTCTCCCGTGAGCAGTTTATTGAGATTTTCGATGCAGGTCGTTTGTCGAAGAGTCCAGCGGTGTTCGATACGAACAAATTAAGCTGGTTAAATAATCATTACATTAAGAATGCAGAGCCAGCCCGCATCGCTGCAATGGCTATTCCTCATCTGCAAAAAGCGGGATTGTTGCCAGCATCATTATCCGAGTCAGAGCAAGCTTGGGCGAATTCGCTCGTTGCGCTGTACCAAGAGCAAATGCGCGCTGCTACCGATATCGTTGAGTTATCTGCATTGTTCTTCCAAGATGAGATTCAAATGGATGAAGAGGGATCGGCGGTTCTTGCAGAAGAGCAAGTGCCAGCTGTTCTTGCAGCATTCCTTGGCAAAGCGGAAGCTTTGACAGAGTTCACGGCAGATTCGCTTAAGACAGCGATCAAGGAAGTGCAGAAAGAAACGGGCACGAAAGGCAAACAATTGTTCATGCCGATTCGCGTAGCGTTAACGGGACAGACGCATGGTCGTGACCTGAACGAGACGATCGCGCTTCTTGGACAAAATAAAGTCGTTGCAAGACTTCGTGCATTTTTGGCATAAGACAAGATCCCTCAATTAACAGATTTTCGTCTCTTGTCAGAGTGACACCTGTTGGATATAATTACAATCAATATCATTCCAAAATGAGAAAAACCTCTAATAGCGAAGAACAGGAGAAGTAAGCTTTAATGTGAGGGTTTCAGAGAGGGCAGCCATGGCTGGAAGTTGCCTAATCCTTAGTGAGCTGAACATGCGCCTGGGAGCTGTATTCCCGATCTGCCATGCAGGGTAGGGGATATCGTATCGTCCGCGTTAAGGACGCTAAAGTGAAGCACTTATTTCAATAAGAATTCAAAAAGTTAAGTTTTCAGCACCGAGAAGGTTGCGTGAAGGCGAAGAAGGA
>Ga0102594_1001832_pt1 | contig 12101 bp, 9 predicted proteins | sample AraplaCol_mLB_r2_2_FD_76863 | JGI IMG/M metagenome (GOLD analysis project Ga0102594, IMG submission 76863) | Arabidopsis root microbial communities from North Carolina, USA - plate scrape MF_Col_mLB_r2 (SPADES assembly) (version 2) | ecosystem: Host-associated > Plants > Roots > Endosphere...
AGCTGCTCTTCCTGTTCGCGCAGCTCGCGTGTGAAGGCCTCACCGAAGTCTTCCGCCGTGAAGACCTGGCGGATCTCCAATTCCGAATCGCCCGGCATCGGGTTGGGGCAGCGCTTGACCCACTCGATGGCCTCCTGCAGCGAGGCGCACTCCCAGATCCAGAAGCCCGCCACCAGCTCCTTGGTTTCACTGAAGGGCCCGTCGATCACCGTGCGGTTCTTGCCCGAGAAGCGCACACGCGCGCCCTTCGAGCTTGGGTGCAAGCCTTCACCGGCCTGCATGATGCCCGCCTTGACCAGCTCTTCGTTGTATTGGCCCATCTCCCTGAGCAGCTGCTCGCTGGGCATGATGCCGGCTTCGCTGTCAGCGGTGGCTTTAACGAGGACCATGAATTTCATGTGAGTTCTCCTGTTGGGTTGAAGTAGTGGACGTAGCGATCAATGGCTCAAATTGACTTAATGGCCCGGCGCACGGGTAAACGTCATGTGCGTGACGCCGCTGGGCGACGAGACGGACTCGATCCGGTAGTTCTTCTCCATCCCCTCCAGGCCATCCCAAAGCCGCACACCGCGGCCCAGCAGGATGGGCACCACCACGATGTGCATGTGGTCCACCACCCCGGCCTGGATGAACTCGCGAATCATGGTCGGGCCTCCGCCCAGGCGTATGTCCTGGCCGCCCGCCGCCTTGCGCGCCGCCTCGACCGCCTCCGCCGGCGACGCATTGATGAAGTGGAAGGTGGTGCCCCCTTCCATCTCGATAGGCGGGCGGGTGTGGTGGGTCAGCACAAACACCGGCGTGTGAAACACCGGGTTGGGCCCCCACCAGCCCTTCCATTCCGGGTTGTTGTGCCAGCCGGGGTAGCCGTATTTGTGGGCGCCCATGATCTCGGCGCCAATGCCCTTGTCAAACAGGCGAAGAAAGGTGTCGTCGATGCCCGACGTGCCGCCCGGCTGGCCTATCATGCGACGGCCCCACTGGGTTTCGAACATCCGCTCGTGCAGCCGTTCACCGGCGTGGCCGAAGGGGGTTTCAAGGCTCTGGCCTTCGCCGGTGCCGAAACCGTCGAGCGAGATCGAGACATGCTGTACGCGAACAAGTGACATGGGGATGCTCCTTGGTTCAGGGGGGTGAATGTATCAGCCGGCCAGCGCGTTGCGGTACTTGTCGCCGACGGCCTCGCGAATGGGCGCCGTGTCATAGACGATGGTCATCGCCTCGATCAGGCCTTGCTCGTCAAAATCAAACAGGTCCACGCATTCAAAACGCACCTGCGCGCCGTCGGCCAGCTCCCACAGGTACTTAAAGCAAACGGAGGCCCGGCGCGAGCCCACGCCGCTCACAAACACCTCGGCATCCTCCAGCACGCTGCGCCGCGTGGCGGCCTTCAGCAAGTCAAAGAAGCGGCCCGCCGGCTGCGCGCCCAGAAAGGGCGAATGCACCGTGCCCCGGGGGCTGAACAGCGACACGATGCCGCGCACGTCGCCCGCGGCAAGCAGGGCCAGGTAGTTGTTGATGGCGGCGATATATGCCAGTGCGTTCGAGCTGATGACCATGGTGGCGTGCGGCGTGCTGGGATGATTGAACAGGCTGCCATCGTAGGAGCCTGCGCGCGGGCGCACCATCGAAAGTTTTTGGGGGCAGCCATGTGCGCCGCGCATGGGTGGGCCCCGATATGCCGCCACGATAAACTGCGCGCATGAATGCCCCCCGTGACGACACCGCCTTGCGCGCCTGAGGAATAAAGAAACCATGCAGGCCCTGCCGCCCCTCTATGCCCTGCAGGCTTTTTTGGCCGCCGCCGATTGCGGCAGCTTCACCGGCGCGGCCACCCGCCTCAATCTGACCCAGGGCGCGGTCAGCCGGCAGGTCCAGTTGCTGGAGGAGTATTACGGCTGCCCGCTGTTCATGCGCGTGGCCCGCGGCCTGACACTCACCGCCGAAGGCCAGCAGCTGCTGGCGCCGGTACGTCAGGCGCTGGAGACACTGGCCCAGGCCAGCGCGCGTGTACGGCGCGGCAGCGATGTCCTCCGCGTCCAGTTCCCGCCCACCATGGCCGTCAGGTGGTTCTTGCCGCGCCTGCCGGCCTTGCAGGCAGCACTGCCGGGGCTTGAGATCCGCGTCGCCACCCACTGGACGGACGCGCCCGACTTCAGCGACACCGATGCCGACGCCATCGTGGCCCACGGCAAAGGCGGCTGGCCCAACCTGGTCGAGGTGCCGTTGATGCGCGAGCACCTCGTCCCCCTGTGTGCACCCGAACTGGCCGCCAGCCTGCGCGAGCCGCGCGATCTTGCGGGTGCCACCCTCTTGCATGCCACCGCCAACCGGCACGAATGGCTCACCTGGCTGCGCGGCGCTGGCGTGCCCGATTTGCAGGGCGCGCGCGAGCAGCTGTTTGACACGGTGGATATGTGCGTGCAGAGCGCCGAGCGTGGGCTGGGTGTGGCGATTGCCGATGCGGCCTTGTTCACCGACCTGATCGCTTTGGGCAAGGTGGTGAAGCCCTTCGAGTTGGAGGTGGACAGCGGGAGCGCGTACTTCCTGACCTATCCGGCTCAGCGGCGGGAGCAGCGGGGTATTCGGTTGTTTGAGGAGTGGATGGTGGGTGTGCTGCGGGGGTGAGGATGGGCTGTGCTGCCTGACTCATGCTTGAACTTCTGCGTGTGACATCTGTACCTTTCTCATCTGTTTGCCAAGAGTCTTTCTATTGCCTGTGGCAGAGCCGTCAGTTTGGGAACCACAGTTGTGCCAAACCTGCTTGACTGGTGGGCTATATAGGGCGCCATGAATGAGTCGGCACGGTAGATGTCTGAGTAAGGCGCATACGCTGCATGCATTGCGTCCGGGAAGTCACTCAGTTTTGCCTGCCTCGGCTGAGTAAGGGTGACGGTGCGCCATGCGGAATGAATGGAGCGCACTGCAACTGAAAGACCGGGGCAGTACTTGTCGACCTGCTCTGTCGCGAGTGTCTTGGTCGTAGGGGTTTGCGTGGAAAAACGGTTGGCGATCTTGGCCACCATATCGTCTTGCCATTCCTGCCATTGGGTGACTACGAACAGTTCTGCGAATGAGTCCGGAGACAGCTTCTCGCGAGCGTCGGCAATGCTTTTTGCAAGTTCATCGAGTTTCCCCACCACATCTTGGGCGGGCCCACGTAACCACGAGATGAACGGACTTAGCTTGTCGTGATGTTGTTCAAACCATTTCATCATCCATCGTGGATCTCGCAGGCTCTCTTGAAAGGCTTCCGTTGCTTCTTTAGCAGTTGCGTCTCCAACTACAAAGCGACTCAAGATGCGTGCCGATTCTGGCTTCATCGGATAGATAGACAAGATTTCGTCGAGAGATCCTAGCCGAGAGTTGTTCACAAGCGATTGCTGAGTACTTCTTTTGGGTTTTCCTCTTTTCATCAGAGCTTTTGTTGCTTTCCGCCTTGCTGCGCGACCGAGCTCCTCGATGGCCTCCTGCATGGATGCTGCGCGATCGACTTCTGTAATTGGCAGTATTTCAGTCGCACCTTCCGGAAACCACTCGCCGTCACGCCTGACAGGATCGAATTGAGTAGTTTCCAGTCCTAGGGCTCGTCGCACCTCATGATCCATAAGGCGATTGTGAGAAACAAACACGTTTTTTCCACACAACTCCACCATCAACGACGCCCGCCGTTCTGCGGCATCAGCGTAAGCCCTATCGAGTGGGGCCATTTCGCTTAGATGTGCCCCCGAGAAGAAACACTCCACATTTCCTGCATTAATGTGATCACGCAAACTGGTCAAGACTCTGGGAGCCTCTGATGTTCGCTTTGGATCGGAAAGGACGGAGTAATCGCTGCTATCTAAATACAACCTAAGAGGAGTTTTTTCCGTCATGCCAATATGTCCAGATATTTGCTTAGGCACATTGAATGTCGATAGGGTCAACTGGACGCCTCGTACCTCTGCTCTTGTTCAGCGTAACTGAATCGCCTATCACATGATCTACATGAAAAATCGAAATTGATATGGAGTCGAGCCAAGGCGGCTCATACGCTTGATGACTCTAGACAATACCTTTGCGTACCCCACAGTTACTGGAAGCGGGTCGTATAACGCATCGTTGTTCCAGTCCATTTTGGTTAACGCAAGAATTGCCCATGCACTCTCATCCCAACTGCCATGCCCGGCATGGCGGATGATGCGTAGTGGCCGAGGCGTACCTCGTGAGCCTTGAAAGTAGGGCTTGGAGCTAATTCCAGACACGCTTCCATGAGTCCACAGTAAAGCATCCGCTGGACCTAGACCGAGCACCGTGCCGCGCGGAATCGGAAAGCGAGCCGCTTGAGCTGGCCCCCCATTGATTGGACCTTCTATGAGCGCACCACGCCAACCAACGTCCTCCACGATTTGAATCAAATCGACTGCCTCACAAAGATGGAATGCCTCCAGGCAACCGTCAATTTCGTCTGGCTTGAACTCAGTGGTCTTATGTACCATCACTCGACGCGGTACACGTCCAGCATGCTTACGACGATACAACTCCATTGCCCTCGACATGACTTTGAACATCTCCGTTCGAGACAAAAATGGATTCTCGCGCTGCACTTCGAACTCGTTGGTGTCGTAAGCAATGAACTCTAATCCCGCACCATCTGCGTCGAACACTTGACTACAACATGTGACGAAGCGAGGTTGAGTTGAGTCAACTGAACGAACAGAGTAAGAGATGCCGATGTAAGCGGTTTCAGGATCAGTATCTGCAAGTTTCCAGGGAACTCCGCCTGCTTTTGCATAAAGCGCAAGTCCAATTCTCCACATCACGCTTGCGCGGTCAGAGTATGCGAGACCACTTCCCTCTCGTACCAGCTGAACGGGTACGCCGCGAGCAGCGGAAATTGCCTTGATATGGTCGTGCAGATCAAAGTCTTCGTTTCTTCCACCAACGAAACCATGGATCCATCGCTCTGGAAGGTAAATGAATAGAACGTCGAAGGAAAGCCGCCGCGCATCTAGTTGCTGGATTGCTCTGGTGATTCCATCCGCCAGAACAACGTGAGGTGTCGGAGAATTCTTATATTCGTGCTCCACGTGCTCGTCAAGTTCGACGTGGCAACCTTGGCCAGCTCCGGTCATCCGTACTCCGAAGACGCGTTGGAACCCAGGCCATTCAGGTAGATAGTCACGGCGTTCGTTTGGGCTAAATTTTGAATTCAGTTCCTTCATAAAACCGTATAGCCGCTCACTTTCCCCGGCTGGGGCAATAGTGGCTACCCGAATCGGATCAGGAACTAAGAGTCCGCTTGAGTATGGGCCAAATCGGAGTAGACCATTTAATGGATGGATGTCTCGGTCGCTTCGCCGGTCTGGATGGAAGGATAGTTTGGGTTCCGAAAGGCGGATATGGTGAGGCAATCTGCTAGTTGTCATGCGCTCATCCTTCTAGAAAATCCCGTACGTGGAGAAAACTGAAAGACTGCATCCACCCCGTCCGACACCTGCATTGCGCGTACTCCATCACCGTTTCCAATTAGAAATTTTGACCAAAAATCGATTAGCGCGTCTAGCTTTTGGTTGTATCGATTGAAGGTTCGCTCGCGACCAAAATCTGAAGCAGCAGCTTTGCTCTCCGGCTTGATATTGGTGAACACCGGTGTGGGCTCCAGAAGGATCCAAAGCGAGTCGGCAGCCCATTCCAGACGAATTCCAATTCCTTCATGCCATTTAAGATCTGGAAATCGAGCCACCTGGCCAGCAAGATTACCGACTATGCCTTTTAGGTCAGAAAATTCATGTGCGTTGTGATCTGCCGGGTATAAGAGATCCATTCCCCGTTTTCTAATGAGCATCATCCCGCGCTGTTGACTGATTGCGCGTGAAACTGCATCTCTTAGGAGACCTCGTTCGGCAGATTCGTAGCGCAGGCGTTTCGTCTCAATAGTTGCAAGGTCAAACTCTCTAATGTTGTGAGATTCGAAGGCTTTGCGCACCGCTAGATCACTCCCGAAAGCTAAGACACCAGCCCGAGTGCGAGCGAATAAAATGTCTACACCGGCTTCTTGCACCGCTTGCCGAATCTCGGAATATCCGCCTATATCGCAGACGATACGTCTACAGACCGTAGGTGCCAATGACGCTCTAATCGCGTTCAGTCGGACAACCGGCCAAGTAGCTTTACCGCTTAGAAATGGCGCTGCGGTCCATCGCGAACGCTGTTTTCCGAATTCATCCAAAGCCTTTGTATCTAAATTGGCAACTAGACGCAGCACATCGCGCATGAGTTCATCGAAACTCTGTATTCGCACTAACGCTGCTTCAATTCCTTTGCTCTGAGCTTTTGCCAGTAGACGCGATACGCGTTCATACGGTACGTCCTCGCCCCGATGGAGCCAAAAAAGCCCTGATGGAAATGCGTCGGAGTTTTCTAAGGCTGACTCAAGTGCATCCATTACGGAATCGTCTCGACCGCTATACCCGCCCACGATCAATCCGTGCCGTAAACAACTATCCACTAGTACATCTCGTAGTTTTTTGTCCTGATGGCGCAGCTCGTCACTGGTGTTTTTTAATTGCCGTGAACGAAAGTCACCATGGAGTTTGACCTCAATTGGCCAGCGACCATCGGATATAGCCTGTCGAGCGAGATCTGGGGACTCAAGCGCCACTGTTGTGAGTGCTCCGGTACCGTCGAATACCTTCGCGCATGAATCCGCAACAAGCGGGTCGAAGTTTGTTGTCCAGATTAGTCGTGTGTGATTGGCTTGCATTAAAGTCGCCAACGCCATGTGACCGTAGGAGGGCTTTGCTCCGGCCATCTTTGCATCTAGATAGGTGCGCCTGTCGGCCTCCGCCGGAAACACAGCCTCAAAGAGTGCGGAGTATTCATTGGCGGAGTCTGCCGAGGGCATTCCAGCGGTGGAGTCGATATGCCCTTGCAGGTGTTGACGAACTCCTGGTGCCGAAAGATCCGCGACCATCTCTGGAGATGCGCGGCGCTGACTAACAAACAGCTTCTGCTTAAACTCCCAAATCATGTCGCCTGCAGTTGGAATACCAGCCGCAGCAGAGACGCCTGCGCCGAGAAACCACATGATGCTGCCTGGGCGCATTGAGAATCGCCGAGCGAAATCATCTGCCTCCACTGTGGGTATGTCGGGGCTATCTGCAATAGATTTGATTTCCGAAGGTCCTTCTACGGATGAGAAGCCTTCGTTGTCTCCTAAAGCGTCTCGCATGACATCCCCTACTTCAGTTATTGTTACGGCATGTTACTCCCGCTGTTCGCAATAGATATACAGCGGCGGAACGCCTAATTGGTAGATATTCACATGTCCTATTGAGTCAGAGCATCATTTATCAGGGTTAGTACGCATGCGGCGTATAGGCGGCGCTTATAGGACACGTGTACATGTTCTAAAAAGGGAGGTACTTATGCCGGTCGATAGGGCGCTTTTTCTCCAAAACCTCACCGCAAAGAGGGCGCCAAATTGGCGGTGCCCGCGATGTGGTGGGGGGCATCTTCGATTGGTTGCAGATAGTCTGCATCATGAGTTCAGTGGCGACACAAAGGCTGCGTCGCACGAAGCTGGTTTTGATGCCGACTGGGTTGTGACTCAATTCGTAGCGTTAGTTCGTTGTGACAACGAAGACTGCAAGGAAGTCGCTGCGGTTGCGGGAAGTGGGCGTGTAATTGAAGCCCCGAACTGGGAAGCTCAAGAGATGGACTACGAGGATCTTTTCTCTCCTACTCACGTGTATCCCTCGCCACCGATCATCCGGCTTCCTGATAAATGCCCAGCAGCTGTTACTGAAGAGCTCAAGCTGGCGACCATTTGCCAGTGGAACGACGCAACCGCCGCCGCTGGGCACATTCGAACAGCTGTAGAGCGCCTCCTCGATGCGGTAAGAGTTGCCAAGACAACGCTGTCGAAAAAGGGGCGAACCCGATTGACGCTGCATCAGCGTATAGCGCTATTTGAGAAGCAAAAACCAGAGCAGGCACAGGCGCTCTTAGCTACAAAGTGGCTTGGTAATGCCGGCGTTCATGCTGGTGAAATAAGGCGCGAAGATGTTTTCGATATGTTCGACATCATTGAAAATGTTTTGGAGGATCTATACGGAAGCCACGCCAAGGGTCTGGCTAAGTTAGTTGCGGCTGTGAACAAGGCGAGAGGCCCAACAACAAAGTAATCGGCGCCACCCAATATTGGCAATCCTTGCTATTGATCTGAAGGCAGCCGAAAAGTGACCATCGCCTAGTAGTGCCGAGGGCAGACGACGGTAATAGTTATTCACATACGCCACCCGGCGTATTCCCCAATCCCCCTCCGGTCCCCAGAATCCACTCATCGTTGCGCTAAAGCCTTGTTTTTCCTGGCTTTTGCGCAGCGAAACGCGATTCATTGACCCCCATACCTATCTACTACCGGAGAGGATCCCACCATGCAAGAACGTCGATTTACCCTCAAGGCGATGACCGCCGCCGTCGCACTGGCCGCTTTGGGCGCCGTGCCCGCTTTTGCCCAGGACACGATCAAGGTCGGCGTGCTGCACAGCCTGTCGGGCACCATGGCGATTTCTGAAACCACGCTCAAAGACACGGTGCTGATGGCGATTGAAGAAATCAATGCCAAGGGCGGCGTGATGGGCAAAAAGCTCGAGCCCGTGGTGGTGGACCCGGCCTCCAACTGGCCGCTCTTCGCCGAAAAAACCAAACAACTGCTGGGCCAGGACAAAGTGGCCGTGATTTTCGGCTGCTGGACCTCTGTGTCGCGCAAGTCGGTGCTGCCTGTGGTCGAAGAAATGAACGGCCTGCTGTTCTACCCCGTGCAGTACGAAGGTGAAGAGCTGTCCAAGAACGTGTTCTACACGGGCGCGGCGCCCAACCAGCAGGCGATTCCTGCGGTTGACTATTTGATGAGCAAGGCCGGCGGCGGCGCCAAGCGCTGGGTGCTGCTGGGTACCGATTACGTCTATCCCCGCACCACCAACAAGATCCTGCGCGCTTATTTGAAGAGCAAGGGTGTGGCCGACAAGGACATCGACGAGAAATACACCCCGTTTGGCCACAGCGATTACCAGACCATCGTGGCCGACGTGAAGAAGTTCTCGCAAGGCGGCAAGACGGCCGTGGTGTCCACCATCAACGGCGACTCCAATGTGCCCTTCTACAAAGAGCTGGGCAATGCCGGCCTCAAGGCCAAGGACGTTCCCGTGGTGGCCTTCTCGGTCGGTGAAGAAGAGCTGCGCGGCGTGGACACCAAGCCCCTGGTCGGCCACCTGGCCGCCTGGAACTACTTCCAGTCCATCAAGAGCCCGGCCAACACCGAGTTCATCAAGAAGTGGTCCGCTTATGCCAAGGCCAAGAAGCTCCCCGGCTCCGACAAGCCTCTGACCAACGACCCGATGGAAGCCACCTACATCGGCATCAATATGTGGAAGCAGGCCGTCGAGAAGGCCAAGTCCACGGACACCGACAAGGTGATCGCCGCCATGGCCGGCCAGACCTTTAACGCGCCTTCCGGCATCGTGAGCAAGATGGACGAGAAGAACCACCACCTGCACAAGTCGGTGTTTATCGGCGAGATCAAGGCCGACGGCCAGTTCAATGTGGTGTGGAAGACGCCTGGTCCTGTGAAGGCCAAGCCATGGAGCCCGTACATCGAGGGGAATGCATCGAAGCCTGACGAGCCTGTCAAGAAGTAAGAAGCTGTGGGGTGGGTGAGGGCCGGTTGGCCCCCACCCTAACCCTCCCCCAGCGGGGGAGGGGATTGAATACCCTTCCAGTTTTTCTTCTTTCTTGCTTGCTCCTTCCCCCGCTGGGGGAAGGTTGGGATGGGGGCCCAGGCCTCAACCCACAAGGAAGTTGCAGTCTGGGCGCCCCACCGATAAGCTGGTGCGCGCCCAACCTACAGGTTCTTTCCACATGCTGCTACGCCACCTTTTTGCCCTCTCCCTCACGCTCCTTTTAGCAGCCCACGCCCATGCCTTGACCGCTGAGGAGGTCAAGGGCATGGCCGTTGGCGAGACCGAGGCGCGAGTGGAGGCCTTGGCCAAGGCCGCGGCGGTTGCGGACGAGAAGACGGCGGCCTTTATCCAGGCGCTGTCTGATGACGCGGTGAAGACCAAGGGCGACAAGGTGTTTGTCGTGAAGGACGACAAGGCTTACGACCCGGTCACGGGTGCCGAGACGCCGCTGCCGGCCGATGCCGAGGATGTGATCAACCCCAATTTGATGCGCAGCGAGATTGACAATGCGCTGGCGGCTTTGAAGCTGTTCTCCAAGGACGAGAAACAGCGGCGCGATGCGATCAAGACTTTGGGCGGCGACACGGATGAAGCCCGCCTGCCCTTGATTGAAAAAGCCTACGCGGCCGAGGCCGTGCCTGAACTCAAAAACCAGCTGGAGCTGATGCGCGCCGCCATTTTGCTGGGCAGCAGCGACAAAGCCAAGCGCCTGGCCGCGGCCGCGCAGCTGGCCGGCAGCAAAAACCCCAATACCAAGACCGTGCTGATAGAACGCCTGGGCACAGAGGCCGATGCCGACGTCAAGGTGGCGCTGCAGTCGGCGCTGGCCAAGGTGGAGGCTTCGCTCGAATGGGGCAACAAGCTGGGCGCGATTTTCAGCGGTATCAGCCTGGGCAGCATTTTGCTGCTGGTGGCGCTGGGCCTGGCGATTACCTACGGCCTGATGGGCGTGATCAACATGGCCCATGGCGAGCTCATGATGATTGGCGCTTATGCCACCTATGTGGTGCAGGGCGTGTTCCAGAAATACTTTCCGGGCCTGTTTGACTGGTATTTGCTGGCGGCGGTGCCTGTGGCCTTTATGGCCTCGGCGCTGATGGGCGCGGCGCTGGAGCGCGGGGTGATCCGCTTCCTCTACGGCCGGCCGCTGGAGACCTTGCTGGCCACCTGGGGTATCAGCCTGATGCTGCAGCAGCTGGTGCGCTCCATTTTCGGTGCACAAAACGTCGGTGTGGAAAACCCGGTGTGGATGAGCGGCGGCGTGCAGGTGCTGGGCAATCTTTCGCTGCCTTACAACCGGCTCATCATCATTGTGTTTGCCATCGCGGTGCTGCTGGGCGTGGCCTGGCTGATCAGCCGCACACGCCTGGGCCTGTTTGTGCGCGGCGTCACGCAGAACCGGCCGATTGCTTCATGCATGGGCGTGAACACCGCGCGTGTCGATACTTACGCCTTCGCGCTGGGCTCGGGCATCGCGGGTCTGGCCGGCTGCGCGCTGAGCCAGGTGGGCAATGTGGGCCCCGACCTGGGCCAGGGTTATATCGTCGACTCCTTCATGGTGGTGGTGCTGGGCGGCGTGGGGCAGCTGGCCGGCACCGTGTATGCCGCGCTGGGCCTGGGCATCCTCAACAAATTCCTCGAAGGCTGGACGGGCGCCGTGCTGGCCAAGATCGCCGTGCTGGTCTTTATCATCATCTTCATCCAGAAGCGGCCGCAGGGCATCTTCGCGATGAAGGGTAGATCGGCAGAGGCCTGATCATGAGCACCCCCATGGCAACCCCCAATACCGCGGCCTCCCACGTGCAACTCCCCACCAAAGGCCCGCTGCTGACGCGCGGCGGCTGGAGCGCCTTCATGATGGCGTTGATCGCCGTGTGCGCCATCGCGCCCGTGCTCAATCTCTGGGTGCCCGAGGGCAGTGTCTTCCACATGAGCACCTATGCGGTGGCGCTGCTGGGCAAGATCATGTGCTACGCCATCTGCGCGCTGGCCATGGATTTGATCTGGGGCTACACCGGCATCCTTTCGCTGGGGCACGGCGTGTTCTTCGCGCTGGGCGGCTACACCATGGGCATGTATTTGATGCGCCAGATAGGCCGCGACGGCAATTACAAAAGCGACTTGCCGGACTTCATGGTCTTCCTGGACTGGAAGGCGCTGCCCTGGCACTGGGCCTTGAGCGACAGCTTTGTGGCGACCTTGATTTTGATTGTGGCGGTGCCGGGGCTGGTGGCTTTTGTGTTTGGCTTTTTTGCGTTCCGCTCGCGCATCAAGGGCGTGTATTTTTCCATCATCACCCAGGCCATGACGTTTGCGGCCATGCTGCTGTTCTTCCGCAACGAGACGGGCTTTGGCGGCAACACGGCTTTACCGACTTCA
>Ga0102594_1001833_pt1 | contig 12096 bp, 10 predicted proteins | sample AraplaCol_mLB_r2_2_FD_76863 | JGI IMG/M metagenome (GOLD analysis project Ga0102594, IMG submission 76863) | Arabidopsis root microbial communities from North Carolina, USA - plate scrape MF_Col_mLB_r2 (SPADES assembly) (version 2) | ecosystem: Host-associated > Plants > Roots > Endosphere...
GCCTCCCGTAGGAGTCTGGACCGTGTCTCAGTTCCAGTGTGGCTGATCATCCTCTCAGACCAGCTACGGATCGTCGCCTTGGTGGGCCTTTACCCCGCCAACTAGCTAATCCGGCATCGGCTCATCTATCTGCGTGAGGCCTTGCGGTCCCCCACTTTCTCCCGTAGGACGTATGCGGTATTAGCGTAAGTTTCCCTACGTTATCCCCCACAAATAGGCAGATTCCGATGCATTCCTCACCCGTCCGCCACTCGCCACCCACAGTATTGCTACTGCTGTGCTGCCGTTCGACTTGCATGTGTTAGGCCTGCCGCCAGCGTTCACTCTGAGCCAGGATCAAACTCTTCACTTAAAATTACAGGATCCGAAGATCCAATTTTTTGAGTGCAGAGCCCGTTCCAGGCATCAATTACTCGCTTGCATTTGCATGCTTTGAATCATTAATGCTTGTTACAGGACATCTGCTGATGGACAACCATCCACTAGCCAGACGCCCGCACAAGTCACCTGCGCACACTGTCAAAGATCTGCGGGGCCGGCCTCAGCGCCTTTCCCTTCTCTCGCCCCGCCGCACCGAAGTGCCCGAGGGAGCCGACTACTATACAGCGAATTTCGATTCCGTCAACACCGTGTCGAGATCTTTTTCGCTGCCCCCGCGTCCCGTTCAGCGCCTCGTTTCAAGGCCTTCCCGTCTGCAGGGCCGCGCATCTTACAGCACCTTCGAAGTTCGTCAACCGCCCTTCGAAAACCACTTTCGGACCGCGTCCCGCCAACGTGTTTCACCTCGGCGGGGCGCGCATTGTGCACACGCACAACGCGATTTGGAAGAGGTTTCGCAAAATAATTTTCGACTCGTCGAAACCACCGCGTCGCGCGGGTGTTTCAGCGCGCGCGACGCATGCGTTTCAGTCCATCACGCCGCTACGAGTCGAATGCGCGCGAACGTGCGCTTGCCTACCGCGAGTACGCCTTCGAAGCCCGGCGCGAACACGCGCTGCGCGTCTTCGATCACTTCGCCATCGATGCGCACCGCGCGCTCCTTGAGCTTGCGGTTGGCTTCCGAGTTGCTCGGCGTCAGTCCCGCCGCGGTCAGCAATGCGGCGATGCGCACGCCTTCCGCCGGCACCGCCACTTCATTGATGGGGAGCGAAGCAATGTCGCCCTCGCCACGCACGGCCGCATTCCAGCCGGCGATGGCCTGTTCCGCCGCGGATTCCCCGTGGAATCGCGCCGTCAGCTCGCGCGCCAGGCGCAGCTTCAGATCGCGGGGATTGAGCTGGCCGCCCTCGATATCGCGCTTGAGCTGCGCCGCCTCGGCAATGCCGATCTCGAAGCTCAGAAGGTCGATCCAGCGCCACATCAGCACGTCGTCGATCTTCATCGTCTTGGTGACGATGTCGATCGCCGGCTCATTGATGCCGATGTAGTTGCCCAGCGACTTGGACATCTTGTTGACGCCGTCCAGGCCTTCCAGCAGCGGCATCGTCAGCACGATCTGCGGCGGCTGGCCGTAATGCTCCTGCAGGCCACGGCCCATGAGCAGGTTGAACTTCTGGTCGGTTCCGCCGAGTTCGACGTCCGCCTTCAGCGCCACCGAGTCGTAGCCCTGCACAAGCGGGTACAAGAATTCGTGGATCGCGATCGACTGCTGCGCCGCATAGCGCTTGGCGAAGTCGTCGCGCTCGAGCATGCGCGCCACCGTGTGCTGCGCGGCCAGCTTGATCATGTCGGCCGCGCCCATCTGCCCGAACCACTCGGAGTTGAAGCGGACTTCCGTGCGCTCCTTGTCCAGCACCTTGAACACCTGCTCGGCGTAGGTCTCCGCATTGGCGAGCACGTCCTCGCGGGTCAGTGGCTTGCGGGTGACGTTCTTGCCGGTCGGGTCGCCGATCATTCCGGTGAAGTCGCCGATCAGGAAGATCACCTGGTGCCCCAGGTCCTGGAACTGGCGCATCTTGTTCAGCAGCACCGTATGGCCCAGGTGCAGGTCCGGGGCGGTCGGGTCGAAGCCGGCCTTGATCCGGAGGGGGCGCCCCCCCGCATTCATGGACGCGACCAGGCGGGCCTCGAGCTCCTCACGCTTGAGGATCTCGTCGGCGCCGCGGCCGATCAGGTCGAGGGCATCTTGGACAGGGGCGGGAATCTGGGGGGACAAAGTGAGACTCGCTGGTGAATGGTGAACGCGTATTGCGATCACGATCATGGATTCGGGTTAAATCACGGTTAAACATACCCGCCGGGGCGGCTGATGAAAAACCCTATTCAGTTCAAGGGTTTGACGCACACAGCTCGCACCTCTATGGTAACGCCGCTACACAGCCTTCACACCTGCGCGCGAGACACAAACATGACGACCTCCGAGACCGGTACGGATCGGCGCCAACGACTCAAGGCGCTTCGTGAAGCCGCTCTGCACCGTCCGGTGTCCGCCAACCAGGTGTCCCGTGGATTCAACGGCCGCTGGACGCGCCGTCATTGGGCGCACGCGAGCCTGTTCGCCACGCTCGGCGTGCTGGTCGCCGCGATCGTGCCCGGTTTCGGCGCCGCGTCCAATGCACCGCAGGCGCTGCATGCGCAGCGCAGCTCGCTGGCACTCGCGCTTCCGCCGCTGCCGCTTGCGCGCCTTAAAGGCCACAGCGGCGACAGCTGGCAGATCGTACGCGTCGAACGCGGCCAGACGCTGGGCGCGGTGTTCGAAGACCTCGACCTGTCCGCCTCGGCGATGCACCAGATCCTCGATGCCGTCCCGGGCGACAAGTCGGTCCTGACCCGCCTGAAGCCCGGCACCGAGCTCGCCTTCGACCTGCCGGTCAGCGGCGAACTGCGCACCTTCCGTTACGACCGCGACGACAGCCACCGCGTCGAGCTGGCGATCGCGGGCGACAAGGTCACCGAGAAGGTGATCGTCCGCCCGACCGAAACCCGCACCGTGGTGATCAGCGGCAAGGTCGGCAAGTCGCTGTTCCGCTCGGCGCGCAAGCTGGGCCTGTCGGGCAGCAACATCAACACGCTGACCGACGACATCTTCAAGTACGACATCGACTTCAACGAAGACGTCGGTGCCGACGACCGCTTCAGCGTCGTGGTCGAGCAGACCTGGCGCGAAGGCGAACTGCTGCGTACCGGCCCGGTGCTGGCGGCGACCTTCACCACCGGCGGCAAGCTGCACACCGGTTTCCGCTTCGAGCGCGACGGCAAGGCCGAGTACTTCACCGGCGACGGCCGTCCGCTGAAGAAGAGCTTCATCCGCATGCCGATCCCGTATGCGCGCCTGACCTCGAATTTCGGCACCCGCAAGCACCCGGTGCTGGGCCGCACGCGCATGCACAAGGGCGTGGACTACGCCGCGCGCACCGGCACGCCGATCATGGCCGCCGGCGACGCACGCGTCGTGTCGGCCGGCTGGCAGGGCGGTTACGGCAACGCCGTCGTCCTCGACCACGGCCGCGGCTACACCACGCTGTACGGCCACATGTCGCGCATCGGCAAGATCCGCCCGGGCCAGCGCATCGCGCAGGGCACGGTGATCGGCTACGTCGGCACCACGGGCATGTCGACCGGCCCGCACCTGCATTACGAATTCCGCGTCAACGGCGTGCACCGCAACCCGCTGTCGATCACCATGCCGCCGCCGGAGCCGCTGTCGGGCGTCGCGCTGGCGCAGTTCCGCGCGCAGACCTCGGTCGCGCTGGCGCGGATCCAGAAGGTCGAGAACATCATCTACGCCGATGCGTCCGAGCCGTCCCCGGCCGCGCGCAAGCCGGCCAAGCCCGCGAAGACCAAGGCCTGACGTGCCGGCCTTCGCGGCCGGGCCTTCCGGCCCGCCGGTCGACGGACTCTTCGTCGGCCTGATCTCGGGTACCAGCGCGGACGGCATCGACGCCGCGCTCGTCCGTTTCGAACACCGCCCCGATGGCCGCGACGCCGTCGAGCTGCTGCTGGGCCGCACCTACGCCTGGGACGATGCGCTTCGCACCCGGCTGGTCGCACTGGGCCAGGGCTCGGACGCGCAATCGCTGGACGAACTGGGCACGCTGGACGTGCAGATCGCCGAAGCCTTCGCCGACGCGACGCAGCGCCTGCTCGCCGAGTCCGGCGTGGCGGTGGGCGAGGTGCGCGCGATCGGCTCGCACGGACAGACCGTCCGCCATCGCCCGGAAGGCGCACGCTTCGACGGCCGCCATCCTTTCACCTGGCAGATGGGCGACGGCGGGCTGATCGCCGAACGCACCGGCATCGCCACCGCTTCGGATTTCCGCCGCCGCGACGTCGCCGCCGGCGGCCACGGCGCTCCGCTGCTGCCCGCGCTGCATGCGGCGCTGCTGGCCGATGCGAACGAAGACCGCACGGTGCTGAACCTGGGCGGCATCGCCAATTTCACGCTACTGCCGATCGACGGCCCCGTGCGCGGCTTCGATACGGGCCCCGCGAACTGCCTGCTGGATGCGTGGTGCCTGCGCCACACCGGCGCGGCCTACGACGCCGGCGGCACGTTTGCGGCGCAGGGCAGACTCGATGCGGAACTGCTGGCGCGCCTGCTGGACGAAGCGTGGTTCATGCTGCCGCCGCCCAAGAGCACCGGCCGCGAGCATTTCCACCTGAAGTGGGTCGAACGCCGCCTGGATGGCGACGAATCGCCCGCCGACGTGCAGGCGACGCTGCTGGAACTGAGCGCGATCACCATCGCCGACGCCCTGCGCGCGCACCAGCCGACGACGCGCCGCGTGCTGGCCTGCGGCGGCGGCGTGCACAACCCGCGCCTGCTCGAAAGCATCGGCGCGCACCTGCCGGGCGTGACGGTCGAATCCACCGCGCGGCACGGCGTGGATCCGGACTTCGTCGAAGCGATGGGGTTCGCCTGGCTGGCGCGGCAGACGCTGTCCGGCCTGCCCGGCAACCTGCCCAGCGTGACCGGCGCGCGCGGCCCGCGCGTGCTCGGCGTGGTGCATCCAGCCGCCTGAAGGCAGCCGCGCGAATCAGCCCTTCTGGGCGTACGCCATCAGGTCGCGGTCGACGTCGGTGAGGCCCTGGCTTTCCAGCGTCGCGGCGTCGGTGGAGCGCTCCATGCGGCCGATCATCGAAAAGCCCGGATCGCTCGGAATGCCTTCCAGTGCGGAAATGGCCGCCTGCAGCGCGTTGGCGTCCGAATCGTTGAAACGCGCCGCCAGTTCGGCTTCGCACGCGAACAGACCGTGCTCCAGCAGATGCATCAACGCCTCCTGCAACGGCCAGCTGCGCGCCTGCGCCACGCGTTTGACGCGGTCCAGGAGCAGCGGGTCGATGTCGTGAAGGATGATGTCGGTCATTCGGATTTCCTATCCAGGCCGGGGCCTGGTCATTCCACCGCGGGCGCGCGAGCGGCCTCGGTGCGGCGCGTGGCCAGTATCAGGCACAACAGCAGTGCCGGGATGCCGATCAGGGCCGTTCCGGCGAAGAATAGCGAATACGCCTCCATCAAACTGCGGCCCACTTCCAGTTGTTCGATCGTCCACCCGGACAATCCCTTCAGCACCTTGCCCGGCAAGGCGTAGAACGAGCTGAGCAGCGCGTACTGCGTGGCGGTGTAGCCGACGCTGGTCAGGCTGGACATGTAGCCGATCAACGCCACCCCGGCGAAGCCCGAGCAGAAGTTGTCGATCACCATCACCGCCGTGAAGACGCCCGCGTCGGCGCCGTGCAATGCCAGGTACGAGAACGCAAGGTTCGAGCCCGGCCCCAGCACCGCGCCGGCCAGCAGCGTGGTGAAGAAGCCGAAGCGCACCGCGCACAGGCCGGCGGCGGCGATGCCCAGCGTCGTTGCCAGCAATCCGAAACTGCCGCGCACCGCGCCGACGGTTTCCTTGTGCATTCCCAGGTCGGCGTAGAACGGGTTGGCCATCGGGCCCAGCACGAAATCGGGCAGGCGGTACAGGCTGATCGCCAGCAACATCACCAGCGCCCACTTGCCGTGTTCGCGGAAGAACACCACGAACGGCGCCACGATCGCGTCGTACAACCCCTGCACCGACAGCATCGAGCCATGCGGCGTCGCGGCCGCCTGCAGGCTGGCGGCCGGCTCGCGCGCGAGGAACGTGGCGATGATGCCCACCACCATCAGCGCCGCCATCAGGTCGTACGACATCGACCAGCCGATGTGTGCGGCGAAGATGAGGATCAGCGAATCGGTGACCAGCAGCGCGCCGCGATACCCCAGCGCGGAGGTCGCCGTCAGCAGGCCCTGCTGCTCGTTGCTGGAGGCGATCTCGATGCGCCACGCATCGATCACGATGTCCTGCGTCGCCGAGGCGAAGGCCACGATCAACGCCATGACGCCGAACACCACCAGCTGGTCGACTTCGCGCCCGCCGAGCAGCAACTGGCCTTCCTGCGGCTGGATCATCGCCATGCCGGCCAGTCCGGCCGCGCAGACGATCTGCGAGAGCAGCATCCAGCCGCGTCGCCGTCCCAGCAGGCGTCCAAGCAGCGGCGCATCGAGCTTGTCGATCAGCGGCGCCCAGAGGAATTTCAGCGAATACGCCAGGCCGACCCACGAAAGGAACCCGATCGTCGACAGCTCGATCGCGTTCTCGCGCATCCAGTAGCCGAGCGTGTTGCCGACCAGGTAGATCGGGATGCCGGAGCTGAAGCCCAGCAGCAGCATGACGAGCACCTTCGGCTCGCGCAGGTTGGCCGCGACCAGGCGCCAGCCCTTGCGGGGCTTGGGCGCATCTGCCGGCATGCTTTCAACGGCCCTGTTGTCAGAGGTCATAGTCGACGCTGAAAGGCGCGTGGTCGGAGAAGCGCGGCTCGCGCAGGATCGAACACGCCTTCAGCTTCGATGCGAGCGACGGCGTGCACAGCTGGTAGTCGATGCGCCAACCCACGTTGTTCGCGCGCGCCGCGCCGCGATTGCTCCACCAGGTGTAGTCCTGGCCTTCGGCGTGCAGCGCGCGGTAGGCGTCGACCCAGCCGGCGGTGTCCACGCACAGTCCGTTGAGCCAGTCGCGCTCGGGCGGCAGGCACCCGGAGTTCTTCTGGTTGCTCGTCCAGTTTTTGATGTCGAGCTTCGAACGCACGATGTTCCAGTCGCCGCACAGCACGTAGTCGCGACCGCTGGCGAGCCATTGATCCAGGTGCGGCTTCAGCCACTCCATTACTTCGAACTTGAAGCCCTGCCGCAACTCGCCGGACGAGCCGGAGGGAATGTAGAACGACACCACGCTCAGGTTGCCGAAACGCGCTTCGATGTAGCGGCCTTCGTCGTCGAACGGCGACCAGCCCATCGAGGTGCGCACCTCATCGGGTTCGCGACGGCTGTAGATCGCCACGCCGCTGTAGCCCTTCTTCGTGCTCGCGTCCTTGAACCACGCGCGATAGCCCTCGGGGAGGAACTGCGGGCCAGCCAGCTGGTGCTCCTGCGCCTTGGTTTCCTGAACGCACAGGACGTCGGCGTCCTGCGTGCGGAACCAGTCGAAGAACCCCTTGTTGGCGGCCGAACGCAGACCGTTGGCGTTGAAGCTGATGATGCGCATGCGCACTCCACGACGATATGCGCGCGATCATAGCCCCTCGCGCGCGCCTTCACGGGCCGGCGCGCGCGGGCACGGCGGTATCATGCGCGCCATGTCCGCCGTCACCGCCCGCGTCCGCGTCGAACCGATCCTCGATCCCGATTCGCCCGCCGCCCGCGCGGTGCGCTCGATGCGCGTGGCGCCGGACCAGTACCGCTACGTCGGCGACACCGCGTTCAACCTCGGCGACACGCTGCGCGACCCGATGAGCGAGGCGATGGCCGTCATCGCCGACGATGCGGTGGTGGGCTTCTACCGGCTGGATTTCGCGCCCAACGCGGTCGTCGGGCGCTCGCTCGGCTTTCCCAGCGTGGGCATACGCGCGTTCGTGATCGACCACCGCCAGCAGGGTCGCGGCTACGGCCGCATGGCGATGACCGCCTGCTGCGACGACCTGCGCCTGCGCCATCCCGATCGCGCCGTCGTCGTGCTCACGGTCAACTGCATCAACGCACCGGCGATCGCGGCGTACCTGAGGGCCGGTTTCACCGATACCGGCGAACTTTTCCACGGCGGCAGCGCCGGTCCGCAGCATGTGATGCTGCAGTTCCTACAAAAGAAATCGACATGACCCAAGACCATCGCGCCCGTTTCCTCGAACTGGCCCTGCGTGCCGACGCCCTGCGCTTCGGCGAGTTCACCCTGAAGTCCGGACGTCAGAGCCCCTACTTCTTCAACGCCGGCCGCTTCGATTCGGGCGCCGCGCTGGCCGGGCTGGCCGGGTGCTACGCCGATGCCATCGATGCGCACGGTGTCGAGTTCGACCTGCTGTTCGGGCCGGCCTACAAGGGCATCCCGCTGGCGACGGCGCTGGCGTGCGAGTACGCCAGCCGCGGCCGCGACCTCCCCGTGGCGTTCAACCGCAAGGAAGCCAAGACCCACGGCGAGGGCGGCAACCTGATCGGCGCCGCGCTCAAGGGCCGGCGCGTGCTGATCGTCGACGACGTGATCACCGCTGGCACCGCGATCCGTGAAGCGCTGGCCCTGATCGGCGAAGCGGGCGGCGAAGTGGCGGGAATAGTCATCGCCCTCGACCGCCAGGAAGCCATCGACCCGGCCAAAACCCGACGCTCAGCGGCACAATCGGTCGCGGCCGACCATGGGCTGCCCGTCATCGCGGTCGCGACCCTGGCCGACCTGCTCACCTTCGCCAGCGGCAACACCGACCTCGCCGCCCAGCGCGAACGCCTCCTGGCGTACCGCCAGGCCTACGGTAGCGACGAGTCCGCCTGAGCGGCTTCGCGACGGGAGTCGCGCCGGTGCTGGCGCGACTCTTGCATGATTCGGAGGGATTCCCGACACATCCTTCGGACTTTGCTTACGCCATGACACGGACTCTGCCGCTGCTCGTCTGCACGCTGATGCTCGCCACGACCGGCGTCGCGATCGCCCAGAAGAGGCCCACCGGCGAGACCGCCGCCAAGAAGCTGTATTGCTGGAACGAGAACGGCGTGCGCATGTGCGGCGATGCGCTGCCGGCCCACGCGGTGGACAGTGCGCGCACCGAGATCAACGCCAAGAGTGGCGTGGCGACGAAGCAGCTGGACCGTGCGCTGACCGACGAGGAACGCGAGGCCGCCGCCGCACAGGCGAAGCTCGACAACGAGAACGCCGCGATCCAGGCCGCCAAGGACCGCCGCGACCGCGCCATGGCCGAGTCCTACGCGACCGAGGACGACCTGCGCCGCGCCTTCGGCGAACGTCAGGCGGTGATGGACGAGTCGATCAAGGCTTCGCGTCTGGGCGTGGAAGGCCGTCGCGACACGCTGGTCGCCCTGCTCCGCCGCGCGGGCGAGAACGAGCTGTCCGGCAAGCCGGTTCCGATGCCCGCGCAGCAGAACGTGCGCATCCAGCACGACCAGCTCATCCGCCAGCAGGAGCTGCTGGTGCAGCAGCTGGCCGAGCGCGAGGTGATCGACGAGGAACTGGCCGCGGCGCTGGAGCGCTACCACGCGCTGAAGCAGCCGACCAAGGGCTGATGCGTCCGGACTGATTGGGCCGCACCGAGTAACGAAGAAGGCCGGCGGTTCGCACCGCCGGCCTTTCGTTTTTTCCGTGGCGACGGACCGGCGCTTAGAACGGCAGCGCCAGATCCGGCCGCAGCGCGAGCAGCTGCGCGCGGAAGTCCGCCTTGATGCGCGCCAGCGCCTCCGGCGAATCCGCATCGAAGCGCATCACCAGCACCGGCGTCGTGTTCGACGCACGCACCAGGCCCCAGCCGTCCGGGAAGTCCACGCGCAGGCCGTCGATGGTCGACAGGCGCGCGCCCTCGAACTTCGCCTCGTCGCGGAACCAGTCCACGAAGCTGTGCGGGTCGCCGTCCGGCGCATCGACCTTGATCTCCGGCGTCGAGATGCCGTTGGGCAGGGCGTTGAGCGTCTCGCTCGGCGTGCGCGACTGCGCGGCGAGGATCTCCAGCAGGCGCGCGGCGGCGTAGATGCCATCGTCGAAGCCGTACCAGCGCTCCTTGAAGAAGAAGTGGCCGCTCATCTCGCCGGCCAGCTCCGCATCGGTCTCGCGCATCTTGGCCTTGATCAGCGAATGGCCCGTCTTCCACATCAGCGGGCTGCCGCCGTGGCGCAGGATGTGGCCCGGCAGGCGACCGGTGCACTTCACATCGAACAGGATCACCGCGCCCGGGTTGCGTTCGAGCACGTCGGCCGCGAACAGCATCAGCAGGCGGTCCGGGAAGATGTTCTCGCCTTCGCGCGTGACCACGCCCAGACGGTCGCCGTCGCCGTCGAAGGCGATGCCGACGTCCGCTTCCAGGCGCTGGACCATGCGTATCAGGTCGGTGAGGTTGTGCGGCTCGCTCGGATCCGGATGGTGGTTCGGGAACGTGCCGTCGATGTCGCAGTACAGCGGCGTGACGTCGGCGCCGATGGCGGCCAGCACGCGCGGGCCGATCTCGCCGGCCACGCCGTTGCCGGCATCGACCACCACGCGCAGCGGACGGTCGATCTGCACGTCGGAGGCGATGCGCTGGACGTAGTCCTCGGAGATGTCGCGCTGGACCAGCGTGCCCAGGTCGCCCAGGTGCAGGCGGTCATCGGCGATGCGCGCGTACAGGTCGGTGATGCTGTCGCCGGAGAGGGTCTCGCCGCCGACCACGATCTTGAAGCCGTTGTAGTCCGGAGGATTGTGGCTGCCGGTCACGGACACGCACGAGCCCGCACGCAGATGGTAGGCGCCGAAATACACCACCGGCGTCGGCGCCAGGCCGATGTCGATGACGTTGCGGCCGGCCTTGCGCAGGCCCGTGATCAGGCCTTCGACCAGCGTCGGGCCGGACAGGCGGCCGTCGCGGCCGACGACGATCTCGGTCAGGCCCTTCTCGTGCATCAGCGAGCCGATGGCATGGCCGATCAGCTCGGCCACGCCCGCGTCCAGCGACTGCCCGACCACGCCACGGATGTCGTAGGCGCGGAAGATGCCGCGGTCGATGGCGATGGACGGGACGGGTGCGGCGGGCTTGGGCGGAGTCACGGGAGCGGGGGCCTGGGTCGGGGGATTGGCCTCAATGCTCTCCGCCAGCGTCTGAACGGACTCTTCATCCGTCTCCTCAGGCCCCTTGCGTTTGGCCGCCATGTGCGGCGCGCGCCAGGCCAGGAAGGCCAGCAGCAGGAACACCGCCGCGGCGATGAAACACCCCAGCGCCTCCATCCCGAACGGACCGCCGGCTACGTCCGGCACGGCCGCCGCGACGCGCAGGTCGCTGCCCGGAACCTTGGCTGCCAAGGCTTCGGCGCCGCCGGACAGGGATTTGTCGCCGCGCTCGATCGCGCTGAATCCGCCCTGTCGCAGGGCCAGGTAGCTGTCGTCGGCGACGTCGACCTGGTTCAGGCCGGCGGCGATCCGGACGATCGGCAGGCGCACATACGCCACGCCCACGGTTTTTTCTCCCACGCGCGCCGGCGCCGCGAGCGCCAGCTGCGGGCCGCCGTTGTGCTGCACCAGGCCGGAAACCGGACGATTGGTCGCGACCGCTGCTTCGATCACGCCCAGCCGGCCGTAACCGCCCTTGGGAAGCGCGGCATATTCGGCGTTGAGGTCCAGCGGCAGCACGGCGACATCGCTTGCACCGTTCCAGCCCTTGCCCAGTTCCTGCGACGCCGCAGCCAGGTCACCGGCGGTGAGGGCTGCCTGCAGCGTCGGGGCGGCAAGGCGGTCGGTGAGCTGCTTGCGTTCCACGCCCAGCGCCTGCACCGCGCTTTCGACGGCAGCGTTGCGCGCTTCGGTGATCGCCAGCTGGCGCGCGCCGTCGCGGTGCAGCTGCCAGCCGCTCCAGCCGAAGAACGCCGCCAGCAGCACGAACAGCGCAGCCACGATCGGCAGCAGCACCTTCAGCTGTGCAGCGCCGGCCGTGAGTTGTCCCTTTTCCAGACCCTTCATTCCCATCCCCTTTGTCAGCGCACGCCCGTGTGGCCGAAGCCGCCGGTGCCACGCGCGCTGGTTTCGAATTCTTCAACCACCGCAAGCTCCGCCCGCACGATCGGCAGGATCACAAGCTGGGCGATGCGGTCCCCTGGTTGAATCGTAAAAGCCT
>Ga0102594_1001843_pt1 | contig 12037 bp, 10 predicted proteins | sample AraplaCol_mLB_r2_2_FD_76863 | JGI IMG/M metagenome (GOLD analysis project Ga0102594, IMG submission 76863) | Arabidopsis root microbial communities from North Carolina, USA - plate scrape MF_Col_mLB_r2 (SPADES assembly) (version 2) | ecosystem: Host-associated > Plants > Roots > Endosphere...
TGGCGGTGTCGATGTCGGCCACGCTCGCCACGCCCTCGTTCACCAGATGGAACGCCTCGCGCCACAGGGCCGCCTGCAGCCGGTTGGCGATGTGCCCCTTGACCTCGCGCTTCACGTGGATCGGCCGCTTGCCGATGGCCGCGTAGAAGGCCATCGTGCGTTCGATGGCCTCGGCCGAGGTCCGCTCGCCGCCGATCACTTCCACCAGCGGAATCAGGTGCGGCGGGTTGAACGGATGCCCCAGCACCACGCGCTGCGGATGCGCGCAGCCCGACTGCACGCCGCTGATCGCCAGGCCCGACGAACTCGACGCGAGGATGGTGTCCGGCGGTGCCGCCGCGTCCATGCGGCGGAACAGGTCGATCTTGAAGTCCATGCGCTCGGGGCCGTTCTCCTGCACGAAGTCGGCCACCGACACGGCGTCTTCCAGGCTGTCGTGGAAGCGCAGCCGGTCGACCGAGGCGCCCTCGGCCAGGCCGAAGCGCTGCAGCGTCGGCCAATGCTGCGCCACCGCGGCGCGCAGGCGCTCTTCCGCGCCGGGCGAAGGGTCGGTCGCATTCACGTCGAGGCCGTGGGCCAGGAAGTACGCGGCCCAGCTCGCACCGATCACGCCGGTGCCGACCACCGCGACGCGCTTCACGTCCGAAGAAAGGGGAGATGCATCGCTCATGCCGACTTCCACCGCGCGCAGCGGCTCTCCGCCCGGGTGGTCCATGCAGCCTCGCCGCGGATCGGCTCGACCACCTTGTAGTAGTCCCACGGCTCCTTCGACTCGGCCGGCGTCTTCACCTGCATCAGGTGCATGTCGTGCACCATCAGTCCGTCCTCGCGCAGCCAGCCGCCCTTGACGAACATGTCGTTGAACTTCGTCTTCCGCAGCTGCGCCATCACCTTGTCGGCGTCGTCGCTGCCCGCGGCCTTCACCGCCTGCAGGTACTGCAGCGCGGCGGAGTAGTCGCCGGCGTGGAACGAGGAGGGCATGCGCTTGTGCTTGTCGAAGAAGCGGCGTGCCCACTCGCGCGACTCGGGGCTCTGGTTCCAGTACCAGCTGTCGGTGAGGTACATGCCCTGCGAGCTCTTCAGGCCCAGCGCATGCACGTCGTTGATGGTGATGATCATGCCGGCCAGCTTCATGTTCTTGCTGACGCCGAACTCCGCCGCCGACTTGATGGCGTTCACCGTGTCGCCGCCCGCGTTCGCCAGTGCCAGCACCTGTGCCTTCGAGTTCTGCGCCTGCAGCATGAACGACGAGAAGTCGCTCGCGCCCAGCGGGTGTTTCACCGAGCCGGCCACCGTGCCGCCGCTGGCCTGCACGGTCTTGGTCGCGTCGGCCTGCAGCGCCGCGCCGAAGGCGTAGTCGGCCGCCACGAAGTACCAGCTCTTGCCGCCGGCCTTGACCACCGCGCTCGCGGTGCCGCGCGCCATGGCCACCGTGTCGTAGGCGTAGTGCACCGTGTAGGGCGAGCAGTATTCGTTGGTGAGGCTCGACGCGCCCGAACCCACCACGAAGTACGGTTTCTTCTTGTCGGCCGCCACGCCCGCCATGGCAATGGCCGCGCCCGAGTTCACGCCGCCGATCAGCATGTCGACCTTCTGCACGTCGAACCACTCGCGCGCCTTGGCGGCGGCGATGTCGGGCTTGTTCTGGTGGTCGGCCGTGACCAGCTCGATCTTCTTGCCGTCGATGGCGCCGCCCATGTCGGCGATGGCCATGCGGATCGCCTCGGCGCCGGCCGGACCGTCGTAGTCGCGGTACAGGCCCGACATGTCGCTGATGAAGCCGATGCGGATCGTGTCGTCGGAAACCTGGGCCGAGGCACTGGCCGCCAGGGCGGTGCCGAGCGCGAGGGCCAGGGTGGTGCGGGAAATGTTCATTCGATCTGTCTCCGTTCGTTGTCGTTGTCGTTGTCGTTGCCGTCGTCGTTGCTGTTCTCTTATTTTTCAGCCCAGCGCGAACTCGGGACGCGGACCGCCCGTGCGCGGCAGGCCCATGATCTGGCGCGCCTCGGCCGGCGTGGCCACTTCCATGTCGAGCTCGCGAATCACCCGCACGATGCGCTCGGTGAGCTGCACGTTGGTGGCCAGTTCGCCGTGGCGGAAGTACAGGTTGTCCTCCAGCCCCACGCGCGCATGGCCGCCCAGCAGCAGCGCCGCCACGTTGGCCTCGAGCTGCGACATGCCGATGCCGCTCACGCCGAAGATGGCGCCCCTGGGCAGCGTGTCGACCATCATCTGCAGGTTGCGCGGCGAGTACGGCATCGCGTTCTGGAAGTTGCGGTGCACGTTCATCACCAGGTTGATGAAGTAGGGCTCGTCGTCGTGGCCCTCGCCGATCAGCGTGGTCGTGTCCTGCAGGATGTGGGTGGGGCTGAACACCTCCCACTCGGGCTTGATGCCGCGCGCCTTCATGCCGGCGGCCAGTTCGCGGCCGCGCGTGATCGGCGTGTCCATCAGGATCTGCTTGCCCTCGAAGCTCAGGTTGAGCGTCGTGGCGTCGAGCGTGCACATCTCGGCGCCGGCGTCCATGCCCTTGATGCGCTCTTCCCACGCGATTTCCCAGCGGTCGCCGGCCAGCGGCTTCACCATGTCGCCGTGCACGCCGCCGCCGGTGGAGTTGTTGATGACGATGTCGCAGCCGCCCGCGCGGATGCGGCTGTTGATGTCGCGGTACACGTCGGCATTGCAGGTGGCGCCGTCGTCGGCGCGGCGCGCGTGGATCGCCACCACGCTGGCGCCGGCGTTCCAGCAGCGCAGCGTGTCGGCGGCGATCTCGGCGGGCTGGGTGGGAAGGTGGGGGTTCTGCGACTTGTGCGCCATGCCCCCGGTGGGGGCGATGGTCACGATCACTTTGCGCTTCGACATGGTCGGGTTCCTGTGTCTGTCTGGCGGTCTGTCGGTGGGGAGCGCGCCATTATTTTTGGGGGCGCCGGCGCACTCAGTCATCGCGACGACATTTCGGGGCAGGGTTTACCTGTGCCAGAAGCTAAAGTCGCCCTTGCCTTCCATTCCACTCTTGCGAAGTCATGCAAAAGGAGCACCCATGAAGCAACTGGCTCTGGCCCTGGTGGCCGCCGCCGCACTGGCATCGAACGGGGCCGCCGCACAGCCCGGGCCAGGCGCCAGCTGTGCGGCCAAGCGCGAGGCCATCGGCCGCGACATCGATGCCGCCAAGGCCGACGGCCAGACCCAGCGCGTGCGCGGCCTGGAACGCGCGCTGGCCGAGGTGCGCCGCAACTGCAGCGACGCCAGGCTGGCGGCCGACCACCGCCAGCGCGTGCGCACCCAGGAACGCAAGGTGGCCGACCGCGAGCGCGAGCTGCGCGACGCCCAGCGCAAGGGCGACGCCGACAAGGTCGCCCGCCGCGAGGACAAGCTGCGCGAGGCGCAGGCCGAACTGCAGCGCATCAAGGACCTGCCGTAATTCCTTCTTTCTTTCCGCGCGCCGCGGCCCGCCCATGCCCACGACCACGCAAGTCTCTCCCCACGCTCCGCTGACCATCGCGCAACTGCTGCAGGGCTCGGCCTGGTTCCCGATGCTCGACGTGGCCGCGGGCGAGCGCGTGCTCGACGAGATGCGCGAGGTCGAGGTGCCGGCCGGCGGCTCGCTGTGCCGCCGCGGCGACACGCCCGTGCACTGGTACGGCACCATCGACGGCCTGCTCAAGTGGTGCGTGACCTCGCCCGACGGACGCTCGGTGACGCTGGGCGGCCTGTCCAACGGCAGCTGGTTCGGCGAGGGCACGCTGTTGCGGGGCGTGCCGCGCACGGCGGACATCATCGCGCTGCGTCCGAGCCGCGTGGCGCTGATGCCGCTGGAGACCTTCCAATGGCTGCGCGCCAAGCACCGCAGCTTCGACGACTTCCTGCTGCGCCAGATCAACGAGCGCATGCACTGGTTTCTCGGCAACTTCACCGCCCACCACCTGCTGGACACCGACAGCCAGGTCGCGCGCGCGCTCGTGGGCCTGTTCCACGAATGGCTGCATCCCGGCAGCGACCCGCACCTGGAGGTGTCCCAGGAGGAGATCGCCAATCTCTCGGGCCTGTCGCGCCAGCGCTGCAATGCCGCGTTGCGGCGGCTGGCGCTGGCCGGGCTGCTGCGCATCGAGTACGGCGGCATCACCGTGACCGACCTCGAAGGGCTGCGGCGGTTCGTCAGCGAGTGAGCTTCTGCGCTGCACCGAAGCCGCGGGAGTTGCTCCCTCTCCCCTTGGGGAGAGGGCGGGGTGAGGGTGGCGGCCTCCCACCAGGCGCCGCGCCTCATCTCAAGCACCAGCCCTCACCCTGACCCTCTCCCGCAAGCGGGAGAGGGGACAAGGCAAACGCCCCCTTTCGATTGCCGCAGAGGGGACAACACGGGTCAGCGCGTATGGTGCGACACCGCCCGCTCGTACACTGGCGTGTCGATCCCTTCCATGCGTGCCTTCAGCTGCAGCGCCAGGAACTGCGAGTAGTGCCGCGACTGGTGCAGGTTGCCGCCGTGGATCCACAGGTTGTCGACCTGCGTGGGCTTCCACATGTTGCGCAGTTCGCCTTCCCACGGCCCCGGGTCCTTCGGCGTGTCGGAGCCCAGGCCCCAGCACTTGCCGACCTTGTCGGCGATCTCGGGCGAGATCAGGTCGGCGAGCCAGCCGTTCATCGAGCCGTAGCCGGTGGCGTACACCAGCAGGTCGGCCGGCAGCTCGGTGCCGTCGGTGAGCGTCACCGAGCGCTCGTTCACCCGCTCGATGTTCACGCCGCTCTTCAGGTGGATGCTGCCGTTGGCCACCAGTTCGGAGGCACCGACGTCGATGTAGTAGCCCGAGCCGCGCCGCAGGTACTTCATGAACAGGCCCGAGCCGTCCACGCCGAAGTCGAGCAGGAAGCCCGCCTTCTCGAGCCGCGCATACAGGTCGGCGTCGCGCTTCTTCATCTCGTCGTACACCGGGATGTGGAAGGTGTGCATGACCTTGTAGGGCACCGACGCGAAGATCAGGTCGGCCTTGTGGTGGTCGATGCCGCTCTTGACCGCCTGCTCGGAGTAGAGGCCGCCCAGCGCCAGTTCCATCAGCGACTGCGAGGGCGCGATGTGCGTCGACGAGCGCTGGATCATCGTCACGTCGGCGCCGTGCTCCCACAGCGCCGCGCAGATGTCGTGCGCCGAGTTGTTCGAGCCGAGCACCACGCATTTCTTGCCGGCGTAGGCCTCGGGCCCGGGGTGCTGGCTGGAGTGGTGCTGGTCGCCCTTGAAGTTCTCCGCGCCCGCCACCTTCGGCACGTTCGGATAGCCCGACACGCCGAGCGCGAACACCAGCTGCCGCGGCCGCAGCACCACCGTCTTGCCCTCGCGCTCGACCGTCACTTCCCAGCGCTGCGCGGCCTCGTCGAAGCGCGCGTTCTTCGCGACGGTGGAGCTCCAGTAGTTGAGCTCCATGATCTTCGTGTACATCTCGAGCCAGTCGCCGATCTTGTCCTTGGGCGCGAACACCGGCCAGTCGTCGGGGAAGGGCATGTAGGGCAGGTGGTCGTACCAGACCGGGTCGTGCAGGCACAGCGACTTGTAGCGCTTGCGCCATGAGTCGCCGGCCTTGGCGTTGCGCTCCACGATGATGGTCGGCACGCCCAGCCGCCGAAGCCGCGCGCCGAGCGCGATGCCGCCCTGGCCGCCGCCGATGACCACCACCTCGGGCTGTTCCGTGTAGCCCAGCGCCGCCTCTTCGTCGCGGCGCTTCTCGAGCCAGTTCTTGCGGCCCTTGTGCACGCCGTGCTCCGCGCCCTTTGCGCGGTTGTCGCCGGTCTTTTCCTCGAAGCCCTTCAGCTCGGTCATGGTCGTGAGCAGCGTCCAGGCCTTGCCATTGCGAAGGCGCAGGTGGCCGCGTCCGCGTGCCACGCGCGTCTCGAACGTGAACCACGCATCGACCACGCCGTCGGCCTCGGTGGCCTCGCCTTCCACCGCGAAGGCCGTGGGCCGCGTGTCGGCCAGCCGCGCCTTCAGCATCGCGCGGATGGCCTCGGGTCCTTCCTGCGTGCGGATGTTCCAGGTGAACGAGACAAGGTCGCGCCAGAAGCCGTCGGGCTCGAACAGCGAGACGGCCGCGTCGATGTCGCTGCGCGCGAGCGCGGCGGCGAAGTCGGCGAGCCATTGGGCGGCGGCCCGCGTGGGGCCGGTGGTCGGGTCGGTCATTGAATGTCTCCGTAGCGTCGTTGATGAATGCGCGGCGAGGCGCGGCATTCGTTGCGCAGCTTTCGTGCCGTGGGAGGCGGCACGGGAAATCAATGGCTTGGGCAGGTTTTTGTCGCAGTTTCCGGGGTTGTCTCATGTCGCATGCGACGGCGCCGAGACAGCTGTCTCACTTCACCGCGCGTCGGCCAGCGGCTCGCCGTCGCGCCAGAAGCCGTGCAGCTTCTTCCACCACCTCGCGCTCTCAGGCAGCAGGAACGGCTCGAATTGCGCCGGCAACGTGTCCTTGCGGTGCATGTTCGCGTTCTGCATGTCTTCGAGCAGGCCGGCCGTCGCGGCTTCCCGTACGTAGGAGTCGCCTTCCACGTGCAACCTTTCCACCACGGCGAACACGCGCTGCAGGGTGGCTTTGTCGCCAGTGGCAAGCAGATCGCAGAGATGACGCACGAAGTCGCCGAGCACGATGTAGTAGTGAGGCGGCGGATCGTCCGTGTAGCCGGCCTCGAATTCCTTCCAATGGCCTGCAAAGCCGGGACTGGCGTCCACCAGCAACGGGAGCATTTGCGATGCGTCGATCATCGGCGTCTTGCCTGCGTTGTTTCAAGGCGCTCATCATGTCATCGCCGTGGTGGCGTGATCCCGTCGCGCTTCATGTGGCGGTAGAGCGTGGCCCGGCTCACGCCGAGCTCGTCGGCCGCGCGCGCCACGTGCCAGCGGTGGCGCTTCAACAGATCGACCAGATCGGCGGCGCTCGCGATCGCTGCGCCCGTATCGGCGTGCGGGACCGGCACGCGAGCGGGTGCAGCAGCAGCGGTCAGCACGGGCAACTGGAGGTCTTCCGCCCCCACCGCGCCATCGCTGCACAACGCCAGCGCCAGCCGCAGCACATTGCGCAACTCGCGCAGGTTGCCCGGCCAGTCGTGTGCCAGCAGCTGCTGCATCGCCTCGGCCGACAGCCGCGCGGTCGACTTCATGGCCGCGGCCTCTTCGTTGAACATGCCCTCGATCAGGTAGCGCCTGTCGCTGCGCGCACGCAGCGGCGGCAGCTTCAGCACCGCGCCGCACAGGCGGTAGTACAGGTCTTCGCGAAAGTGCCCCGACGCCACGAGGTCGGGCAGGTGCCGGTGCGTGGCGGCCACCACCGCGAGGTCCACGCGCTGCGGCGACTCGGCGCCCAGCGGCAGCACTTCACCTTCGGACAGCACGCGCAGCAGCCGGGTCTGCAGCGCCATCGGCATGTCGCCGATCTCGTCGAGGAACAGCGTCCCGCGGTCGGCCTGCGCGATCAGGCCCTTCATGCCCTTGGCGCGACCGCCCGTGAAGCTGCCGGGCGTGTAGCCGAAGAGTTCGCTCTCGATCAGCGAATCGGGAATGGCCGCGCAGTTCACCGCCACGAAGGGCATGGCCGCGCGGCTGCTGGCGCCATGCAGCGCGCGCGCCAGCACTTCCTTGCCGCTGCCGGTCTCGCCCTCGACCAGCACGTGGATGCCGCGGTCGACCAGCCGGCGCGCCTGCGCGAGCAGCTTCTGCATGGCCGGGTCGGCGCCGGCGATGCGCTCCAGCGGCGGCAAGCGGTCGGAAGGACGTGCGCCTGCGGGTGCAGGCGAGGGGGCTGATGCACGCCGCACGCGCGGCGCCAGCAGCGACGCGTGGTATTCGCCGCCGCCAGGCAGCAGCACCGTGTGCGCGAAAGGCATGGCCGACGCGCCGCCGCTGCCGATGCGCCAGATCGCATCGATCGGCATGTGCAGCAGCTCCGACACCGCGCCGGTCAACGCCCGCCCGGCGAAGGCCAGCCGCGCACCGCCGTTGGCGCCGACCAGCGTACCGTCGTCGTCGAATGCCAGCATCACCTCGCCCGCCACGTCGACCAGGCCATAGGCGCTGCCCAGCCGCAGGATCCAGTGGCCGCGGAAGTGGCGCAGGAAGTCGGCGTCCTCGATCATCCGCGCATACATCGAGACCAGGTGCCGCACGAGGTGCTGGCTCTCCTTGGCCTCGGGAGAGCGCAGGGCGGACACGTCGAGGATGGCCGTGAGCCGCCCGCCGTGGTCGAACAGCGGCGCGGTGGTGCAGGTGAGCGCGATGTGCGTGGCGTCGAAGTGCTCGGTCTGGTGGCAGGTCATCGGCTGGCGCTCGACCAGGCACGTGCCCACGCCGCAGGTGCCCGCATGCGCCTCGTTCCAGTCGGCGCCCAGGTACAGGCCGGCCTTGCGCAGCTGGTCGTCCCATGCGGGGTTGCCGATGTAGTCGACCGTGATGCCCTCGGCGTCGGTCAGCAGCACCATGTAGCCGAGGTCGGCCACGCGCCGGTAGATGTCTTCCATGCCCGCGCGCGCGGCGCGCAGGAAGTGCTCGAGCTGCTGCTGGTGCGCGCGCACTTCCTGCGCGGGCAGGATGCGCGCGGGCGTCGGCTTCGACGGGTCGAGCCCGTGGTCGTGCACACAGCGCGCCCACGACTTGTGGACCAGGCTCTGCGCCGGATCGGCAAGCGCCGCGCCGGTGGCGATCGAGTAGACGTTGTCGATGTGACGCGATTGCAGGGAAGTCATGCGGAGCCTCGCGATGGCGCACGGCAACCCGACGCGGAGCGAATGGGCCGTGCAGCCGGACATCATTCGGCTGTCGCACTGTCGCAGGACAGAGGTGAAACCCGGTGCCGTCACGGTTTCGGGTTACGCTTTTCGTCGACCTACAACCAACGGCAACAGCCGCACGCCATGTCCGAACCTGCGCGCGAATTCACTCTCTTCGCCGACTACTTCCAGTTCTACATCCAGGACGAATCCGCCGACAGCGATCTTTCGGATGCATGGACCGAGGAAGCGGTCGAACGAATGCTCGCCGTCGAAGCCGGTGTCGTCGGCATCGGCACCGCACGCAACATGGACGTGCCGGTGACGGTGGAAATCCTCGATGCACCGCCGCCGCTCGAGCCGGACCGGTGGGACCATATCGTGGAATGCACGCTGGTCAACGGCAGTGCGAACCTCGCGATCGCCGGTTGCACCGACTACTTTCCCGATGCGGCGCGCATTCCCGCGCCGCCGGGCACCTACCGCCTGCGTGCCTGCTATGCGGGGCTCGACACGCTGTCGGAGGACGGGCTGGAGGGCGACGACCGCTACCTGCTGCAGCTCTGGCCGGCGCCCGCCATCGACATCACGGTGGTCAAGCAGCGCGCGGCCTGAGCCGCGCGGGCCTACACGCCCAGCAGTTCCTCCAGCGCCTGCGGCTCGCCCAGCAGGTCCGCAGACGCCCCGTGCCGCACGATCTGCCCTTTCTCCATCACCACCGCGAGATCGGTGTTGGCCAGCACCTTGCGGTAGTCGCGATCGACGATCAGCGTGGCGATGCCGGTGGCCCGGATCTCGCCGATCACGCGCCAGATCTCGGCCACGATCAGCGGCGCGAGGCCTTCGGTGGCTTCGTCGAGGATCAGCAGGCGCGGGTTGGTCATGAGCGCGCGGCCGATCGACAGCATCTGCTGCTCGCCGCCCGAGAGCTGCTGGCCGCCGTGCGAGAGGCGCTCCGACAGGCGCGGGAACGTGGCCATCACGCGGTCGAAGGTCCAGGCACGCCGGCCGTCGATGCCGGCGCGTTCGCTCATCACGAGGTTCTCGCGCACCGACAGGTTCGGGAAGATGCCGCGGCCTTCGGGCACGTAGCCGATGCCCAGGCGTGCCATCTTCTCCGGCGGCAGGCCGGTGACCGTGCGGCCGTCGACCTGCACTTCGCCCGACGCCGGGCGTACGTAGCCCATGACGGTGCGGATCAGCGTGGTCTTGCCCATGCCGTTGCGCCCGAGCAGGCCGACCGACGTCGCCGCCGGAATGCCGGCATGCACGCCGCGCAGGATGTGGCTGTTGCCGTAGTAGGTGTTGAGGTCGCGAACGACGAGCATCAGTGGCCTCCCGCCGGGCCGCCCCAAGGGAGGCCGGCGCCCCCTTGGGGGGCAGCGAATACACGAAGTGGTGCGCGTGGGGGCATCCGTTCTCCCGCCGGGCCGCCCCAAGGGAGGCCGGCGCCCCCTTGGGGGGCAGCGAATACACGAAGTGATGCGCGTGGGGGCATCAGTTCTCCCGACGGGCCGCCCCCAGGGAGGCCTGCACCCCCTCGGGGGGCAGCGAATACACGGAGTGAGGAGCGTGGGGGCATCAGTGATCCTCTCCGAGGTAGGCGGTGCGGACTTCGGGGTTCTCGCGGATTTCGCCAGGGTTGCCGGTGGCGATGACGGTGCCGTTCACCATCACGGTGATGCGGTCTGCGATGCGGAACACGGCGTCCATGTCGTGCTCCACCAGCAGGATGGCGTGCGTGGCCTTCAGCCGGGCGAGCAGCGTGAGCATGCGATCGGTTTCCTCGGCGCCCATGCCGGCGAGCGGCTCGTCGAGCAGCAGCACGCGCGGCTTGGTGGCCAGGCACATCGCCACCTCGAGCTGGCGCTGCGCGCCGTGGCTCATGGTGCCGGCGATGCGCTTCGCCTCGTGCGCGAGGCCGGCCGCCTCGAGCGCGGCGTCGGCCGACGCGCTGCTGGTGGCGCAGGACTGCGACGACTGCCAGAAGGCCCAGGGCTTCGGCGTGGCGGCCTGCGCGGCGAGGCGGCAGTTCTCGTGCACGGTGAACTCCGGAAAGATGGTCGTGCGCTGGTAGCTGCGGCCCACGCCGTCGCGCGCGCGCTTCGATTGCGCGCGGCCGGTGATGTCCACGCCGTCGAGCGCGATGCGGCCTTCGGAGGCCTCGATCTCGCCCGAGAGCATGTTGATGAGCGTGGACTTGCCCGCACCGTTCGTGCCGATCACGGCATGCACTTCGCCGACGTGCAGGTCGAGCGAGACGGCGTTCACGGCGGTGAGGCCGCCGAAGCGGCGGGTGAGCTTGTCGACGGACAGGAGTGCGTTCATGGTCTTGCTCCTTCCCCTTCCGGGGGAAGGAGGGGATGGGGGCAGGCGGCGCTGATGGAGGCGGTGCCTGTGCAAGGGCCGCGTGCCCCCACCCCGGCCCTCCCCCAAAGGGGGAGGGAGGAAATCAGGACTCCGGAATGTGTTTTGGCGTGTCTTGCTCCTTCCCCCTTTGGGGGAAGGCAGGGATGGGGGCAGGCGGCGCTGATGGAGGCGGTGCCTGTGCAAGGGCCGCGTGCCGCCACCCTGGCCCTCCCCCAGAGGGGGAGGGAGGAAGTCAGAAGACGCCCGCAAGTCATGCGGCCTCCTTCGGCGACAGCCGCTTCACCAGCCCGATCAAGCCTTTCGGCAGCAGCGCCACGAACACGATGATGGTCAGCCCCAGCGTCAGCTGCCAGTGATCGGCCAGCGGCCCCATCACTGCATGCGTCGAGAAGATCTCCTTCAGCAGCGTGAAGGCGATCGCGCCGATCACCGCGCCGCGCAGGTGGCCGAGCCCGCCCAGGATCACCATCAGCAGCACCTCGCCCGAGTTGTGCCAGGCCATCAGTTCGGGGTTGACCACGCCGTCGCGCGAGGCCAGCAGGAAGCCTGCAAGACCGGCGAGCGCACCCGCCAGCACGAAGGCCGCGAGCTTGTAGCCGTACACGGAGAAGCCGGCCGCGCGCATGCGCTGTTCGTTCACGCGGATGCCCGCCAGCGCGGCGCCGAAGCGCGAGCGCCGGATGAGCGCCAGCAGCCCGTAGGTGAACACCAGCGACGCCAGCACCACGTAGAACAGCACCGTGCGGTTCTCCATGTCGAGCGCGCCGAGGGCGGGGCGCACGTACATGTAGATGCCGTCGCTGCCGCCGCCGACCTTGGTGTCGTGGAACACGAAGAAGGCCATCTGCGCGAAGGCCAGCGTCACCATGATGAAGTACACGCCGCGCGTGCGCAGGCTCAGCGCGCCGACGAAGAGCGCATACAGCGCGGC
>Ga0102594_1001844_pt1 | contig 12035 bp, 17 predicted proteins | sample AraplaCol_mLB_r2_2_FD_76863 | JGI IMG/M metagenome (GOLD analysis project Ga0102594, IMG submission 76863) | Arabidopsis root microbial communities from North Carolina, USA - plate scrape MF_Col_mLB_r2 (SPADES assembly) (version 2) | ecosystem: Host-associated > Plants > Roots > Endosphere...
AGCAACTACGCGGCAAGCTCAGACGACGTCTACATCTCGCCCACTCAAGTGCGCAAATTCAACCTCCGCACCGGCGATCTGATTGAGGGTGAGTTGAAGTGTCCGACTGATGGGGAGCGCTACTTCGCTATGCATCGCGTGGAGAAGGTCAATGGCGTTTCACCAGGGAGCAACAGGAATAAGAACATGTTTGAGGACCTCACGCCAGTGTTTCCTCGGACCTTGCTTCGCCTGGAGCAAGAAGAGTCACGGCACGAGGCAGGTACGACCGGCCGCATCATCGACATCATCGCGCCCATCGGCAAAGGCCAGCGCGCCCTGCTCGTGGCACCGCCCAAGAGCGGCAAGACGGTGATGATGCAGCACATCGCCCACGCGATCAGTGCCAACTACCCCGACGTCCACATGATGGTGCTGCTCGTCGACGAGCGCCCTGAAGAAGTGACCGAGATGCAGCGCACGGTGAAGGGCGAAGTCATCGCTTCGACCTTCGACGAACCCGCGGCGCGCCACGTGCACGTGGCCGAAATGGTCATTGAGCGCGCCAAGCGCCTGGTCGAACTCAAGAAGGACGTCGTGATCCTGCTCGACTCGATCACCCGCCTCGCCCGCGCGTACAACAACGTCGTGCCATCGTCGGGCAAGGTCCTGACCGGCGGCGTCGACTCCAACGCGCTGCAGCGTCCCAAGCGCTTCCTGGGCGCGGCGCGCAACGTGGAAGAAGGCGGCTCGCTGACCATCATCGGCACTGCACTGATCGACACCGGCAGCCGCATGGACGAAGTAATCTTCGAAGAGTTCAAGGGCACTGGCAACTGCGAAATTCACCTCGACCGCCGCCTGTATGAAAAGCGCGTGTTCCCGTCGATCCAGCTCAACCGCAGCGGCACGCGCCGCGAAGAATTGCTGCTCGCACCCGATATCCTGCACAAGACCCGCATCTTTCGTCAGCTCACGTACAAAATGGACGAAGTAGAGTCGATGGAGCTAATTCTCAGGAAGATCAAGGCGTCGAGCACCAACATTGGATTTTTCGGCTCGCTGCGTCATGGCATCCAAATGGATTCCGGACGCTTGCTGGATAGCCCCGAGACCGGCGCAAGCGGTCGATAAAAGCGGGGCCGCCTATGCCGGCTTCACGCATCGTGCTCCAGCGGCGAAAATTCCTGTGTTCTGCGCTTCGCTTGCCGAAGCCGCTGGAGCTGCACGAGCGAAGGGTTTCATTTTTTGGGTGCAGCCGCGCGTCATTGTGCGGGACTTTCCGTGCGCTCGTCGAAACGCGGACCTGCACTCAACCTTATCCGGCGTTCTAGAGAAGCTGCTTTGAAACCCGTCCCACAGTTTCTCCGTTGACCATCGAAACTGCCACCCCAGAAGGTCCGTGGCGCAGAAGATGCATGGAACTCGTGTGATCCTGAACGCGTGTCACTTGTCTACGCGCCGGATACTCTGTGGCGCGATCGTGTCGAACTCCCCCCTTTGGCCGCGACGCGATGTGCGAGCTGCTACGGCGCAAGTGGACGCGCGAGGTCGATTATCGACTCATCAAGGAGCTCCGGCCGTTCAGCGAGAATCGAGTCGCCGTTCGACTCGCCTATGAGTGGCCCGATGATTCGGCAGCTAGTTTCGCAGCTACGGCAATGAGAACAGGGAGTTCAATGATCATGGCCTGATGCGGCGTCGTTTCGCCAGCACCAATGACATGCCGATTGCCGGCAAAGAGCGAAAATTTTACTGGCCGCTGGGCCGTCGTCCAGACGACCACGCGAGTCTGAGCGACCTCGGAATGTAGCGGCACCGTAGCGCCGAACCTGATGTGTGGCTCAGAGCAACGGGGCATCGCCGATCTGAGGCGCAGGAGGTTGTGCGCGCTTGCCCGATCGGCACGCGGAAACCGCGTGCCGCTCAGCGCCCGCAGAATGCATCCGACAGCTTCTCCAGGTCATTGGCGTCGGCTGCCATGTCAGCCAAAGCGACCAGCGCCTTGATCGTTGTTCGTTTGTCGATGAACTTGTTGGCCGACAAGTATCCATAGAAGTTTCCTGCGTTGTCCACGATGGCAGGGGCACTGGTGCTGTACTCATTCCACGGCGACTGCAGGTTGTATTTGGATCCGTATGTGCCATACGCATTCCAGATGCTGTTGGCCTGATACCGAGATCCGAAATTGCCGTATGCGTTGCAGACAGACGAGACCGCGTACTGTCCACAGTTCAGGCAGCCAAGGAACGTGTCGTGTCCTTGGCCGCCGTACAAGAGCAAAGCAGTGTTCTGGGCTTGGCCTGTAGCACAGGAGGCGGCGATGATCGCGATGGCGCAGCTTCGTGCGCAGATGGATAGCTTCATTCTTCAGGTTCTGCGAGATCTGTTGGTGAGCGGCCATTTGCGAGGCGTTTGCCGCGCTCTGAGCACGCCTGAGACTCAAGCCTAGCGCATTTGTCAATGCAAAAAGACCGGTGTCAAGTCTGACATGCCTGTTTTGGCACAGAACACCTCGAATTGGATCATTGCGAGTCCTTTGATTCGATCGCAGAAAAATTCGGCCACATATAGCCCACGTGACTCCGCAGGCTGATCCAGCTAAACAACAGCGGAACTCGCTGCCGGCGGTGGAAACATCCCCGCAATTGCACCGTCCCTAGACACGCTTGTCGCCGGATGAACCATCGGTTCATCCGGCGCTATGCCGTCTCGTGGCGAATCGCGGCGGCTGCAAGTCGTTTTCGTATTTCCTCTTCAAGCAAAGGAGTCAAACACATGTCTCGATGTCCGAAGTGCGCCGTCCGCGTTCACCCCAACGCGCGCGTCCAAAAAATTTATGGCGTCGCGGGAACACTCGTAGGTGCTGCGTGGGCGCTAGGTTGCGCGCTGCTGGCCCGAGGGAATGAAAAGCTCAACCGCGGGGGTGTGCCAGGTATTGGTAGCGTCCTCGGCGCAGTGGCGAGTGCCGCCGCGGCCGGGATGGCTGCTGGTCACGCGATCGGCGAGGTGATCGCCGACAACTCTGCAAGCAACAGCGCGTGCCCCGCCTGCGGCAGTGTGACGAATCAAACATTTTCCCGATGATTCGCTAATTGCAAATCTACAGGCTTCTTCGCGTGGGTCAATCCCCGCGTGGATCTCAGGCAAACACGCCCGCATGGCTGTACCCACGGTCATGCGGGCGTTTCGCATTCTTCAACCGCAAAGGAAAACAATGTCTCATCTCATCGAAAAAATGGCCTACACCGGCGAGAAGCCTTGGCACAACCTTGGTCGCGAGCTTCCGTCGCGACAGCCCCTCGAGGTATGGGCCAAAGAGGCTGGCATGGACTGGAACATCCAGGAAACGCCTGTTCGCTTCGCCAGCCGGGACGAGGAAGGCGACGGCAGTCCATTGGCAACATTCAAGGACCAGAAGGTACTCTTTCGCAGCGACAACCGAGAGCCACTGTCCGTAGTCTCGCAGCGCTACCAGGTCGTACAGCCTCGCGAGGTTCTCGAGTTCTATCGCGATCTCACGCAGATCTCCGGCTACGAACTGGAGACGGCGGGCGTACTGAAGGCCGGACGCAAATTCTGGGCGCTCGCTCGCACCGGCAAGGAGATGACCATCCAGGGCGCGGATGTCGTCAGGGGCTATCTGCTGCTGGCCACGTCCTGTGATGGGACGCTTGCGACGATGGCCACGCCCACAACGATTCGCGTCGTTTGCAACAACACGCTCGCCATGGCGCTCGACGGTGCAAGCCAAGCGGTCCGCGTACCGCACAGCACCAGCTTCGACGCTGCAGCCGTCAAGACCCGCTTGGGCATTGCGGTTTCACAGTGGGATGAGTTTATGTATCGCATGAAAGCTCTCTCGCTTCGCAAAGTGAGGAGCCGCGATGCCCAGCGCTTCTTCGCTCGTGTGCTGTATGGACCTGCCACCGATCGGGTGGATGCGCTGACCAAGCCTAAGGGTGCGATCGCAGTGACCGTGGCGCCCAAGGAACGGGCACTGCGTACGCTGCAGGCGTTGTTCGATGGCCATGGTCGAGGCGCGGAGATGGGGGCATCGAAGGGTACTGCGTGGGGATTGCTCAATGCGGTTACCGAATACGTCGACCACGAGCGCCGCGCGCGCAGCACGGAGTATCGGCTGGACAGCGCCTGGTTTGGGCAGGGTGCAGCTATCAAGCAGCGCGCGCTCGATCAAGCGCTCGCACTGATCGCCTGAAACGCGCACGGCGGCGTAGTCGCCTTGGGATCCACGTGCGCCATTGAATTCGCGCTGATGTTCATCTGTTCGCGGGTTCCCATGCTTTTTGCATTTCATCGTAGCTTCTTCACGCCCTGGTTTTCGCAAGAAGGCCGGGGCATTTTTATTCCGTATTCATTTACCAGGGAAATGATGACAACCGCTCAACCCACGGCTCACCTTCGGGTGCGGCCTTCCTATCGATCGTCAACGACGTTTTCGCGTGCGGTCCCGCGCATGCTGGAGTTGGCGTCCTCAGCTGCACATCGTGATCAGGTCGACGATCCGGAGGCGGCCATCGCGACGCCGGCACACCCAGGTCTCGGCTGTCTTGACGCTGCCGCGGCCGTGGGTCTGCATCCCAGCAAGTCACCCATGCGTTTGTGGTTGGAGAAAACTGGGCGATCGCACCTGATCCAACGACAGCCGGGGCTACACGCATTGGAAGACGCTCCCACGCTATGGACGCGGATGCTCGAGCCCATCGTGGCTGCGCACTACGCACGCACCACTGGACGGCGTTTACGTCGCGTCAACGATCTTGTGCGGCATCGTGACCACCCGTGGATGTCAGCGATCGTTGAGTGGGAGGTGATCAAGGACCCTCATGTGGGTCTTCTTTCCTACCTGTTCGCCGGCCCGCTCACGCGTGAACTGTGGAAGGACGGTTTGCCGGACCACGTGTGGGTCCAGGCGATGCATGCGCTCGCGGTCACAAGTAAGCATGCGATCGATCTGGCCGTGCTCGTTTGCGGCGAGAAGCTGCAGGTACATCGCGTGCATCGGGATGAAACCGTTATCGCTCGACTTGTGGCGCTGGAGGAGTCGTTCTGGGGTCACGTGGAGCGCGGTGAGCCCCCGTCGGCCGAGGGGTGCATCGATCCCAGTGTTGTGCGTCGACTCCTGTGTACACGCGCGGGCCTTGGTGCGTTTGCACCTGAATGTTCTCAACCGTCACAACCCTGGTGACATCTCGAAGGAATCCGACTTATGGAACAACAACGAAGCTCATCATCGGCCGTCTGCGCGGTCGTCTCGAACCTGGATGCTCATATCGGCAAGACGCTGCGTCTGAATGCCAAACACTTGCCGTGGGCAACTGCACAGGCCATTCTTGCTCAGCAGCAAACGTGGCGCCACTTTGGCGCCGTCCCGGATCGCGATGCCGAGGTCGAGGTTTACGAACTGGAAGAAGGGTGCTGGCGCATTGACGTGACCGCTGCCAACATCGCCGCAGCCGCTGCTGCTGGGTGGACCCAAGTGCATCGGCTGTTGGTGATCGCACATGTAGCCCGCTGTGAGGCGCTGGAGTTGTCACCCGAGCACCTGGCGTTACCAGACGAACAGCAGATGCCGCTGTTCACCTGGCCTTGAGAGGGAGCTCCCATGTCGTACTCAAGCGATAACGCAAAGGCGCTCTCCAACAGCGACGTTTCGGACGCCGGTGTTCCCGTCGCGGCGCCCGGCAGTCTTTGCCATGCGATGTTCGTCTGGCAGGGGTTCATCGACGCAGCGTCTTGGACAGAGAAGGAGAGCGACTGGTACGGAGGACGCATCGGTGCGGCGCGCGAGGTTGCAGCGGCCGTCGTCGTACTGAATCTGGTGCTCAATGCGTATCTTGCGGCGCGTCCCGAAGCAGATTTCCCGGGGGTTCTGGACTATGAAGTGTGCGAACCGCTCGGTGCGTGGTGCCGGCGCAATCCGCTTGCCAGCCTGAATGTCTTGCGCCTGCAAGTGGAGCGGCAGGTTCGAAACTTTTTCGAAGGAACCTCGCCTGATCCGCAGAGCCACGAGCAACCCGGGCAGCAGGAACTCTTTAGTGCTGAAAGACTGCTTCGGCGCGAGGGATTCGTCGTCATCGCTCAAGGCCCCGGCCTATACGCAGAAGACGTGGCTGCGACGCAGCCTCCACTCGCCTGGCGCCTTGGGCCCTAACGCTCAGCCGCACCGCTGGCTGTGGCCCTGGCGCCCTGCAATTCTTCAACCACCTATCAGCCCGCTCGCGCGGGCTTTTTTACGCCTATGACTTCCTACTCCCCTTCGACCCAAGTCCTATCGCCTCCGTGCACCAGGGAGGCGTGATATGGGCACCATTGTCTATCGCGCCTCCAAGGGTCAAGCCGTTGCCGATGAACTCGAGAACGTTGGAGCTTTCGCTACGGTTCTGGCTTGCCGCGTCATTGGATCGCGCCTGTGGTTTCTTGCACAGCATCGCACTGGCGATCATGCCGGGCGCAAATGGATTGGCCTCACGCTGATCGACTCTAGACATGGCGAGGTTGCCATCAAGAGCATGGATGAGACTTGTGGGCCTTTTTACTACGACTGTCCGCTGTCCTTCCTCAAGCGTGCGGACCCGCCCTTTGGGGTCTATGCCGGCCCATGGCGCGAAAAGGTCCGCGAGTTTCACGTGCGAAGGAATGCGAATCGGGCTGCTCGCCGGCCTGGCACACGCATCTCCTACGACGAGACGATTTACGTGCTGCGTCGCTGTATGGGCCGACGCGGATGGGAGGTCCATCGCGAGAGCGACGGACTGATTTTCCGCATGAAGTTGCGTCAACTCGGCAAGGCCGATGTAATTTCGCTGGCCTCAACGCCCGAGAGGTCTTCATGACTCGGCCGGCTTTAACCAATGTCGAGTTCGTCAGACAGCTGATGGAGCACAGCGCATACGGTGGGCTCATCCAGGCGTTCGTGCTGCAGGCGCTGAAGCAGTACGCCTCCAAGGTGGCGCGGGCCGAGCCGGCTGAACTCGACACGCCGTTGGTGAGTGGCCATGCTTGGTACGGCTGTGCATTGGAGGTGCGAAGCAAGCTGGCCTTGAGGTTCGACGAAGCGCAGGACGCAGCCAGGGTAGGGGGCCGTCCTGCCGAATGGGATAGCTGAACCAGCCGCCCGGTCCTGTCGGATGCGGCCTAAGCAATCAAGGCAGGCAGGGCACTTTGCGATGCCGTCTGTCAGTTTCCTTCCCAACCCATACACGCTCCTCTTCCTGTCCGGCCCGAACGGCACGTGGCAGGAAGAGGGCGCGTATGGCGAGGGGACCGTCCGTTGGATCGGCAGCTTGCATCGCTCGCTGGAGGCGCTGGTGAGGCCGTCGCGGCCCTGTGTGTCCCGAACCATGCCGCGGGCGTGCGCCGCCCGGCGCGACTGGGCGCTCAGCTGCTCGCACTTAGTGCACGCGTATCTGAACACAACATGGCGTGAGGCAGTTTTATTTATCGCGGCACTTGAGCTCTTCGCTGGGTTTACGCCTTGCGCTGCCGACTCATGCCTTTTGCACAAGACCCATTCATTCCAACTCACTTCTTCTTAAACCACTCCGTATGAAAGACATCCTTGGACGACTATCTGCGTTGGCATCAAAGAGTGCCGGCCTTCACCCGTGATCTCACAGCGACTGACCAGCTCAAGTGGTCCGCCGCTTTCGAAGTTCCCGCACTCGGCACAGACGTCGTGATACGCCTCAACGCCGTCGGCCGCGCAAGGGTCGTGGGCTATGCGTCCTGCGATGGTTACCTGGGCGTGATGTGCGTGCCGTATCACCCGCCTGAGTGGTGGGTCATGCAGAACGGACAGCCGACGATGGACAACGCCGCGTTGGCCTTTGGTGCCGAGATTGCATTGATCGGCAGGCAGCAATCACGATGATCCAGCGGCAATCCGCAATGCCGCCATAACCGATCTCCAGCCGAATCGGGCCAGCTGTGCCATGGGTAGTTGGTCAGGCAGAGGCACACGACGCTTCATCGTCGGTGAGCTGCCGATGGATTTTGTGCAGCGCTACGACGACCTGACGAGCGAATCGTCCGCTTTCTTGGCCGAGGGCTCCCGCTCCCGCGCCTGGTAGACCCGACGCGCACTGGGTTGAGCGTGGCCGCGGACATCTTGGCATGCCGCGCCGGCTGTGACTCCGACCGTTCAGGAGGGCGCACGGCCCTTTTGACCTGGCGCCCATGAGCGCGCTGGTAACCAGTTCGGGCTCGGACCCTCCGACGCTCTGACCCGCGGCACCGAACAAGCCGCGGGAGCGACGTTTCCCCCTAGCTCACTCACGCATCGCCCCGCCCGAACTCCGCGTGGCGGGCGTCGGTGTGGGGGCTCTGCGCGCGTGCACTCGGAAGGTTTTTCCTTCCATCACCTGCGTCGCTTCCTCCGCGTCGCTCATTTCCCAAGGAGCAGATCTTGACCATTCCATCTCAAGTGCTGGAAGGCACTCGCACGCCTGCGAAGGCCGCGCCGCCGCCTGACACGCAGAAGGAGCAGTTCACATTTCACTTCACGCGCATCAGTCGCAACACGAAGACGGGGCCCATCCCGGTGACGACAACGAGCGCGAATTCGTGTCCCACTACGTGCCGACTCAAGGGCAACGGGTGTTATGCGGAGGGTGGGCCGCTGGCCTTGCACTGGAGGGCGGTATCGGACCGCCGGCGAGGCGGTAGTTTTCATGAGCTCCTGCGTCGCATCCGCGAGCTGCCGCGCGACACGCTCTGGCGGCACAACCAGGCTGGCGACCTGGCGCGCGAGCTGGCAACAACCGAACCCGACCTGATCGACGATGTCCAGCTCACGAGGCTGGCAGTGGCGAATCGCGGCCGGCGCGGTTTCACGTACACGCATTACCCGCCAAACCTGCACAACCAGTTGGCAATCAGCGCAGCGAACCGTCTCGGATTTGCGGTCAATTTGAGTGCGGAGACGTTGCAGCAGGCAGACGCATATGCCGAGCTTCGCGTTGCCCCTGTCGTGGTCATGCTTCCTATCGGGCAGCGAAGCAGCTTGACCACGCCCGCGGGACGTCGCGTGGTGGTCTGTCCGGCAACGATTTCTGATACCGATTGCTCACGCTGCGGGCTGTGCCAGCGGCGATTCCGGTCTTTCGTGATTGGGTTCCCGGCACATGGGAGCGGGGCTAGGCGCATCGAGGCATTGCTTCGGGAGGAGGGTGCGGCATGAAGTCACCCAAGGCTCATGAAGCTGCGGTGCCGCCAGGCGTCGCCGACCTGGACGAGGCGTTTCTGCAGGCCGTCGATCAAGCGATCTTGCATTCGAAGCAACGCGATCCCTGGCGTCTGGCTCGAGTGCATTTTGCGCTTGAGGAGGAGGCATTTCTGGCAGGCGCTTTCGGCCAGGGGCCGCTCGACAGCCGCCCGCCGTCCAGGCGCCTTAGCGCGGCGCCGACTGAAAACGGGGAGTGAACATGATCTTTCCAGGTCCACTGGACTATCTGGGTGCCTTTGCGCTTGTCCTGGCGACCGGCCTTGCTCTCGGCATCCTCTTGGGATGGCTGGGGTGTACGTGGGCATCCCAGTTTCGATATTGAGACCGAACGCGCCGCACCTGCCGAGGGGTGCACTGCAGCTGAGCGGGCCCGCTCAGCACCATGCCTTATTCCGCTGAGGTGTTCTCGTTTGCCCGCCCCATGCGGATTGAAGGGGTGGGCACGTGTTTCGGACGGCTACTTTGCCGCGCGAGCTCGGCTCTCTAAGTAGCGTTTATCGACGCGGGCGGCAAAGTCTGCCGGATTCAGCTGAAGAGCTTCTGCCAACCTCCAAAACACGCTGATCGTTGGTTGCTTCTTCGCGGCCTCGATCATTGTGATGAACGGCCGATCAAGTTCCGCAGCGCCGGCCACGTCCTCCTGCGTCAGGCCGAGCTCGTTCCGCCGCTCTTTGAGAGCAGTGGCGAGGGCTTGCAAAAGTGGCGCATTGCCGCTGGGTCGCATTGCGCAACACTTTCCGAGAATTGTTGCCAACAGACACGTGTCTATTGATAACATTCTGAGAACGCGTTGCGTAATCGAGAGAACGCTGGGGGACCGGCGCATTTCTTTGCGCGCAGCTTCGAACGCTTCGACTCAGCGAAGCGCTCTCAATGACCCATGCCGAAGACCTGGAAAAGAAACCCTGATGTTGGCAACAACAACTACCGCCGTCAGCGAGATCGTTGGCTCAGTAAAGCTGCACTATGGGACAAGCGCCGGTGCGTGAATGCAATTCTGTTGCGCACCAATGCTGGTTGAAAGATTTGCTCTACGGCCGTGGAGGCGCAAGGCTCGTCGAGTGATGAGGCTATCGCTCACCTTGAAGGTCTTGGATCGTGCGTAGAGCCTGCTTTTTCAAGCGAGCAGAGAGGCCGAAATACATCCGCAAGAGTTCAGCCTCGTCCTCATCTGCCGCCCAAAAATAGGACAGCGGAACGTCAAGCGCGCGTGCCAAATGAGTTGCGGTCAAAGCGTCGGGCATGTGCTTCCCACGCTCGTACTGGTTTACGCGGGCGCTTGCAGAAAACTCATCCACTCCGGCCTTAATCCCTAGCTTCTCCTGCGAAAGCTCCGCGCGCAGACGCGCTTCCTTGAGCCGACGGGCAAACAGGGGAAGCGTTGGATCGACCTGAGCATGTTGCGCACGCACCATGCTCAGATAGTCTTAGTTTTGTAACTTTTTTATACTAAGGAATCCTTAGTTAATCTGCCGAAAGGCTTGTCTTCAAGGCTCTAGAAATATCATGAACGTTCACTTTGCAAAGAACAACCAGACCCGTTTCGTCAAGCACGGCTTCTCCTGGCAAATCTTCTTTTTCGGCCCTATCGCACTTCTGATGCGTAGCCAGTTCCTCCTGGCGGCAGGTTGCTTGGCCGTCATGTATGCCGCCTTCATGGTCGTTGGCTTCATCACGATCATGGTGTTCGACATGGAGGTCGAGACAGCTCGTGTCCTCGGCATTGCCGGGGCCTGCACGCTGGTCGGCCACTTCGGCAACCGCTTTTCGGCGCGCAGCTACGTCAAAGCCGGTTGGAAGCCGGTGGACTCATTTCCTGCTGACTGGAACGCGCCGCAGCTCATCGCGCCGAAGGTTGACAGCAATACGACGCTCTGAGCGCGGCTGCTGCTGGAGAACAGGATGATGGCCATGCCAAGCGCAACCGCAGCAGCGATCGCGGCAATCGTCTTCACTCCGCTGGTCTTGGCCAAAGGAGTCGACTCGCTGACAAATCCTGATGCGGTCAAGCACCACGTTGACCGCTCGGCCATGGAAATCCAGGTCCAGGGCTGGCGTGAGGATCTCAGGTACCTGGTCTACCCCATCAGGGTTCAGGCCGGTGGCAACGCCATTTACTACACGACGACCGAAAAGGTTCAGCCGTACAGGGAGTTCACTTTCGACGAAATTCGCTGCGAAATCGGTGACGCTGACCGCGCGGTCTTGCAGACGCCCGGGTACAGCTGCGCCGATGGAGTGTGCATCACCAAAGAGGGCGCTGCACTCGGCACGGACCCTCGGCGCCCTATCAACCCAAAGCATCGCTGCTGACGTCGCTTACGAGCGGGTCTGTTCATTCGAACAGCTCGCTCCGGCTGTGCATGACCAGCTGCATACCCCTACTTCTTGACTCCTACTTATGAAAAACATCATCAATCCTCAAAGATCCAATCTCAGGTTCATTTCGTTCTCCGGCATCGTTCTGGTTGCAGCGTTGCTCGCCGCCTGCGGCGACAGCAAGATCTCGGCTGTCAAAGACACGCGTCAGAGCGGTGACGAATTCACAGTCGGCGAGACCCTTGGCAAGATCGATGAGTGCAAAAGCAGCGACTGGAGCAGCGAAGTGGTAAACAACGCCACGATCGTTACTCATACCTGCACCGTGAAGCTCAGCGATGACTTCGTCGAAAAGGCCAAGCGTGGCGAGCTCGAGGCGCTGAAGCTGCATGCCGACCTGAACGGCATGTCGACCCAGACTGAGCTGCGCTCAGCACAGGCGGCGAAGGAGCAGGCAGTGCGCCGCAACGAAGACTGGGAAGCGCAGGCC
>Ga0102594_1001852_pt1 | contig 11999 bp, 14 predicted proteins | sample AraplaCol_mLB_r2_2_FD_76863 | JGI IMG/M metagenome (GOLD analysis project Ga0102594, IMG submission 76863) | Arabidopsis root microbial communities from North Carolina, USA - plate scrape MF_Col_mLB_r2 (SPADES assembly) (version 2) | ecosystem: Host-associated > Plants > Roots > Endosphere...
GATCAGGCAGTACAGCAGGTTGGTGAAGGTGAACGCGACGCCGAAGCCGGTCGCGAGGTTGTGGAACAGTTCCATGGCGGTGCGCTCCTCAACCCGAGATGAAGGTAGGCCAGACCTGGATCTGGAGCTTCAGCGCCCAGATGAAGGCCACGTAGCTGCCGGCCGCCAGGATGGTCGCCAGCACCAGCACGTCGCGCAGCTTGAAGTGCTCGCCCGCCATGCTCGAGATGATGGTGAGCGCGTAGATCGCGATGATCATTCCCATGGCCGGCAGCCCGACGCTGGGCAGTCCGCCGAGCAGCACGCCGAACGCCAGGTTGGCGCCGAGCACGAAGGCCAGCGGCTTCCAGGCCCACTTGCCGATTGGGTCGCCGTCGGTGGTCTCCACCACCATCGCCTGGAACATGATGATCGCGCCCAGGATGGCCAGCAGGATGCCGAGCATCAGCGGGAAGTAGCCGGGGCCCATGCGCGCCCCGTCGCCTATGGTGTAGGTGGTCGCGCCGATCGCGAACGCGCCCCCCACGGTGGTGAACATGACTCCTGAAAAGAAGTCCGCCTGACTCTTGATTCGCATCTCTCGCCCCTCTTGGAATGGAGGAGTGAGGGTCGTTCTGCGGGCCTGACCGTTGGCTGACCGGTGCGCTACGGACAAATGCGTAGCGGCCGGGCAGGGTTCTCCCGATGCCGTGCGCCGGAAATGAAAAAAGCTCCCGAAGGAGCTTCTTTTTCATGCGGAGAGCCGAAGCTCTCGCGGATGCGGATGCGAGGGCTTAGTAGCCGCCGCGGCCACCGCCGCCGCCGCCGTAACCACCGCCGCCACCGCCGTAGCCGCCGCCGCCACCACTGCGGCCACCGCCGCCGCCGCCGTAGCCGCCGCCACCACCGCCGTAGCCGCCGCCACCACCGCCGTAGCCGCCACCGCCGGTACGGGGGGGACGAGCTTCCATCGGACGGGCTTCATTCACCGTCAGGGCGCGGCCCTGCAGCGAGTGGCCGTTCATGGCTTCGATGGCTGCCAGTGCTTCGGCATCCGTACCCATTTCGACGAAGCCGAAGCCCTTCGAACGGCCGGTGTCACGTTCCATCATGACCTTTGCGCTGACGATTGCGCCGAACTCGCCGAAAGCTTGTTCCAGGTCGTTGTCACGCACGGAGTAGGCGAGGTTGCCTACATAGAGTTTCTTGCCCATTGAGGGACTCCTAATTCAAACCAACAAGACAAAGCGATGGAGTCCCAGAATCACAACAAACAAGTGCGCTGTGGCGCGAAACTGACCGATCACCGAATTACGTGCACGGGAGACAAGGCTCACAGACACGTGAGCCGGATTATCAAGCGCGAATTGCAAAATTTGTGGGAAATTCGTGTGTTATTGAGAAACACCCTGGCGCGGCGGGCGGTTTCGCAACGGTTTCAGCAGGTCGGACAACCCGTTGTGGTCTATTTCATGCATCAACTCGAGCAACCGGCCAATTTCTCCTGAGGGAAAACCCTCGCGTGCAAACCAATTCAGGTAATTGCCGGGCAAATCGGCAATCAACGTTCCCTTGTGCTTGCCGAATGGCATCTGGAGCGTCACCAGCCGCTGGAGGTCTTCGGGTTTCATCGCGCGCTCAGCCTCCTGCCCGCTTCACCGTGTGGCCCTGCTTCACGAGCGCTGCGATCACCGTCTCGCGATGGTCTCCCTGGATCTCGATCACGCCGTCCTTCACCGTGCCGCCCGTGCCGCAGGCCGTCTTCAGCTGCTTGCCGAGCGCCGCGAGGCCCTCCGCGTTCAGCGCCACGCCCTTCACCACGGTCACGCCCTTGCCTTTTCGCCCCTTGGTCTCGTGCGATACACGCACAATGCCGTCGGTGGCCGGCACGCGCGCAGCGAGTTCCCTGCAGCGGCAGCCGGCCACGGGTTCGCCGCAGCCGGGGCACATGCGACCGCCCGCCTCGGTGGAATAGACCAGGGTGCTGCCTGCCTGATTGCGCTGTTTCATCGTCGACATCCGATACATCTCTTCTCTCTGTCCATCTCTCGGGAATCTTCCCTCTGTCTGCTCACATGCCATTCGACTCACTGGGCCTGGTGCCTGCGCTCGTGCACGCTGCCGCCGAAAGCGGCTACGCCGCGCCGACCGCCATCCAGGCCGCGGCCATCCCCGCGATTCTGCAAGGCCGCGACGTGCGGGGCTCGGCGCAGACCGGCTCCGGCAAGACCGCCGCATTCTCCCTGCCGCTGCTGCAGCGCCTCGTGGCGGAACCCGCGCGAGGCCCGCGGCGCGTGCGCGCGCTGGTGCTCGTGCCCACGCGCGAACTCGCGGCGCAGGTCGGCGAGACCCTGCGCAGCCTCGCGCAGCACCTGCCCGAGCGCCTGAAGATCGTCGTTGCCTTCGGCGGCGTGTCGATCAACCCGCAGATGATGAGCCTGCGCGGCGGTGCCGACATCGTCGTCGCCACGCCGGGCCGCCTGCTCGACCTGGCCGACCACAACGCGCTGAAGCTCGGCGGCGTGTCGATGCTGGTGCTGGACGAAGCCGACCGCCTGTTCGACCTGGGCTTTGCCGAAGAGCTCGGCCGCATCGTCGCGCTGCTGCCGCAGCAGCGGCAGAACCTGCTGTTCTCCGCCACCTTCCCGCCCGCCATCCAGGCGCTGGCCGACGGCATGCTGCGCGAGCCCGCGGTGGTCGACGTGCAGGGCGAGCCCGGCACCGAGCCCAACATCGTGCAGCGCGTGATCGAGGTCGACGCCATCCGCCGCACGCAGCTGCTGCGCCACCTGCTCAAGCAGCACGAAGGCGAATGGGACCGCGTGCTGGTCTTCGTCGCCACGCAGCACGCCGCGCAGATCGTGGCCGAGAAGCTCTACAAGAACGGCATCTACGCCGTGCCTTTCCACGGCGACATCGCGCAGGGCACGCGCACCGGCATCCTTTCGCAGTTCAAGCAGAACCGCTGGGACGTGGTGATCGCCACCGACCTGGCGGCGCGCGGCATCGACATCGCGCAGCTGCCCGTGGTCATCAACTACGACCTGCCGCGTTCGCCGACCGACTACATCCACCGCATCGGCCGCACCGGCCGCGCCGGCGAGAGCGGGCTGGCCATCAGTTTCGTGAGCGCATCGACCGAGGCGCACTTCCGCCTGATCGAGAAACGCCAGGGCCTGAGCCTGCCGCGCGAGCGCATCGAAGGATTCGAGCCGACGGAAGTGGCGGTGCCGGTGGTCGATGCGTCGGGCACGGGCGGCATCAAGGGCAAGCGGCCGAGCAAGAAGGACAAGCTGCGTGCGGCGGCGGCGAAAGCCGCCACGCAGGATGAGTCGTCCGGAAAGCCCGAGAAGAAGGACTGACGCAGCGCCTCAATCCACCGCGTAGTCCACCTGGTGCCGCGCGATGCGAAGGTCGCCGAGTTCCTCGCGCACCTGCAGGTGCGCCGGGTGGGTGGCGTAGCCGTCGAGCGAGGCCTGGCTGTCGAACTCGCTGTAGAGCACCACGTCGCAGGCATAGCCTGCGCGGCTCGAGTCGACGCCCACTTCCAGGTGCAGCAGGCCGGGTATCCGCCCGCGCAGCGACTCGAACTTCTCCTTGAGAAGGCCGCGGGCCTTTGTCTTTTCTTCCGGCGTGTCGCCACGCAGGTTCCACATCACGATGTGCTTGAGCATGGACGGGGCTCGCTCGCTCATGCGGCCGGTGGAAATCCGGCCTTCTGCGGCCAGAGGTTGGTGAACGCCAGCACCGAGCTGCTGGCGTAGAGGCCGGCGCGGGTGAACGGCTCGCCGGCCTGCCATGCCTCGGCGTCGGCGCGGCTGTCGAAATCGATGGCCAGCAGGCTGCCGACCATGGTCTTTCCGTCGTCGGCCAGCAGCGGGCCCGCGAAGGCGATGCGGTCGGCGACGCCGGCAAGGTAGGCCTTGTGCTCGGGCCGCACCGTGGTGCGCAGCTCGGCCGTGCCGGGTTTGTCGAGAAGATGGAAAACGAAGATCACGCGGGCTCCTGCTTCTTCAGTCGGATGGGCGGATCGATGGTACGCACGCCGCGCGCGAAACGCCATGCGCCGCGTACGCCGGCGGTGAAGAACAGTTTTCCGATGGCGAAGGAAGAGGCCGCGTGCGAGGGCCGCGCGCGGCTACGGCCAGCCCAACTGCTTCGCCGCCAGCTCCTTCATGATCTCCTCGGCGCCGCCGCCGATCATCATCACCTTCACCTCGCGGTAGATGCGCTCGCTCGCCGTGCCGCGCATGAAGCCCATGCCGCCCAGGATCTGCACCGACTGGTCGGCGCAGAACTGCATCGTCTGCGTGGCGTGGTTCTTCAGCATGCAGATCTGCGCGACCCATTCCGGCGCGTTGGAGCGGCCGGCCGCCTCCAGTGCGTCGCCCTCGGCCGACACGGCCTCGATCCACGCCTCGGTGGAGGCGATGCGCATCTGCATGTCGACCAGCTTGTGGCGCACCGCCTGGTGCTCGATGAGCGCATGGCCGAAAGTCTTGCGATCGCGCGCCCAGGCCAGCGCCTCGTCGAGGCAGGCCTGCGCGAAGCCCAGCGCACCCGCGGCCAGGCCGATGCGTTCGCCGTTGAAGTTACCCATGATCATGCGAAAGCCCGTGCCTTCCTCGCCGAGCAGGTAGCGCGCCGGCACGCGCACGTCGTCGAAGTGCAGCGCGGCGGTGTCGGAGCACAGCCAGCCCATCTTCGACAGGCGCGTGCGCGAGATTCCCGGCGCATCGCCCGGCACGAGCAGCATCGAGACGCCGCCCGCGCCGCGGCCCTCGCCGGTGCGCACGGCCACGGTGATCCAGTCGGCGCGCATGCCGGAGGTGATGAAGGTCTTCTCGCCGTTCACCACGTAGTGCCCGCCGTCGCGCTGTGCCGTGGTGCGCAGCGCCGCCACGTCGGAGCCGCCACCGGGCTCGGTGATGGCGAGCGCGGCGATCTTCTCGCCGCGCAGCACCGGCGGCACCACTTCCCGGCGCACCGCATCGCTCGCGTGCAGCACCACCGGCGGCAGGCCGATGTTGTGCGAGAAGAGGCTGGCGAGCACGCCGCCGCTCTTGCCGTGGCGCGCGAGCGCGACCCACGCGGGCAGCTTCAGCGAATACGAGGCCGGTGTGCCGCCCCATTCCTCCGGATAGCCCAGGCCCAGCAGGCCCAGCCCGGCGGCGCGTGCGTAGAGCGCGCGCGGAAACTCGCCCGCGTCGTCCCACGCCTGCACGTTCGGCGCGATCTCGCTTTCGGCAAAGCGCCGCACCGTGTCGGCGAGCGACGCGCGGTCGGCCTGCAGCTCGGCGTTCATGCGCGGGAGCCCGTCAGCCGCGCGGGGGGCGCTTGGCGATGCCCATGGTCTTTGCGAGGATGCCGAGCATCACCTCGTCCGCGCCGCCGCCGATGGAGCCCAGGCGGCCGTCGCGGTAGAGGCGCGAGACGCGGTTCTCGAGCGTGAAGCCCATGCCGCCCCAGAACTGCAGGCAGGTGTCGGCCACCTGCCGCGTGAGCCGGCCGGTCTTGAGCTTGGCCATCGACGCGAGTTCGAGCACGTCCTCGCCCTGCACATGCAGGTCGCACGCGCGGTAGGTGAGCGCGCGCAGCGCCTCCACCTCGGTCTTGAGCTCGGCCAGCTTGAACTGCACCCATTGCTGGTCGGCCAGCGTGGCGCCGAACATGTGGCGCTGCTGTGCCCACTCGATGGTCTGCGCGATGCAGTCCTCCATCGGCTCGAGCGAGCTGGCCGCGGCCCACAGCCGCTCTTCCTGGAACTGCTGCATCTGGTAGATGAAGCCCTGGCCTTCCTCGCCGATGCGAAAGCGTTGCGGCACGCGCACGTTGTCGAAGTAGATGAGTCCGGTGTCGCTCGAGTCCATGCCGATCTTGCGGATCTTCTTCGCCTTCTCGATGCCGGGGCTGTCCATGGGCACCATGACCAGCGACTTGTTGCGGTGCACCGGTCCGTCGCTGGTGTTGACCAGCATGCACATCCAGTCGGCCTGCAGGCTGTTGGTGATCCACATCTTCTGGCCGCTGATGAGGTAGTCGTCGCCGTCCTTGCGCGCATGGCTCTTCAGGCCCGCGACGTCGCTGCCCGCGCCGGGCTCGCTCACGCCGATGCAGCCGACCATGTCGCCCGCGATGGCAGGGGCAAGAAATTCGCGGCGCAGTTCGTCGCTGCCGAAGCGCGCGAGCGCGGGCGTGCACATGTCGGTCTGCACGCCGATGGCCATCGGCACGCCGCCGCAGCTGATGTGGCCGAGCGCCTCGGCCATGGCCATTGCATACGAATAGTCCAGGCCGCCGCCGCCGAAGGCCTCGGGCTTGTTCAGGCCCAGCAGGCCGAGCTTGCCGAGCTTCCCGAAGACCTCGTGCGCGGGAAAGATCTCGGCCTCTTCCCATTCGTCGACATGCGGGTTGATCTCTTCGTCGATGAAGCGGCGCAGGGTCTTCTGAATCTCGAGGTGTTCGTGCGTGTAGTGCATGCGTGGTCTCCGTCTGTCTTCGTCGTTCTTCAGCGGTCTTGGAACACGCGCGGCGTCCGTGCCAGGTGAAAGCCCTCGAAGGGCTTCACGGCGTCGCGCTGCTGCGCCTGCGCGTCGGGCAGTTCCATCGGCCAGCCCATGCGCACCTGGGGGCGGGCGCCGTCCACGCGCAGCACCGTGCCGCTGATGAAGCTGGCCGCCGGGCACAGCAGGAAGGCGATGGCGGCGGCGGTCTCGGCCTCGGTGCCGAAACGGCCCGCGGGCAATGTCTTGCGCATGGCGCGCAGCATGTCGCCGGCCTCGGGCGGGTAGTGGTCCATGCCGCTCGACGCGATGTAGCCCGGCGCCACCGCATTCACGCGCACGCCGCTCGCAGCCCATTCGGCGGCCGCGGTTTCGGTGAAGCTCACCATGCCGGCGCGCGCGGCGCCGCTGTGGCCCATGTTGGGCATGGAGCCCCAGATGTCGGCCACGATGTTGACGATGGCGCCGCCGCGCGCCTGCATGCTCTGCAGGTAGCACTCGCGCGCGACCAGGAAGCCGCCCGTGAGGTTGGTGTGGATCACCGCCTCCCAGCCTTTGGCCGAAATGGCGTGCAGCGGCGTGATGTACTGGCCGCCCGCGTTGTTGACGAGCCCGTCGATGCGCCCCTGCGCGGCGACGACGGCGCTCACTGCGGCGCGCACCGCTTCTTCCTGGCGGATGTCGAAGGCCTGCGTGCTGGCCAGGCCGCCGGCCGCTTCGATCTCGGCCTTCACAGCATCGAGCTTTTCCTGCTTGCGGCCCACAAGCACCACGTGCGCGCCGAGCGAGGCCAGTTCGTGCGCGGTGCAGCGGCCGATGCCGGAGCCGCCGCCGGTGACCACGATGACCTGTCCGGCGAAAAGGCCGGGGACAAAGACGGAGCGATAGCGGGAAGAAGCATTCATGTCGGAGACTTTCGGAAACTTGTCTTGAAGCGAATCAGGCGCCGGCCATTTCGGGCGTTTCTGCGACTTCGGCGACTTCGGCGACCACGTGCCGCGCCGCCACCTGCGCACCGACCGCGACACGCAGCGCGACCCGGCCCGCGCGCGGCGCGCAGTGCACGTGCTCCATCTTCATCGCCTCGAGCGTGACCAGCGGCTGGCCGGCGACGACGGCATCGCCCTCGGCCACCAGCAGCGCGATGACGCGGCCGTTCATCGAGGCCCGCAGCAGGCCGTCGCCACCGGCATCGCCGGCCCGCGCCACGGCCACGTGCGTGAGGTCGTCGAGTCGGAACGCGCGGCCGCGGAAGTTGAAGAAGACGCGGTCTCTTCCGCCCTCGCGCACGACGAGCGCCTGTTCGGACAGACCGCCGCACAGGAAGCGCACGGTGCCGTCGCCCTCCCACGCGAGCAGCGCGAGTGTTTCGGCGGCGTGGCCTTCCAGTGCCACGTCGAACGCTCCGTGGCCGCGCGGCGTCACGCGCGCCGCGTGCACGGTGCCGTCGAGCGAGAAGCGCAGGGCGTTGGGCAGCGTGTGTGCCAGCGGCGACGGCCAGCCGCGTTCGCCGAGTTGCAGCAGCAACGCGGCCAGCATCGTGGCGCGCGCCTCGGCGGCGGCGTCGGGCGCGAGCAGCGCATCGAGATGATCCGCAACGAAGGCGGTGGTCGCCGCGCCGTCGGCGAACACTTCGTGCGACAGCGCACGCTGCAGCAGTTGCTGGTTGGTCGCGATGCCGAGCGCCACGGTGCCGTGCAGGCCGGCGACGAGCCGGTGCCGCGCTTCGTCGCGCGTGCGGCCGTGCGCGATGAGCTTGGCGACCATCGAGTCGTAGAACGGCGGCACGGCCGCGCCGTCGCGCAGCGCGTGTTCGGTGCGCAGCGCCGGCGACGGCCGCCACGCCGCGAAGGTGCCGCTCTGCGGCATGAAGCCCTGCGACGGATCTTCGGCGCACAGGCGCACTTCGATGGCGTGGCCGGCGATGCGTACGTCCTGCTGCGCGAGCGGCAGCGGCTCGCCAGCGGCCACGCGCAACTGCAGTTCGACCAGGTCGAGCCCGGTCACCGCCTCGGTCACGGGGTGCTCGACCTGCAGCCGCGTGTTCATTTCCATGAACCAGTACTGGCCTTCGGCGTCGAGCAGGAATTCGAGCGTGCCCGCGCCTTCGTAGGCGATGGCCTTGGCAGCGGCGACAGCGGTGGCGCCCATGCGTTCGCGCAACGCCGCCGACACGGCGGGCGAAGGCGCCTCCTCGATCAGCTTCTGGTGCCGGCGCTGCACCGAGCAGTCGCGCTCGCCGAGGTGGATCGCGTTGCCGTGGCGGTCGGCGAACACCTGGATCTCGATGTGGCGCGGCGCCACGATGGCGCGCTCGAGGATCACGGTGGCGTTGCCGAAGGCGTTGAGCGCTTCGGACTGTGCACTGTGCAGCAGCTCGGCGAACTGCGCGGCTGAGGCCGCGAGCCGCATGCCGCGCCCGCCGCCGCCGGCCGTGGCCTTGATCATCACCGGCCAGCCGATGCGCTCGGCCTCGGCGGCGAGCGTGTCGGTGCGCTGGTCCTCGCCCTGGTAGCCCGGGATGCATGGCACGCCTGCGGCCTGCATCAGCCGCTTGGCGCCGGCCTTGTCGCCCATCGCGCGTATCGCCTCGGGCGACGGGCCGATGAAGACCAGGCCCGCGTCCCGGCAGGCCTGCGCGAAGTCGGCGTTCTCCGCGAGGAAGCCGTAGCCGGGGTGCACCGCACCGGCGCCGCTGGTGCGCGCCGCCCTGACGATCGCGTCGATGTCCAGGTAGCTCTGCGCGGGCAGCGGCTCGCCGATGTGCACCGACTGGTCGGCCTGGCGCACGTGCTCGGCGCATGCGTCGGCGCTCGAGTACACGGCGACCGTGCGGTAGCCCATGGCGCGCGCGGTGCGCATCACGCGCACCGCGATCTCGCCGCGGTTGGCGACCAGGATCTTGTCGAAGCTGGCGCTCATGGCCGTGCCACCGAGAACTGCATGGGCTGCGGCACGCGCGCATCGGCATCGCGGCACACGGACAGCACCTCGGCCAGCACCGCGCGGGTGTCGCGCGGATCGATCACGCCGTCGTCCAGCAGCAGCGCGCTGGTAGTGAACACGCTCATCTGGCGCTCGAAGCGCTCGACGATCTGCTGCTGCATGGCGTCGATCTTCGCGTGGTCGACGGCGCCCTTTCTCGCCATGCCGGCCTCCATCACGATGGCCATGGTCTTCGCGGCCTGCTCGCCGCCCATGACGGCGGTGCGCGCGTTGGGCCAGCTGAAACAGAAGCGCGGCGCGAAGCCCCGCCCGCACATGCCGTAGTTGCCCGCGCCGTAGGAGGCGCCGCAGTGCAGCGTGACCTGCGGCACGCTCGCGTTGGTCACGGCCTGGATCATCTTGGCGCCGTGCTTGATGATGCCGGCCTCCTCGTGCGCACGGCCCACCATGTAGCCGGTGATGTTCTGCAGGTAGACGATGGGCGTGCGCGTCTGGCAGCAGGCCTGGATGAAGTGCGTGGCCTTGGTCGCGCCGTCGGAGTCGATCGGGCCGTTGTTGGTGACGAGGCCCACCGCATGCCCTTCGAGCCGGATGTGGCCGCAGACGGTGGCGCTGCCGTAGTGCTCGCTGAACTCGAGGAACTCCGAGCCGTCCGCGATGCGCGCGACGACCTCGCGCATGTCGACGGGCCGCCGGCCGTCGCTCGGCATGATGCCGAGCAGCTCCTCGGCGTCGTAGCGCGGCGCAGCGAACCGGCGCGGGGCTTCGTCGCGTGCCCAGTCGATCCCGCCCAGGATGGAGCGCGCGATGCGGATCGCGTCGCGGTCGTCCTCCGCCAGGTAGTCGCCCAGCCCCGAGACGTGCGTGTGCATCACCGCGCCGCCCAGTTCTTCCTCGGTGGCGACCTCGCCGGTGGCGGCCTTCAGCAGCGGCGGCCCCGCGAGGAAGGCGCGCGTGCGGTCGCGCACCATCACGATGTAGTCGGACAGGCCCGTCTGGTAGGCGCCGCCAGCGGTCGAGGAGCCGTGCGTCACCGTCACCACCGGCAGCCCCGCGGCCGACAGCCGCGCGAGGTTGCGGAAGATGTTGCCGCCGCGCACGAAGTCCTGCACGCGGTACTGCATCAGGTTGGCGCCGGCGCTTTCCACCAGCTGCACGTAGGGCAGCCTGTTCTCCAGCGCGATCTCCTGCACGCGCAGCTGCTTGTCCAGCCCCATCGGTTGCAGCGCGCCGGCGTCGATGCCGGAGTCCGATGCGTTCACCATGCAGCGCACGCCCGCCACCTGGCCGATGCCGGAGAGCAGGCCGCCGCCGGGCACGCTCCTCGACAGGTCGGGGTCGTCATGGCCCAGCCCGGCCAGCGACGCCAGCGGCAGGAAGGGGGCGCCGGTGTCCAGCAGCAGGGCGAGGCGCTCGCGCGGCAGCAGCTGCCCGCGCCGGGCGAAGCGCTCGGCCGAGGCGTTCGAGGCCGCGGCGGCGCGGGCCTCGTGCGCACGCACCTGGCCGAGCAGGTCGAGCATGCCGGCGCGGTTGGCCCGGAAGGTGTCGCTGGCCGTCTGCAGCCGGGATTCGATGAAGGGCATGGCGTCTGTGCAGGTCGTTCTTTCGCTCTGCACGGACTGTAGGAGGCGGGCCTCGCGCCCGCTTGTGCCAATTAGCTGGTGTGCGGGCGCCGCACGCCGGCGGCGGGCGTGGTGTCGAGGCTGTTGCCGGTGACCACCCAGTAGATGAAGATCAGTACCGCGCCGGCCGTGCCGAACACCGTGAGCCCCATCGAGCTGCCGCCGATGGCCAGCGCGTCGACCGGTGCGGCGGCGGTGCACACCATGCTGGCCGCGGCCATGCCCACGTAGTGCATGGTGCACACCGCCACGCCCATCACGGCGGCGGCCGCCACCTTGTGCGTGAACTTGCGCAGGTTGAAGGCCAGCCACAGGGCCGCGGCGGCTGCGCTGACCGCGATGAGCACCGACAGCACGACCTGCACCACGTCGAAGTCCATCGAGGCGCGCATGTTCATCGCGAACATGCCCATGTAGTGCATCACGCAGACACCGGCACCGGCCAGCAGGCTGCCGCCCAGCCAGCCGGAGCGGCTGAATTTGCGGCGTCCGCCCGCCATGTACAGGGCAACGCCCGAGATCAGGATGGCCGCCACCAGCGACACCACGGTGAGCGGCATGTTGTACGAGATGGCGATCGGCAGCCGGTACGCCAGCATGCCGATGAAGTGCATCGACCAGATGCCGATGCCGCCGAGCGCGACCGCGGCGCAGGCCACGATGGCGAGGTTGGGCTTGCCGTCCGCGCCGATCATGCGGCCGGCGCATATCAGTGCCACCAGCGAACCCGCGAAGGAGATGAGGAAGGAGAGCGCCACCATGCCCGGGGAGTACTCGGGCGACAGCAACTGGCCTACGACGAGCGGAGTCATGCGTTTTCCTTTCTGGAAAGAACGCCTCGCAACCCCCGGCTGCCGGATGCCGCCGGGACGCCGCGCGGCGTCCCGGCCAGTTTGTAATGTCTGTTTTAAAAAGTAAACAGAAAATTACACTTCTTGTTACGCTACCT
>Ga0102594_1001854_pt1 | contig 11995 bp, 9 predicted proteins | sample AraplaCol_mLB_r2_2_FD_76863 | JGI IMG/M metagenome (GOLD analysis project Ga0102594, IMG submission 76863) | Arabidopsis root microbial communities from North Carolina, USA - plate scrape MF_Col_mLB_r2 (SPADES assembly) (version 2) | ecosystem: Host-associated > Plants > Roots > Endosphere...
AGCGCCGACGTGGGCTCGTCGAACAGCATCACCTCGGGCTCCATGGCCAGCGCGCGCGCGATCGCCACGCGCTGCTGCTGGCCGCCCGACAGCCCGCTCGGAAAGTTGTGCGCCTTGGCGGCCAGGCCGACCTTCTCGAGCAGCTTCATGGCGCGTTCGCGCGCCTGCGCCTCGCTCATGCCCAGCACGGTGACCGGGCCGATGGCCACGTTGTCCAGTGCGTTCTTGTGCGGAAACAGTTCGAAGTTCTGGAACACCATGCCCATGCGCTGGCGCACCTTGCGCGCCTCGCGCTCGTCGGTGGGCAGCGGCACGCCATCGATCAGCACGCGTCCGCCGTCGATGCTCTCCAGCGCATTGGTGCAGCGAAGCAGGGTCGACTTGCCCGAGCCCGACGGCCCGATGAGGCACATCACCTCGCCCTTGTTGACCTGCACCGTCACGCCGTCCAGCGCGACGAAGCTGCCGTACAGCTTGCGCACGTTGTCGTACACCACGACCGGCGCCTGGCCCGCCGACTTTCGTTCGCCGTTCATCATTCCTTGACCTCGAATTTCTTCTGTATCCAGTCGACCAGCTTGGCCTGCGGGTAGCCCATGAGCCAGTAGATGACGGCCATGGCCGTGAGCATCTCCAGCACGCGGAAGCTCGAAGAGCGGATCTGCAGCGCGACGTGCGCCAGTTCGCCCACCGCGATCACCGACACCAGCGAGGTGTCCTTGAACAGCGACACCCAGGTGCTCGCCAGCACCGGCAGCACGCGCCGCCAGGCCTGCGGGATCACCACCTTCTTCATGGCTTGCCAGCGGCTCATGCCGACCGCGATGGCGGCCTCCGTCTGTCCCTTGCGGATCGAGTTGATGCCGGCGCGGAAGGTCTCGGCGTTGTAGGCCGACACGTTCAGGCACAGCGCCACGAGCCCCGTGGTGAAGGCCGAGAACTCGATGTGCAGGAACACCGGCATCACATAGAACGCCCAGTACACGACCAGGATCAGCGGCAGGTTGCGGAAGAACTCCACGAACGCCTGGCTCGCGCCCGCAAGCACCTTGCTGTTCGACAGCCGCATGAGCGCCAGCACGATGCCCGCGGGCACCGCCACCAGCATGGTCAGCACCGTGAGCAGCACGGTCAGCCCGGCGCCGTGCAGCAGGTCGAAGCGGTGGTCCCAGACAATGCTCCAGTCCAGTCCCATCACGACCTCCCCAGGTGTGCGACGCGCTTGTACAGCGCATCGATCAGCCGTGTTCCGGGGAACAGGATGATGAAGTAGATGACCATCACCACCGTGAACACCTCGATCGGCCGGTAGCTCTGGCCCGCGATGGTCTCGGCGCGCTTCATGAGCTCGGGCACCGCAATGACGGTGGCGATGGCCGTGTCCTTGATGGTGATCGAGAGGATCGAGCCGAAGGCCGGCAGCATGCGCACCAGCGCCTGCGGCAGTACCACCTTGCGCACGATCTGTGCGCGCGACATGCCCAGCGCCAGCGCCGCGCGGATCTGGCCGGGCCGGATCGACTCGATGCCCGCGCGAACGATCTCCGCCACGTAGGCGGCGATGTGCAGCGTGAGCGCCATCAGCGCGGCCCAGAACGGGTGGAAGCTGATGCCCGTGAGGATCGGCACCGCGAAGTAGAACCACACCAGGATCACCAGCACCGGGATGGCGCGCTGGGTGTCGATGTAGAACACGATCGGTATGCGCAGCCAGGCCGCGCCGTAGACGCGGCCCAGGCCCAGCGCGGTGCCGAGCACCAGCGAGCCGATGGCGGTGAGCACCGACAGCAGCAGCGTGATGCCCAGCCCGCCGAGCAGGTACTGCCAGCTGTCGAGCAGGGGAGAAAAGTCGAGATCCATGGAACCCGTGAGATCGGCGAATTCAGTGCATTCCGGCCGGGGCCGGAGCTCACATCGCGTTGATGATTCGCGCCTCGTCCGCGTCGAGCTTGGGCTTCATCTGGTCGTTGACCGCCTTGAGCCAGTTCAGGTACTCGGGCTGGTTCTTGTCGATCGCGAGGCCGATGGGCGTGGCCATCTCGGTGGAGTCCTGGCAGTTGTTGCCGTCCGGCAGCGCCTTCAGGCCCTTCACCTTGCGGTTGAGCGCCTGCCATGGCACGCGGTTGATGGGCGTCACGTCGGCGCGCTTGGCCATGATCTCTTCGACCGGTGCGGCGGTGCCCGCGGTGGACACGCCGCGCAGCTTGGCGTTGGGGAAGCGCTTCTTCACCCAGTTTTCCTCGCCGCCGCCGGTGAAGTAGGCCACCGTGACGTTCGGGTTGTTGAACTCGTCGATCGACTTGGCGTTGGCCACCTTCGGGTTGTCGGCGCGGCCGAACACGCACAGCGCGGTGCGCGAGTACGTCACGAAGTCGACCACCTTCAGCCGCTCGGGCGTCACCGACAGCGGGGAGATCGTCATGTCCGCCTGGTTCGACGCCAGCACCGGCACCTTGGTCTCGTGCGACACCGGCACGGCCTGCAGCTTCACGCCGAGTTGCTTCGCCACCTCGTTGGCCAGCAGCCACGCCGGACCGGCCCATGCGTCGCCCGAACCGGTGGTGTTCTCGATCAGCCACGGCGGATTCGACAGCACGGCCGCACGCAGCACGCCGGCCTTCTTGATGGCGTCGATGCGCGCGCTGGTGCCGGGCGCGGGCACCGGCACGGTCTGCGCGGCGGCGTGGCCGACGAACGCCGCAGCCATGAGGGCGGCGAGCAGGGTCTTCGTAGTCGTCATCTTCTGTCTCCAGTTCTGTGGTTTTGGGTAAGGCCCGGATCGGGCGGCGGGAACAACGAAAGAGGGGACGCGCTGGCGCCGTCGGGGCATCGCGGGTGTCGTCGCGGCGGGTGCGCCGGCGGCGTCAGCGCCAGGCCTGCGCGAACTCCGCGATCACGCGGTCGATGTGCGCGCGCATCGCGGCGCGGGCTTCGGCGGGGTTGCGTTCGAGCAGCGCGTTGAACACGCGCTGGTGGTCGTCCTGCGAGGCGCGGCGCAGGTCCGGCGTGTGGAAGTGCGCCTCCATCTGCGACCAGATCGGTGCCTTGGTGTGGTCCCACAGCGCGGTGACCATCTGCAGCAGCACGCTGTTGCCGGTCGACTCGGCGATGCGCAGGTGAAACAGCCGGTCGGCGGCTTCGTTGGCTGCCTTGTCCTGCATGTGCTCGCGCATGGCGGCCAGCGCCGCGTAGATGCGGTCGATGTCGCTGTCCTTGCGGTTCTCGGCAGCGACCGAGGCGATTTCCGATTCGATCAGGCTGCGCGCGCGCAGCAGCTCGAAGGGGCCGGGTCCGGGCGGCAGGGTGTAGCCGGAATCGGGCGCCGACGCCGTGCCGGCCACCGGAGCGCAGATATAGATGCCCGAGCCGCCGCGCACTTCGACCGCGCCCTGGATCTCCAGCACGATGATCGCCTCGCGCACCAGCGTGCGGCTCACGTTGAAGCGCTCGGCCAGTGCGCGTTCCGACGGCAGGCGGTCGCCCACCTTGAATTCGCCGCTGCGGATCAGCTCGGCGATGCGTGCCGCGAGCTTCTGGTACGAGCGGTCGGATTCCGGCTCGGAAGCCTGGATGAGAGGGGATTCGGTGAGCGTGGCCATGATTGGTGAGCCAGTCTAAAAGTGGTTCACCAATTCTGGCCTCGTGGTTTACCAGTAGACCTGCAGGCTCATGCGCAGCGCAGGCTCACGCCGCGCCGACAGGGCGCCATCACGAAAACGGGGTAAGAGAGAGGCGGAGGAAGGAGAGCGCGCCGCCGCGCTCAGTGCGAAGAAGGCGGGCGGGGCGTCAGGACGCCGCCTGCGCCAGGATGCGGTCGAGCTTGTCGATGTCGATCGGCTTCTGAAGGTGGTGGTCGAACAGGCCTTCGGCCGAGTGGCCGCCCGCATCCTGCGCCGAGAACCCGGAGATGGCGACCAGCAGCTTCGGCGTGCCTTCGGCCGTGCTTTCGCGCAGCCGGCGGGCCACCTCGGTGCCGGGAAAGTCGGGCAGCGTGAGGTCGATCAGCGCGGCGTCGAAGCTTTCCACCGCCGCCGCGTCCAGCGCCTGTTGCGCCGTGTAGGTGCAGCGCGCCGTGTGGTCCTGCAAGGTCAACAGTTCCTGCAACAGGTCGGCCGCAGCTTCGTTGTCGTCCACGATCAGCACGTTCACTGGAAACCTTCTTTTCTTGGTAAGTCGAATGGAGCAGTATCGCGGCCCGCTCCCGGCCGCGTCGTAGGAGCAAGCCTACGGATTGACGGATTCGGGATCGGCTTCCACGTCCGCATCGCTCGCGTGCAGCGGCAGTTCGACGACGAACCGCGAGCCCTCGCCGGCCGCACTCTCCACGCTGATCTGCCCGCCGTGCAGGCTCACGATCTTTCGTGTGATGTACAGCCCCAGCCCCAGCCCGGCCGCGTGCTTGCGGCTGCTGTCGGTGCGCTCGAACTGCTCGAAGATGCGCGCGTGGTCCTCGGGTGCAATGCCGATGCCCTGGTCGCGCACCGACACCTGCGCCCGGCCGCCGGTTTCGCGCACCACCATCTCCACAGGCTTGCCGCCGCCGTAGCGCAGGGCGTTGGTCAGCAGGTTGGTCAGCACCTGCTCGATGCGGAACTCGTCCCATACGCCGCGCAGTTCGGACGGCACTTCGAGTTCGATGACGGAGCCCGCCGCCTCGGCCTGCTGCCGCAGGCTTTCGACCACTGCGCGTGCGAGCGCGGCAAGGTCCACCGGCTTGGTCTGGATCGACAGTGCGTCGCGGCGCATGCGCGTCACGTCGAGCATGTCGTCGATCAGGCGCACCATGTTGCGGACCTGGCGCTGGTCGCGCTCGATCATGGCGGGAAGCCGCTCGGGCGCGAAGTTGGCCAGGTTGCCCCTGGACAGGTGCAGCTGCCGCAACTGGGCCTCGAGGTAGAGCGTGTTCAGCGGCGTGCGCAGCTCGTGCGACACCATCGACATGAAGTCGTCGCGCATGCGCACCGCGCGCTCCAGCTCGCGCTGCGTGTGCTGCAGCTGCTGCACCAGTTCTTCCTGCGTCTGGTGCGCGGCCGCGAGCTGGTCCATTTCGTGGCGCAGCGCCTTGCGGTGCCGGTGCAGATCGACGAACACGTTCACCTTGCTGACCACCGCGTGCGGGTCGAGCGGCTTGTGCAGGAAGTCGACCGCGCCGCTCTCGTAGCCCTGAAAGGCGTAGTTCAGCTCGCGCCCAGCGGCGCTCACGAAGATGATGGGGATATGCCGAGTGCGCTCGGTGCCGCGCATCAGCTCGGCCAGCTCGAAGCCGTTCATGCCGGGCATCTGCACGTCGACGATGGCCAGGGCGAACTCATGCTCCAGCAGCAGCGCCAGCGCCGCCTCGGCCGAGGCGGCCCGGTACACCACGCGGCCCGGCGCGCGGATCAGCGCCTCGAGCGCCAGCAGGTTTTCCGGCAGGTCATCGACGATCAGCAGCTTGCTTTCGATGTCAATGTTCATGGACGGCCTCCAGTTGCAGCAGCAGCTCGCGCAGTTCGCGCAGCGGGAGCACGTAGTCGGGGGCGTGTCGCGCGATGGCGGCTTGGGGCATGGTGGGAATCTGGGCTTCTTTCGGTTCCTGGACGGCGGTCAGGCCGCCGGCCAGATGGATGCGGAGCAGGCCCTCGGCGCCGTCGTCGTTGGCGCCGGTGAGCAGGAAGCCTGCCAGTGCAGGGCCGTAGGCGTCGGCGGCCGAGGCCATGAGCACGTCGATCGACGGGCGCGAAAACAGCACCGGCGGCTCGCAGCTCAGCGAGAACGTGCGTTCGCGCTCGATCGACAGATGGTAGCCGGGCGGCGCGAAGTACAGGCTGCTCGCGGCCAGCGGCATCTTGTCGGCGGCTTCGTGCACGGCGATCGGCAGGCGTTGCGCGAAGATCTGGGCCAGGTGGCTCTCGTGGTCCTCGGGCAGGTGCAGCACCACCGCCATCGGCAGCTTCCAGCTTGCGGGCAGCTCGTGCAGCAGCGTGCTGAGCGCGTCGATGCCGCCGGCCGAGGCGCCGAGCACCACGGCATCCACCTGCCTGGACTTGGGCATTCGCAACGGCCGCGTCATGTGGCCTTCCGGTAGATGCGCTCGGCGCGCGCGTGCGGCGCGAAGCGGTCGGAGTAGCCCGAGAAGTCGATGCTTTCCTTCGAACCCAGCCCCAGGAAGCCGCGGTGCGACAGCGACTCGTGGAACAGCCCCAGCGCGCGGTCCTGCAGCTGCCGGTTGAAGTAGATGAGCACGTTGCGGCACGACACCAGCTGCGTTTCGGCGAACACGCTGTCGGTGGCCAGGCTGTGGTCGGCGAAGATCACGTCGGCGCACAGCGACGGGTCGAAGCGCGCGGCCTCGTACGCGGCGGTGTAGTAGTCGGAGAAGGCACTGCGTCCGCCCGCGCGCTGATAGTTCACCGTGTAGCCGCGGATCGCTTCCAACGGAAAGATGCCCTGGCGCGCTTTTTCGAGCGATGCCGGATTGATGTCGGTGGCGTAGATCTGCGTGCGCTCGAGCAGCCCTTCCTCGCGCAGCAGGATGGCCAGCGAGAACACTTCCTCGCCGGTGCTGCAGCCCGCCACCCACACCTTGACCGAAGGGTAGGTGTGCAGGATCGGCACCACGTGCTGGCGCAGCGCAAGAAAGTACGACGGGTCGCGGAACATCTCGCTCACCGGGATGGTGAGGAACTGCAGCAGCCGCCCGAACAGCGCCGGCTCGCGCAGCACGCGCTCCTGCAGCGCCGAGATGCTCGGCAGGCCGAGCTGGTCGAGCGCATGCAGCACGCGGCGCTTCTGGGAGGCCACGGTGTAGTTGCGGAAGTCGTAGCTGTACTTGAGGTAGATCGCCTCCATCAGCAGGCGCAGCTCGATCTCCGTGTCGCTGAGCGGATGCAGCGGCGGCGGCTTGGCGGAAGACGACGTGATCGGCGGCCGGTTCACAGGCGCTCCATCTTCGGCATCCACACGCGCAGCAGCGAGAACAGCCGCTCCAGGTCGACCGGCTTGGCCAGGTAGTCGTTGGCGCCGGCGGCCAGGCATTGCTCGCGGTCGTCCTTGGTGGCCTTGGCGGTGATGGCGATCACCGGCATCTTCTCGAAGCGCGGGTCGGTGCGCAGCCGGCGCGTGGCCTCCAGGCCGTCCATCTCCGGCATCATGACGTCCATCAGGACAAGGTCGATGTCGCCGACCTGGTCGAGCTTCTCGAGCGCCTCGCGGCCGTTGCGGCCGATCTCGACGATGGCGCCGCGCTGCTCGAGCGCGCTGGTGAGCGCGAAGATGTTGCGCACGTCGTCGTCCACCAGCAGGATGGTGCGGCCCTCGAAGATGCGGTCGCGCCCGCGCGCCGTCTTCAGCATGCCCTGGCGCTCGCTCGACAGCTCGGCCTCCACCTTGTGCAGGAACAGCGTCACCTCGTCGAGCAGGCGTTCGGGCGAGCGCGCGCCCTTGATGATGATCGAGCGCGAATAGCGCTGCAGCTCGGTCTCCTCGTCGCGCGTCAGGTTGCGCCCGGTGTACACGATGACCGGCGGGAACGACACGATCTCTTCGGCGGCCATGGCCTTGAGCAGCTCGCTGCCCTGCATGTCGGGCAGCTTCAGGTCGGTGATCATGCAGTCGAACACGCGCGTGCGCAGCAGCTCCAGTGCCTCTTCGCCCGAACCCACGGCCACGATCTCGATGTCGTCGTCGCCGATCAGTTTGATGACGCTCTCGCGCTGCAGCTCGTCGTCCTCCACCAGCAGCACGACCTTGACCTTCTGCGTCAGCTTTTCCTCCAGCCGGCCGAACACCTTCATGAGTTCGTCGCGCGTGGCGGGCTTCAGCGCATAGCCGACGGCGCCCATCTGCAGCGCCGCGCCCTGCGCGTTCTCGGCGGCGGACACCACGTGGATCGGGATGTGGCGCGTGTGGGGCGAATCCTTCAGGCGCTGCAGCACGTCGAGGCCGGTGCTGTCGGGCAGGCGCATGTCGAGCAGGATGGCGTCGGGCAGGAACTGCGTGGCCAGCTCGAAACCGTCGGCCGCGCCGTGCGCCACCAGGCAGCGGTAGCCGAGTTCGTGCGCGAGGTCGTCGAGGATGTGCGCGAACTGCGGCTCGTCCTCGATCACCAGCACGCGGCGCACCTGGTCGCGCGGAATGGAGCGGTCGTCGGCGAACTGCGGCGCCGGCACCGGGGAGGGCGGCTGCGGCGCGAGCGGTGCGTTCTGGGGCACCAGCGGCCGGGGCGTGTAGGCGACCGAAGGCTGGTGGGGCGTCGACGACGCCGTTGCGGACGCCTGCGGCGCCTTGGCGGGCAGCTCCAGCAGGAAGGTGCTGCCCTTGCCCGGCGTGCTTTCCACGGTGAGCGCGCCGCCCAGCAGCTGGGTGAGGTCGCGCGAGATGGACAGGCCCAGGCCGGTGCCGCCGTAGCGGCGGCTGGTGGTGCCGTCGGCCTGGCGGAAGGCTTCGAAGATCAGCTCGTGCTGGTCGGGGTCGATGCCGATGCCCGAGTCGGACACCGCGAACACCGCGCCGCCGTCCGGCGCCGGCGACACCACCAGCGACACCTCACCGCGGTCGGTGAACTTCAGCGCGTTCGACAGCAGGTTCTTCAGGATCTGCTCCACGCGCTGGCGGTCGGTGACCAGCGTGGCCGGCGCGTCGGGACGCACCTCGAGGCGGAAGTTCAGGTTCTTCTGCATCGCCAGCGGGCTGAAGGTGTTCTCGAGGCTCTGCGCCAGTTTGTTGAGGCGAACGTCCTCTGTCACCACTTCGAGCTTGCCGGCCTCGACCTTCGCGATGTCCAGGATGTCGTTGATCAGCACCAGCAGGTCGTTGCCCGACGAATAGATCGACTCCGCGAACTTCACCTGCTCGAGCGTGAGGTTGCCCTGCGGGTTGTCGCCCAGCAGCTTGGCCAGGATGAGTGCGCTGTTCAGCGGCGTGCGCAGCTCGTGGGACATGTTCGCCAGGAACTCCGACTTGTAGCGGCTCGCGCGCTGCAGTTCGTCGGCACGGTCCTCGAGGTCGCGCTGCACGCGGCGCAGGGCGGTGTTGCGCTGGTCGAGCGCCTCGGTGCGTTCCGACAGCTGGCTGTTGGTCTGCTCGAGTTCGGCCTGCTGGTTCTCCAGCATGGCCTGCGAGGCGCGCAGCGCGCGCGATTGTTCTTCGAGTTCTTCGTTGGCGGTGCGCAGTTCTTCCTGCTGCACCTGCAACTCTTCGTTGAGCTGCTGGGTCTCGGCCAGCACGTCCTGCAACTGCTCGCGATAGCGCGCGGCCGCCAGCGAGGTGCCGATGTCGTCGGACACCACATCCAGCAGCTGGTTGCAGCGATCGTCCAGCGGCCCGGCGAGGCCGAGTTCGATCACGCCGTTGACCATGCCGTTGCTGGCCACCGGCAGCAGCAGCACCGCCTTGGGCGCCATCTGGCCCAGGCCCGAATTGACCTTGAGGTAGTCGGCGTCGATCGGGTCGACCAGCATGCGGCGGCGCTCGGCCGCAGCCTGGCCGATCAGGCTCTCGGTGGGCGAGAACACCTGCGGCGAGGCCTCGGCCGCGCTCGAGAATCCGTAGCTCGCTGCACGGCGCAGCGGGCCCTGCCGCTCTCGCACGTACATCGCGCCCACGGCGGTGCCCAGGTGGCGCGAGAAGAAGGCGAGGATCTTGCGGCCCATGTCGGACGCGCTCAGTTCGCCGACGAGTTCGCCTACCAGTTCCGTCTGTGCGCTGCGCAGCCAGGCCTCGTGTGCGAGACGGTCGGTGTGGGCCGCCTGCTCCTTCAGCACCACGTCGTAGCTGTCGGACAGCCGCACCAGCTGCCGCCGCCCGAAATACGCCACCAGCCCGGTGAAGCCCACCGTGAACAGCAGGAACAGCCCCACGACCCACCAGGCGGTGCGGTTGGCGTCGTTGTTGCGCTGGAAGCGCAGCGTCTGCTCGGTGTCCATGAACGCGGTGAACTCGGCGCGCATGTCGTCGGTCAGCCGCTTGCCGCGGCCCAGCCGCACCTGCACCTGTGCGTCTTCACCGGCGCGGCGCGCGGCGATCAGGCTGCGCGCGAACTCCAGCCAGGTCGCCTGGATGGCCGCGATGCGGTTGACGCGCTCGACCTGCTGCCGGTTGTCCGACACCAGGGCGCGCAGCGCTTCGGTGTCGCCCTTGATGCGGGGCGCGGCGCTCTGGTAGGGCTCGAGGAAACTCTCGTCGCCGGTGATCAGGAAGCCGCGCATGCCGGTTTCCATGTCGATGCCCTGGCGTTGCAGTTCGCTGGCCGCGCGGGCGACGCGGTCGGTGTGCTCGACCCAGCCGATGGTGTTGAGGAGGAAGAGGATCAGCCCGACGAACACCACGGCGCCGAAGATGCCGCCGATCAGGGGCAGCTTGATGTTGCGGCTCAGTAGTCGCTCGAAGGCATCGGGGTCGATCGCGGTGGGAGTGTTCATCGGTCGCATTTGTAAGCAAAACTTGTCAAGTTTTGCCGATAAACGCAGGTGGGCCTGTCGGAGAACGCCCCGTCCGACGCGGGAGAGGCCGCTGCAAGCCGTTGCCGGCGAGGTGCGCGGCCTGCGGGGTCGCTCGTTATACTGTACTTTCATACAGCCCCAAGCGAGATGGCTCCCGAACCCTCCACCCCGTCAGGCACGGCCGGCGCCGCTCCGCACGTCGTTTCCGTCAAGGCACTGTGCGCCTTCGGCGCGAAGGCGGGCGATCTGGACCTGCGCTTCGTGCCCGCGCCCAGCGCGCTGGAGGGCATGGCCGGCCATGCGATGGTGCAGCACCGGCGCGACCCCGAGCACTACGCCTGCGAAGTCGGGCTCGAGACGACCTGCGGCACGCTGCGGGTTCGCGGCCGGGCCGACGGATACGAAGCGCGCAGGCGCCGCGTGGAGGAAATCAAGACCTTCCGCGGCGACTTCGACGCCATCCGCGGCAACCATCGCGCGCTGCACTGGGCCCAGGCGCGCACCTACGGCTGGATGCTCTGCGAACAGGACGGGCACGAGGAAATGACCGTGGCGCTGGTCTATCTCGACCTCGCCACCGGCGACGAAACCGTGCTCGAGGAGTCGCACTCCCGCGAGACGCTGCGTGCGCATTTCGAACAGCTTTGCGCCCGCTACAGCGCGTGGGCCACCGCCGAGGCGGCGCACCGCGCGTCGCTCGACGCCACGCTCGCCGGCCTCGAATTTCCGTACCGCGACTTCCGCGCGGGGCAGCGCGAACTGGCCGAGGCGGTGTACCGGGCTGCCGTGGGCGGGCGCTGTCTGATGACGCAGGCACCGACCGGCATCGGCAAGACGCTCGCCACGCTGTTCCCGCTGCTCAAGGCGCGCGCCGCGCGCAAGATCGACAAGATCTTCTTCCTTACCGCCAAGACCTCGGGACGGCCGGTGGCGCTCGACGCCCTGCGGGTGCTCGACAAGGGGCGGGGGCAGGGCAGGCTGCGCGTGCTCGAGCTCGCGGCGCGCGAGAAGGTCTGCGAGTATCCCGACCGCGCCTGCCACGGCGAGGCCTGCCCCCTGGCCAGGGGCTTCTACGACCGGCTGCCGGCCGCGCGCGAGCAGGCCGCGCAGGTGGCCTGGCTCGATCGCCAGGCGGTGCGCGACATCGCGCTGGCGCACGAGGTCTGCCCCTATTTCCTCGCCCAGGAAATGAGCCACTGGGCCGACGCCCTGGTCGGCGACTACAACTACTACTTCGACAGCAGCGCTTTTCTCTACGCCACCATGCGCGAGGCCGACTGGCGCGCGGCCGTGCTGGTCGACGAGGCGCACAACCTGCTGGAGCGCGCGCGCGGCATGTACACCGCGGCGCTCGATGGCGCCGCACTCGAGGAGGCGCACCGCGTGGCGCCCGCCGCCTTGCGCGGCCCGCTGGCGCGGCTTTTCCGCGAATGGGATACGGTGCAGCAGTCGCAGCAGGCCGCCTACGAAACCGCCGAGGAGATTCCCGAGCGTTTCCTGCGCACCCTGCAGGCCGCCAACACCGCCATGGCGGAATATTTCGCGGCCACGCCCGACGCTTCGCAGGGGCCGCT
>Ga0102594_1001859_pt1 | contig 11935 bp, 9 predicted proteins | sample AraplaCol_mLB_r2_2_FD_76863 | JGI IMG/M metagenome (GOLD analysis project Ga0102594, IMG submission 76863) | Arabidopsis root microbial communities from North Carolina, USA - plate scrape MF_Col_mLB_r2 (SPADES assembly) (version 2) | ecosystem: Host-associated > Plants > Roots > Endosphere...
TGCGACTTGTCCTGCTGCGGGTTCTGCTGCCCCTGTCCGGACTGCGGTTTCTGGTCGGGCTTCTGCTGGTCTTTCGACTGCCCGCCCCCTTTCTGCGGCGGCTTGCGCTTCATCGCGGCCTCCACGGCGCGCTTGTTGGCGAGCGCATCAGGCATGTTGGGCTGGCGCTTGAGCGCTTCGTCGTATGCGGCGATGGCCTGCGGATACTGCCCCGCCTTCGCCAGCGCATTGCCACGGTTGTAATGCGCGTCGGCACTGTCGGCCGACTGGTACGCCTGCGCGGCGGCATTGAAGTCGCCGCGACGGAACGCCTCGTTGCCCTGCGCGATCTCCGCGTGTTCGACCTGGTCTGCGCGGCGCCACAGATCGGCGGCCCGCACCGGCATCCACAACACGCACAGCACGACGACCGCCAGCGCCGCGCGACGCCGGAATGCGAACAACGCCAGCAGCATCAGTGGCGGCAGCAGCCAGTAGCCTTCGTCCTGCCACGCATGCCCGCGCGTGCCATCCACGCGTGCGGCGTCGTCGGTATCGGTGGGATCGAGCACACCCAGCGCGCGCAGGTCGCCGTCGTCGCTGGCGATGCGCGCGTAACGACCATTGCCTGCCGAGGCAAGGCTGCGCAGCGAACCTTCATCGAGCCGCGCGTTGGCGAACGTGCCGTCGCCGCGCCGGAAAGGCGCACCAGCTTCGCCGCCGACGCCCATCACGTCCACGACGAATCCCTGCTTCGCCGCGGCCGATGCGGCCTGCTTCGCACCATCGCCCGCGTGGTCGGTCATCACCAGGATGCGCCCGCGATCGAAGCCCGACTGCTTCAGCAGGCGTGCCGACCATTCGATCGCACGATCGGCGCGTTGTCCGTCGACGGGCATCACGTCGGGGGAGAGCGCATCGAGGAACAGCGCGACGTTGGCGGCGTCCTCGGTCAGCGGCGCGACGGTGTACGCATCGTCGGCGAATGCGACCAGCGCGACCTGCCCGCCCTGGCGTTCGCGCAGCAGCGTGGACAGCTTCGCGCGCGATTGCGCCAGCCGCGACGGCGGCAGATCGGCCGCGAGCGCCGCGCCGGACAGATCGACCGCGACCACCAGCGGCGTGCGGCTCTGCCATAGCGGCTGCGGACTCTGGCGCCAGCTCGGTCCGGCCAGCGCGAACACGGCCAGCACATACGCGAGGCCCGCGATCCACGCGCCCCAGCGCACGCGCGCACCGCCGCGTTCGACCAGCAGATGCGGAAGCAGATGCGCATCGACGTTCTCGCGCCAAACGCTGGCGCGGCGCCGCTGCACCCGCCACAGGCCGAACAGCACCGGCAGTGCGAGCAGCGCCCACAGCCACTGCGGGCGCAGCAGGTGCAGGGATGCGAGCGAGAGATCCGCGAACGGATTCATGCGCGCCTCCGTCGCGGCCACGCGAACGCGAGCAGCCCGCACGCGAACGCCGCACCGAGCGGCCACGCATAGCGTTCGATGCGCGGACGCACCGCCTGCCCCGGGCGTTCGATCGGTTCGAGGCGATCGATCTCGGCGTAGATCCCCGCCAGCTGCGAGGTGTCGCGCGCGCGGAAGAAGCGCCCGCCGGTGCTGCGCGCGATTTCGCGCAACGTCGCTTCGTCGATTTCATCGCCCGCGCCGGGCATCGGCACCGGCAGGCCGAACAGCGACATCGTGCCTTCGCCGCCGAACGCGATGGTGTGGATGCGCACGCCTTCGGCCTTCGCGATCTCGGCGGCCTTCTTCGGTTCGAGCAGGCCCGCGGTGTTCACGCCATCGGTGAGCAGCACCAGCACGCGCTGTTGCGCGGGCTGTCCGCGCAGGCGCTTGGTCGCCAGCGCGATGGCGTCGCCGATGGCGGTTTCCTGGCCCGCCAGGCCAATCACGCTGTCTTCCAGTTGCTGGCGGACGGACGCAAGGTCGAGCGTCAGCGGCGTGAGCGCGTATGCGCGGCGGCCGAACACGATCAGGCCGACGCGATCGCCCTGGCGACGATCGAGGAAATCCGCGAGCACGGCTTTCGCGGCGGTGAGGCGATCGACGGTGCGACTGCCCAGTTCCATGTCCGGCTCGCGCATGCTGCCGGAGAGGTCGAGCGCGAGCATGAGATCGCGCCCGACCTGCGGCGGCTGCACGGCGTCACCGAGCTGCTGCGGGCGGGCCGCGGCGATGCACAGCGCGATCCACGCCAGCCAGATCAGCCAGCCCGCGCGCGAACCGAATGCGGTGCGTCCACCGGCGTGCGCGACGCGGTCGAGGCGTTCGCCGAACGGTGCGCGCAACGCCGCGGACGATGCGTGGCGCGCCGGCGGCAACAGCCATCGCGCGAACCACGGCAGCGGCAGTGCGAGCAGCATCCACGGCCACGCGAAGTGGTCGTGCAGCGAAAGGAACGGCGCGAGCACGGCGTCGATCACGCGCCTGACATCCATAGCAGGAAGCGCTCGCGCGCCAATGCGCGCAGGGCGGCGACGTCGGCCGCTTCCACGCTGCGACGGAAACCACCGTCGAGAAGCAGCCGGCCCGGGCCTTCGGAGAAATCCTTTCGCACCGGCGCCTTGCGCTTGCGCTTCGCGACGGCGCCGTCGAGATGGCGCAGCCAGTCTTCGCCCTGCAACGTGTCGGCAGCAGCGCCGTGATTGCGTGCAGCGCGACGCAACAGTTCGGACATCGCCGCCACCTGCTGCGGCGGCGTCGCTGCGGCATCGACTTCGCGGTCGAACAGCGCCGCGAGGGCGGCGCGGCGACGGTGCGCGCGCGCTCGCCACCACGAGAGCAACACCACTGCGGCGATCACGGCAAGGGCGACCATCCACCAGCCTGGCGCGGGCGGCCACCACGACGGTGCGGTCGTGGAATGGATGTCGCGCAACACGAGCGATGCGGGCGCGGCCATCACGCCACCAGCGGCCGGTTGCGACCGAGCAGCGGCAACCACGAAGCGCTTTCGGCCTGCGTGGAGAGCGCCTGCACGCGCACGCCGCGCGCGGGAAGCTGCGCGAGCGCGGCTTCGAGCGGGCGTCCGAATTCGGCGCGCCATGCCTGTCGTTGTGCGGCGACGGAGAGATCGACGTCGATGCGATGCGCGTCGTGTTCGTCCTCGCTGCCGAGGAAAGGAAGCGAGGTTTTCGGCGGCGCCACTTCGAGCGGATCGGTCAGCAGCAGCACGATCACTTCGTGATGGTGCGACAGCGCGGGCCAACGCTGCGCGGGCAGCGCGGCGACGCTGGCCGGATCGGCGAGCACGACCAGCCGCGAGCCCGGACGCAGCAGGCGCTGCGCATGATCGAGCGCAATGCCGAGGCCGGCATCGTCTTCCGGCGGACGCGCGTACCAGCGCGTGAGCGCATCGAGCACGCGCAACGCGCCGCGTGGACCGGCGGCCGGGGCGATCGGCGCTTCACGCAGGCTGCCGCGCAACGCGGCGATGCGATCGCCATCGCGCACGGCGGCCCATGCGGCAACCGCTCCCGCACGCGCCGCCTGCACCGACTTGAAGCGCACGCGCGTGCCGAAATACAGCGCGGGGGAAGTGTCGGCGACGATGAGGCTCAGACGCTCGCGTTCGGCCTGGAACAGCTTGGTGTGCGCGCGACCGGTGCGCGCGGTGAGGCGCCAGTCGATATGGCGCGCGTCGTCGCCGGCCACGTATTCGCGCGATTCGGCGTATTCCATCCCGCGCCCGCGCAGCGGCGACAACGCATGTCCGCTCACGCCGAAACGGCCGCGCTGCGCGGGCCGCCGTCCTGCGACGGCCTGCCGGAGCGCGACGAGTTCCGGCAGCGTCGGCGCGATGCCGTTGCCGGTGGCTTCGTCGTGGGGATGCATGGGTGTCTGCACGGGTCTATGCGGAACGAATGGACGTCGACGCGGGTCGGGTCTGATGCGTCTTACGGCAGCGGCACGCGCGCCAGCAGCTCGGCGACGAGACGCTCGCCGTCCCAGCCTTCGGCGGTGGCTTCGTAACTGGGCAGGATGCGATGGCGCAGCACGTCCGGCGCCACGGCGCGCACGTCGTCGGGCGTGACGAAATCGCGGCCGGCCAGCCACGCATGCGCACGCGCGCAGCGTTCCAGCGCGATCGAACCACGCGGGCTCGCGCCCCAGGCGATGCGGCGTGCGAGCGACGGGTCGTAACGCGCGGCATCGCGCGAGGCGAGCACCAGTTCGATCAGATAGCGTTCGACCGCTGGCGCCAGGTGCAGGTCGAGCACGGCGTTGCGGGCGGCGAAGACATCATCGAGCGGCATGCGTTCGATGGCGGCCGCGACGTGCTGCGTGGCGTGACGCGCGCGATCGCGGGCGAGGCGGAGGATTTCGGTCTCGGCGGCGGCCTGCGGATAGCCGATGCGCACGTACATCAGGAAGCGGTCGAGCTGCGCCTCGGGCAGCGGGAACGTGCCTTCCTGTTCGATCGGATTCTGCGTCGCCATCACCAGGAACAGCGCCGGCAGTGCGTAGGTCGCGCGGCCCACGGTGACCTGCCGTTCGCCCATCGCTTCGAGCAGGGCGGACTGGACCTTGGCCGGCGCGCGGTTGATCTCGTCGGCGAGCAGGATCGGATGGAAGATCGGCCCGGGCTGGAATTCGAAGCGGCCTTCCTGCGGGCGCCAGACCTCGGTGCCGGTGAGATCGGCCGGAAGCAGGTCGGGCGTGAACTGGACACGGGCGAAATCGGCTTCCAGGCGCGCGGCCAAGGCACGGATCGCGCTGGTCTTGGCCAGGCCCGGAGCGCCTTCGACCAGCAGGTGGCCGTCGGCCAGCAGGGCGATCAGCAGGCGGTCGATCAACGCCGCCTGGCCGACGATCTCGGCCGATAGGGCCTCGCGCAGCGCGCGGAAGGCGTCGTGCAGGCGGGGAAGATCGTCGCTGCGGCGGTCCATGGCGGTCTCGTTCGGGAATCCGGGCCAGTTTGACCGAAACGGAGCGGCGCGGTTCCCGTACTGCGTCAGCTATTCAGGCCCGGAAAGAGAAAGGGCCCCGTGAGGGGCCCTTTTGGACCTTGTTGCATCAGGCAGTGGCGTCGCGTCGTGGACTTCGCAGCGCCCCGCCCGACCGACCGGTGACGGTCATTCGGCAGGCCACGCGGCAGTGCGCGCACATAAAAAAGGGCCCCATGAGGGCCCTTTCTGTTCTCCGTGTGACGCGGCATTAGCGCGCGTCACCGGATTCTGTTGCGTCAGTGCTGCCATCCATGGCGTCGCGTTGCGGGCTTCGGATCGCCCTGCCCGACCATCCTGGCCGGTCATTCGGCAGGCCACGCGGCAGTGCCGCGTAGCGGCCTGCCTCATCCGCGCTGATCGACCTTCATCACCTTCGGGGTGACCATGATCAGCAGCTCGGCCTTGTCCTTGCTGCGACCCTTCTTCTTGAACAGGTTGCCCAGGAACGGGATGTCGCCCAGGAACGGGACCTTCGAGATGTCGCTGCGATCGCGGAACTCGTAGACGCCACCGATGACGACGGTCTGGCCGTCCTCGACCAGCACCGCGGTGTTGACCTCGCGCTTGGCGATGGTCGGCACCTGGCCGATCGAAGTGTCGACGAAGCCTTCGACCTCATCCTTCTTCACGTTCATGTTCAGGAACACGCGGCCGTCGTGCGTGATGGTCGGCGTGACCTTCAGCTCGAGCAGCACGTCCTTGAACTGCACGTTCGGGATCGGAATCGTGGTGGAACCCTGCGACGGCGAGATCGTCACGTAGCCCACTTCCTGGCCCTGGCGGATCACCGCTTCGCGCTGGTTGCTGGTCACGATGCGCGGGTTGGAGATCACTTCGCCGCGACCTTCTTCCTGCATCGCCGACAGTTCCACGTCCAGCGCGTAGCCGGCGTTGAGGATCTGCAGCGCCACCGAACCGGCGGGGTTCAGGACGCCCAGGTTGCTCATCGGACCCTTGAACAGCGTCGGCAGGTCGCCGGACTGGTTGGCTTCGGCCAGCGAACCGCGCGTCTGGTCGTTGTTCTCGATCGTGTCGTTGAAGAAGTACTTGCCGTCCTTCGTGCCGGCGATGCCGAAGCGCGCGCCGAGTTCACGGGCGAAGGTGTCCTGCGCGATGACGACGCGGCCTTCGATCAGCACCTGGTCGACCGGGCGGTCGATCACGTGGATCAGCTGCTTCATCTCCGCGACCTTCTTCGGGATGTCGCTGATCATCAGCGTGTTGGTGCGCTCATCGGCGACCAGACGGCCACGCGGCGAAAGGAAGCCGCTGTCGTTGCTGCTGCCGCCACCGCCACCCTGCCCGCCACCGCTGCTGCCGCCGATGCCCTTGGCCTCGGTCAGCGCTTTGAAGATCTGCGCGGCGTTGTGGTAGTTGATCTGCACGTACTCGGTGGTCAGGTCGACGCGGTTGTCGAGCGCGATGCGCGCGTCTTCCTTGTCCTGCTCGTACTTGGCGATTTCCGCCTGCGGCGCGACCCAAACCACGTTGCCGCTGCGGCGCTTGTCCAGGCCCTTGGCCTGCAGGACGATGTCCAGCGCCTGGTCCCACGGCACGTTGGTCAGGCGCAGCGTGACGTTGCCCGACACGGTGTCGGCGGCAACCACGTTCAGGCCGGATTCCTCGGCGATCAACTGCAGCACGGTGCGCACCGGCACGTCCTGGAAGTTGAACGTCACCGGACGGCCCGCGTAGCTGCGTGCCCCGGTTGCCGGCGCCTTGCCGGTCGTCGACTGGCCGACGGCACGGCCGGTGGCGGCACCGGTGCGCGGCACGATCTCGACGATGTACTCGCGACCGGTCTGGTAGGCCATCGAATCGAAGTTGCCGCTCATGTCGAGCACGAGCTGCGTGCCCGCGCCGCTGTTGCGCGCGTCGATGCGCTGCACCGGCGTGGCGAAGTCGACGACGTTGAGCGGCTTGCGCAGCGAGTCGGGCAGCTTGGCGTTGCCGACGTTGACGACCACGCTCTGGCCCTGGTTGCGCAGGTCCGGCGCGGCGCCATCGCCGCTGAACTTCACGACCAGGCGGCCGGAGCCGTCGCTGCCGCGCTTGAAGTCGATGTTGGACACCTCGACGGTGCCCGGCAGCTGCTTGGCCGGATCCAGGCTCGCCGGCGGCGCTACCACCGTCGGAGCGGCCGGTGCCGGAGCGGCGGCGTGGACCGCGCTGACGGCAGCGATCGCACCGATCAGCAGGCCGATCGATCCGGTGCGGAGCAGGGGGCGACGGCCAGCGCGCGTGCTGGAGCAACCCGGTTCAAAAACGGTCATCGTGCATTCCCCTTATTGATCTTCCAACGCGACCGTGGCCGGACGCTCCAACCATCCACCCGCGCCATCCGGCACCAGTTCCACCAGCTCGATGCGGTCTTCGAACACGCCGGTCACGCGACCGTCGCTTTGCCCCAGGTAGTTCCCCGGCGTCACGCGGTAGGTCACCTTGTCCGGTGCCATCACCAGCGCGATCACGCCATTCCCCTTGCCCAGCGTGCCGACCATGTCGAGGCTGTCCAGCGGGAACTGTTCCAGCGTCTGCTTGCGGCGACCCGCATCCGGACGCGGACCGTTGCCGCCGCCGTCATCGGTGAAAGCCGTGCTGAACGGATCGCGCAGCGCGTAGGCGTTGTATTCGAACGTCTCGAACTGCTGCATCACCGGCAGCGGATCCAGTGGCGGTGCCGGACGCGCCTTGACTTCGGCGATCCACTTTTCCAGGTTCGGAGCGTCGCCCGGCGTGCTGGTGACGCCGCGCGAGCACGCGGCCAGTCCAAGCACCAGGGCGATCGCGGCCAGGGCACGCAGCGGTGCGGCGCCTTCAATCAGCTGTGCGCGCATCTCAGGTCCCCTCCTTCTTGCCATCCGCAGCCGCGGCGGCTTCCTGCTTCTGGACTTCCTCTTCGTCCAGGTAGCGGTAGGTCTTCACCGTGCCTGCCAGTTCCAGCGGGCTGTTGGGCGTGATCACGCCTTCCTTGCCGCGCGGCTTCAGCGAGATGTCGTGCATGGTCATGATGACCACGCGCGGCAGCGAGGCGACGCCGCTGACGAACCCGCCGAACTGGTGGTAGCTGCCCACCATGCGCAGCATGATCGGCTTCTCGGCGTAGAACTCCTTCGGTTCCTCGGCGCCGGGCTGGAACAGCTCGTTGGTGATGCCCGTGGCCAGCGCGGTCTGCGAGATGTCGACGATCAGGTCGGGCATTTCGGTCTTGCTGGGCAACTGGCGCAGCATCTGCTGGAGCTGCTGCTCCATCTGCGCGAGCTGCTGCTTGAGCGGCTCCAGGTTGGCGGCCTTGCCCTGTTCGGTTTCGAACTCGGTCCGCAGGCCCGCTTCCTTGCGTTCCAGCTCTTCCAGCTGGCTTCGCTTGTCGCTGACGAACAGGTACCAGGCCAGGCCGACGATCACCACGACGATGATCGCGCAAAGGCCGATCTTCGCCTGCTGCGGCCAGCCGCCGATGTTGTTGATGTCCAGCTCGTTGAGCTTGATGGGTTTGCTCTTGCTCATGACGCCGCTCCCTGGGCCGGCGTGGCAGTCGGCGCCGGAGGCGCAGTGGCAGGCGTTGCGGTCGGAGCGGCGGGCGCAGCAGCCGGCTGCGCGGCGGCACCGGCCGGCGCGGCAGGCGTGGTCGCCGGTGCGCCATTGGCCGGAGCGGCGCCCGCGGTCGCGGCGTCACCCGACTGGGCGATCTGCGCGGCCGGAGCGTCCGGCACGCCATCGCCGTCCTCGTCCTTCGGCGCGTTCGGGTTGGCGAGCTTGACCTGCAGCTTGAACTCGTACGGCAGGCCCTTGTCGCCGCCCTTCGCCTCGATGATCGACAGGTCCGGATTGGTCATCCAGCCCGAGCCTTCGAGGTTGCGCATGTAGGTACTGACGCGGGCGTTGGACTGCGCGCGGCCTTCCAGGGTGAGCGTCTCGTTGTCCTGCTTGATCGAGGTCAGCACCGCGCCATCGGGAATGGTGCGGACCAGCGAGTCGAACAGGTGCACCATCTGCGAGCGGTTGGCCTGCAGCTTCTCGATGACTTCCTTGCGTGCCAGCAGCTTGGCCTTCTTGGCTTCAAGCAGCTTGATCTCTTCGTTCTTCTTCTTGACCTCGGCGATCTGGCCGTCGAGGTAGGTGTTGCGCTCGTTCTGGCCGTCGATCTGGCCGTTGTAATAGCTGACGATGATGAAGGACAGCAGCAGCGCGCCGATGGCGGCCGCGCCGAGCATCAGCCCGGTTTCCTTCTGCCGTTGCTTGCGGCGCTCTTCGCGCCACGGGAGGAGGTTGATGCGTGCCATCAGTCGAAACTCCTCAGGGCCAGGCCGCAGGCGATCATCAGGGCCGGGGCGTCCTGGGCCAGCGCATGCGCCTGCACACGCGGCCCGAGCGTCATGTGGGCCAGCGGGTTGGCGATGGTGGTGGGCACGCCGAGCTGTTCCTCGACCATCTCGGCGATGCCGGCGATGGACGCGCAGCCGCCGGCCAGCACGATCTGGTCGACGCGGTTGAACTCGCTGCCCGCGTAGAAGAACTGCAGCAGGCGGCTGATCTGCTGGACCATCGCCTCCTTGAACGGTTCGAGCACTTCGGCTTCGTAGCTTTCCGGCAGGCCACCCTGGCGCTTGGCCAGGCCGGCTTCCTCGTAGCTCAGGCCATAGCGGCGCATCACTTCGTCGGTGAGCTGCTTGCCACCGAAGACCTGCTCGCGCGCATACAGGCTGCGGCCATTGCGCAGCACGTTGAGCGTGGTCATCGTCGCGCCGGAATCGACCAGCGCGACCAGGCCGTCGCGCGGACCGCCGAGCTGGTCGGCGACCAGCGCGAAGGCGTTCTCAAGCGCGAAGGCTTCAACGTCCATCACCTTCGGGGTGAGGCCGCCGATCTCCAGCGCCGAGGCACGCACTTCGACGTTCTCCGAACGCGAGGCCGCGAGCAGCACCTGCAGCATGTCCGGACTGCCGGGCATCGGGCCCAGCACTTCGAAATCGTGGTTGACTTCCTCGATCGGGTACGGGACGTAGTTCACCGCCTCCAGCTCGACCTGCGACTCCAGGTCATCCTCGTCCAGGTCGCCCGGCATCGGGATGACCTTGGTGATGACCGAAGAACCGGCGACCGCAGCCGCGGCGTGCTTGGCACGTGTTCCCGAACGCGCGACCGCGCGGCGGATGGCCTCACCGACGGCCTCGACCTCGACGATGCTCTTCTCGACGACGGCGTTGGGCGGCAGCGGTTCGACCGCGTAATGCTCGACGCGATAGCGGTTACCGGCCCTGGAGAGCTGCAACAGCTTTACGGCAGTCGAACTGATATCCACGCCGACGACCGCCGGCTGGCTTTTTGTGACGATCCCCACGATATTTTCCCCTTGTCACAGGCGCTTACGTGCGCCTTGTGTGACCCCGCTTTAAATAACCAAGTTTGCACAGGCTGGCAACCTTTTCCTTCCAAATTGCCTTACTGCGTCACTTTCCAACCCCTCGCGGCGCCCCTGGAAGGGCTGGACCCACCCCTGGGCCCCCGCGGCCGCTCAGCCTTGTGGGCCGTGCGTTTCGCCGGTGTGCTGGCGCTCAAAATTCCCTATCCCCTGCTCCTCTATACTCCACGCCCACTACACCCGCAATCGGAATCTGCTTGATGCCCCGTCTCCGCCGCCTGCTGCGCTGGGCGCTGTTCGCGCTGGCCGGCCTGGCCCTGCTTGGCGCCATCGCCCTGGGCACCCTGTACTACCTCGTTGCCCCGAAGTTGCCCGACGTGGAGACCCTGCGCGCGGTCGAGATGCAGGAGCCGATGTACGTCTACGCCAAGGACGGACGCCTGATGGCGCTGTTCGGCGAGACGCGCCGCTACCCGGTGTCCATCCAGGACGTCCCGGAACGGCAGAAGCAGGCCTTCCTCGCCATCGAGGACGCGCGCTTCTACAAGCACCACGGCGTCGACTTCAAGGGCGTCGCGCGCGCGGTGTGGCTCATCGCCACCACCGATGCAAAGCGCGTACCGGGCGGTTCGACGATCACCCAGCAGGTCGCGCGCCAGTTCTTCCTCAGCAACGAATACAGCTACACGCGCAAGCTCGCCGAGATGCTCACGGCGATGCGCATGGAGCGCGAGCTGAGCAAGGACGAGATCTTCGAGCTGTACTTGAACAAGAGCTTCTTCGGCAACCGTGCATACGGCGTGGCCGCGGCGGCGGAGTTCTATTACGGCAAGAAGCTCAACGAGCTTTCGCTGGATGAAATGGCATCGCTCGCGGGCATTCCGAAGTTCCCCTCCAGCGGCAACCCGCTCACCAATCCCGAGCGCGCCAAGCTGCGTCGCGACTACATCCTCGATCGCATGGTCGAGCTGAAGTTCGTCAGCGCCGCGGAAGCCGCACAGGCAAAGGCGGTGCCGATGCACGCCACGCCGCACGAGCGTCCGGTCGAGGTCTACGCGCCGTACGTGGCCGAGATGGTGCGCCAGGAAATGGTCGCCCGCTTCGGCAACGAGGCGCTGACCAAGGGCTATCACGTCACCACCACCATCGATCCGGTGCTGCAGGCCTCGGCCGACAAGGCGATCCGCGACGGCCTCGCGGTGTACGACCGTCGCCACGGGTGGCACGGCGTGGAGCAGCATTTCGATCTCGCCCCGAACGAGGACGCCGCCGCCATCCGCGCGCGCCTTCGCAACATCGCGACTCAGGCCGCGCTGGTGCCGGCCATCGTCACCGGCGTGACGGGCACCCAGGTGCAGCTGGTGACCGGCGACGGCACGCAGGTCGAACTGGGCAGCGGCCAGGGCTGGGGCGATCGCGCACCGGCGAGCCTGGTCAAGCGTGGCGACCTGGTGCGTGTGAGCCGCATCGAATCCGATGCCGACGTGAAGCCGGGCGAGGTCCCGCCGCCGGCGCGCTACCGCCTGGACCAGGTGCCGCAGGCACAGGCCGCGCTGGTATCGCTGGAGCCGTCCAACGGCGCGTTGCGCGCGCTATCCGGCGGCTACAGCTTCGCCGGCGCGAAGTTCAAC
>Ga0102594_1001320_pt1 | contig 11933 bp, 15 predicted proteins | sample AraplaCol_mLB_r2_2_FD_76863 | JGI IMG/M metagenome (GOLD analysis project Ga0102594, IMG submission 76863) | Arabidopsis root microbial communities from North Carolina, USA - plate scrape MF_Col_mLB_r2 (SPADES assembly) (version 2) | ecosystem: Host-associated > Plants > Roots > Endosphere...
GGGGCAGATCAATGCGATGGGCATCCGGCTGTCGATCGACGACTTCGGCACCGGCTATTCATCGCTGGCTTACCTGAAACGCTTCCCGGTGCGCAAGATCAAAATCGACCGCGCCTTCATCAAGGACCTGGAAGAAAGCGCGGAAGACCGCGCCATCGTGGCCGCGATCATCGCGCTGTCCGACAGCCTGCAGCTGTCGGTGGTGGCGGAAGGGGTGGAGACGGAAGGGCAGTTCCAGCTATTGCGCGAGCAAGGCTGTACTTATGCCCAGGGTTACCTTTTCTCGAAGCCGGTGCTGGGCGTGCGCGCCCAGCTCATGATGGAGCGCCAGGCCGCTTAAGCGCCCAGCGTCGCAATGACCGGTGCATGGTCGGACGGCTGCTGCCATTTGCGTGGCGCGCGGTCGATCACGCAGGAGACGCAGCGCTCTTTCAATGGCGCGGACAGCAGCACGTGGTCGATGCGCAGGCCCTTGTTCTTCTGGAAGCCCAGCATGCGGTAGTCCCACCACGAGAAAGTCTTTTCCGGCTGCTCGAACAGGCGGAACGAGTCGTGCAGGCCGAGGTCGAACAGGGCTTTCAATGCAGCGCGCTCTTTCTCCGAGCAAAAGATGTCGCCTTCCATCGCCGGATCGTGGGTGTCGCGAATATCCGGCACGATGTTGTAGTCGCCCAGCACGGCCAGGTGCGGGTTGCGCGCCAGTTCTTCGCCCAGCCAGTCGCGGAAGCCGGCCAGCCAGCCCAGCTTGTAGGTATACTTGTCCGAATCGAGTGCCTGGCCGTTCGGCACATAGGCGCTGACCACGCGGATGCCGTTGATGGTAGCGGCCAGGATGCGCTGTTGTTCGTCCGGGTAGCGTGGGTTGTTCTTGACCACGTCTTGCATCGGATGGCGCGACAGGATGGCCACGCCGTTATAGGTTTTCTGGCCGCTGAACACCACCTGGTAGCCCATTTCCTCGATTTCCTTGACCGGAAACTTGTCGTCGGTGAGCTTGGTTTCCTGGATGCATAGCACGTCGACCGGGTTTTCGCCCAGCCATTTCGTAACGTGCGGCAAGCGAACGTTCAATGAGTTAACATTCCAAGTGGCTAATTTCATTTCAGTCTTTCTAATTCGTGGGGGCAGATCTTATCAATACTCACTATGCTATGGGAAGCTGTCGTATTTGAGCCAAACAATGATTCTACGATGACATCAAAATTGCGGTTTCTTGTCGCAAAAAAGGTGTCGCCGCAAAAATAATTTCCAATAGTGCTTCTTAGTTATCAGATTGGTACTAAAATTACGGTATGAACAACCGTAAAAGTCAATATACTTAAAAGGTTGGTATCGAAGTTGTTTCCACTTAGCTGGGTATTTTTGCTTATTCACAACGGATTTTAATGTTGTCCTACGTCAATAAGTGGTAATATAGGGAAACTAATTCCGATTTAACGAGCACTGCAAACTAAAGGAATACACATGCGATCTGCATTCGAAGCATGGGCGCAGAAGGACGGCCAAATCGTCCGTCGGCGCGAAGACAAGCCAGAAGAATACCTGGTTTATGAGACACAACGTCGTTGGCTGATCTGGCAAGCGGCACTGGAACACGGCAAGTCGCCTAGCGGCCGCAAGTCGGCACGCGAGGCAAGTGCAAAAGCTGCATCCCAGCGCCCGCAAGCCATCGCTGCTGCTGACGCCGAAGTGCGCAACGAAGTCCTGAACGAAGTCCTCGACGCGTTCCAGGGCATCGGTGCGAACAGCATGGACGACATCATGCACGTCATCCAGGGGCTGCGCCAAAAACGAGGCCAGTCGGCCGACTGAGCCCGACTGCATGCCATCCAGGCTGAGTGGAAAAGCGTCCGCTGCGCTGTGCGCAGCGGCGTTGGGTGGTTGCGCCACCTTGTTCGACTCGACCGAGCAGTCGGTATTGGTGCAGACCGTGCTGGATCACCAGCAAGTGTCTGCAATCGGCTGCGTGCTCTCCAATGACAGGGGGCGCTGGTTTGTCACCTCCCCCGGACGCGTGACGGTGCACAAGAGTACCCAGCCGCTGGTCGTGGATTGCCGCCGCGAAGACGTCTGGGCCTACGACCAGATCGAAGCGCGTCAGAATGCCTCCAAGTGGGGCAATATTATTTTCACGCTGGGAGCTGGCCAGATAGTCGACAAGCAGACCGGCGCCGGCTTCGACTTGCCTTCCACGCTGACGGTCGTGCTGCAACGCGGGGAGGGCGCCGCTGCGCGCGGTGCGCCGCCGCAGCAGCCAATGCCGACCTCGTCGATCTACTAAAGCCCCAAAACAAAAAGGGGACGTAACCCTTTAATGGGTACGTCCCCTTTTTTTTGTCCCTAATTTGTTAGGTTATCAGCCTGCGCGGCCGATCAGGAAGTTGGTCAGCAGCGGCACTGGGCGGCCGGTTGCACCTTTGGCGGCGCCCGACTTCCAGGCGGTGCCGGCGATATCGACGTGCGCCCATGGATACTTGCGGGTGAAGTTTTCCAGGAAGGCTGCAGCGGTGCAGGACGCGCCGCCTGGGGAACCGATATTGGCCAGGTCCGCAAAGTTGGACTTCAGCTGCTCGTTGTACTGCTCGCCGATCGGCAGGCGCCATGCGGTGTCGCCGGTCGCTTTGCCCGATGCCATCAGGGCTTCGGCCAGTGCATTGCCAGCTTCGTCATCGCGCGCGAACACGCCGCTGTTATGGTGGCCCAGGGCCACGATGCATGCGCCGGTCAGGGTTGCCACGTCGATCACCGCGGCTGGATTGAAGCGCTCAGCGTAGGTCAGTGCGTCGCACAGGATCAGGCGGCCTTCTGCGTCGGTGTTCAGGATTTCGATGGTCAGGCCGTTCATCGAGGTGACGATGTCGCCCGGCTTGGTGGCGCGGCCGGATGGCATGTTTTCGCATGCAGCCACGATGCCGACCACGTTGGATTTCAGGCCCATCTCGCCGATCGCGCGGAACGTGCCCAGCACCGAGCCGGCGCCGCACATATCGTATTTCATCTCGTCCATGCCAGGACCGGCCTTGATCGAGATGCCGCCGGTGTCGAAGGTGATGCCTTTGCCCACCAGGACGGTCGGGGCGTCCTTGGCCTTGCCGCCCTTGTGCTTCAGGACGATGAATTTAGGCGCCTGTTCGGAGCCGTTGGTCACGGACAGGAAGGAGCCCATCTTCAGCGCTTCCATCTGCTTGCGGTCCAGGATCTCCACTTCAAAGCCGAAGTCCTTGCCCATTTTCTTGGCGACGTTGGCCAGATAGGTTGGGGTGCAGACGTTGGCCGACAGGTTGCCCAGGTCCTTGGTCAGCTCCATGCCGTTGGCGATGGCCACGGCCTGCGACAGCGCCAGCTTGTTGCCGGAATTGCTTGCGACCGCCAGGGTTACTTTCTTCGGGCCGGCCCATGCCGGGTCTTTCTTGGATTTCTGCGCGTCGGTGCGGTACACGGCGTCGCGGCCGGCCAGTACGACGGAACGGATCGCCCAGTTGGCGTCGCGGCCTTTCACTTCTTCCAGTGGCAGTGCGATAATAGCGTCGGCCGATGCGACGGTGCCCAGCGCCTTGATGGCGGCATTGATGGCGGAACCGATGGCTTTTTCTGCGACTGCTTCATCGGCACCCAGGCCAACCAGCAGCACGCGTTCGGCGGCAGCGCCTTTCAGGCCGCGCAGCAGCAGGGTGGTGCCGGCTTTGCCGGTGATGTCGCCGGATTTCAGTGCAGCGGTGATTTCACCTGCGCTGTCGAGGGCTTTAGCCGCTTTCGAGAGCTTCTTGTTTTCGAAAACGCCGACCACGACGCAGCCGCTTTTGGCGCTGGCGATGGTGTTCTTGGCGTCGAGTGCTTTTATGCTAAAGTCCATTTGGTTTCTCCTTAATTTTGTAGAACGAATTATAAACGTCGAATGATCTTCCATCGCGCCCTCCGCCGAGAGCTGGTTAGCTCTGCCGGGGCTTCCTTTACAGTGCTGTTCTCGATCCTCCTGACGTGGACCTTGATTTCGATCCTCGGCAAAGCCGCAGGCGGCAAGGTGGCGTCGAGCGATGTCATCGCGCTTATTGCGTTCGCAGCCCTGAATTATCTGCCAATTGTCCTGATTTTCACCAGTTTTATTTCTGTATTAATGGTGGTGACCCGCATCTACAAGGATTCGGAGATGGTGGTATGGTTCGCTGCGGGCGTCAGCCTGACGCGCTTTATCAAGCCGGTGTTCCTGTTTGCCTTGCCGCTGATCTTGCTGACCGGTGCGCTCAGTTTTTACGCGACGCCGTGGGCGCGCTCGAAGAGTGCCGAGTACATTGAGCGTTTCGCCAAGCGCGAAGATTTGCAGAAAGTCTCTCCCGGCCAGTTCAAGGAATCTTCGTCGGCCAACCGTATCTTCTTCGTAGAGGGCGTCGCGGGCAGCAGCGCGGTGGTGCGCAACGTATTCGTCAACCAGGTCGATGCCAAGGGCACTTCCGTGGTGGTGGCCAGCGAAGGTGTGGTCGAGACGCTGCCGTCCGGTGACCGCCATCTGGTCCTGAAGAACGGCCGCCGCTACCAGGGCAAGCCGGGCGATGCCGATTTCCAGAGCATGGAGTTCGAGCGTTACAGCATGCGCGTTTCGCAGCAGTCGTCCGAGACCGATGCGCAGAAGGAAACCAAAACCCTGCCGACGCTGGAACTGATTGCCGCCGGTACCAATCCAGCCAAGGGGGAGTTGATGTGGCGCCTGTCGCTGCCGCTGGCCTGCCTGGCGCTGACGATGCTGGCCATTCCGCTGGGCTTCGTCAATCCACGTGCGGGCAGTTCGGCCAACCTGATTCTCGCAGTGCTTATCTTCTTCACTTATAACAACTTGATCAACGTGTTCGAATCCGGCATCCGGCGCGGCAACTTCACATTTGGCCTGAGCTGGTGGCCACTGCACCTGGCGATGGCGCTGGCAGTGATGGCGTTGTTTGCATGGCGCCTGAACGTGAACCACCGCTACCATCCACGTGCGATGTGGGCTGCATTCAAACGGGGCGCGCGCAAATGAGTATCCTGCAACGCTATTTCCTCGTTTCGATCCTGCAGGCGGTCGCTTTTGCATTGGCGGCCTTGCTTGGATTGCAGGCATTCTTTGACTTGACCGGCGAGCTGCCTGTCGTCGGCAAGAACGGTTATGGCATGCAGCATGCCGCCCTGTTCACCCTGACGATGCTGCCGCAGCACGTGAACGAAGTGCTGCCAGTGGCGGCCCTGATCGGCACCATTTACACCATGGCGCAATTCGCGTCGACCTCCGAGTTCACGATCATGCGCGCTTCGTCTTTGTCGACGGGCAGGGCGGCGGTCATGGTCGGGAAGGTGGGCCTGGTACTGGTTGCTGTTGCCTTCATTTTTGGTGAACTGATTACGCCGCGGCTGGCGCCGGTGGCGGAAAAGATCCGCCTGATGGGGCGTGGCGCCACGGTGTCGTCGGAGTTCCGCTCCGGCATGTGGACCAAGGATATTATCAAGAGCGGCGGCATGACCGGAGAGGTGCAGGGCACGCGCTTCTTCAATGTACGGGAAGTGCGCTCGGATGGACAACTGATGGGCGTCAAGCTGTACGACTTCGACAACCGCTTCCGCCTTCGCACGCTGACCTTTGCCGAGACGGCAACCTTCAAAGGCAACAATACCTGGCTCCTGAATGGCGTGACCGAGAATATCTTCAGCAATCCGGCATTGGTAGCAGACGGCGCGCAAGCCAACCTGGCCAACAATTATGCTCAGGCGACCAGCGCAGTGGAGATCAGGCGGCATGACAGCAAAGAGCTGATTTCCGAGATCACGCCGAAAATCCTGTCGGTGTCCGCCTCCGATCCGGAGCATATGTCGGCCAACGAACTGGCCGTCTACACCCGCCACCTGCAGGAAAACAAGCAAGGCACCGAACGTTTCAAGATCGCCTTCTGGAAAAAGCTGTTCGATCCGCTGGCTATTTTCGTGCTGATGGCGCTGGCGCTGCCATTCGCCTACCTGCATACCCGTTCCGGCGGCGTGAGCCTGAAGATCTTCATCGGCATCATGATCGGCGTAAGCTTCCTGCTGGTGAATACGCTGTTCTCGCACATCGGCATGCTGTCGGCACTGCCGGCCTTCGTAACGGCGTTGATGCCAAGCCTGCTGTACTTGTTGCTGGCGCTGGGAGCCCTTTACTGGGTGGAGCGGCATTAGCATGGGCCGCCGCGCGCTGGTACTGTTCGCGCATGGCGCCCGCTCCGCCAGTTGGGCGGAGCCGTTCGAGCGCCTGCGCGACATGGTCGCAGCGCGTGCCCCGGACTTGGATGTTTCGCTGGCTTTCCTTGAATTGATGTCGCCGCGCCTGCCGGAGCAGGTGGCGGAACTTGCCGCGCAGGGCGTCGAGGACGTGACAGTGGTGCCGGTGTTCCTGGGGCAGGGTGGGCACGTACTGCGCGATCTGCCGCTGATCCTCGATGAAATGCGCCAGGCGCATCCCGGCATGGCGATCCATGCGGTCGGCGCGGTTGGCGAAGATCCGACGGTGTTGCAGGCGATGATGGATTACTGCCTCAAGTCGGTGTCCGATGGCGCCTGACCTGGCGCTGGTCGCGGCCATCCAGTCCTTTTCCATCAAGGGCGATGTCGCCGCCAACGTCGCACGCCACACGGCGCTTGCCAGCCAGGCTGCGGCACTTGGTGTGCGGCTGGCGCTGTTTCCCGAACTATCCCTGACCGGTTACGAGCCCGAAATTGCCGGAGCCACGGCGCTGCGCGGAAATGATCCGCGCCTGGCGCCGCTGGCGGCACTGGCGCAGCGCAGCGGGATGATCATCGTGGCCGGTGCGCCCTTGCGAATCGACGGTGCACTGTATATCGGCGCCGTTTCCTTCCTGCCTGACGGGCAGGTGGCCGAATATACCAAGCAGCACCTGCATGACGGCGAAGAGGCCGTGTTTGTTGCCGGCCATGGCGGCGCTGCGCTCGATGTCGACGCGGTCCCGGTCGCACTGGCCGTCTGCGCCGATTTTACCCATGCCAGCCATGCGCAGGCCGCGGCCACGGCGGGCGCCGGCCTGTATGCCGCCAGCGTGCTGGTATCGCCGGCCGGCTATGCAAAAGACGGTGCGATCCTGCAGGGACATGCCGTGCGCCACGCGATGCCTGTGCTGATGGCCAACCATGGCGGGCCGACCGGTGGCTGGCAGTCCGCTGGCCGCAGTGCATTGTGGGACGAGCGCGGACAACTGGTCGTGGAGGCGGGGGAAGGCGAGATGCTGGTGTTGGCCAGCCGCTCGGCTGGCGGCTGGCAGGGACGGCTGGTCGAGGCGGTTCAGGCGCCTTAAGTGGCCTGGGCGCCCTTGGCGTGCGATACCATGGCGGCGATGGTGCTGCCAGGATTGTCGAATTCGCGCTGCACGGCGTCGCGCAGTGCTTCCGATTTCAGGGAGTCGAGTGCCGCGGCGCTTGCCTTGGCCACTTCCTCATCTTCGCCCAGGCGGCGGAACACTTCCACTACCAGGCGTACTTCCTTGGTGTAATTCAGCACGAAGGCCAGCAACTGCGGGGCGGACGAAGTGTTGCCGCGCTTTGCCAGGTCTTCTGCGAAGTCGTTGACGCGCTTGGCCAGGGCAGCGATGCGCGCCACCGGGTCGGGCAGATAGCGGCGCGCCAGCTGGAAATCCTCCACCGCCACCAGCGCAGGCAGGGCCAGTTCGGCACAATCCTTGGCCAGTTCGGGCAGTTGGGCGTCGATCTGGGTGAACAGGTCGTGGGTGGCGCGTTCCTCGCCCAGCGCGCTGTTGATGGCGCTGACGTCGTGGAAGCGGGCCAGCGTGGCGCTGCCGTTCAGGATGCGCTGGGTGTCGCGGTCGCGAATGGCCTGCAGTGCGCGGCGCGCCAGCGGGAATTGTTCGGCGAGGTAGATCCAGTCGCGCAGGGCGAAGGACAGGCGGACGCCGGCCAGGGTCGGGTCTTCCTCGAGCGCGTGCTCGTGAAACCACAGGTGGTCGCGCAAAGCGTCTTCGTATTTGCCTGCCAGGCGCGCATTGCGGGCGCGCTCCAGGACTTCGTGGGCTTGGCTCATCTTGTTCCTCTCATTGCAAGAGGACGATATTTTACCGTTTTTGCTGAGGACGGGGCGCCATCGCCTTGCCCAGCATGACCAGAACGGGTCCGTGCGCGGCAGGCAGGCCATGCGCCAGCTCGGCCAGGGTGATGCGTTCGACGCGCTGGTCGGCGCGGCTGACATTCTCGATCACGACCACTGGCGTGTCCGGCGCGCGGCCCTGCGACAGCAGGTTGTTGGCGGTGGCGATTGCCTCGCGCCCGCCCATATACTGCACCAGCGTGTCGGTGGAGGGGATGGTGAGTTCTTCCGGATGGCCCGGCGCGGTGGAGGAGGTGAAAAATGCCACGCTGCGCGCCACGCCACGCTTGGTCAGCGGCTGCTGCGTTGCCGCGGCGGCGGCAACTGCGGTGGTGATGCCGGGAACGACTTCGACTTCGATGCCGTGCTGCTCAAGCGCCGTCAATTCCTCGTCGGCGCGGCCGAACAGCATGGGGTCGCCGCCCTTGAGGCGCACCACCAGGCGGTAGCGCGCTGCGCATTCGACCAGTTGCTGGTTGATGAGGCCCTGGGCGGTGGAGCGCTGGCCGGCGCGCTTGCCGACCGAGATCTTCTCGGCCTGCGGGCACAATGCCAGCATTTCTTCGGTCACCAGCGCGTCGTACAGCACCACGTCGGCTTGTGCCAGCAGCCGCGCGCCACGCATGGTGATCAGGTCCTGCGCCCCCGGTCCAGCTCCAATCAAATACACTTTCCCGTATGGCATGCGCAGGTTTCCTTTCTTGGCGAAGCTTACTCGCCGAGGCGGATCATGCCTGCAGCGACTGTCTGGTGCGTGACTTCATCGATCAGGATGAAGGCGCCGGTGGCGCGGATGTCCGAGTAGGCATCGGCCGCCAGCGGTTGCTGTACGGTCAGCGCAATGCGCGCTACGTCGTTCAGCTTCAACGCATCCGCATCGTGACGCTGCTGGGTGTTGATGTCAAGGATCGAATCGATCTTCGTCACTTTTGCAGCGGTCTGCTTGGTGCCGTGCTTGATCCAGTATTTGCGGCGCAGGTCCAGCGGCTCCTCGGACAGCCAGCACACGTCGGCGTTCACCTGCTTGAGCAGGGAGGCCGGCTGCGCGCTGGAGGCCAGCAGGTCGCCGCGCGACACGTCCACGTATTCTTCCAGCACGATGGTGACCGACTGGCCGGCGCTGGCGCTCTGCAGGGAGCCGTCGAAGGTGACGATTTCCTTGACCGTCGCGCTCTGGCCCGAAGGCTGCACCACCAGCTTGTCGCCGACGGCGACGTTGCCGGCTTCGATACGGCCCATGTAGCCGCGGAAGTCGTTGGCTTCATGGCCATTGTGGCGTGCCACCAGCTGTACCGGGAAGCGGAAGGCGGAGTTGTGCGACTCGTCGTACACCGACAGGTCTTCCAGCAGCTCGATCAGGGTAGGGCCCTGGTACCATGGCATGCGCTCGCTCGCGTCGACCACGTTGTCGCCGGCCAGGGCCGACAGCGGAATGGTCTTCACGTCCTTGATGCCCAGCGTTGCAGCGAATTCGTGGTATGCCTTGACGATGCGGTCGTACACGTCCTGGTCGTAGTTCACCAGGTCCATCTTGTTCACGGCCACCACCACGTGCTCGATCTGCAGCAGGTGGGCGATGGTGGAGTGGCGCTTGGTCTGGATCAGCAGGTCCACGCCGCCGTCTTCTCGCAGCTTCACTTTCGACACGTCGACCAGGATGATCACGGCATCGGCGGTGGAGGCGCCGGTTACCATGTTGCGGGTGTACTGTTCGTGGCCAGGGGTGTCGGCGATGATGAATTTGCGCTTCGGGGTGGCGAAATAGCGGTAGGCCACGTCGATGGTGATGCCCTGTTCGCGCTCGGCTTCCAGGCCGTCCGTCAGCAGCGACAGGTCGATGGTGTCGCCCACGGTGCGCTTATGCTTGGCGCGCGATACGGCTGCGAGCTGGTCGGCGAAGATGCCTTTGCTGTCGAACAGCAGGCGGCCAATCAGGGTGCTCTTGCCGTCGTCGACGGAGCCGGCAGTGATGAAGCGCAGCAGGTTACGTTCGTTCAGGTTGTCGTTCAGTGCGTTCATCAGAAATATCCTTGCTTCTTGCGTTTTTCCATGGAGGCTTCGGAGGTCTGGTCGTCCATCCGGGTGGCGCCACGCTCGGTGATCTGGGTGACGGCGGTTTCGGCGATGATCGCGTCCACGTCGGCAGCGTCCGAAGACACGGGGCAGGTGCAGGAGATATCGCCCACGGTGCGGAAGCGCACCACCTGGGTTTCGATGCTCTCGCCTTCACGCGCAGGGGTCAGGTCGGTCAGCGGCACCAGCAGGCCATTGCGCGGGATGACCTGGCGTTCGTGCGCGAAGTAGATCGACGGCAGCGCCAGTTTTTCGCGGGCGATGTACTGCCACACATCCAGCTCGGTCCAGTTGGAGATCGGGAACACGCGCATGTTCTCGCCCGGGTGGACGCGGGTGTTATACAGGTCCCACAGTTCCGGGCGCTGGGCTTTCGGGTCCCATTGGCCGAATTCGTCGCGGAAGGAGAAGATGCGCTCCTTGGCGCGGGCCTTTTCCTCGTCGCGGCGGGCGCCGCCGATGCAGGCGTCGAAGCCGTGTTCGGCGATGGTTTCCAGCAGGGTCACGGCTTGCGCGGCATTGCGCGAATCGGTAGCCGGATTGCGCAGGCGCACGGTGCCCTTCTTGATCGAGTCTTCCACCGAGCCGACGATCAGGCGTTCGCCCAGTTCGGCGACGCGGCGGTCGCGGAATTCGATCACTTCTGGGAAGTTATGGCCGGTGTCGATGTGCACCAGCGGGAAGGGGAATTTCCCTGGGCGGAAAGCCTTCTCCGCAAGGCGCAGCAGGACCACGGAATCCTTGCCGCCGCTGAACAGCAGGGCAGGGTTCGAGCATTCGGCGGCAACCTCGCGCAGGATGTGGATGGCTTCCGACTCCAGCGCGTCGAGGTGGCGCGAATTGACGTGTTGTTCTACCAGTGCGTTCATTTAGCCTACTTTCTTAATTCGAATCAGTTTGCCGTCTACCAGGTGCAAGCCGCATTCCTTCGAGTCCGGGTTTTCCCACCACCAGCGGCCGGCGCGTACGTCTTCGCCAGGCTGGATGGCGCGGGTGCAGGGTTCGCAGCCGATCGACGGGAAACCCTGGTCGTGCAGCGGGTTGTAAGGCACGTCGTTGGCGCGGATGTAGTCCCACACTTCCTGTTCCGACCAGTCGGCCAGGGGATTGAACTTCTCCATGCTGTGCGAACCATCATACTCCTGCACCGACAGGTCGGAGCGGGTTGCAGATTGGGCGCGACGCTGGCCGGTAACCCAGGATTTCTTGCCGCTCAGGGCGCGGCCCAGCGGTTCGACTTTGCGGATCTGGCAGCATTCCTTGCGCAGTTCAACGCTGTCGTAGAAGGCGTTCATGCCTTTCTTTTCCACGTAGGCGTCGACGTCGGCCTGCACCGGGCGATACAGCGCGATCTCGTAGCCGTAGCGCTCCTGCACGCGCTCCACCATGCCCAGGGTTTCCTTGTGCAGGCGGCCGGTTTCGAGCGAGAAGATGCCGATCGGCAGGCCGGCTTTCAGGATCAGGTCCGTCAGGACCATGTCCTCGGCAGCCAGGCTGGAGGCGAAAACGGCAGGCGAAAACTCTTCTGCAACGCGTTCGAGCGTGGCTAGCGTATCCCGTACACGGGTGGCGAGCTCGCTCATGTTCAGGCTCCGGCGGCTGGCGTTGGACGGGCATGGCGGCGGAACAGCGGCACGCGCTGGTCGACCGATGCCTGGTAGGTCTCGCTGAATACGGTCAGGCCTTTCAGCGCGTCTTCGATGCTGCGGTCCGGACGGGTGTCGTAGGCGTCAAAGCCCACGCGCTGCAT
>Ga0102594_1001862_pt1 | contig 11924 bp, 10 predicted proteins | sample AraplaCol_mLB_r2_2_FD_76863 | JGI IMG/M metagenome (GOLD analysis project Ga0102594, IMG submission 76863) | Arabidopsis root microbial communities from North Carolina, USA - plate scrape MF_Col_mLB_r2 (SPADES assembly) (version 2) | ecosystem: Host-associated > Plants > Roots > Endosphere...
CTGATGGCCGAGTGTCATGATCCTCTCGGTCAGAACTTCGGCGAAACGCCCCGAAAAACTGCCCCGTCCTGGCTTGGCCAGCGTATCGCTGGCACCGAGCGCGAGTGCGTCGATCGCAGCCGGGCCGCCCTCAACGCAATTCGACGAAAGAATGAGAACGCGGGCCTTTTCGGCGCGCTCCAATATGTGCGGCAGGGCGTCGATGCCGTTCATCCCCGGCATTTCGATATCGAGCACGACGACATCAACGGGCTCGCGCGCCAGATACTCGAGCGCGTCGTGCGCGGAGGCGACCGAGGCGCAGATTTTGAGTCCCGGCCGCTGATCGACGATGCGTTCAAGGATGCTGCGGACGACAAGGCTGTCGTCGACGAGCATCACGCGCACGGTCCGCGCTGTTGGCTCGGGATCCGGTATCAGGGGTTGTGGACGGGCCACCTAAAAAACCTCAAGCAATGCCGACGAGCTGCAGCTTTCCTTCAAGCGTTTCGCGGTCGAACGGCTTCATGACATATTCGTCCGCACCGGCTTCGATCGCCGCGCGGATATGATCGATGCTGTTTTCGGTGGTACAGAAAACGACACGCGGGCGCTCTTCATGACCATAATCAAGGTCGTTGAACGCCCCCAGAAACTCCATTCCGCTCATCACCGGCATATTCCAGTCGAGCAGGATAACGTCGGGACGGTTGGCGCGACAGAAGGTCAGCGCCTCCTGCCCGTCGGCCGCTTCGTCCACAGCAAAGGCCATGCTCTCAAGAATATGCCGAGCAACCTTCCGAATGACTTTGCTGTCATCGACCACCAGACAAGATTTCGACATTCAATTTAACTCCGACCCCCGGGATTTGGGCATGTTTATCGTGAAGGCGTGTGCACCCCGTTAATAAACGGTCGAAATCACGCCGCCTTTAAGGTCGGTAGCGTGATAAAATGCGATGGATCGACAACGAGCAGCGAAGCGCCGTCATGCTCGATCATCGCATCTGCGACGCGCGCCCAGCCGGGCAGCAGTTTTCCGGCGACGCGCGTCTCGGGGGCCTCGATGAAACAAACGTCCTCAATCTCGTCGGCGAGCAGCGCATAGCCATGCTCGGCAACATCGACGACGATCACCCGCTGTCCCGGCACCACGGGCACCGCAGGCAGGCCGACCACGACATGCGGATCGATGAGGGTGAAGACCCGGCTGCGCAGCGCGAAGAGACCCGCAACATGCGGCGGCGCGGCCGGAACTTCGACCGGCGTGCCGACGGTCACGACAGAATTGATCGCGCGGCTGCGCAGCGCGACGCGCGTGTCGGCGATGCGCGCGATAAGATAGAGCTTTTCCATCATGCGACGTCTCCAACACGGCGTTGCAGCGCATCGAGCAGAGCCTGACGGTCGTAGCGATAGACGGTGTCGTCGTCGGGTCCGGTTGCCGCGACCGATGTGCGCAGACGGATCACCGGCACTTCGCTGTCGGCATCGCTGTCGGCCGCGCTGGTCTCGGTTAGATACAGCAGCACATCGGGTGTCTCACCCAAAGTATCGTCGCTCGAAATCACGCGATAGCCGGCGCTTCGCAAGATCGGCGCAAGGAAATTGTCGCCCCAACCGTCATGGTCGTCAGCAAGACGGCAAAGCGGTTGGCGCAACGCCGATACCGGCGTGCCGGCAGCATATTGTTCCATCAGCCAGAAGGGGTCGATCAGTTCGACCGGACCTCCGCCGACAAGCACGACACCCGCGATCAAGCCGGGCGCCGCCGATGGCTGCACGACGTCGGGCAGACGGACGATGTCGATCACCTCGGCGATCGGATAACAGAGCACCGACTGACCGTCGTAAAGGCGCAGGAGTTTCAGCGTCCCCTCGCCGCCCGGCAGCACCGCGGCGTGGACTGGGAAAATATCGTCTCCGATCTGCGCCTGCACCCGGCCGGCGCTTTCGAACAGCGCCGATGCCGGAACTTCCTCGACCCGTTCGATGACAGACAGGCGAACCCCGCGGACACGGTGGTTCATATCGCGGAACAGCAACAGTTGGACAGCGTTGCGCGCCGCCGCGGCCTCGGCTTCGGCCTCGGCCATCCGGTCGTGGCTGCGACCAGCTTCGCTGGCGTCGATCGCGGCGATGGCCAGCAAACCTTGAACATCGAGAAGCAGGACGGGACGGCCATTGTCGGGCAGCGTCGTGCCTGCATAGAGGCCCGTTGCCATAATCATCGGCGCCGCGGGTTTGATCACCAGTTCTTCATGATCGTGGATCGCCGCAACACTCAGCGCATAGCTTTGCCCCTGCCCCGGCCGGACAATCACCAACGCGCGATCGTCGCTGTCGTCGGAATCGTCGCGCTCGCGGCCCAATATATTCTCGAGGCGGAGGAGCGGAAACTGTTCGCCGCGGACAGTCGCTAGTTCGCCGCCGCCAAGCTGGTCGATCCGCACCGTATCGCCGCTTTCGAGCAGAATCTCTCGCACGGCTCCGCGCGGAATCGCAAAATATTGCCCTGCGGCTCGGACCATCAGCCCAGATATGATCGTCAGCGTCATCGGCACGCGGAGCAGTATCGTTAGCCCCCGCCCTTCATCGTTGCGCAGTTCAACGACGCCGCCGATCCGTTCGACATTCGCTTTCACGATATCCATGCCGACCCCGCGGCCCGATATCGATGTGACTTTCGCAGCGGTCGAAAAGCCGGGCCGGAAGATCAAATCGAGCTTCTCTTTGGGCCCGAGAGCGCGGGCTTCGGTGGTGGTTAGGATTCTTGAGGCGATGGCCTTTGCTGTGATGGTGTCGGGCGAAAGTCCGCGACCGTCGTCGCGCACCTCGATTTCGATCTGATTGCCCGACTGGCGCGCCGAGACCGATATCGTCGCGGTTATATCCTTGCCCGCCGCGACCCGATCCTCGAGCGGTTCGACGCCATGGTCTATCGCGTTGCGGACGATGTGGATCAGCGGATCGCGGATATTTTCCATCATTTCGCGATCGAGCTCGACTTCGCCGCCGCTCGTCTGAAACGCAATTTTCTTGCCCATCTCCTGCGCGAGGTCGCGGACAATGCGGGGCAGCGGGGCGAACAGCTTGTCGATCCGCTGCATACGCATCTGGCTGACCGACTGACGCATCCCGGCGATCGAATCGGACAGGCGGTCGAACGACGCGATGACCGACAGATCGGCACCCGATTCCCGCAACATCCGGGCAAATTCGTTACGGGCGAGCACGATGTCGGTAACGCCGGTCATGACGCTGTCCAGCAGCGGGAGCGGCACGCGGATCGAACGCCAGCTTTGCATCTCCGCGCCGAAATCATCTTCGCGGCGGAGCGGCACGCCGGCAACCTCGAACGGCGCATCGTCGGACGTCTTATGCTCCGACAACGCGCCGATCACATCGCGGTCGTCGCCGGTGGGTTCGGCGCCCTTCTGTCCCAGTGCCGTGCAAAGATCGCTCAGGCGATCGATGATGCCCAGCACGCCGGTGACGAGCGCGGCATTCGCCACCCGGTTGCCGCGCCGCACCTGATCGAGCGCGTCTTCGGCAGCATGCGCCAGTGCGGTCACGCGCGGCAGCGCCAGAAAACCCGAGCTTCCCTTTATCGTATGGACCGAGCGGAAAATCGCGTCGAGCTGCGCGCGGTCGGCGGGATCCGCTTCCCACGCAACGATGGCCCCGCCAGCCTCGGCAAGGATTTCCGCCGTTTCGGCAAGAAAGTCATTCAGCAGATCGTCCATCGCGGTACCGGTGCGCCCCAAAAACTGAGGTTCCACCATGGCCGACAATGGTTAAAAGTGGCTTTACCCGCGGCCGCGCAGAACTGCCCCGACCAGCAAGGATGTCGGGGTTTCGCGGGCCAGCATGACCGTCCCGTCATTCTGCCGCGCGACCGCCTGCACGAGCACCGCGGGCGCGGTGCGCGAGGTCATCGGGCTTGCGCCTTCACCCTCGGCCAGGATGCGTTCGACATCGGCATCAAGGAAGATGCGCTCGGCCTCGACGTGGAGCGCGATTTCGATCCCTTCGCCTTGCTTTTCACAGCCGACATCGAGCCGGCCGCCGCGCACCAGCGCATCGACGAGGAGGAGCGACAGGTTGAGGATGATCTTCACTGCCGGCTTGGGCAGCGGATCAGTCCCGATCATCCAATTAAGTTCGATCGCGCGGTCGCCGATGATGCCATGGATCGCCGACTTCGCCTCATCCGCCGGGACAAGTTCGCCGAACCCGCCCGCCGAACCGAACGCCAGGCGGAAGAATTTAAGCTTGTTCGCCGACGTCCGCGCGCTCTGTTCGAGCAGTTCGAAGCAACGCTCGCGCATCGCCGGGTCCTTCTCGTCGGCGAGAAGTTCGAGGCCGTTGGCGAAAGCGCCAACGGGGCTCAGCAGGTCGTGACACAGGCGCGAAGCCAGCATCGAGGCAAAATCGACGCGATCGTCGGACATGGATAAACAGGCTCCCCAGCGCAGAAGCCGGATATTTCCGGCGTGCGCCGCTCCTACGGCACCGAACCCGTCCAGAGCAAGCGCGATAACCCTCCTCCAGCGCCCATCATCCCGGCGAAGGCCGGGATGATGATAATGCGAAGATTGCAGCGGCATCCCTCCCCTTGAATTTCAGCGCCCTGAAACCACATTCTGATCAATGTTGGGGGACGACGAAATACTGAGTGTGACGCTGCAGGACAGCGCGGCCGGGCTGCGGCTCGACCGGGCGCTCGCCGAAGCCCTCCCCAATCTTTCGCGCGAACGAGTGAAGACGCTGATCAAGGGCGGACGCGTCGTCGACGCCGGTGGCAATATTCTGTGGGATCCGTCGGCGAAGGCGGCTGCCCCCGCGACGATCGAGGTCCGCCTGCCCGTCGCGACGCCAGCACATAATGTCGCGCAGGACATGGATCTGGTCATCGCTTATGAGGATGAACATCTGATCGTCGTCGACAAGCCGGCGGGCATGGTCGTCCACCCGGCCGCGGGCAATCTTGACGGCACGATGGTGAACGCGCTGCTCCATCATTGTGCGGGCCAGCTATCGGGCATCGGCGGTGTTGCGCGCCCCGGGATCGTTCACCGTATCGACAAGGATACGAGCGGGCTGATCGTCGCCGCAAAGCATGACAAGGCGCACGAAGGCCTGGCGAAACAATTTGCCGCGCACAGCATCGACCGCCGCTATCTCGCGATCGCAACCGGGCGCCCGATCCCCGCAAACGGCACCGTCGATGCCGCGCTGGGCCGGTCGAGCACGAACCGCAAGAAAATGGCCGTTGTCGCCGAAGGCCGCGGCAAGCATGCGATCACCCATTACCGGACGATCGAGCCGCTGAAGAACGCGACGCTGGTCGAATGCCGACTCGAAACCGGACGCACGCACCAGGTCCGAGTCCATATGGCGCACATCGGCCATCCGCTTGTCGGTGACCCCGTCTATGGTCGCTCACGTAAACCTTTGTCTGATATACTCCGGGCACGGAATTTCGTACGTCAGGCGTTGCACGCCGCCCATTTGGGTTTTATTCATCCGGTGACCGGTAACGACATCGCGCTCGACAGCGAACTCCCAGGCGACATGCGGGAACTGATCGATGAATTGCGCGTTTAGGTTTCGAATGAAAATCTATTCTGACCGCTGGACTCAACCGCGGCATATTTCTCCTCTGAAAATAAGGGAAGTTTCTACCAATGGCTAACAAAAGCAATGTTCCGGCAACAGTGCCCGCACTCGGCGGTGAGGCGAGCCTGAACCGCTATCTGGCCGAAATCCGCAAGTTTCCGCTGCTCACCCCCGAGCAGGAATATATGCTCGCGAAGCGATTCCAGGAGCATGGCGACAATGAAGCTGCGGCGCAGCTCGTCACCTCGCACCTTCGCCTCGTCGCAAAGATCGCGATGGGCTATCGCGGCTATGGCCTGCCCGTCAGCGAGCTGATCAGCGAAGGCAATATCGGCCTGATGCAGGGCGTGAAGAAATTCGACCCCGAACGCGGCTTCCGCCTCGCGACCTATGCGATGTGGTGGATTCGCGCCTCGATCCAGGAATTCATCCTGCGCTCGTGGAGCCTGGTCAAAATGGGCACCACGGCTGCCCAGAAGAAGCTGTTTTTCAACCTCCGCCGGATGAAGAACAACCTCGCGGCGTTCGAGGACGGCGACCTGTCGCCCGAAAATGTCGCCAAGATCGCGACCGATCTCGGCGTCACCGAGGACGAGGTCATCAGCATGAACCGCCGCATGGCGATGGGCGGCGACACGTCGCTTAACGTCCCGATGGGCGAGGATGGCGACAGCCAATGGCAGGACCTGCTGGGCGACGAAGGCCCGTTGCAGGACGAGCGCGTGGCCGAAGCGCAGGAGCGTGACGTGCGTCATTCGCTGCTGAGCGAAGCGCTGGAAACGCTCAACGAGCGCGAACGCCATATCCTGACCGAACGCCGGTTGACCGACGATCCCAAGACGCTCGAAGACCTGAGCCAGGTCTATGACGTCAGCCGCGAACGCGTCCGCCAGATCGAAGTCCGCGCGTTCGAAAAGCTGCAAAAGGCGATGCTGAAGCTCGCGGGCGACCGGCGACTGGTGGGCGCCTGATCCGCCCTTGGCCTTTGCGTCCGTGATTTGACTCGCGGGCGCAAAGGACTAGCCTTCCCCCGGCTTGGACGAAGGGGGAAATATCATGTGGAAATGGATCCGGGTTCCCAAGGGCATCGCGCTGCTGGCTTTTTTGCTGCCGTGGATGACCATTAGCTGTTCCAACCAGAAACTTGTCGAAGCGAGCGGCTTTGGCCTCGCCTTTGGCCGCGTTACCGCGATGGGCCAAGCGGCGCAGGCAGGCGACGGTGCCTCGCTGAATATCTGGCTGATTTTGGCGCTGCTCGCGATTGCCGGCGGACTGGCGCTGCTTTTCCTGAAAGGGCGTGAAGCCGCAAAGCTGGTTCTCGGCACGTCGATTGCCGCGCTGGCGCTGATCTTCATCGGCACATATCGATACAGCAAGGATGCGATCCTCGCCGAGGCCGCCAAAAATGGCCAGAATGGCGGCATGGATCAGGCCGCGCTCGCGATGATCCAGGTCGATTGGGAAATCGGATATTGGCTGGCGCTGCTGTCGCTGATCGCCGCGGCGGTGATGGCGTGGCTGGTGTTAAGCGGCAAGGAAGCCGCCGCCGAAGCGAAGATGCGTTCGCTGGCCGCCGATGCGACGGGCGCAGCGAAGGACAAGACGGATGACGAGTTGCCGCAGGGCTGAGGTTGGAAGCGACTGATCGCAGACAGATTCTCTCCTCGTCACCCCGGGCTTGACCCGGGGTCCCGCTTGAGGTCGAAGCCAGTGAGTGCGTCAAAAAGCGGGATCCCGGGTCAAGCCCCGGATGACGGAAGTGGGGGACGGGATGTCCGCTCCCCACCCCAAAACAAACATCACCTCCAAAAAGGCCTTTCCTACATTATCTGGCCGTGCCAGCCTTCATCCGGCTCTTTCATTCGGTGAACATAAAGGTGGTCGCTGCCTGGCTTACGGGTACGATCACGATCGGACGTGCCGCGCACGTCCAGCACTCCGCGACTGGCATATCGGGGCGCTCACAGGGCTGAACTTTCCTGAACTTTGGAATATTGCGCCGCCCTTGCGCCGAGCCGATCCCGGATTCAGCGGGCGATGCCCAAAGAGGGCAACGACTGGTCCCCACCCCAATGCCGACGCGGCCACAGCTACAAATTCAGGAAGGTTCGCGAATTGCCGCTGAGGATTTTCGCCTTCTGCGCGCCCGATAGCCCGTCATGCTCGCGCACCAACGCGCCGATGTCCTGCTCGCCGAGCGGAAAGGGATGATCCGAACCGAGCAGGATGCGATCCTCGCCCATCACGTCGATCAGCAGGGTCAGCGCACGCGGATCGAACACCGCAGAATCGACGAAGAAGCGATCGACGTAGGTCGACGGCGGATTGGGGCAGTCGACACGAACGATGTCGCGATATTTCCATGCATTCTCGACGCGGCCGAGCAGAAACGCAAAGCTGCCCCCTCCATGACCGAAACAGATGCGCAAATTTTTCGGCAGACGGTCGAACGCCCCCGACAGGATCAACGAGAGGATCGAAAGCTGCGTCTCCGCCGGCATCGCCACGAGCCAGGGAAGCATATATTTGGGCATGCGCTCGCGCGCCATCATGTCCCACGGGTGGACCAGCACCGCCGCACCAACCTCGGCGCAGTGGGTGAGGAAGGTCAATATTCCTTCGTCGTCGAGATTGCGCAGCCCCATGTGATTGCCGATCTGGACGCCCAAATGGCCGCTTTCCATCGCACGGCTGACCTCGCGACACGACAGGTCGATATCCTGCAGCGGCACCTGCGCGAGCGCCTTCATCCGCTCGGGTGCATGCCCGCAAAATTCGAGCGCCGCGTCGTTGAAGCGCTGCGCACATTCAAGCGCCTGCTCCGCCGGACGGCTGTAGCCGAACATGATCGGCGTCGCGCAGATGATCTGCAGGTCGATCCCCTGCTCGTCGAGCGCCTCCACGCGCCGCGCGGGGTCCCAGAGAATATCGTCGACGGGGCGAAATTCCTTCGCGCCCTGCATGATGAACCCTCTACCGCCGCCGGCATCGCGCAGCCAGGGTAGCCCCTCCGCCTCTGCGCGCATGCGATAGGCATCATCCATCGCAGGGAAGAAATGGCTGTGCATGTCGATCACGGCCACCTGTTTCGCGCCATTGTCAGTCATGATTTTCGCCGCACCCCTGTCTCGTCACGCGCCCGCCGGTCGCCAATGCGTGCGGGCCATGAGGTTGAGTAACGAGCGTCAGCTATCAACAATAATCCCGAGACTTGCCCTAGCTATTACAAAATGGCTATAACCTCCGAAAATCGGGGCGGAGGATCAGCATGCCTAAGTTTCACGAGAATTTCCTGCTCAGCCGGCTGAAGCTGCGCCAGCTTCGCCTCCTCACGGCGATCGCCGACGAAGGCACGGTGCTGAAGGGCTCGCAGGCGTTGAATATCGCCCAGCCCGCCGCGACGAAGAGCATCAAGGAGCTTGAAGACGCGCTGGGCGTCCAGCTTTTCGAACGCTCGTCGCGCGGAGTGACGCCCACCGATTTCGGAACGGTGATGATCAAACACGCCAAGCTGATCCTCGCGCAGCTTCGCCATGCGGGCGAGGAATTGCAGTCGCTCGAGGAAGGCCTGTCGGGGCGCGTCCATGTCGGCACGCTGCTTGCGGCGTCGACATCGCTTCTGCCGCGGGCGCTCGCCCGGCTGCGCGAACGGCGCCCGGGGATCGCGGTGACGGTCGCCGAGGGGACGATCGACCGGCTGATGCCGGGGCTCCGCACCGGGGACATCGACGTCGTGCTCGGCCGCCTGCCCGAATATCGCGAGCGCGAAGGGTTGAAGCAGGATGTGCTCTATCTCGACACGGTTTCGATCATGGTGCGCGAGGGGCATCCGCTGACCGAACGGGGTTCACTCACTCTCGCCGACCTAGTCGAACAGGCGTGGGTGATGCCACCGACGCAGACCTCGCTCCGCCGACAGATCGACCAGGCCTTTCGCCACGAGAATCTGGAGCCGCCGCTCGACGTGATCGAGTCGGTGTCGATCCTCACCAACCATGCGCTGCTGGTAAGCACCGACATGCTCGCCGCGATGCCGCATCAGGTGGGCCTCAGCCAGGCGGGGCTCGTCGCGCTGCCGGTGACGCTCGAAGGCGCGGGTTCGCGCATCGGCGCGACGACGCACGCGAATGTGGAGCTGTCGGCGGCCGCCGCCTATTTCATGAGCGTCGTCCATGAGGTCGCCGCGGAAATCCGCGGCGAACTGGGACAGGATCAGGAAGCGCTGGCCGAACCGCGGGACACGCGACGCCAGACGAAATAGGCAGCAACGATCGCGACCAGCCACGGCCCGCCCGCGAAGACTGCGACCTGCCAGTCGGCGTCGATCGCCATCGTCACCGTGATCGCTCCAAGTAGAACGAGCCCCAATATCTGCGCATAAGGAAAGAAGGGCATCCGCACCGGGAGGTCGGCCGACCGATGTTTGCGGCGGAAGCGCAGATGGCTGACGAGGATCGCGCTCCACACGAGGAGCCCGCCGAACAGCACGATGCCGAAGAGATAATTATAAGCGAGCGGCGTCAGGATCGACAGCGAGGCGGCGGCCAGAATGCCGATACCGGTGACGATCGTGGCCCGCATCGGCACATGCTGCGCGTTGAGCTCGCCGAGCTTCTTCGGCGCATAGCCTCCGCGCGCAAGCGAGAAGAGCATGCGCGAGCCCAAATAGATGCTGGTGTTCATCGCCGACAGCGCCGCCGAGGCGACAACGAAATTCATGATCCCCGCCGCATAAGGAATGCCCGCGCTCGCAAACATCTTCACGAACGGGCTTTCGGTGACCACCTTCGCGCCGGACTCGGTCCACGGCAGGAAGGCGACGATGATGAAGAGCGCGAGAATGTAGAAAAGGAACAAGCGCCCCGCCATCGTGCGCAGCGCCGCCGGGATCGCGGTCTTCGGATCCTTGGCTTCGCTTGCCGTGCCGACCACGAACTCCAGCCCCATGAACGAAAAGAGCGCCATCAGCACCGCCAGCCATACGCCCGAGAAGCCGTTCGGCAGGAAACCGCCGGGAAGCCCCGTCACATTGTGGAGCCCGACGGGATCGCCGACGATGCCGAAGATACGGCTCAAACCGACAACGATGAAGGCGACGATCGCAGAGACCTTGATCACGGTCAGCCAATATTCGACCGAGCCAAAATTATGGACCGCCCGCGTGTTGACCCAGACGACGGTCACCGCACTGCCGAGTGCCCACGTCCACACCGGCATGTCGGGGAACCACCAGCTCATATAGATGCCGACCGCGACGGCTTCGCTGCCGATCAACAGCATCTGCTGGATCCAATAGGTGTAGCGGACGACAAAACCCATCAGCGGGCCGAGATAGATTTCGGCATAAGTACCGAACGAACCCGCGGTCGGATGGACGACCGCCATTTCGGAGAGGCTGAACACCATGATCACGGCAATCAGCGCTGCGATCAAATAGCTGACGAGCACGCCGGGGCCAGCATAGCCGATCGCGATGCCCGACCCCATGAAGAGGCCGGTGCCGATCGCGCCGCCCAGACCGATCATGATGATCTGCGCCTTGGTCAGCCCGCGTTCGAGCCCCGCTTCGCGGTCGATATAGGCCTGTTCGTCCATGAATCCCCCTTGCCGTCCGTCAGGTGACAGCTTCGCGCGCCTGATATTCAGGCTGTCTCCAGATGTCACCGTCCATGATGTGGACGAGCCGGTCGACCGCATCCCACACGTCGGCATAGCCGACATAGAGCGGCGTGAAGCCGAAGCGCACCGTGTCGGGCGCGCGAAAATCGCCGATCACCCCTGCCGCGATCAGCGCACGCATGATCGGATAGCCCTCGGCATGCGCGAACGACACCTGACTGCCGCGCGCCGCCGCGTCGCGCGGCGAGGCGAGCGTGAAACCGTGCCGGCCGCAGCGCGCCTCGACCAAGCGAATGAAGAGGTCCGTAAGCGCCATCGACTTGGCACGGACCGCCTCCATGTCAGCCGCGCGATGGATGTCGAGCCCGACCTCGACGAGCGCCATAGACAGGATCGGCTGGGTTCCGATGAGGAACTGGCGAATGTCGTGCTGCGGACGATAGTCGGGCTCGAAAGCGAAGGGCGCAGCGTGACCCCACCAACCGGTGACAGGTTGCAAGCCCTGCCCTTGATGGCGTTTGGCCGCGAACAGGAAGGCAGGCGAGCCTGGGCCACCGTTCAGATATTTATAGGTGCAGCCGACCGCAAAATCCGCGCCCGCGCCATTCAGGTCGACCGGCATCGCCCCCGCGCTGTGACACAGGTCCCAGATTGCAAGCGCGCCCGCATCATGTGCACGCGCAGTGATTGCCGCCATGTCGTGG
>Ga0102594_1001863_pt1 | contig 11923 bp, 10 predicted proteins | sample AraplaCol_mLB_r2_2_FD_76863 | JGI IMG/M metagenome (GOLD analysis project Ga0102594, IMG submission 76863) | Arabidopsis root microbial communities from North Carolina, USA - plate scrape MF_Col_mLB_r2 (SPADES assembly) (version 2) | ecosystem: Host-associated > Plants > Roots > Endosphere...
CGATGCTCGACAGCACCACCAGCGCGGCGAACATCAGGGGCAGGTCGAAGTTGCCGTTGGCCACCTGCAGCACGTAGCCGATGCCCGAGTTGGAGCCGACGAACTCGCCGACCACCGCACCCACCACGGCCAGCGTGACCGACACCTTCAGGCCGCTGAAGATCTGCGGCAGCGCTTGCGGCAGGCTGATCTTGAAGAAGGTCTGCAGCCGGCTCGCGCCCATGGAGCGCGAGAGATCGAGCATGTCGGGCTCGACCGACTTGAAGCCCATCACCGTGGACACCACCACCGGGAAGAAGCCCAGCAGGAAGGCGCTGATCACTTTCGGGAAGATGCCGAAGCCGAACCACACTACGAACAGCGGCGCGATCGCCACCTTGGGAATGCTCTGCGAGAACACCAGCAGCGGGTACACGTACGACTCGACCACGCGCGAGTAGGCGATGACCATCGCGATCGGGATGCCGATGAGGATGGTCAGGCCGAAGCCGCCCAGCGTGGCGAGCGTGGTCTTCCAGCTTTCGGAAAGCAGCCGCGGCCACTCGGCCACCAGCTGCTTCACCACCTCCCACGGCGGGGGGATCAGGTAGGCCGGAATCTTGAAGAGGCGGATCGCCAGGTCCCACAGCACCAGCAGCAACAGGATCAGGATGAAAGGGCGCAGGGCCGGAGAGAGCAGGAGCTTGCGGAGCATGGCGGGAGCCGGGGCTTTCTTGGGAGCGGCAGGTTTACTGTTGGACCGAGAGGCCGGCGGCCTTCACGAGCTGTGCGTTGCTCGCGATCTCTTCCTTGATGTAGGCGTCGAACTGCTCGGGCTTGAGCGTCCACGCGTCGGCGCCGAGCTTGGCGAAGCGCTCCTTCACCTCGGGCGAGGCCAGCGCCTTCGCCACTTCGGCGTTCAGTCGCTCGACGATGTCGCGCGGCGTCTTCGCGGGCGCCATCATTCCGATCCAGAAGTTGAATTCGGAGCCCGGCACGCCGGCCTCGGTGGTGGTGGGCACGTCGGGGAGGGCGGCCGCGCGCTTGGGCGAACCCACGGCCAGCGCCAGCAACTGGCCTTCCTTGATCTGGCCGATGACCGGAGCGATGGGCGAGAAGTAGTAGTCGACGCGGCCCGAGAGCACCTCGGTGACGGCCTCGCCCGATCCCTTGAAGGGGATGTTGGTGGCGTCGATCTTCGCGGCCATCTTGAACTTCTCGGCGTTCAGGTGCGTGGCGCTGCCCTGGCCGGCGGAGGCGAAGTTCATGCTGCCGGGCTTGGCGCGTGCAGCAGCCAGCAGCTGCGGCAACGTCTTGATGTTCTTCGTGGGCGAGATCACCAGCGCGTTGGGCAGCGACGAGATCGGCGTGACGCCGGCGAAGTCGTGCACCGTGTCGAATGGCAGCTTGGCGAAGGTGGAGGGGCTGACGGTGTGCGACGACGAATGGATCATCACCGTGTAGCCGTCGGCCGCGGCCGTGGCCACCGCCTGCTGGCCGATGGTGCCGCTGGCGCCGCCGCGGTTGTCGATGACCAGCGTCTGGCCCATGCTGACGCTCATCTTGTCGGTGATGGCGCGCGCAATGATGTCGGTGGTGCTGCCGGCCGCGAACGGAACGATCACGCGGATCGGCTTGGTCGGGTAGCCGTTCTGCGCGGCGGCCAGGCCCGGCACGGCAGAGAGCACGGCGGCGATGCATGTCAGCGAGGCAAGGACGGTGGTTCGTGGAAGTTGCTTCAAGGTTGTCTCCGCGCGGTCGGGCCGCTTTTTCTGGATCGATCAATTCACCATCGAGTGAATTACAGATTCTAGAAACGGCTGCGCCGCGGCGTCAACGGCGGCCGCCTAGTGAATACCCGGAGAGAGAAAGCGTGCGCGTGTGCCCGAGGCGGGCGCGCGGGAATCAGTGCAGGACGTAGCCCAGCACGAGGTCCGTCATGTGCGACAGGCGTTGCGCCATCGCCTTGGGTGCACGCAGGTCGCGGCCGAAGATGGCCGACAGCGTGTGGTTGTTCGACAGGTAGAAGTAGCACAGCGACGCGATCGAGATGTACAGCTGCACCGGGTCGACGCCCGCACGGAACAGCTTGTCGCGGCGGCCGCGCTCGAGCACGGTGTCGAGCATCTGCACCAGCGGGGAGTTCATTTCCTGGATGCGCTCGGAGCGCTTGAGGTGCGCCGCGCCGTGCAGGTTCTCGCTGTTGAGCAGCGTGATGAACTCGGGGTGCTCGAGGTAGTAGTGCCAGGTGAAGGACACCAGCTGGCGGATGGCCTCGACCGGGTCGATCTCGTCGAGGTGCAGGCGCTGCTCGGCCTCGCGGATGTCGGCGTACACGCGCTCGAGGACTGCGAGGAACAGGTCGTCCTTGCTGCCGAAGTAGTAGTAGATGAGGCGCTTGTTGAGGCCCGCGCGCTCGGCGATGCTGTCCATGCGGGCGCCGGCGAGGCCGCGTGCGGAGAACTCGTCGCGCGCCGACGCGAGGATCGCGAGTTGCGAGCGGTCGGCGTCGCGCGAGCGTGGCTCGAGCGTCTCGGTGGCATCGCCGCTTTCGTGTGGGGAGTCCTTGGGGGCCATCATGGCGCGAATTTAACCAGTTGGGGAATTAAAGCAAGGCCTGGGCGGTGGACGCACAATCGGCAACGGCGAACGCCAACACATCTGCAGCTGAGGTTCTTCTTCTCATGAGTACATCACAACCCGCGGGGCACCTGATCGTGGAGTGCCTGATCGAGCAAGGCATGGAAATGGCGTTCGGCGTGCCGGGCGAAAGCTTTCTGGCGGTGCTCGACGGCTTTCATGCGTACGGCGACCGCGCGCGTTTCATCGTCAACCGGCAGGAGGGCGGCGCGGCCTTCATGTCCGAGGCGCACGGCAAGCTCACCGGGCGGCCGGGCGTGTGTTTCGTCACCCGCGGTCCGGGCGCGACCAACGCATCGATCGGCGTGCACAACGCTTTCCAGGATTCGACGCCGATGGTGCTCTTCGTGGGCGACGTCGGCAGCGACTTCCGCGACCGCGAGGCCTTCCAGGAGGTCGACTACGGCAGCTTCTTCGGACCGAGCACCAAGGGCTTCGCCAAGCGCGTGGAACGCATCGACGACGCGGACCGCATTCCCGAATACATTGCGCGGGCCTTCGCCACCGCGATGAATGGCCGGCCGGGTCCGGTGGTGCTGGTGCTGCCCGAGGACATGCTGCGCAGCGAGACCGCTGCGCGTCCGCTGAAGCGCGTGGAGGCGGTCGAGCCCTGGAGCGACCCGGGTGCGCTGCGCACGTTGCGCGAACTGCTGCTGAAGTCGCAGCGTCCGCTGGTGATCGCCGGCGGCGGCGGATGGACCACGCAGGCCGCGCAGGCGCTGCAGCGCTTTGCCGAGAACTGGCGCCTGCCGGTGGCGAATGCCTTCCGTTTCCAGGACACCTTCGACAACCACCATCCGCTGTATGCGGGCGACGTCGGCATCGCGATCAACCCGAAGCTCGGGCAGCGCGTGAAAGAAGCAGACCTGATCCTGGCGATCGGCCCGCGCCTCGGCGAGATGACGACCGGTGGCTACACCCTGCTGGAAGCGCCCAAGGCAAGGCAGACGCTGGTGCACATCCATGCGAGCGCCGAAGAGCTCAACCGCGTGTACCAGGCCGACCTGGCCATCAATGCCGGCATGAGCGCCGCCGCGCGCAGCCTCGAGGTGCTGAGCGCGCCGCCGACGCTGCCCTGGGAGGACTGGACGCGGCAGGCGCATGCCGACTACGAGGCGAATCTGGTGCCGCAGGCGCTGGCCGGCATGCCGGCGGAGTCGCCGCGCGGGGCGGTCGACATGGCGGAGGTCGTCGCGCTGCTGCAGAAGCACCTGCCGGCCGATGCCGCCATCACCAACGGCGCGGGCAACTTCGCGAGCTGGGTGCACCGCTATTTCCGCTACCACGGACTCACCAAGGGCGCGAAGACGCAGCTGGCGCCGACCAGCGGCGCCATGGGCTATGGCGTGCCCGCCGGCATCGCGGCCAACCTGGCAACCGGTCGCGTGGCCTTCACCATCGCTGGCGACGGCGATTTCCTGATGACGGGGCAGGAGCTGGCGACGGCGTCGCAGCATGGCGGCAAGAGCATCATCGTGCTGCTGAACAACGGCATGTTCGGCACCATCCGCATGCACCAGGAGCGCGAATACCCCGAACGCACGAGCGGCACGGCGCTGCGCAACCCCGATTTCTGCGGCCTCGCGCGCGCCTACGGCTATGCCGCCGAGCGCGTGACGGAAACCGCGCAGTTCGAAGCCGCGCTGCTGCGGGCGCTGGCAGCCGATACGGGCACGCTGATCGAGATCCCGCTCGATCCCGAAGTGATCACCACGCGGGGCACGCTGGGCGCGATCACGCGTTCCGCGAAGCAGCAGCCGGCGCAGGGTTGAGCGCGGCGCGATGGCGGGCCTGTTCAACCTCGTCGCGCAGCGCGGGCGAGCGCAGCTCGAACACGTCGAACAGCCCCAGTGCGTCGAGCGTGGGAACCAGCGCGTGCAGGTCCTGCTGCGCGGTGTGCCTGTCTTCGGCGGACGCGCGCGCGTCCTCGAGGATTCGTGCATTGGCGAGAAAGGCGCCTACCGAGCCCTTTCGCACGGTGCGGCCGCCGATGACGGTGAAGTCCTGGCCGTCGGCGATGATGTCCTGCGCTTTCATGGATGCTCCTTGGATGGCTTGTTGAAGATGGAGTCGATGCTAGGCCGCAGGGCATCGCGCGGCTTGCGGCACGGGGCCGATCGATGTCGCCGGCGGGCCAGCCATGGCGGCTGAGGCGCCGGCGCAGCTCTGGGTCCATGCGTACGAGGCGCCGCGCGTCACGGGCTATCACGCGCACGAGACGGGGCAGCTCTTCGCGTTGCGCGAGGGGCTTCAGGTCATCGAGACGCCGTCGGGCCGCTGGGTGCAGCCGCCGGGTTGGATTGGCTGGATCGCGCCGCGCTGCGCCCACGCGGCGCAGAGCTTCGGCGCCACCGCGGGCTGGAGCCTGCACATCGGAGCGCACGCCGCGGCGGCCTTGCCGGACGGACCGCACGTGTTCGCATCTACGTCGCTGCTTCAGGGGCTGCTGGAGCGGCTGATCTCGCTGGATGCATCCGATGCCCTTCTGGAGCCCCGCCGTGGGCGGCTGGTGGCCGTTCTGATCGACGAGCTGGCAGCGAGCGGTCCGCAGTCGCTGCACCTGCCGATGCCGCAGGACAAGCGCCTGGCTGCCATGGCGGCCGCGCTGGCTGGCGATCCGGCGCTCACCGATGGCATCGACGAGTGGGCCGCTCGCATCGGCATGGCGCGACGAACATTGACGCGCCGCTTCGCCGCCGAGACCGGCCTGAGCTTCGCGCAATGGCGCCAGCAGGCGCGGCTTCTCAAGTCGGTGGAATTGCTGAGCCTGCGAGAGAGCGTCACCGCTGTGGCGCTGACGGTGGGCTACAGCTCGGTCAGTGCCTTCATAGAGGCCTTTCGAAAGCACTTCGGCTGCACGCCGGCGCGCTTCTTCGAGGCGGAGAACGGCGTTTCGCAGGCGAAAAAAAAGCCCGCATGAAGCGGGCTTCCTGATTCAGGAGCACAAGGCCCCCGAGGGCTTACTTGACGTGCTTGCCGATCAGCGCAGCCAGTTCGAACATCGACACTTGGGCCTTGCCGAAGATTTCCTTCAGCTTGGCGTCGGCGTTGATGTTGCGCTTGTTGGCCTTGTCCTGAAGGTTGTTCTTCTTGATGTAGTCCCACAGCTTGCTCACGACGGCGGTACGCGGCAGCGGCGTTGAGCCGACCACAGCGGCGAGTGCCGGGCTGGGGGTCAGGGCCTTCATGAACGCGGCGTTGGGCGTGCGCTTCTTGGCGGGAGCAGCCTTCTTTGCGGGAGCGGCCTTCTTTGCAGGAGCAGCCTTCTTCGCCGGTGCGGCCTTCTTGGCGGGAGCAGCGGCCTTCTTAGCCGGTGCAGCAGCCTTCTTCGCAGGAGCCGCCGCCTTCTTTGCGGGAGCGGCCTTCTTTGCCGGAGCTTTCTTGGCCGGAGCCTTCTTTGCAGTTGCCATGGTTGATTTCCTTTTTTGGTTGAACGTTCACCAATGAAAAACTTGCGTCTCCAGTGGCATTGCGGATGCTAAAGGAGAAAAAACGCGTTTCCAAGGGAAAAAGCGCTTTTTTCATTGGGGGCTGTTGTTTTTTCAGAGGGGAGAAGCTCTCTTTTTCACGTTCTGCGCCCGGGCCACGTCGCAAGCACCACGCCGACGAGTGCGATGACGAACGCAAGCAGCTGCGGCGACGAGAGGTTTTCACCCAGCACGAGCACACCGACCAAGGCCGCACTGACGGGCAGAAGCACGGTGAAGACACTCGCTTGAGCCGCTGGTACGTGGCGAAGTCCGTTCATCCAGAGCCACACGGTCCAGATGCTCGCGGCCAGTGCATAGGCCACCAGCAGCGCCCAGATGCCGGGGCGCACAGCGCTGAAATCGAACTGCAGCGCAAGCCAGATGCCGAAGGGCATCGACAGCACGAAGCCCCAGAGGTTGATGAGCGAAGCGATGCGCTTCGGGCCGAGGCGCCCGGTGAGCGACTTGCCGATCACCGCATAGGCCGTCTCGCAGAGCACCGCGCAGAACACGAGCAGGTTGCCGAGCCAGGGAATCGACGAACGCATGGCGCCCGGCTCGGGAGCATGCGCCGGTGTGTGCGCTGGCGCGAGTGCCAGCAGGCCGATGCCGAATGCTGCGCACGCGATGGCCAGTGCGATGCGCATGGTGATGCGCTCGCGCAGAAAGAGCCAGCTCGCGACGGCCACGCAGGCGGGAATCGACGCCATGATCACGCCGGCCGAAACCGCGCTCGTCAGGCTCACGCCGTAGAGCATGCAGATCGAGAACAGGAAGTTGCCGAGGAACGATTCAAGGAACACGAGGCCGCGCGTGCGCGGCGTCATCGGCGGCTCGTCGGGCGCGCGCTTGAGCCAATGCGGCATGGCCAGTGCGGCAATGCCGAATCGCAGCCACGCCAGGAGCAGCACCGGAAAGGCAACCACGAGAGGCTTGGAAAGGGCGACGTAGGCGCCGACGAGCGACATGCTCAAGGCCAGGCAGCCATAGGCTACGAGGCGGCCTGGTGCGGGGGCAGCGGAGTTCAATAGACTGAAGTTCTGTTGTTTCGGAGAAGGCGGTTCGATGATGCCCCACGTTCTTGTTTACGGCACGCTGCGGCGCGGCGGGCGCAACGACATCGCACGCTATAGGCCGCTGCCGGTGTGGATCGGCGAGGCGAGCATCGCCGGCACGCTCTATGACCTCGGTGCCTATCCGGGTCTGGTGCTCGGCGGAACAACGCGCGTGAAGGGCGAGGTCTATGCGATCGAGCCTTCAGTCGAAGCGGCGCTCGACGTACTCGAGGAAGTCGCGGACGACGACTCGGGCGAGTACATCAAGCGGCGAGTGCAGGTGGAAGTCGGCGGGCAGCTGCTCGACTGCCTGGTCTACGAGATCCATCCATCGCGAATCGTTGGCCGAAGCACCGTCGACAGCGGCGATTGGATCGCGCACGCCGCGGGCGGGGGACCGTTGTTTTCACAACCGAAAGATTGATTGCGTATTGCGAAATCATCGAGTGTTGCGCTGCAATATTTTTTCTCGATATGAGAAAAATAATTTTGCATTGAGAAATATCGGCATAACCTGTTGATTTTGTTGAGTGAAAAATATGTCTTCTATAAGACATAAGAGTTTGGAGCCGGATTAAAGTAACTCCACGGCTGAAACGCCAGACCCTCAACCAACCTCACGGAGTGACCATGCCCCAGACCCTCACAGAACAACTGAGCCGCGAACAGCAGATTGCCGCACTCGAAAAGGAGTGGGCGACAGATTCCCGCTGGAAGGGCGTCAAGCGCGGCTACAGCGCTGCCGACGTCGTGCGTCTTCGCGGCTCTTTCCCTATCGAGCACACGCTGGCAAAGCGCGGCGCTGAAAAACTGTGGGACAAGATCAACGGCGGCGCGAAGAAGGGCTACGTCAACGCCTTCGGCGCGATCTCCGCGGGGCAAGCCATGCAGCAGGCCAAGGCGGGCCTGGAAGCGGTGTACCTCTCTGGCTGGCAGGTTGCCGCCGACGGCAATACGTCGGAAACCATGTATCCCGACCAGTCGCTCTACGCGTACGACTCGGTGCCGACAATGGTCCGCCGGATCAACAACACCTTCCGTCGTGCCGATGAAATCCAGTGGGGCCGCGGCGTGAATCCCGGCGACAAGGAGTTCATCGACTACTTCCTGCCGATCGTGGCCGACGCCGAGGCTGGTTTCGGCGGCGTGCTGAACGCCTTCGAACTCATGAAGAACATGATCACCGCTGGTGCCGCTGGCGTGCATTTCGAAGATCAGCTGGCTGCCGTGAAGAAGTGCGGACACATGGGTGGCAAGGTTCTCGTGCCGACGCAGGAAGCCTGCGAGAAGCTGATCGCGGCGCGCTTTGCCGCCGACGTGCTGGGCGTGTCGACGATTGTTCTGGCCCGCACCGACGCGGAAGCCGCCAACCTGATCACCTCCGACCACGACGCCAATGACAAGCCGTTCCTGACCGGCGAGCGCACGCAGGAAGGCTTCTACCGCGTGAAGAATGGCCTGGAGCAGGCCATCAGCCGTGGCGTGGCCTATGCGCCCTATGCCGACTTGGTGTGGTGCGAAACCGGTGTGCCGGACATCGGCTTTGCCCGTGAATTCGCCCAGGCCGTGCATGCTGCATGCCCTGGCAAACTGCTGTCGTACAACTGCTCGCCTTCCTTCAACTGGAAGAAGAACCTCGACGACAAGCAGATCGCATCGTTCCAGGAAGACCTGGCGGCGCTGGGCTACAAGTATCAGTTCATCACGCTGGCCGGCATCCATGTCAACTGGTTCAACACCTTCCAGTTCGCCCACGCATATGCACGTGGCGAAGGCATGAAGCACTACGTGAACATGGTGCAAGAGCCCGAGTTCGCAGCGCGCGACAAGGGATACACCTTCGTTTCGCACCAGCAGGAAGTCGGCGCAGGTTACTTCGACGACGTCACCACGGTGATCCAGGGCGGTTCGTCCAGCGTCAAGGCGCTGACGGGCTCGACCGAAGAAGAACAGTTCCACTGATCCTCGCGGATCGGTTCCTTGGCAGCGGCTTCGCTGCCACTTCAAGCCCAGCCAAGTGCTGGGCTTTTTTCTGTGCATGCCGGTTCGCGGAGCTGCAGGAATCTTGCTTCTGCACCGTGCGGTCGTGGCGCGCTCGCGCGCCCGAGGGATGCTTTTGGCATCCCAAGCGATCTGTTTGCCTTGCGGAAGGTCCGGTTCGCGTGGCCCCTTGCCGGCGTTGTAGGTCTGTGTTCGATGTGCCCGAAATCGAAACAGGGCATAGGCTCGTCGAGAGTGTTGGCTCCCGAGAACAGTGCAGCCCGCTGGGCGAAGCCATAGAGGCTAGAATTGTGAACTCTGCACTCAACAAGAGCGAGAAAGGCACCTTGGTTATGACACCGCGAACTACTCCGCAAGGACGCAGCGGCTTTTTCTTCTTCGAAGGAAAAGGCCGGTAACCCCGCGCTCGCTGGTTTCTACCAGCTTCAGAACCAAGCAAAGCGCGGCCATCCACCGCGCTTTTTTGTTTTTCTCCCCGAGGTTTTCACATGATCCAGATCACGCTTCCCGACAACTCGCGCCGCGAGTTCCCCGGCCCGGTTTCGGTGGCCCAGGTGGCCCAGTCCATCGGCCCCGGCCTCGCAAAGATGACGGTAGCCGGCAAGATCGATGGCCGGCTCATCGATGCGAGCGACGTCATCGACCATGACGCCAAGCTCCAGATCATCACGCCCAAGGACGATGAAGGCCTGGAGATCATTCGTCACTCGACGGCCCACTTGGTCGGCCACGCGGTGAAGCAGCTCTACCCGACAGCCAAGATGGTCATCGGCCCGGTGATCGACGAAGGCTTCTATTACGACATCGCGTACGAGCGTCCGTTCACGCCAGAGGACATGGCCGCGATCGAGGCGCGCATGCGCGAGCTGATCGCGCATGACTACGACGTCGTGAAGAAGATGACGCCTCGCGCCGAGGTGATCGAGGTGTTCAAGTCGCGTGGCGAGGACTACAAGCTGCGCCTCGTCGAGGACATGCCCGACGAGCAAGCCATGGGCCTGTACTACCACCAGGAATACGTCGACATGTGCCGTGGCCCCCACGTGCCGAACACGCGCTTCCTGAAGGTCTTCAAGCTCACGAAGCTGGCCGGCGCCTATTGGCGCGGCGACGCCAAGAACGAGCAGCTGCAGCGCATCTACGGAACGGCGTGGGCGGACAAGAAGCAACTGGATCAGTACATCCAGCGCATCGAGGAGGCCGAGAAGCGCGATCACCGCAAGCTGGGCAAGGAACTCGACCTGTTCCACATCGACGAAGTGGCGCCGGGCGTGGTCTTCTGGCACCCCAAGGGCTGGGCGGTCTGGCAGCAGGTCGAGCAATATATGCGCGGCATCTACCGTGACACGGGCTACTGGGAAGTGAAGGGTCCGCAGATCCTGGACAAGAGCCTGTGGGAAAAGACGGGCCACTGGCAGAACTATCGAGACAACATGTTCACGACGGAGTCGGAAAAGCGCGAGTACGCGCTCAAGCCGATGAACTGCCCGGGTCACGTCCTGATTTTCAAGAGCGACCTGCGCAGCTACCGCGACCTGCCGTTGCGTTACGGCGAGTTCGGCCAGTGCCATCGCAACGAGCCCAGCGGCGCACTGCACGGCATCATGCGCGTGCGGGGTTTCACGCAGGATGACGGGCACATCTTCTGCACGGAAGACCAGATTCTCGACGAATGCATCGCGTACACGGAGCAGCTTCAGAAGGTCTACGCCGACTTCGGCTTCACGGACATCCTCTACAAGGTCGCTACGCGTCCCGAGAATCGCGTTGGTTCGGACGAACTATGGGACAAGGCCGAGCATGCGGTGATGGAATCGCTGCGCCGTTCGGGTGTCGACTTCGTCATTGCGCCCGGTGACGGTGCCTTCTATGGCCCGAAGATCGAGTACACGCTGCGCGATGCCATTGGGCGCCAGTGGCAGTGCGGAACGATGCAGGTCGACTTCAACACGGCAGAGCGCCTTGGCGGCGAATACGTGACGGAGTCGAGTGGACGGGCGCATCCAGTGATGCTGCACCGCGCGATCGTCGGCAGCTTGGAGCGCTTCATCGGCATGCTGATCGAGCACCACTCGGGCGCATTGCCCGCGTGGCTGGCGCCGGTGCAGGTGGCGGTGCTCAATATCAGCGAAGGGCAGGCGGACTACGCTCGGGACGTGGCGAAAGCGCTGCAAAATCAAGGGCTTAGGGTTCAGCTTGACCTGCACAACGAAAAGATTACGTATAAAATACGGAAGCATTCGTTGCAAAAGCTTCCCTACATCGTTGTCGTGGGTGACAAGGAAAAGGAAGCAGGTGCCGTCGCAGTGCGCGCCCGGGGCAACCAGGACCTCGGTGCAATGTCCCTCGAATCGTTCACGCAGCGGCTCGTTCAGGACGTTGCTGGCAAGCGTTGATTTGTCTCTGAAACGCCCTATATGTTTCGCAGCCAACTCGTGCCGCTTGTCCGCGAAGACTGAGCGGCGTTCGCTACAGATTTTGTAGCAAATTTTGAAGGATTCTGACCATCGCTACTGCATTTCGCGACCGCCGCCACCGCGAGGAACGCCAACACCGCCTGAACCGGGAAATCATGGCCCCGGAAGTCCGCCTGATCGGCCCGGATAACGAGCAATTGGGTGTCGTGAGTCTTGCCGAGGCCTTGCGCTTGGCCGGAGAACAGGACGTGGACCTGGTGGAGGTCGTCGCGGCCGCCAACCCGCCCGTGTGCCGCCTCATCGAATACGGCAAGTTCAAGTACCACGAGCAGAAGAAGGCGGCCGAGGCGAAGTCGAAGCA
>Ga0102594_1001865_pt1 | contig 11908 bp, 10 predicted proteins | sample AraplaCol_mLB_r2_2_FD_76863 | JGI IMG/M metagenome (GOLD analysis project Ga0102594, IMG submission 76863) | Arabidopsis root microbial communities from North Carolina, USA - plate scrape MF_Col_mLB_r2 (SPADES assembly) (version 2) | ecosystem: Host-associated > Plants > Roots > Endosphere...
CAGTTCTCGCCCATGTTCCAGAAGGCACCGTTGACCACGTGCTGGGCCACGGCGTCGATGTCCTCCACATCCTTGAGCACCACGGCAGGATTCTTGCCGCCGCATTCCAGCACGATGCGCTTGAGGTTGGATTCCGCCGCGTACTTGAGGAACAGCCGCCCGGTTGCGGTGGAACCCGTGAAACTGACCATCGACACGTCCATGTGCATGCCGAGGGGCTCGCCCACTTCCTTGCCGCCGCCGGGCAGCACGTTGAACACCCCCGCAGGGACGCCTGCCTGATGCGCCAGTTCGGCCACGCGCAGTGCGGTGAGCGTGGTTTCCTTGGCAGGCTTGACCACGATCGAACATCCGGCCGCGAGCGACGGACCGATCTTCCACGCCAGCATCAGCAGCGGGAAATTCCACGGCAGGACAAGCCCCACCACGCCGATCGGCTCGCGCACCACTAGCGACAACGCAGCAGAACCCACGGGCGCCGTGCTGTCATAGATCTTGTCGATCAGTTCGGCGTGCCAGCGGATCGTATGAATGGTCTCGGGAATGTCGGTGTTCTGGCATTCGCGGATCGGCTTGCCACTATCCAGGCTTTCCATCACGGCCAGTTCGTGAGCATGCTCTTCCAGCAGGTCGGCGAACTTCAGCAGCACGGCCTTGCGCTGGCCCGGCGACTGGCGATGCCAGCGGCCATCCTCGAACGCAGCCTTGGCCTTGGCCACGGCAACATCCACATCGCGCGCATCGCAGGCGGAGATTTCCGTCAAGACCTGTCCCGTTGCCGGATTGCTGGTCTGGAACGTCTTGCCCGATACGGCGCGGACGAACTTTCCGTCGATAAAAGCCTGCGTCGGCAGCGTGATCTTGTCTGCGATGGCGGCGTACTCTGCAGCAGTCAGGAGTTGAGCCATTACGCCTTCTCCCCGACGATGGTCGCCACCACGCGCTTGAGTTCGACGATGATCGCCTGCAAGCGGCGGCGCTCGGTGTCTTCAAGATCCTGCAGCGGGGCACGCACACCGCCGGCTTTCAGTCCTGCAACGGTGCAGCCGTGTTTGATCGATTGCACGAACTTGCCGCCTTCCAGGAACTCCATCAGCGGCATCATGGCAGACATGATGCGGCGGCCTTTATCGAAATCCTTCTCGATCACGCAGGCTTCATACAGCGCGATGTGCTCGCGCGGAATGAAGTTGGAGCCAGCGCAGACCCAGCTACGTGCGCCCCAGGCAAAGAATTCCAGCGCCTGATCGTCCCAGCCGCACGAGATGTCGATATCGTGGAACTCGGTGGCCAGCATATGCAGTTGCGATGTCTGGCCCGAGCTTTCCTTGATGGCGACAAAGTTCTTCGAGGCCGACGTCACCGTGCGGAAGAACTCGCGCCCCATCGACACACCCATCCGACCCGGATAGTTGTAGAGCATGACCGGCAGGCCGGCGGCCTTGTCCACAGTCAGCGCGTGGATGGCGTTTTCGGCTTCGGTCGGCAGCGCATACGGCGGCGAGCCCACCAGGATGGCATCGGCCTTGATGGCCTTTGCGCCCTTTGCGTATGCCACAGATTCTTCGGTGCGCACCGCGCCCGTGCCGACGATCAGCGGCACGCGGGTGCCAATCACTTCCTTGGCGTACGCGGCCAGCGCCAGGCGCTCTTCCGTGGTGTGCGCGTAGTACTCGCCCGTGGAGCCGCCAATGATGATGCCGTGCACGCCGGCTTCGATCAGAGACTCCAGCACGTCGCCAAACGCAGCGTTATCGATCTGGCCTTCGGTGGTCAGCGGCGTGATGGCCGGCGTGTAGATACCTTGAAACTTCATGATGCTCTCCGTAACTTCGGGAATTCGATAAAGGGAATGAGGGGTGGGTCAGCGGCTCAGCGAGGCCGCCTCCTGGAGACTCAACGAGCGCGTCTCCGGTGCGAGTAACAGCGAGACCAGCAGACCGACCAGCGTGACGCCAGCAGCGGCGTACATCGTGTGGCCGATGCCGATGGTCTGCAGCGAGATCGGCACGAGCCAGGTGCCGATGGCGGCGCCAATCCGGGACAGCGACGCGCCCAGCCCCACGGCCGCCGAGCGAATCTCGGTCGGGAACAGTTCGTTCGGATAGACCAGTTGCAGCACCTGCGCTCCGCCAATGAACAGCGCATAGGCGCCGAACAACGCGAGCACCAGCATCTGGTTGCCGTCCGAGCACGCGCCCAGCCCCAGCAACGCCAGGCCCGACCACAGGAAGCTGTGGATCAGCATGCTGCGGCGGCCGATGGTGTTGATGAGTCGCGTGGCAACGATGCAGCCGACCACGAAGAGCATGGTGATGGCCACCGACCCCAGCGATGCCCACTCGCCTTTCAGGTTCAGCGCTTGCAATACGGTCGGTGCAAAGGCATAGACGGCGAACACGGGAATGACCGAGCAACTCCAGAACACCGACACGAACAACATGCGCTTGCCGTAGCCGGAGTGCAGCAGCGACAGCAGCGATACCTTCTTCTCGGCCGCCTGCTCGGGCAGGTTGCGCAGCGAGAACGTCGGGCCGTAGACCTTGCGGATGATGCGTTCCGCCTCCGACGCCCTGCCCTTGCTCAGCAGCCAGCGCGGCGACTCGGGCGTACCCATGCGGATCACCAGCAACACCACACCGATGATGGCCGGGCTGGCCAGCACCAGGCGCCATGCATCGGCGCGTCCGGAACCGAGCAGCGCATTGCCGACGATATAGGCCAGTGCCGCACCGGCAAACCACAGGATGGTCAGCATCGCCAGACGGGGGCCGCGATACTTCTTCGGCAGGAATTCGACGAGCAGCGCGCCAGCCACCGGGTATTCGAACCCGACGCCGATACCGATCAGAAACCGCAGGAAGAACAACTCCTCGCCGGACGTGGCCCAGTACTGGAGCACCGAGCAGAGCACGAAGATCGTCGGCCCCACGAAGTACAGCTTCTTGCGGCCCAGCCTGCAAGTCAGCAAGCCGCCAAGAAAGCCGCCGCAGAAAATGCCGATCAGCGCCGATGCCGCCACCATGCCCTGCCAGAAACTGCTCAGGTCCAGCGCGGCAGCCAGCGGCACCATGGCCACGCCGATGATGCTCAGCACATAGCCGTCCAGCAGCCAGCCGCCGCCCGAGCGGATGCATAGCTGTTGATGAAATCCATTCAGAGGAACGTCCTCGATCGATACGTTGTTTGCCACCGTTTGTCTCCTGTTTGACCGTGTCGTGCGCGGACCTGCGTTGGGTCCGGCTTTCTTCGGGTGCAGCTAATCCATGCGTGATGGGTTCAGACCTCCCTTCCCGCCCGGCGCTGGCCGAGCCACAGATTGGCGTTGACGCCCATCGACAGGAACGGCTCCGGCGGATTGCGGTTTGGTCCCGGCGACGACAGCAGAAAGTCGATCAGTTCATTGCGCTCGCCGGCAAGGTGCTCGGCCAGCAGGTGCCCCGTGACGGTGCCCCGCGTGATGCCGAGTCCGTTGCAGCACAACGCGCCAAAGACGTTGGGTGCGAGTTGGCCAAAGTGGCCCATGTGATTGCGCGAGAGCGCGAGCGAGCCGCCCCACGTATATTCGAACTCCACACCCGGCAGCATCGGAAAGCGCCGCTCGAACGAGTCGCGATGCGTTTTCACAAAGCGTTCGAGATATTTGGGATGGCTGCGGCCATCCGCGTTGTAGCTGAAGCTGTTGCGCACGAGGATGCGGTTGTCATGCGTGCGGCGCAGCGTGGTGCCGTACGGATCGGCCGGGATCAGGCCCCAGAATTCCTTGCCGCCGAGCTGCGCCTGCTCGGCCGCCGTTAGCGGACGCGTGAGGCTGGCATAGGTGAAGACGGGCAGCATCGTGCCCTGGAGAAATCCGAAGCGCTGGCCGAAAGCATTGTTGGTCAGGATCAGCGTGTCGGCGGTGATGCTGCCGCCGCGATGCGTGAGTACGATCTTGTCGCCGTATTCCACATCGGTGATCGGCGTGTTTTCGTACAACTCCACATTGGGCGGCAAGCTGTCGGCCAGCCCTTTCACCAGCGCGGCCGGCTGGATCAGCGCGGTGCCCGGCGTAAAAAGCGCCTTCCGATAGAACGACGTGCCGATATGGCCGGGCAAGTCCGCCGCTTCGATCACGTCGTACGGCTGGCCCAGCTTGTCGAGCCCGCGCCGATACGCGTCCAGCACCGCAATGCCCCGATCTTCGATGGCCGCCTGGTACTTGCCCGACGCGCGAAACTGGCAGTCGATTCGGTACTCGTCCACCAATGCCTTGAGAATGCGCTGGCCGGTCAGGTTCAGGTTCATGCAATGGCGGGCTGTGGCGATGTCGCCGATGTAGTCGTCGGCCCCGATGTCGTGCGGGAGGTCGATCGCAAAGCCTGCATTCCGGCCGGATGAGCCGAAACCCACTTGCTGCGCATCGACCAGCACCACGGTGTCGTCCGGGAACCGGTGTGCCAACTGGCGGGCAGCGGCCAGGCCTGTGAAGCCCGCGCCGATGATCGCCCAGCGCGCGCTGGTCTTGCCGGAATGCGCCGGCATCGGCTTGCGTGCCCGGCTTAGGTGAAACCAGCCGCAGGTGGAATCGTCAGCCGGTATCGCAGTTACTTTCGTCATGTGAGCCTCACTCCTGAGCGCCTGCCTGGATGTCTCTGGCCGCGCCCTTTTTCGTGTCTATCATTTGTAGACAAAGAATATTTCTACGATAGACAAACAGCTATGAGGGTTTACGCGCGGCAAGATCAAATACGCCGCAGCGTTGCTTTCGCAGCACTTTTCAAAGGAGATGAGTGATTGGCCGGGCGGTTGGCCTAGAATGTCTACGATTGATAGACAGGGGTCTGAGATGGCAAGAACCAAGGCGGGCGCGGACGACGCGCCGATTTCCGACGCATCGGTGGATCGCAAGGCGCTGCTCGCCGACGCATTGCGCCGGCGGATCGTCAGCATGGATATGGCGCCCGGCGCAGTCGTGGACGAGCTGGCGCTGAGCGAGGAATTTGGCCTGTCACGCCCTCCGGTCCGGGAGCTGATGCGGCAGATGGCGGCCGAGGGCTATATCGAACTGGAAGCCAACCGTGCGGCGCGGGTGTCTTCGATGAACCACCAGTCGCTACGGAATTTCTTCCTGGCCGCGCCGATGATCTACATCGCCACCACGCAACTGGCCGCGACCAACGCCACCGCGCGGGAGATCGAGGAATTGAAAGCCATCCAGGGACGGTTCCGCGAAGCCATCGAGCGGAACGACGTGGAAAACCGCGTGCTCAACAACGACCAGTTCCATCTGCAGATCGGCAAGATGGCGCACAACCCGTATTTGATGCCGAGCCTGCGCCGCATCCTGATCGACCATGCGCGGCTGGGGAAGATCTTCTACCGGCATCCCGCACCCGTCGACATGGAACTGGATCTCGGCAAGGCGGCCGACCAGCACGACGAGATCATCGAGGCCATCGCGCGCCATGATCCCGAAACGGCAGGCGACATCGTGCGTGCCCATATGGATCTCTCGCGCCGACGCATGACGGAATATGTAGCGCCGGTGGGTGTGGAGGTGCCGCTGGTTCTGTAGCTGCAATGGTGGCTGTAGCTCGCTGCCAACACCCCTCTTCCCTACGCTCCATGACAGGACGGCGATCTGCTAGCCTCGCAGGCGATTCCAGAGACCCGTCCATGCCACAGCACCCTGTCCGCGCCAACGTCGCCATTTCCAACAAACTGGCGGCAGTCGCTCTTTGCCTCTGTTCGTTTTACGCGCCAACGGCCGTGGCATTGGAGGCATCCGATGTAGCCGGGGCTGGCAACCAGACGGCGACGCAATCGCCTGCAGCCGCGCCTGGGGAACGCGTCACCATTCCCTACGTCGGAGGCGGGGTTTTCGGCACCGATACCGCCATGACGGCCCTCGTCTTTCTTCCCCCGGGACCCGGCCCCTTTCCAGTCGTCTTGTTCTCCCATGGCCGGGCTGGCGATTCGAAGGTGCGCGCAGATATGCGCAACCCCATTCCGACCTGGCATGCAAGGTATTGGACAAGTCGCGGCGTCGCGGTGGTGGCGCCAATGCGCGTGGGGTATGGCGAAACCGGTGGTCCCGACAGAGAGAACTCGGGCGCGCGCTACGATCTGCTCGGCAACTGCAGCGGCCGCCCGAACTTCAAGGGCCTTGCCGAACAGACGGATCGGGCACTGCTATCGAGTCTGGACTGGGTGCGCCGACAACCTTGGGCTAACCGCGATCGCATCTTGCTCGAAGGCGTCTCCGTCGGCGGCTTTGCCACGATTGCCATGGCTGCCACACGTCCAGCGGGCGTGGTCGGCTATATCAACTTCTCGGGCGGCGCCGGTGGCTCGCCCGAACGTTCCCCTGGCCACAGCTGCGATCCCAATCAGATGCGCGACATGATGGCGGAATTCGGCCAGACCGTGAACGTTCCCGGCATTTGGCTATATGCCGGCAACGACCTGTACTGGGGCGGCGACGCACCGAAGGAATGGTACGGCGCGTTCGCGGCCGGAGGCAGCAAGGCGCAAATGGTTGCGGTGCCGGAGGTGCCAGGGCAAGACGGTCATATGTTGCTGACGCGCGGGCGGCGCCTTTGGCAGCGTGATCTGGATCAGTTTGCGCAGGCGTTGGGTTTTTAAGCAACTTCGGGGCAAGAAAGATGATCAGCGCAAGCAGATTTGATCTGTTGCGACAGGGGCTGGCTAGGACCGATGGGCCCTTCCTCGACCATCAGGAAACAGGCCTCACTACGAACCGAATATCAGTCAATCACCGCACTGGCCTAGACTTTGGTACCGCACATTTCAAGCTACAACATGGACTTGACGAGGACGCTCGTAATCGGAAATTCGGGTTCGGGAAAAAGCTGGCTCGCCGAGCGCATTGCTATTCGACTCGGCGCCCCATGGGTCGATCTCGACATAATCCATTGGGAGCCAGGCGGCTACGACATAACTCGCAACCGAGAGGATGCAATGGCACTCGTTAGAAATGCAGCGGCCACAGATACCTGGGTTATCGAGGGCGTCTACGGATGGCTCGTAAGCGAGGTCACGGCGAGTGCGACGGCGCTCGTCTGGCTATGCATCGATGAAGCCGAATGCACTGCCAATATCCGGCATCGGGGCCTGCGGCGCGGAGGAGGCCAGGAATCGTTCAACGCGCTACTGAATTGGACGGAAACCTATAGAACGCGCAATGGAACGAGTTCGTACTCGGCACACCATGACATCTTCGAGACCTTCTCCGGCGCAAAGATCTGCCTGCATAGCAAAAGCGACGTGACGGCGTTTGTGAACGTCCCCGCATGCTGCTTACCTAAACTGAACGGCGGTGCACGATGACGGCTGCGACGAAGCGCAAGACTGTTGAATCAGCGGGTCGAGGAAAGACCGTCGACAATCCACCTGGATGCCGCGCGCGTGATGAAGCTGGCACCAACGATTTTTTTGTCCATTGGAAGCTGCTGAATCAGCCGAAATCCTATTTCGATTTCCGACTGAACTCAAGGTTTCCCCTGCAATCCACAAGTGCGTAGTATTCTCCCCAGCCTTGGCGAAGGGCAATCATAGATAGGCGGGGATCGTAGACTGAGCCCTCGATAAATTCGAGGCCCTCGGTGGACATGTTGTTGCGCTTGAAGTGGTCGAGTACCGCCTGCTGGTAAAACTCAGGTGGCTCGGCACATGAAGGTAGCTCCCCGTCGTAGTTGCGGAAAATAACGAGACCAGCAGCGACGACGAACTGCACGACAAACCCAAGCACTACGCCGATGGTAGCTCGGACCAGCGTCTTCCTCATACAAACCCATTTTTGGTTAGTTGGTATCGGCATACTAGCAATCAGCCGTTCCGATACGATGAAGCCTTTGTGAAGTGAAGATCTTTCTCGACTAATGGCTTCTATCAGAAAATGGCCCCCAGCCTCCCAGAGGGGGCCCCGACTAGCGCGCCTTAGTGGTCTGGTGCTTCCGGAATTGTCGGCAGCAGCGGCACTCCCGTTTGCAGATCGATAATGCCGTGGAGACCCTTGCCGGCAGCCTGCCCTGATACGGTCAAGTACAAGGAGACCTCGAGGGGCGGTTTGGCGGTCAACAATGCAGAAACGAAATCTCCGTTCAAAACTGCAAAACACCGAAGCCTGTTCGTGTTGAAATGATCCCCGCTTAGGGGATGACACGCGGTCAAGCGTACGGCCACGTACGTCGCCTTTAGCGCCATATTCTTGGCATGCTCACCGTCCATGCCGCGCAACAGTCTTTTCCAACGTAGCACTTTATCTGCGGGGACGGTTGCGGTAGAAACACCATCACGTACTCGCAAGAGTCAACCCGTTTTCGCTTTTGGTCTTGGAATCCCAAACTCGCTCTCATTGGCTGCCAACACTTTGCCGCGGGCTGGCAGTGCTGCCCCTGCCCGTGTTGCACGCCATCGGTCGTGCGCTAGGCCGTCTTGTCTACATGTTGCCCGGGCGATATCGGCAGCGCCTCCAGGAGAATGCCGCGCAAGCTGGCTATCCGGATGCGAGTTTTGCGCGCCGCTCGGCCGGAGAGGCCGGCGCCATGATCCTCGAGACCTGTCGCATCTGGTTTCGTAGTGACGACAGCATCACGCGCGTCATCTGCGACGACTGGGATGTCATTGATACCGCCCGCGCCGAGGGCAAGGGCATCTTGTTCCTCACACCACACCTGGGCAGCTTCGAGATTACGGCGCGATATGTTGCCAAGCGGATGCCGCTCACCGTGATGTTCCGCACGCCCAGCAAAGAATATCTGCGAACGCTGATGGACAGCGCTCGCTCCACCTCCGAGTTGACCGCTGTGGCAGCCTCGTCGCAAGGCGTGCGCGCCTTTCTACGGACGCTGCGTGAAGGCGGTGCCGTGGGCTTGCTACCCGATCAGGCACCGAGCCTTGGCGAGGGCGTGTGGGTTCCTTTCTTTGGCCGACAGGCGTTCACCATGACGCTGCCGGGAAAGCTGGCGGCACAGACTAAAGCAGCCGTGATCCTCGCGTCGGGCGAGCGCCTGCCAAGCGGGCGCGGATGGCGCCTGCACCTGACGCGGCTGCCCGGCGAGATGCCGGAAAAACCAACCGCCCAAGCTGCTGTCCTCAATGACGCGATGGAAACGTTGATTCGCCGTTTTCCCGAACAGTACCTCTGGAGCTACAACCGCTACAAGGCGCCTCCAGGCGCGCCGCCTCGGCCAGCCGAGTAAGCGCGCCGCGGTACCGACCGGATAGGTTCGCGCACCATCATTGCAGGAAGCATCGGCATCGTTATCGTTGCCTGTTTTCGGCCGCTTGCGGAAGTGCGGCGCACGACCGGCGCTATACTTCGCGGCGATGCGTCCAGCGCATCTCCACCCAGCACCGCGAGAACCCACCCCATGACCGAAGCCACCGCTCTTACGCCCGACGAGTTCCAGGAGCTCGACGATCTGCTGGACGACCTGCGCCAGCGCGCTGAGGAAATCCCACAATGGGAATTCTGCGACGGCTTTCTTACGGCCCTGGTCTGCACGCGCCGCCGCATCCCCGCTTCCGACTACCTGCCCATGCTGCTGGGAGACGGTGCTGTGCTCGACGTGCCCGAGGGCAGCCCGCTGCCGTTGCTGCCCGCGTTCCACGACGCGGCCCAGCAGACCCGCTTCATGGCGCTGTGGCAGCGCCGATGGAATGAGGTGGAGCACCAGCTCGACCAGCCCGTGGAGACACTGGAGGATGACCAAACCTTCTATCCCGAGGCAATGGACATCCGCGGCGCCGTCTTGAGCCTGCCCCAGGAAGAGCGCCCTGAGATGGATGGGCGGGAAATTCCGTCGTTTGGCCAAGTGTGGGCGCTGGGCTTCATGTTCGTGGTGGAGAACTGGCCCGAGGAATGGGCCGCCCCGCGCGACAAGGAGGTCGCCCAGTGGCTGGACGACGCGCTCGAAAGCATCGTCGCCCTGACCGAGGACGACACCGGCGAGCCCGAAGTCCGCATGTACAGCGAAGATGGCCCGCCCAGCACGAGCCGGGCGCGCCTGGAAACCTTTGGCGAGGCGATCTGGGCGGTCTACGACTTGCGCCAGATCTGGAAGAGCCTGGGCCCGCGCGTGGAGGCCGTGGTGACAGGCGACCAGCCCGGCCGCAACGACCCGTGCCCTTGCGGCAGCGGCAAGAAGTTCAAGAAGTGCCACGGAGGATAAGGGCAAGCCGCTGTCTTGCAGTGGTCAGTTGCACGTGGCAGGTCGGCGCGACGTCTGCCTGATTACCCGGGGCCCCTCCGGCCCTTCAGAAGGCAACTAGCATTTCGCCTTCTTGGCCTGCCCCGGTGGGCAACCGCCATTTCCCTTGCCGCGGCCGGTGTAGTACTTCTCGCCTTTGGGGCCGTTGTGCTTGCGCCAGTAATCCGGATCGCGATACTCCGCGCCATCCCAGTAGTAGCCCCTGCTATCTCGGCTGCCAAAGGTGATGCTGACACCGGGCGCGTGGATGCTCGTATTTCCAACGAAGACATTGACATCAGCCGCGCTCGCGGCCCAACCGCTGCATGCGAGCATAATCGCAACGACAGATTTCTTCACGGAAGCTCCTTGTTGTGGGGAGAAAGAAGGAAACCATCGATACTACCTTGGGTTGCGTATCGGGCGTCAATGGCAATGCCCAAACCGGAGCTCGCCATTGTGGGCGGGGGGCAACTCCATGCGACGTTACAACTGGCACGTTCGCGTTCTCTTCGGATTTCGCGCGTATCGCGCTTTGATATTCGGGACAATTTTTCTCGAGATATCCCGCGTCCAAACTCAGGCGCTCGAACTTCGGAGCCAGCTTAACGGCGAATACGGCTGTTTCATTCCTGTTACAGATCGTTGCAATGCCGCCCCGTTGCCGCGAACGCGCTTCCCCTATGCTGCAGGCTCCATCGAGCCCTGAGGAGGGTCAAAAATATGATAACGAGAAGCCAGCTTAATCTAAAGAGAATATTCGCCGTTTTGCCGGTGCCCTTTATCGTGGTTGCGTGCGGTGGCGGTGACGGAAGCAGCAGCGACAACGCACCGACTTATGGCACCCTGCATGTGGCAATGACCGATGCCCCGTCCTGCGGTTTTGATCACGTCTATGTCACGGTCAACAAGGTGCGGGTGAACAGCAGCAGCAATGCCGGGGACAACGACAGTGGCTGGACGGACATCACGCTGCCCGCGCCGCAAAAGGTGGACCTGCTCTCTCTTACCAACGGCGTGTTGTTCGACATTGGCCGCGCACCCTTACCCGCTGGCCAGTACCAACAGGTGCGCCTGGTGCTGAACGCGAACCAAGGCAATTCCCTGGCCAACTCCCTGGTCGTCTCGGGCACGACGAACGAGGTGCCTCTGGCCACGCCGAGCGCCACCCAGAGCGGGTACAAGATCATTCAGCCGTTTACTGTGCCTGCGAACACGCTGGTTGACCTGATTCTTGACTTCAATGCATGCAAGTCGATTGTCCAGCAGGGCAATGGCTCATACAGCCTGAAGCCGGTAGTCACCGCCACGCCGTTGACCGTGAGCGGCACGATCTCCGGATTCGTGCCTGCCGCACAGGCTGGCGCCACGGTCTACGCAGAGCAGAATGGCCAGGTCATTCGCGGCACAGTAGCCGATGGCAATGGGCAGTTCGTCCTGACGCCCCTTATCCAAAGCAGCACCAACGGCACCTATGACATAGTGGTTGTCGACAATAAGCTGCCGTCCGGCCATGCAACCGGCATTATCCGTAATGTGCCAGTTACGGCGAGCGCGACGACCACGGTATCGACCTCGGGCGCCCCCATCACACTGCCAACGTCCGTCACCAACACTGTGTCCGGCACGGCCACGGCATCGGCACAGGCGTCGGTACGCGCGCTGCAGAGTATTAACTCGGTGTCGTACGAAATTGCCTCGGCGAACGCCAA
>Ga0102594_1001867_pt1 | contig 11905 bp, 7 predicted proteins | sample AraplaCol_mLB_r2_2_FD_76863 | JGI IMG/M metagenome (GOLD analysis project Ga0102594, IMG submission 76863) | Arabidopsis root microbial communities from North Carolina, USA - plate scrape MF_Col_mLB_r2 (SPADES assembly) (version 2) | ecosystem: Host-associated > Plants > Roots > Endosphere...
CCTGGTGGTCGATCGGCTGCAGCGCGGCATCGACTTCGCTCGTGGACCGTGGGATTTCGACGGCTTCTCGCAGCTGCGCTTCGACGCGGCCGCGCAGGCGCAGGAGGCGTTCACGAACGGCGGGCTTGCCGCTGCCATCCGGGCCGACGAAGCGCACTTCCTGGGCGGCCTGCACATCGTGACCGTGGCGCAGACCGAGGTCGTCGCGCTGCCGCCGGAACCCCATGGCCTGCTCAAGCGCATCTCGCTGCTGCGCCGTCCGCAGGCGCAGTCGGAGGACGACTTCCGCCGCGAATGGAAGGTGCACGCCGACCACGTGCGTCGCATGCCCGGCGTGAGCGGCTACCGGCAGAACGTGGTCACCGCGCGCGAACGCGTGAAGGGCACGCCCTGTGGCTACGCCGAGCTGCCGATCGACGGCATCGTCGAGCTGTGGTTCGAGAACACCGGCACGCTCGACGCCGCCTTCGCTTCGCCGCAGGGGCAGGTCACCATGGCGCATGCGCTCACTTTCCTGGCGGAGATCACGGCGTTCGTGGTGGAAGAGCATCGCGTGGTGTGAGCCGGCGCGCGGCATGCGGACGGGCCGCGAATAACCCGTTCATGGGATTGACCGCCCCGGTGCCGCGGCGACACTGGGCCCACAAGAAAACCAATCCATGACATGCCCGCCCGAGCGGCCGCGGGCCGTCCCCGAGCGCGCGCCCACCCTTGACCTCACTTCCCATTTCCGTCGACCTTCCGGGCGGCTGGTCCTGCTCGTTCCACTTCAAGCAGGGCTCCAGCGGCGAGTATTCCGGCGTGGCCGAGATCGCGCTCGACGGCCTGCGGCATGGGGAGCTCGTGATCATGGCGCAGCCCTCGCTCGATGCCGCCGTGGCGCGCATGAAGCTGAAGGCCAGCCAGTTCGTGCGCGCACGCTCCGCAGCCGCGGGGCACAAGCCGTGGCGACAGCGCGAGCGCGAACCCGACGAAGCGCAAAAGTAACATCGGGCCTCGACCACCCGGAGGCCCGAGAGATGCGGCGAATCGTTTTCCTTGGCGTCGTCCTGGCTGCCGCCGCAACCACGGCCGCGGCGCAGACGCGCAAACCCTTTCCACCCGGCGTGGTCGGCGTGATGCCGATCGACGCAGGCACCGAGTACGTGTTTCTCGACCGGCCCACCACCGTGGGCGGCGCGTGCAAGGGATGGAAGGCAGTGTCGATCCAGCCGCCCGGCCGGCTGGGCGCGGGCACGACCGGCCTCATGTGCTGGAAGGAGTCGAACGGCCAGCTGCTGACCGCCACCGCCGCCGGGGTCTCGCCGCAGGTGGCGCCGATGGACCTGATCCGCTGAAGCGCCGGCCCGGCGCGCTCAGGCCGCCAGCAGCCGTTCCTGCAGCCGCTGCGCGCGCACCGGCCGCCCCGGTTGTGCAGGCACCCATTCGCCCTTGGCCGATGCGTCGCCCGGCAGCACGAACTGGCTGATCAGCGTGTCGAGGTTGTGCGCCTGGTCGCGCAGGCCGGTGGACGCGGCGGCCGACTCCTCGACCATCGCCGAGTTCTGCTGCGTCATCCGGTCCAGCCGCGCCACGGCCGTGTCGATCTGGCCGATGTCCCGCATCTGCGACTGCGTGGCGGCCGTGATCGCGCCGAGCGTGCCGGACACCTCGCCGATCGACGCCACGATGCGGTCCATGGTCCGGCCCGCGTTGCCGGCCAGCACCGTGCCGGCCTCGATGCGCTGCACCGAGTCGTCGATGAGCCCCTTGATCTCGCGCGCTGCCGCCGCCGAGCGCGTGGCCAGCTGCCGCACCTCCGACGCCACCACCGCGAAGCCGCGCCCTGCGTCGCCGGCACGGGCCGCCTCGACCGCCGCATTCAGCGCGAGGATGTTGGTCTGGAACGCGATGCTGTCGATCACGCCCGTGATGTCCGCCACCTTGTGCGAGGCGCGGTGGATGTCCTGCATGGTGTTCACCACCTGCGACACCACCTCGCCGCCTTGTGCCGCCACCGCGGCCGCCGCGCCGGACAGGCGCTCCGCCTGGCCCGCCGCGTCGCTGGACTGGTGCACGTTGCGCATCACCTGCGCGAGCGCCGCCGTCGTCTGCTGCAGGCTGGCCGCGGCGTCTTCGGTGCGTGCCGACAGGTGGGTGTTGCCCTGTGCGATCTCGCCGGCCGTCGCGCGCACGTTGTGCACCGACTCGCGCACCCGAAGCACCAGCTCGCGCAGCGCGCCCTGCATGGCGCCCAGCGCCAGCAGCATCTGGCCGGCCTCGTCGCGCGAATGGCCTTCGATGTCCTGCCGCAGGTCGAGGCTGGCCACGCGTCCGGCGGTCTCGCTGGCCGCGCGGATCGGCCGGCTGATGCTGCGCACCAGCCACTGCGCCAGCACCGCGCCCAGCAGCAGCGCGGTGGCGCTGAACAGCACCAGCGCCAGCCGTGCCGAAGCGCTCAGCTCGGCGATGCGCGTGCCGGCTGCATCGATCGCCTCGCGCTGCGACTGCGCCAGCTTCGACACCGCCGCCAGCAGCGCGGCCGAGCTCGGCTGGAAGCGCTGCGCGTACACGTTGCGGATGCGCTCGGTCAGGCCCGAGTCGCGCGCGGCGATCAGCTCCTTCACCGCGGCCGCGAAGTCCTTGCCGGCGGCGCCGGCCTGCGCGAGCAGTGCGCGGTCGGCGTCGTCCTGCAGGCGCTGGCCGACCTGCGCGATGAGATCGTCGTACTGGCTTGCCGTCGACCGGATGTCCGCGGAAAGGATCTCGCCCACCTCGGGCTCCGAGCTCAGCGCCATCGCCTTGTAGCGCTCGGCGTTGATGGCCTGCAGCCGGTAGGCGTCGACCACCATGCGCTCGGACACGCTGCGCTCCTGGATCGCTTCGCGCGTGGCCTCGTCGACCTTGGCCAGCGACCGGATGCCGATGCCGGAACCCGCGAGGGTCAGCAGCAGCACGGCGGTGAAGGTGGCCAGCAGGCGGCGGCCGAGGATGTTGCGGGGGCGGGGAGAGGGGGCAGGTCGGGTGTCGGTGGTCACGGGTGGCGATGAGGCAGGGGAGAGGTCCCGTGCCGCATTAGAGCGGCGGCGTGTGACTTGGCATTGACTGCCGCCGGGCCGCCCCTTCGAGACCCGATGGCAATGCGGGGAATCGTGATGTCTTGCTCGTGTGCCACCATCAAAGGGGCACGGCCGATGGGAGCGGCTTTGGCGCCGCAGGCAGATCACCGAAACCGGGTAGAAGCCGCCTCGTGGCCCGGGCGGCAGCGACGCTGCGCGGTCAGCGGCCCAACGCGAAGATGCCGACGGCCGCGGCCCATGACAGTGCGAGCGCCAGCAGCAGCCAGACCGAGCCTTGCAGCAGCGACGCCTTCCATCGCGGCATCTCGCGCGGCGAGGGGTCCAGCAACGCAAGCAGGGCCTGCCCGCCCGCCATCGATGGCAGCGGCAACAGGTTCAGCGCCGTGAGCTTCGCGGCCAGCGTGCCGAGAAGCGGCGTGAAGCCGAGCGACGCCACGCGCGTTGCACCTTCGATGAGTTGCAGGGCGGTCGACGACGGCGCAAGCGCGCCCGACACCCACTGCGCGAAGCCGTGCGCCACGCTGGCGCCTGCCGACCCGGGGTGCAGCGCGAAGGCCACTGCGGCGAGTGCCGCGACGCCGCACAGCGGCAACAGCACGCGCACCGCGCGCGGCTGGTGGTCGAAGGCATCGACGGCCCATTTGTCGACGTCGATGTCGATGGCACCGGAGGGCGGGGCTTCGGTCTGCGTGTCCTTGAACACCACCGAGCCGCCGAGCGGCAATGCGCGCAGCCTGAACACGCCGGCACTCAGCAGCGCCGGGCCCATGCCGAAGGACACTTCCCGGATCGCGATGCCGAGCCATCGGCCGAGCAGGGCCACGACGGTGACGTGGAGCGCGGCGAGCAGGGCGATGGCGGCGATGAACTGCAATGCGATGAGCATGGATGCGCGAGACGAGAGGAGAGGAGGAGAGGGCAGGGAACACCAGCAGATGCGTGCGGGGCGGCCGATGTTAGCTTCGGCCGCATGAAAGTCCTGCTGGTGCTCGGCGCATGCGCGCTGGCCTTCGTCTGCACTGCCGCTTCGGCGAACTACCCGTGCTCGGGCAGCAAGGGCGGCGTGTCGCATTGCTCGGGTGCGCTGTTCGTCTGCAATGACGGATCGATCAGTGGATCGAAGAAGGTCTGCACGGGGCCGCAAGGCGGTGGTGGCAGCGGTGCAGTGCGCAACCTGCTCGCACCTTCATCGCCGGCTGGCGCTGCGGGCGATTGCGCGTGCAGGTCGGGCCGCATCTGCACGGGGCCGCGCGGCGGGCAGTATTGCCTGAGCGACAGCGGCGCGAAGAGCTACGTGCGCAGGTGAATCGGCATCGGCGCCTGCGCCGCGCCTGCAAGCAGCCGCTTGGCCACGTGCCCGGATGCCCCTCAGACGGATGAAGCAGCACCGCCGGGTTGCTGCCGGGTCACGAAGTTGAAGAGCGGCGTCGCCATCAAGGTGCTCAGGATCGCCATCAGCACGAGGATCGAGAACAGGCCGGGGAGGATGACGCCGGCTGCCAGGCCGATGTTGATGATGATGAGTTCCATGAGGCCGCGCGCATTCATCAGCGAGCCGATCGCCATGGCGTCCCGCTTGCTCTCGCCGGAGGCGCGGGCTGCCGCCCAGCAAGCGATGCCCTTGCCGCCGAAGGACGCGGCAAGGATCACCAGGGCCGCCAGCAGGATCCCCGGGTCCATGAGGACGCCCAGGCGCGTGTTGAGTCCCGAATAGGTGAAGAACATCGGAAGCAGGAACACCACTGTGAACGGCTGCAGCATCTCGCGCAGCTTTTGCGTGAGCGCCCCCCGCGGGAGAACCGCGCCGAGCAGGAAGCCGCCGAAGACAGCATGGATGCCGATGGCGTCCATGGCGAATGCGCTCAGCGCGAAGAGGACCAAGACGAGCGCGAGGACCGAAGTGGGCAGCGGTGCAGTCGGGCTGACGTGCATCGCCAGCCGCCGCAGCAACCTGGAGCCGGCGAAGATCATGAACAGTGCGAACCCGATGCCGCCGCCGATGGCCACGTAGGCGCTCCCCCACGATCCACCGAAGCCGGCCAGCACGATCGCGAGGATGCACCAGGCCGCCGCATCGTCGACCGCACCCGCCGTGAGCGCCAGGGTTCCGAGGGAGGTTCCGGCCAGCCCGCGCTCCTGGATGATGCGCGCGAGCATCGGAAAGGCCGTGATCGCGATCGACGCGCCCATGAAGAGCGCGGCCTCGAAAGGCCGGACCCGCTCTGCGAACAGCCCGGGAATGCCTTGCAGCCACGGGGTGAGCATGAAGGCCAGGACGAACGGCACGGCGATGCCCGCGGCCGATACCGATGCGGCGCTCCTGAACCGGTTCCTGAAGTGGTCGGCACGGAACTCGGTGCCGACCAGGAACATGTAGAGGCCCACGCCGAGCTGGGCGCCGACGTAGAGCATGCCGAGCGTTTCCTTGGGAAACAGGGCCTTCTGGACTTCCGGCAGGAACAACCCGAACAGCGACGGCCCGAGCAGCACGCCCGCGATCATCTCTCCGACCACCTGGGGCTGGCCCACGCGCTGCGCCAGCCGGCCCACCAGCTGGCTGGCGGCGATGATCACGGCGATCTGAAGAAAGAAGTAAACGGAGAGCTGGGCAACAGGCACGGAGTGACCTCGTCGATTTGAAGGGCGCGCAGGCAGGCTGCTCGAACGGGTGCGTCGGCTTGAGCGACGGCATTCGGGCCGGCTCCGGCCCGTCGCGACATTCTGCCGTGTCCGGAAGACGCGACTGCGCGCGATGCATCGGGCCGGTTTCGGTTGCCGGAGGTCCTGTCTGCACAGCGTCGATGGCGCGCCGGCACCGGACCCGCGTTTTGCCGCAGTCCACGGCCGACGCGAGCGAAGGCCGTGGAGCAGACACGCTGGCGATGTCGCCCAAGCCGTCTAAGGCTTGCGCTTGAGGCAGACCTGGATCAGGTCCATCACTTCCTTCGCGAGCACGGAACTCAGCCAGAACACGTTGTTGCGATGCTCGGGGCCCGCGTCTTCCTGCTGCGGGTGTCCGTTGCCGTGGCAGTAGCAGAGCAGCGAGTAGAGCTGCGTGCTGCGCTCTTCCAGAAGCGCGACCGGGTCGGTGTCGGCTTCGGTGGAGACGAGGGGCGTGGAGGGGCGGGCTATATTCGAGGTAGCCATTTGGGGTGCTTCCTTTTTTACGGTTGGGCACTTCACTTGGTCAGACGGCTGGGGTGTTGATTGCGCCCCGGCCGTCGCCTTTTGACACTTCGCATTTGCATCGGTGCAGAGGTGCATCGATGACCCGCCGCGAAGCATGCGGTTCGATCGTTGAGGTGCTTGAAGAGTGATGCGCTCCTTGCCTGAATAGCGAGGCTTTGGGGGATGAGGGCACCCACTTCAGAGAGGAACTGCGCGAGACAGGAAACGCAAATGCCCAGTAGTTCTCGAAATGCCGGGGCATGTGCTGCGCGAGGCGTGGGGTCACAAAAGACTGCACTCGTTGTCTGATCGTGGCGCTGCAGAGCAGCCGTTCCCAACGACGATCCGTCGATCGGCCACGCATCGACCGTGCCGCCTCGCACGGGCGCGCCGATAGCGGAATGACCGCAGCCGGCATGCTGCGATCTGTACCCGCTGAAAACGAAAAAGTCCGGAAGAGCTGGAGCTCTGCCGGACTTTGAAATGGTGCCTTCGACAGGAATCGAACCTGTATCTGAGTCTTAGGAGGACCCCGTTCTATCCATTGAACTACGAAGACGTTTGCGTTGAAGCGCGGCCCGCACTTTACCAGCTTGGCGCGTCTTGCCTGCGACCCGCGCCCGCTCAGTCGTACTTGACGGTGTAGATCAGGTCCACCCCGCTGGTCTGCCCCGCCTGACCCCGCAGCGTGAGCCGGGTGGTGAGGTCGTAGAAGATGAACAGGGTGCCGAAAGTGCCGCCGATGCTGCGTTCGTAGGTGATGTAGAAGTCCTTCGACAGCCGCTTGCCCAGCGTGACGGCGGATTCGCGCAGGTCGCCGCCGTTGCCGGGGCCCTTGAAGCCGAGTTCGTCCAGCCCGAAGCGGCTGGCAAGGCCGCCACCGGTGCCGCTGCCGCCGATCTTGCCGATGAGGGACAGCGCGGCCTGCTGCAGCAGGGCCGACTCGCCGCCGCTGGTGGCCGAGGCGCGGCCCAGCACCACCCACGAGAGCGTTTCGGCGTCGGACAGCGCAGGCTCCGAGTACAGCTTGACGCGCGGCGACTGCGCGCTGCCGGTGATCTGCACGCCGGCGCGCTGCGACAGGTTCGGTCGAATGGCGAGGATGTCGAGCGCGGGGTTGTCGAACGGCCCGTTGAAGCGCGCCACGCCGGTTTCGACGTCGAGCTGCTGGCCGTAGGCGCGGTACTGGCCCTTCACGGTCTTCACCTCGCCGGTGATGCGCGGCGGCGCATTGAGCTGGGTGCTGCGGATCTCCAGGTCGCCCTCGAGCCGGGTGGTGATGCCGCGGCCCTGCACGGCGAAGTCGTCGCCCAGGTCGAAGTTGACGACGATGTCCGGCGGCTTGGCGGTCTGCGGCCTGGCCGCCTGCGCGTCGGCGCGGGCCGACTCGCGCTTTGCGGCCTCGGCGGCCTCGCGGTCCTTGGCGGCGGAGCGCACGACGACGTCGCTGCCCAGGCTGGGCGCGGTCTCGTCGGGCAGGATGATGACGGCGCGGTCGGTCCGGAGCTTGCCGCGCACGCTGAACTGGCCGTTGTCGAGCTTGGCCTGCAGGTCGCCCGACAGCGTGACCTGCCTGTCGGTGCGCACGAGCACGCGCAGCGCGCGCAACTGGCCTTGCAATGCCATGCGGATGCCCGAGGCCGCGCCGCTGGTGGGGCCCCACGCGAGGTTGCCGCTGGCCGAGAGCGTGCCGCCGTCGGTGCGGGCCTCGCTGGCGTTGGTGCTGCGGTTGCCGCTCTGGCCGCCGATGCGCGCATTGCTGCCGGCGCCGCCCTTCAGGGTGAATTCGGTGATGTCGACGCGCTCGCCGCTCAGGGTGGCGCGCAGGCGGCCGTCGCGCAGGTCGAGGCCTTCCACCGGTGCGCGCAGCGCGAGCTTGTCGGCGCCCAGGGTGCCGTTCCAGCGCGGTACGTCGCGGTTGCCCGACAGCGTGGCGCTGGCGTCGAGCGTGCCGGCGATGCGCCAGCCCGGCGGCGCGAGCATCGACCACACGCCCAGGTTCGGCAGGCTGGCCTTGATGGTGCCGCCCAGCGGCGCGTCGGGCGCCCACTGCCAGCCGCCGGCGCGTTGCTGCACACGGGTGTTCAGGTTGGCGTCGATCTTGCCGGCGCGTTCGCTGTCCCATGCGAGGCTGGCGCGCACGGCGTCGCCTTCGGCGTCGAGCCGCAGCTCGGCCTGGCGCAGGCCGGCCGGCGTGCTGGGCGCTTCGCCGCCGGCCGATGCGGCGTTCATGGTGCGTTCGCTGGCGGTGCCGGTGCCGCTGCTGGTGATGCGCGTGACCAGCGCGGCCTCTCCGGCCTGCACGCGGATGTCGCCGCTCTGGCGTGCGATGCGGGCCTTGGCGCGCAGGGTGTCGCCGGCGTCGATGTCCCAGTCGCCGTCGAACAGCAGGTCGCCGCTGACGCCGTACTCGCCGAGCGTGGTGTCGGCGCCGAAGGCACCGGCCCAGGCCATGGGCAGGCCCTTGAGCTCGCCTTTCGACTGCAGGCGGAACACCTGGTTGGGCGCCGCGCCGCTCTGGCTGAAGCGCAGTGGCTGCCAGTCGATGCGCACGGTGCCGGGCACCGGGCCGCGCAGCGTGGCCGCGGCGGCGGAGGCCTCGACGTCGAGGCGCGGTGCGTTGCCGCCGGCGGTGCGGATGGTGGCGGTGACCTCGCGGCTCAGTTCCACCACCCACGGGTTGCCGGTGGCGGTGCTGTCCTGTGCCTGCAGCCTGAGGCTGGCGACGGCGGCGCGCCACTGGCCCGGGCCGGCGATGCCGCCGCTGGCGCGGGTGTCGATGTCGAACTTCTGCGTGCCGGTGGCGGCCTGGCCCTTCAGCGTGAGCGCGGCCTGGGCCAGGGTGCCGGCGAGGTCGGCGCGCAGGTCGCGCAACTGGATCTCGGTGGCGGCGGCGCCGGGCTGCGCGGCGGGCAGCATCAGGTCGAGGCGCGGCACGCCGAGCATGGCCTTCAGGCTGGGTTCGGTGATGCCGCGCTGCGCGGGCGCGTTGGCGTTCTCGAGGCGGCGCTGGATGGTCTGCCAGCCGCCTTGCCAGCTGGCGTCGAGCCTGGCCGAGCCCTTGGCGCTGGTGCTGGCGAACACCTTTGACAGGCCCGGCAGGCCCTGCACCCAGCGCTGCACGGTGTCGGCGTCGTCGATGCTGGCCCTGATGTCGCCGCCGCCCGCGTTCGGTGCGATGCGGCCTTCGACCTGCGCGCTGCCGCCCGGCAGCACCAGCCCGAGCTTGCCGCTGGCGGCCTGTTCGGCCACGCGCACCTGCAGCTTGCCGTCGACGCTGGCGCGCTGGGCCTCGATGCGCAGCGTGCGCAGGTCGAGCACCTGGTCCTTCCACTGGCCCTGGGCCAGTGCGCGGTCGAGCGCGAAGCCGGGCAGGGCCTTGCTGCCTGCGCCGCCTTCGGCGCGCAGTGCGGTGTCGAAGGTGATGGTGCTTTCCTTCTGCTCGGCCTTGAGCGTGCCGCTGACGGGCGCGCCCGAGAGCTCGCTGTACAGCGCGCCGGGCCGCACGCCGCGCACGGTGGCCTGGGCCTGCCACGGCGAGGGCGCGGGGCTCCACTTGCCGGCGGCGTCGATGCGGCCGCCGCCCGCGCGCACCGTGGCTTCGGGAATGCTCCAGCTGGTGCCGTCGAAGCCGACGCGCGCCTTCACCTGTTCGAGCGGCAGCTTCGCCTTGTCCCACGGTCCGGGCACGGCGTTGCGCACGTCGGCCGAGGCTTTCCAGGCGGCGGGGCCGGTGTCGGCGTCGGGCTGCAGCTCGACGTTGCCGGTGAGCTGCGTCTGCGGTGCGCCGGGCCACAGCGTGGAGGCGTCGACGTTTCGCAGGTCGGCCCTGGCATCGATGACGGGTTGCGGCAACCATGGCGCGATCTGCGCCTGCAGGCTGGCCTGCATGGGGGCGTCGGCGTTCTCTTCGGCGGGCTTGAGTTCGGCGGCCACCTGCAGGCGCGCGCCGGTGCCGGCGAGCGTGCCCTTCACGGTGGCGGCGGCCAGCACCTCGATGCGGCGGTCCTCGGCGAGCGGGGCTTTCACGCGGCCGTCGAGCGCTGCGTCGATGGCCATGGGCGCCGTACCCTGCAGCTTCACGCGGGCGCTGTAGTGACCGTCGGCAATGTCGACGCCCTTGATCTCCAGCGCGTGCTCGGAGGCCTTGTTGTAGCTGTAGTTGCCCGACAGGTTGAGCGCCTGCAGCACGGGCGGGCCGGCCCAGCGCACTTCGTCGATGCGGAACGGCAGCTCCACCTCCACCGGCAGCACGATCTGCTCGAGCGGCTTCACGGGCTCCTCGCTGGGCGCGCCGCGCTTCTCGATGAGCACCTGCTTCGCGTGCACCTCGCCGAGCTGCACCTTGCGTTCGAACAGCGGGGCCAGCGTCCAGCCGATGGTGGCGTCGTTCACTTCCACGGCGATGCTCTCGCTCTGGTACTTGAGCCAGCCGATGTGGCCGCCGGTGCGCAGCGAGCCTGTGACGTCGCGGCTTTCGAGAGTCTGGCCGGCCGGCAGGCGCTGCGCGGCCTGCGCGAGCGCGAAGGCCAGCGACTTGTTGGAGCCGATGTACCACCACGCGCCGGCCACCAGCAGCAGCACCGCGAGCAGCAGGCCGGCCACGGTCCAGGCGAAGGCACGCGCCGCGCGGCGCGCGCGCGAACGCCGCACGGGCGCCGCCACCGGGGCGGGCGCGCCGGCGGATGCGGATGTCGGTTCGGTGTCGTCGCTCATCGGCACGCGGTCAGAAGGTGAAGCCCAGCCGGAAATGCAGGCGGAACTTCTTCGTGTCCACGCCATAGGCCAGGTCGGCCTGCACCGGCCCCACCGGGCTTTGCCAGCGCGCGCCCACGCCCACGCCCACCTTGGGCTTGAGTTCGCCGGGCTTGTCGGCCACCGCACCGGCGTCGACGAACAGCACGCTCTCCCAGGCGGTGAGCTTGTCCTGGTAGACGAAGGGCCGCTGCCACTCGACGCTGGCCACGCCGAGGTAGCGGCCGGCCACGGTCTGGCCGTCGGGCCGAATGGTGCCGATCTGCTTGTAGCTGTAGCCGCGCACGGTGGTGTCGCCGCCGGTGAGGAACATCAGCGTCGAGGGGATCTGCGCACTGTCCTTCGCCGACACGGCGCCGGCTTCCACGCGCAACTGCAGGCGGCTGCGGCGCGCGCGGGTCTCCTTGTCCTCGGCCGAGCCCAGCGGCACCACGCCGAGCCAGCGCGCGTAGGTGCGCGTGAAGGGCACCTGCTCGCCGGTGAGGGTGTAGCCCGCGGCCACTTCCAGCGCCAGGCCGAAGCCGCGCGTGGGCGCGGAGTTGTCGTCGAAGTAGCGCCCGGTCCAGCCCCAGTTGACGGTGACGGCCGAGGCCGAAGGCGGCGCATCGATGCCGCGGTTCTGCGCGTAGTCGTACTGCAGGAAGTAGCTGCGGTCGATGTGGTCGCTCGACTTGCTGCGCCCGCCGCGCAGGCGGCCGCTGTCGACCACGTAGCTGCCCGACTGCTCGCTCTTGAGTTCGGCCCCGGTGAACCATTGCCAGCCGCGGTCGTCGGGAATGGCCTTGAGCTCGGTGCTCAGCGACTTGATGTCGCGGTCGACCGACAGCCGCGAAACCGCGCGCCAGCCCAGCAGCGGCACCTGGTTGTGGATGTGGTCGATCGACAGGCGCGGGCCGTTGTCGGTGGTGAAGCCCACGCCCAGC
>Ga0102594_1001868_pt1 | contig 11904 bp, 12 predicted proteins | sample AraplaCol_mLB_r2_2_FD_76863 | JGI IMG/M metagenome (GOLD analysis project Ga0102594, IMG submission 76863) | Arabidopsis root microbial communities from North Carolina, USA - plate scrape MF_Col_mLB_r2 (SPADES assembly) (version 2) | ecosystem: Host-associated > Plants > Roots > Endosphere...
GACGGCGTGCATGTGTTCTTTCCCGACCCGTGGCACAAGAAGCGCCACAACAAGCGCCGGCTGATCCAGCCCGAATTCGTGACCAAGCTGGCGCAGCACCTGCGCCCCGGCGGCTACATCCATTGCGCCACCGACTGGCAGCCCTACGCCGAACAGATGCTCGAGGTGCTGTCGGGCGAGCCGCTGCTGCGCAACACGGCCGAGGCCTACGCGCCCAAGCCCGAATACCGGCCGCTCACCAAGTTCGAGAACCGCGGCATCAAGCTGGGCCACGGCGTGTGGGACCTGGTGTTCGAACGCAAGGCCTGAGCGCCGCCCTGCGAGGCGGCCCGGTCAGTCGTTGACCAGGAACCTGACAGGCACGCGCATCCGGCTGCGCACCGCGCTGCCGTCCGCCGCACGTGCGGGATCGAAACGCCAGCGCGGCACCACCCCCATCACCGCCTTCGAGAACGCAGGGTGCGTCGAGCGCTCGATGCGGACATCTTCGGGCTGGCCGTTTTCGCCGACGAAGAACGTCAGCACGACCTCGCCGGGAATGCCCTCGCGGCTCAGCTCCGCCGGATAGGTGGGCTCGACGCGCTTGCGGATGGTCGGCCCGGTCACGGCGCGCGCCGTGGGTGCAGGCGGCACGGTCGATGGCGCCACCGCAGGGGCGGCGATCTCGATTTCCGGCACCGGCTGCACCGGGTGCGCCTGGGGCACCGGTTGCACCGATCCGACATCCTTCGGCGCCGTCGCAACACAACCTGAAAGCACCAGCGCGACTCCCGCCCCACCCCACCACGAAACTTTGTTCATCGGGCGATTCTGTCGCACGCCCCGGCTTCCCCCTTGGCCTTGAAATTGCTACACTTTTTTACTACTGTTTAAGAAAGTGTCCTATGAACACATCGCGCAGGGAATGGCTGGCAAAAGCGGGCGGCGCACTGCTGATCGGCGGCGGAATCGGTGCGATGCCCGGTCTCGCCGCGGCGCAATCCACCCGGGCGGCCGCAGCCGCCGGCGGCGCAGCCCGTGTGGTTCTGCTGGGGCAATCGGTGCCTCTCACCGGCGGAGCCAGCGAGATCGGCAGCGCCTTCGCGGCCGGCAGCCGCCTAGCGGTGACGGACTTCAACGAACGCAACGCAGCCACCGGCATCCAGCTGAAGCTGCTGCAGCTCGACGACGGCTATGACGCGGCCCGCGCCACCACCAATGCGCGCACCCTGCTCGGCACCCACAAGGCCGACATGCTGTTCGGCTTCGTCGGCACCGCCAGCAGCGAGGCCGGTGCGAACGTCGCCACGCAGCAGGGCAGCCTGCTGTTCGCGCCCTTCGCGGCCTCCGACACGCTGCGCGCGGCGGACCATCCGAACGTGTTCCACGTGCGGCCCGGCATGATCGACGAGGCGCTCAAGATCGTGCGCCAGTGCGCCACCGTGGGGCAGACGCGCGTGGCGCTGGTCGGCGACGACGACGCCATGGGTCGCGCCGGCCTGGCCGCCGTCGAGCAGGCCATCACCGAGCTGAAGCTGCCCGCGCTGGTGGCCACCGCGCTGGTGCCGCCCAGCGGCGACAAGCTCGACGCCGCCCTGAAGACCGTGCAGTCGAAGTCGCCCCAGGCGATCGTGCTGGTGTCGCTCTCGGGCACCACCGCGAGCGCCATCCGCAAGCTGCGCAAGAGCGGCTACACGGGCAACTTCATGGCCTTCTCGATCGTCGGCATCGACCCGCTCTACGCCACGCTCAGCAAGGACATCGGCGGCATCGTCATCTCGCAGGTGGTGCCGTCGCCCCGGCCTTCGGCCATTCCGATCGTCAAGGAATACCTGGCGGCCGTCGACACCTCCGACCAGACCGCCTCTTACGAAGGGCTCGAGGGCTTCATCGCCGCCAAGGCGGCCGGCGAGGCGGTGCGGCGCGCCGGGCGCGGCTTCACCACCGCGAGCCTGCAGCGCGTGATGACCGGCATGACCGACTACGACGTGGGCGGCTTCCGCATCAACCTGCGCCCCGGCTTGCGCGACAACGTGCGCAGCATCGACCTGATCAGCATCTCGGCCGACGGCCGCGTGCTCCGATAGCTCGCCCCCAGGCTTCGCGCACTTCGTGTCGCTTCTCCTTCCCCCTACCGGGGGCAACACCTGCGGCCCGGCAGAGCCGGTTCCGCGGTGTTTCTGGCTTGTGCCGTGCCAGGGCCTCCTGCCCCGGGGGGCGAAGCCGGCTCCTCCGTGTTCATCGACGCATCGCGAATGGCCGTGTAGCTAGCCTGTGCTGACGAGCCGCTGCAGCGCGTCGAGCGACAGGAGTTCGATGCGCCCGTAGCCCAGCGCGACGACGCCCTCGCCGGCCAGCGCGTTGAGTTCCTTCGACAGCGTCTGGCGGGTCACGCCGAGCATCATGGCGAGGGCCTCCTGCGGCAGCCTCAGGTCGTGCCGCAGCTGCACGGACTGCGTGGCATCGCCGCGCGCCAGCACCAGCAGCCGGTGCGCGACGCGGGCGCGCAGGCTGCGCAAGGTGGCGTCCTCGGCCAGGCCGTAGAGCATGCGCACGCGTGCGGCGAGCATGGCGGCCATGGCGTTGGCGAAGACGCCATCGCGCATCAGCTGCGCAAAGGCCTCCGGCGGCACCACCAGCAGGTCGAGCGTCTCGAGCGCGGTGGCATCGTGCGTGCGAGGCGAACCGTCGATGAGCGTGATCTCGCCGAACCAGTTGCCCGGCTCGAGCACGGCAAGGATGGCCTCGCGACCGTCCTGGCGCAACGACGAGATCTTGATGGTGCCGGCCACCAGCCCGTAGAAGCCGCCGCCGGCCGCATGGATCGGGTCACCCTGGCGGAACACCATGGTGCCGCGCCGCACATGCAGCAACTCGGCCGCGCCCAGCAAGGCCTCGCGCTGGGCGCGCGGGATGCTGGTGAACCATGGATTGCGCTCCAGCGCAGCGCGATGCGCGGCCGACAGGCGCGAGGTCCGGGGTTTGGATGAAGCGGCCATGCGGGGGTTTACCAGAGGCCTGCATTGTCAAATTCTTGACAGTTGAGCGTCAAGCGCAGGCATACAGTGGCCGACACGCCGGGACATGTCGGGACATGCCGGAACACCCCGCAACACCCCACGCCCCCACAACCCCAGACAACGGAGACTCTCACGATGAATGCACGGGCAAGTTTCAAGAGCATGCAGGAAAGCACGCGCCAAGACTGGCAACTGATCGGCGGCGAGTTCATGCAGTTCGCGGGCGCCCTGCCCGCGCGCGTGATCAAGCACCTGCAGATCCTCGAAGGCGACTACGGCGGCTTTCCGGTCGACCGCTACACGCATTCGCTGCAGACCGCCACGCGCGCGCTGCGCGACGGCCGCGACGAGGAGTACGTGGTGTGCGCGCTGCTGCACGACATCGGCGACACGCTCGGCAGCTTCAACCATCCCGACATCGCAGCGGCCATCCTCAAGCCCTTCGTGAGCGAGGCCAACCACTGGATGGTGCAGCACCACGGCATCTTCCAGGGCCACTACTTCTTCCATCACATCGGCCTGGACCGCGACATGCGCGACAACTTCAGGGACCACCCGCACTACGAGCGCACGGCCGAGTTCTGCGCGCTCTACGACAACCCGGCCTTCGACCCCAAGGCCGAGACGCTGCCCATCGCCGAGTTCGAGCCCATGCTGCGCCGCGTGATGGCGCAGCCGAAGCAAAGCATCTACAAGGCGGCCCTCGCCGAGCCCGCCGCCGCCTGAACCTCGAAGGAAACCCACCATGAACGCCTTTTCCCAACCCGAAATCCAGAAGCTCGTCTCCGCCGAGGAATGGCAGCTTCGCGTCGACCTCGCCGCCTGCTACCGCCTGGTGGCGCTGTACGGCTGGAGCGACCTGGTCTTCACGCACATCAGCGCGCGCGTGCCGGGCCCGGAGCATCACTTCCTCATCAACCCCTACGGGCTGATGTTCGACGAGATCACCGCGTCGAGCCTCGTGAAGGTCGACCAGCAGTGCAACAAGATCATCGAGTCGCCCTACCCGGTGAACCCGGCCGGCTTCGTGATCCACAGCGCGGTGCACGCCGTGCGCGAAGACATCCAGTGCGTGCTGCACACCCACACCAGGGCCGGCATCGCGGTCAGCGCACAGAAGAACGGCGTGCTGCCCATCAGCCAGCAGTCGACCTTCGTGCTGGCCTCGCTGGCGTACCACGACTACGAAGGCGTGGCCTTCCGCGACGACGAGAAGCCGCGCCTGCAGGCCAACATGGGCGAGGCCAACTTCCTCATGCTGCGCAACCACGGCCTGCTGACCTGCGGCAAGACCATCGCCGACGCCTTCCTGTCGATGTACACCTTCGAGAACACCTGCCAGATCCAGATCGCGGCGCAATCGGGCGGCAGCGAACTCACGCATGTGGATCCGCGGATCATCGACGGCGTCGGCCAGGCCATGAAGGTGCAGAGCGGCGGCCTCGGCGGCATGTTCGTCTGGCCTTCGCTGATCCGCAAGCTCGACCGCATCGACGACAGCTACAAGAACTGAGACGCGTCGACCCCGGTTTCCCAGGCTGCCAGCACCCGCGCGACGGGGGCCGGCAGCCATTTTTTTAGAACAACGAATGAGGAGACAAGACCCATGGACGCCACGCTCATCGTGACCCGCTTCCTGTTCGGCGCGCTCGCGCTCGTGATCTTCGGGCTCGGCCTGTCGCTCTCGCTCGACGACTTCCGGCGCCTGTTCCGGCATCCGAAGGCCGTGACCATCGCGCTGCTGCTGCAGGTCATCGGCCTGCCGCTGGCCTGCTACGCGATCATCGTGGGCTTCGGGCTCTCGCCGGTGTTCGCGATCGGGCTCATGCTGCTCGCAGCCTCGCCCGGCGGCATCTCGGCCAACCTGTTCTCGCACCTGTTCGGCGGCAACGTGGCGATGAACATCTCGCTCACGGCCGTCAACACGCTGCTGTCGATCGTCACGCTGCCGCTGATCGCCAACTGGGCCATCAACCACTTCGCGCAGAGCGGCCAGGTGGTGCCGCTGCAGACGCGCAAGCTGGTCGAGGTGATCGCCATCGTGCTGATCCCTGTGGCCATCGGCATGTTCGTGGCTTCGCGCCGGCCCGGCTTCGCGGCGCGCATGGAGAAGCCGACCAAGATCTTCAGCGGCGTGGTGCTCGCGGTGGTCACGGTGCTGGCGATCGCGAACGAGTGGAAGACCATGGCCGCCACCTTCGCCGAGATCGGCCTGCCGGTGGTGCTGTTCAATGTGCTGAGCCTGCTCGCGGGCTACTACCTGAGCCGCGCCGCGGGCCTCGAGAAGCCGCTGGCCACCGCCATCAGCTACGAGATCGGCATCCACAACTCCACCCTGGCGATCTTCGTCGCGGTCAGCGTGCTCGGCAGCTTCCAGCTCGCGCTGCCGGCCGCGGTGTATTCGGTGGCGATGTACGTCACCGCCCCGCTGTTCGGATGGTTGCTGCTGCGCCGTCGCGCGCCCGAGCTGGCGCCTGCGCGATGATGCGCGCATGGAACTGAGGCAACTGCGCTACTTCGTCAAGGTCTGCGAACTGCGCAGCATGGGCCGCGCGGCCGTGGAACTCGGCGTGGTCACCTCCGCGCTGAGCCAGCAGATCAGCCGGCTCGAGAGCGAGCTCGCCACCCGCCTGCTGCAGCGCAGCTCCAGCGGCGTCACGCCCACCGATGCCGGCCTGGCCTTCCTGCAGCAGGCCCAGCTCACGCTGCGCCATGCCGACGACGCGGTGCGCGCAGCGCAGCAGGCGCGGCTGTCGGGCCATGTGAGCGTGGGCCTCGCGCCCACCACCGCCACCGTGCTCGGCGTGCCGCTGATGCGCGCCATGCAGGAGTGCTATCCCGAGGTGCGGCTGCATATGGTCGAGGCGCTGTCGGGCCATCTGACGACCATGCTGCATGCGCGCCAGCTCGACCTGGCCGTGCTGTTCCAGACCGACACGCCGCGGCGCTGGAGCGTCTCGCCGCTGCTGGCCGAGAAGCTCTTCGTGGTGGCCTCGCCCACGCTCGCGAAGCGCCCGATGGGCACCAAGGTGCGGCTCTCGCAGCTGGCCGAGGTGCCGCTGATCCTGCCGAGCGGCAGCCACGGCCTGCGCGCCACGCTGATGGCGGCCTTCCTGCGCGCGAGCGTGCAGCCGAACATCGTGGCCGAGGTCGACGGCCTCGCGCTGCTGATGGACGCGGTGCGCGCCGGCTACGGCGCCACCGTACAGCCCGGCGCCGCCACCGCGCGCCACGACCGCGACGACCTCAAACTCACGCAGATCGCCGATGCCCACGTGGGCCGGCGCAACCTGCTCGTGAGCCTGTCGGACGACGAACTCTCGCCGGCCGCGCTGGCCACGCGCGTGGTGGTGGCCGACACCGCGCGCAGCCTCGTTCGCGACGGCCGCTGGACCGGCGCGAGTCTTCTCGAAAACTGAACACCCGTTGCCGCTTTTGGCCTTTCGCGTGAAGGCCGCGCTGCCTACAGTCTCCTGGATTCCAAGGAGACCCACGAGTGATAGACGTACTGGTTGTCGGCGGCGGCAATGCCGCGCTGTGCGCCGCCCTGATGGCGCGCGAGGCCGGCGCTTCGGTGCTGCTGCTGGAGGCCTCGCCCAAAGAATGGCGCGGCGGCAATTCGCAGCACACCCGCAACCTGCGCTGCATGCATGACGCGCCGCAGGACGTGCTGGTCGATGCCTATCCTGAAGAGGAGTACTGGCAGGACCTGCTGAAGGTGACGGGCGGCCTCACCGACGAGCACCTCGCGCGGCTCGTGATCCGCGCCTCGTCGAACTGCCGCGACTGGATGCGCAGCCATGGCGTGCATTTCCAGCCGCCGCTGTCGGGCGCGCTGCACGTCGCGCGCACCAATGCCTTCTTCATGGGCGGCGGCAAGGCGCTGGTCAATGCCTATTTCCGCAGCGCCGAGAGGCTCGGCGTGCAGATCCGCTACGACACGCCCGTGGCCTCGGTCGAGCTCGACGGCGAGCGCTTCGTGGCCGTGCGCACCGAGGCCGGCGAACGCATCGCGGCGAAGAGCTGCGTGCTCGCGGCCGGCGGCTTCGAGTCGAACCGCGAATGGCTGCGCGAGGCCTGGGGGCAGAACGAGCGCGGCGAATGGCCGGCCGACAATTTCCTGATCCGCGGCACGCGCTTCAACCAGGGCGTGCTGCTCAAGCACATGATCGCCGCGGGCGCCGACAGCATCGGCGATCCCTCGCAGGGCCACATGGTCGCCATCGATGCGCGCGCACCGCTCTACGACGGCGGCATCTGCACGCGCATCGACTGCGTCTCGCTCGGCGTGGTGGTCAACCGCGAAGCCCGGCGCTTCTACGACGAGGGCGAGGACTTCTGGCCCAAGCGCTATGCGATCTGGGGCCGGCTGGTGGCGCAGCAGCCGGGGCAGATCGCTTGGTCGATCATCGACCAGAAGGCGGTCGGCCGCTTCATGCCGCCGGTGTTCACCGGCACGCAGGCCGGCACGCTCGGCGAGCTGGCGCAGAAGATCGGCCTGGACGAAGCCACCTTCGTGCGCACCGTGCAGGACTACAACGCCGCCTGCCGCGTCGGCCGCTTCGACCACACCGCGCTCGACGACTGCCACACCGAAGGCCTCGCACCGGCCAAGACGCACTGGGCGCGCCCGCTCGACACCGCGCCGTTCTATGCCTACCCGGTGCGCCCCGGCATCACCTTCACCTACCTGGGCCTGAAGGTGGACGAGACCGCGGCCGTGCGCTTCGGCGGCCGGCCCAGCCCCAACCTGTTCGTGGCCGGCGAAATGATGGCCGGCAACGTGCTCGGCAAGGGCTACACGGCGGGCGTCGGCATGAGCATCGGCACGACCTTCGGCCGCATCGCAGGCACCCAGGCCGCGCGCGCGGCCCGGCATCTTTCGCAGCATTCCCCGGAGACCTCTCTTGCAGCAGCTCACTGATCTCGTCGCCCGCGCGCGTGCCGATGCGGACGGCATCGGCGCCACCCCGTCGCGCGTGATCCCGATCCAGCCCGCCCTTCCGCTGACCGCGCCCGAGGGCGAGGTCGCGCGCATCCTGCAGATCTGCAACGCCTGCCGCTACTGCGAGGGCTTCTGCGCCGTGTTCCCCGCGATGACGCGGCGGCTCGAGTTCGGCAAGGCCGACACGCACTACCTGGCCAACCTCTGCCACAACTGCGGCGCCTGCCTACATGCCTGCCAGTACGCGCCGCCGCACGAGTTCGCGGTCAATGTGCCGCAGGCCATGGCCCAGGTGCGCGTGCAGACCTACCACGACTACGCCTGGCCCGCCGCGATGGGCTCGCTCTACGAGAAGGCCGGGCTCACGGTCGCGCTGGCCCTGGCCGGCGGCCTCGCGCTGTTCCTGGTGCTCGCGGTCGCGATGAGCGGCTCGCTGCTGCACGCGCCCCTGGCCGGCAACTTCTACGCGATCTTCCCGCACAACTTCCTCGCGCTGCTGTTCGGCGCGGTGTCGCTGTTCGTGCTGCTCGCGCTGGCCCTGGGCGTGCGGCGCTTCTGGCGCGAGGTCTCGCCCGCCAACGACCCGGGCAACGCACCGGCCATGGCCGGCGTGCGCGGGCCCGCGAGCGCGGAAGCGGCGCACGACGCGCTGCGCCTGAAGTACCTCGGCGGCGGCCACGGCGAGGGCTGCAACAACGAGGACGACCGCTTCACGCTGTGGCGCCGGCGCTTCCACCACTTCACCTTCTACGGCTTCATGCTGTGCTTCGCCTCGACCTGCGTGGCCACGCTCTACCACTACCTGTTCGACATGCATGCGCCCTATGGGCTGACCAGCCTGCCGGTGCTGCTGGGCACCGCCGGCGGCATCGGCCTGGTGGTCGGCCCGATCGGCCTCTTGTGGCTCAACCTGCGGCGCGACCCGGCGCATGGCGACGTCGCGCAGCGGCCCATGGACCGCGGCTTCATCGCGCTGCTGCTGCTGACCAGCCTCACGGGCCTGGCGCTGCTGGCCTGGCGCGACACGCAATTCATGGCGCTGTTGCTGGCGGTGCACCTGGGCGTGGTGATGGCGCTGTTCCTCACGCTGCCCTACGGCAAGTTCGCGCACGGCATCTTCCGCTGCGCGGCGCTGCTGAAGTTCTCGATCGAGAAGCGACTGCCCAGCCGCCTGCAGCTCGGCGCCGATTGACCCCACACCCGATATCGAAGAAAGGACCCGTGCGATGACGAACCCTGGCGTGCTCCAGATCCCCTCCATGAAGGACAAGTGCTCCGCCGCCGAATGGCAGGCGCGCATCGACCTCGCCGCCTGCTACCGGCTGGTCGACCTCTACGGCATGTCCGACATGATGGCCAACCACATCTCCTCGCACGTGCCCGGCGAGAAGGGCGCCTTCCTCATCAACCCCTACGGGATGATGTACGAGGAGATCACCGCCTCGAGCCTGATCAAGGTCGACCAGGACGGCAACATCCTGTCCTCGCCCGACTTCGGCGAGCTGAACTACGGCATCAACAAGGCCGGCTACGTGATCCACAGCGCGGTGCATGCCGCGCGGCCCGACGTGGCCTGCGTGATCCACACGCACAGCTGGGCCTCGATGGCGGTGTCCTCGCTCGAATGCGGGCTGCTGCCGCTCACGCAGACCGCGATGCGCTTCCTCAAGATCGGCTACCACGACTACCAGGGCGTGGTGCTCAACACCGCCGAGCAGGCTTCGCTGCTGGAAGACCTGGGCGACCGCGAGGCCGTGATCTTCCGCAACCACGGCGCGCTGGTGGTGGGCCGCAGCGTGGGCGAGGCCTTCAACTGGATGCACCGGCTCGAGCTGGCCTGCCGCGCGCAGATCGGCGCGATGTCGTGCAACACGCCGCTCAAGGCCGTGCCGCAAAGCGTGCTCGAGGAGACCTGGAACAACTACCAGCCCGGCACGCGCCGCCCCTACGGACTCATGGAATGGCCGGCGCTGCTGCGCAAGCTCGACCGCATGGACCCGGGCTTCCGCGACTGACCCGCACACACCGAAGAACCGCAGAGACAACGCCCCATGAAGAGAAGATTCCTCCCCGCCGTGCTGGCGGCGCTTGCAGCCACCTTCGCGCTGCCCGCGCTCGCGCAGAAATTCCCGCAGAAGCCGGTCACGCTCGTCGTGCCGTTCGCGCCCGGCGGCAACCTCGACGTCGTCGCGCGCACGCTGGCACCGGCGCTGGGCCAGATCCTTGGCCAGTCGGTGATCGTGGACAACCGTGCCGGTGCCGGCGGTGCCATCGGTGCCTCGTACGTGGCACGCGCGCAGCCCGACGGCTACACGCTGCTGGTCAGCACGCCGAATGCGCTGGTGGTGCTGCCGCTGATGACGAAGACGACCTACGCGCTCGACAACTTCGCGCCCATCGGCCTCGCCGCCACCACGCCGCTGGTGATCGCGGTGCGCGGCCAGGGTCCGTACAAGGACATCGAAACACTGCTCACCGCCGCGCGCGGCAAGCCGGGCCAGGTCACGGCCGGCCATGCGGGTCCGGGCACCACCAACCACATCGCGCTGCTGCAGCTCGAGCAGGCCGGCAAGCTGAGCCTCAACACCGTTCCCTACAAGGGCTCTGCCCCGGCGCTCACCGACCTGCTGGGCGGCCAGATCGACCTGGTGGTGGACCAGTTCACGAGTTCGGCCGCCCACATCCAGTCGGGCATGCTGCGCGCGGTGGCCGTGATGTCGAAGGAGCGCGACCCCGCGCTGCCCAACGTGCCGACCCTGCGCGAAGCCGGCCTCAAGGACTTCGATGCCACCACCGCCACCGGCCTGCTCGCGCCGGCCGGCACGCCCGCCGACGTGGTGCAGGCGCTCAATGCCGCGCTGCGCAAGGCGCTGGCCGACGAGAACGTGAAGCGCCGCCTGATCTCCGTCGGCAGCCCCGGCCAGGCCTCCTCGCCCGAGGAATGGCTCGCGACGCTCAAGAAGGAAGACGCCGGCGCCCGCCTGCTCGCGAAGAGCGGCAAGCTCAAGGTCGACTGAAGAGGCACGCCGCATGACCCGCCCCTGCCTGCCTCCCCGCGATGCCTTCGCACCCGTGGCCTTCGCGCCGCCGCCCGGCGCCTGCGACAGTCATGCCCATGTCTTCGGTCCCTACGCGCGCTTTCCGCTCGCCGAGGACCGCAGCTACACGCCCGACGAATACCCGGGCGCGGCCTTCATCGCGCACCTCGACCGGCTCGGCCTCGCGCGCGGCGTGCTGGTGACCGGCAGCGCGAGCGGCACCGACAACGGCGCGGTGCTCGAAGCCCTGTCGCAATACCCCGGGCGCCTGCGCGGCATCGCCGTGCCGCGCGCCGACACCGGCGATGCCGAGCTCGACCGCTGGCATGCGGCGGGCATCCGCGGCGTGCGCTTCAACCTGTTCCAGCGCAACGGCCATGCGGTCTACCGCAACGGCGTGGGCATCGAGGTGCTGGAAGCGCTCGCGCCGCGCCTCGCGGAACGCGGCTGGCATGCGCAGATCTGGATCCACGCACCCGACTTGGTCGAACTCGCGCCGCGCCTGCTGCGCCTGGGCCTGCCGCTGGTGATCGACCACATGGGCCGCATGGCGGCCGCGCGCGGCATCGAGGACCCGGGCTTTCGCACGCTGTGCCGGCTGCTCGCCGACGGCAAGGCCTGGACCAAGATCTCGGGTGCCGACCGCAACACCGGCCTGGGCCCGCCCTACGCCGACATCGATCCCTTCGCCGAAGCGCTGCTGCAGGCCAATGCCGAGCGCGTGGTGTGGGGCAGCGACTGGCCGCACATCAACTACTTCGAGGCGCAACAGGTGCCCGACGACGGCGCGCTGCTGAACCTGCTGGCGCGCTGGCTGCCCGACGCGGCGCAGCGCCGGCGCGTGCTGGTCGACAACCCGGCCGCGCTGTACTACTTTCCCCCGCCCGTGTAGAGCCCACCCACCCCCCAGAGGATCACAAGA
>Ga0102594_1001874_pt1 | contig 11873 bp, 10 predicted proteins | sample AraplaCol_mLB_r2_2_FD_76863 | JGI IMG/M metagenome (GOLD analysis project Ga0102594, IMG submission 76863) | Arabidopsis root microbial communities from North Carolina, USA - plate scrape MF_Col_mLB_r2 (SPADES assembly) (version 2) | ecosystem: Host-associated > Plants > Roots > Endosphere...
TGTCCGCCGCGAAAAACCAGTTGCTCGTGCTCGACCGGACCGTGGGGCAGCCCGTGGACCTGTTGCTCGAAGGCCAGGTAGTCGCCCGCGGGCAGCTGGTCGCGCTGGATGACCGTTTCGCGGTCCGGATCACGGAACTGCCGTTGCCACTGGATCTTCAAGGCGGCTCGTCGGCCGACAAGCAACCATGAGACTTGCCGGCGTGCTGGGGGCCGGGGCTTTGCGTATCTTGCAAGTGGCATTGCAGATGGCAGTGGCCTGCCTGTTGTTCAGCCATGCAGCCGTATACAGCCAGGGCGCGGCGGTATCCGCGGCAAATCCGTCCGCTTCCTCCACCAGTGCCCCTGTCGTTCTACCCAAAACCATTCCTTTCAAACAGGATTCAGCGGGCGCCTCCGGCGACGCAAACCCTTCCGCGGCCGCCATCGCCGCTGTTTTGCTGCTGGGCCTTGCGGGTTTGGCGCTTTGGGCATGGCGCAAGCGCGTGGTGGCTACCGGTGACCAGGGGCCTGGGAAGGGCTTGCGCTGGTGGGGCCCGACCCCCACCCCAAAAAGTCTTCTGCTCCACAGCACCACGCGCCTGTCGCCCAGGCACAGCGTTCACGAAATTGAATGGCGAGGCCGCCGCTTGCTGATTGGATGTGCGGATCAGGCTATGACTTTGCTGGCCGAGCGCGCAGTGGCGGAATCGCCCGATGATGTCGCCGTGCCGACCGATCCGGTTCCGGTCCCACCGGAGGGAAAGCCATGAGCTGCTCGACTCTTCGCACCGCGTTGTGGCGTTTGGCTGCGGCCATCCTGATTCTTCTTGGCACGGTGTCAGGGATGGGGGCGAGCGCGCAAACGGCTGAGCCCGCCGCGGAAGGCGCCACAAGCGCTGAAGCCCCGGGTGCGCGGAATCCAGCCGGTGAGTCCACGGTTCAGCTAAAGGCCAGCCAAGAACTGTCCGTAACGCAGGCGCCCGCCGTAGCCACCCGTGCGCGCGCATCCACCGCACCCACACCGGTCGCCGCAAACAAAACCCCCGCCACGGAAACCTCGCAAGCCTTGCGCGTTGTGCTCGGTTTGACGGTTCTGGCGATATTGCCGGCGATGCTGGTGTGCCTGACGAGCTTCCTGCGCACCATCATCGTCCTATCCATGCTGCGCCACGCCATCGGCATGCCTGAAACGCCTCCCAACACCGCCTTGATCGGGCTGGCCCTGTTCCTGACCATGTTCACCATGTCGCCGGTCCTGCAGAAGATCAATGTCGATGCCTTCGAGCCCTTCATGGCGGGACGTATCAGCATGGAGCAGGGCTATGACAAAGGTATAGGCCCCCTGCGTGAATTCATGGTGCGCCAGACCCGTGAAGCCGACCTGGCGCTGATGGTGGAGCTGTCCAAGGCGCCTGTTCCGCAGTCCATGGACGACATCAGCAACGTCCAGCTCATTCCCGCCTTCATGCTGTCCGAATTGCGCGCGGCATTCCAGATCGGTTTCGTGATCTTCCTGCCCTTTCTGCTGATCGACCTCATCGTGTCCAGCATCCTGATGGCCCTGGGCATGATGATGATGCCGCCCACTACCATCGCCCTGCCCATCAAGATATTGATGTTCATCCTGGTCGATGGCTGGAGCCTTGTGCTCAAGGCGCTGGTGGGTAGTTTTCACTGATCATCAACGCAATGACGCAGAAGAACGCAGCGAATCCATTGTTCGACACCGCAGTTGCCGGCGGTATGGGCGATGCCGAGTCGCTGCTGTGGCGCGACTGGATTGACCGGCGCGATCCTGACGCACGGGAAAAGCTCATTGCCCAACATCTACCATATGCCCGTGTCGTCGCAGCGACTTTTTATGCCCGCCGAACGCATGACGAGGTGGAGTTTGACGACTACCACCAACTGGCGACCGTGGGCTTGCTGGAGTCCTTTGACCGTTATGACCCTTCCCTGGGCGCCCAGTTCAGGACCTTTGCCGCACGCCGCATGCAAGGGTCCATCCTCAACGGCCTTGTGCGCCTGACGGAAAAAAACCAGCAAATCGCCATTCAGGGCGAACTCCGCCGGGAGCGCGTGAAGGCCGCCAAAGCGGCTGCGCTGGAGAAGATAGACCCGACTTTGGCGGCGCAAGAGGGCATCGAACTTCCGTCCAAAGCCACCGATCCCAAGCAGTTCCTGTTTTCCTTTCTCGCGGAAGTGGGTATGAGCCTGGCGCTGGGTGTCATGCTCGAAGGCACAGGCATGATAGATGCCGAGTCTTTCGATTCCGATGCCAGCGAGGTTTCAGCGGAAGTGAGCTATTTCCAGAAAACCGAGATGCAACGCCTGCAACAGACGCTGGCCGGGCTCTTGAAAAGCTTGACGGAACAAGAGCGGACAGTGATCCGCTACCACTACCTGCAGGACACGCCCTTCGATGAAATCGGAAAGATGCTGGGCGTCAAGCGAAGCCGGGTGTCGCAAATTCATCAGCAAGCGCTGCGAAACTTGAGACAGGGTTTGACCCGGCAGGCTTGCGACGTATTGATTTAGATCAACCCCACGATTCACGACATGGCTCTCTCTATGGACAACAAGCCCTTATCCCCTGAAAACGCCGCCTTGGCTTCGGCGGCGCTCGCCCGTCTTGAGCGCCTTGAGGCTTATCTCGGGTCCGACCCCGGAAATCCGGCGCTCCTTGCCGACGCGTTTGAAACGGCATTGCACTGTGGCCAGTGGGAGCGAGCTGCTTTTCATCTGCGCCATGGCCAGGCGCTGCAGGCGGATGTGTTGTCCTGGCGCCTGAAGGAAGGAGATCTTCTACTTGCTCAAGGCCGCTATGCCGAGGCGCGGTCGGCGCTGAAAGCTTTGCAGGGGGTGGACCCGGCCCCGGCCGGATTCAAGCCGGTTGTTTTGCACAACCTTGCCTACATCGAATTTCGGCAGGGCAACTATGCCGGGTGTATCGCCGAGCTCGCCGGGTACATGGAAGATTTTCCGGACCCGGAGCAGATGCATTCACGCGGCGATGGCGGCGCAATTGCGCTACCTGAGCAACTGCTGCAGGCGCTGTGGCTGCGGTCGCTGCATCGTACCAACGAACTGCAGCGGGCATGTGATTGGGCACGCGCTGTTGAAAAATTGCAGCTTCTGGATGCTCATGCAGCGGGGATCGCCAGCCTCGTGGCCATCGACGCAAGTGACATGGCGGAGGCTGGACGTTGGGCGACAGCAGCCCTGCAGCGGGCGGAAGGTGGAGATCCTTCGAAGCCCCTTCCGGCCGAGGTCTTCGTCACTCAACTGACGCTGGCGCTGGGGGCACGGAAAGCGGACGATGCGATCGCTTGGGCCGACCGTGCTTTGGAACTGAACGGCGAAGATGGCCGGGCCTGGTCCGGGCGTGCTTTTGCGCTGCTGCTGAAAGGAGGGCTCAAACTGGCCCGGCGGGATTTCGCCCGAGCCCTGCAAGCCATGCCCGGGCATATCGGCACCTGGCATGGACAGGGGTGGGCCCAATTGCTTGACCACGATCTCGAAGCCGCACGAAAAAGTTTTGGTACCGCGTTGGACCTTGACCGGAATTTTGCCGAAAGCCACGGTGGCATGGCGGTTGTTCTGGCCATTGCCAAACAGGAGGTTGCGGCCAGGCAGCATGTGGACCGCGCCCTGGGACTGGACAAGAACAATTTGTCCGGCCGCTATGCCCAAGCCCTGCTGAATGGCGAGGTGAAGGATGCAACCGCCATACGCAGGCTCGCGCAGCGCCTGCTTTCGGGTCGCGAAATGCCGGCTGACTTGAGCGTTCCGGACTTTACCGACGGCGCTCCGCGCGACTAGCCAGCCGTAGCGCAAGAAAGTGGGCGGGCTCAGGCTTGCGGCAGCCCCGTCGCTGCCGCGTCAACCAGGTAGCGCGCGGCCTCCTTGATGGCCACGGACAGTTCCGGGTCAGATTCCATCTGGTCGATCACGGGACTTGCCAGCAGCTCCCAGTCGACGTCGGGCTTGGCACTTCCAAGAAATTCCTGCATCAGTATGGATTCCATAAAGAGCTGAAACACTTTGCGCGGTTGGCGCGCATGCTCCTTGCTGAGCGCGCGAACGCGCTGTAACAGCTGCTGCTTGATTTTGGGCTCAAGCAACGACAGCGAATCCATGAACGCATTGGCCATGGTGGCCCTGGACGGGTCGTGCTGAAGTTCGGGTGTCTTGCCGTGCGCAACCGCGTCGGCAGGCTCGGATCTTTTCAGCTCGGAGACACGCGAGCGAAGAAGCGCACCTAGCTGGGAAGACGGGTCAATGACGGGCATGCGATGAATTGAAGTCTGGAAGATAGAAGCGCTGGAGTGCCGGTTAGCGCTAGCGCTGGTAGTTTGAGAGCAATACGTGCCCCATGCCGGGATCCTCTGGCGTCGACTCCGGCGAGGAATCTTGCGCCGCAGTTTTCACGCTTGCGATCCGTGCAAGGATTTTGCGAATGTCCTCCGACAAGGCTGCGTTTTCCGTGTTTTTCCCTAGGCCTTCTTCGTAGTGCAGCACGGCGCTGTCAAAGTCGTCTTGAGCGAGGGCCGCGTAAGCCCGGACAAAATGCGGAAGCGGACTGTCGCCGGGCAGGTCAAGCAAGGGTTGCCAGCTGACCAGTGCAGCTGCGGCGCGGCCCGAACTGAATTGCAATGTGCCGAGCTGGTACCTTGCCATCGGGAAGTCGGGCGAAAGCAGCACGGCATTGGAGAAGGATAGTTCGGCCTGCTCTATGTCGCCGCGCGCGGCATGGTGCGAACCCATCAAAAAATGCGGGATACCCCACGTCGGGTCCGCGGCCGAGCTCTGCCCGTACATGTCCAGCACTCTTTCACTGGCAGGATCCTGGCTTGCATCCATGGCTTGCTGAAGCAGTGCCTGTGCACGCAGACGAGGGCTTGATGGTTGTGTCATAACTTCACTGCAATGGTTTCGTGGAGCCGGGAAAAGTCGAGCGCCAGACCTGAAGTTCAGAGCGGTTGCTTGTGGTTTTCAGCTGCGCGTAAATGCCCGCAGGCCTCTCCTGAAACCTCAGGTGCTCCTGAAGGATTTTATGCCGAGCAGCCCTTACTTGACGGTCCAGTACTTGAAGACAATGACGCGCCGGTCCGTGGGGCAAATGCGGGACACCGAGCGGCCGACATGTGTTGGGTCACCAATGATTTTCATGACACGGCCAGGTTTCGGCATCACAGCTGCGGTGATTTCGTTCTTTTCGTCGAAAACGAGGGTTTCGCCGGCCCAGGCCACGTTCCATTCGCGGTTGCAGTAAATCAGTGCCGTGTTGTGCAGGGGTCGATCGTCCACTTCCGCGATATCCTGGTGCAAGCGGCCCTCAGTGCCAAAAGTATTGGCGCTGATCATGCATTCGTAAAGACGAACCGGATGGTCGTGACTGGCCTTGATCAGGTCCCAGCATTGGGTGATCGGTTGGAGGGTTTCGTCCAGTGCGCGCATACTGGGTTCCACATCGTCGACAAACGGCTCATCCGTGAAAGCGACGGGGTAATACCAATGCATGTCAAGTTCGTGGGACTTGAAACGTTCCCAGCGATTCAGGAAATGCATGGGCATCCAGGAGACAGCCTCGATCACGGAAGTCACCAGTGCCTTGGGCAGTAAATCGTCAAAAACTGAGACGTTAGGATTGTTGGTATGCATGGTCGGTGTGAAGAGCGCGCATCGGGAGGCATTGGTGCGCAGCGTGCTGGCCCGGCGCTCCTGATGCGCGAGTTTGGGATCGTGATTTATCGGATACCAGAGTCGCCGCAACCGCCGGAGCTCAGGGGCAGGCCGGCTTTGTGGGGCAGGCGAACACGATGAACCGCAGCCCAACGGCCGCTGGCGCTGGCGTTGTCGGCCGATGCTTTTGGGCTGGTTTGTGTTTTCTGCGCGGCAGCCGCGTCGGACTGGGGTTTTGCTTTTTCTTGCATGAGATGACTCCTTAAGTCGGGTTGAAAAATCAGGGAAACGGATGCGGGAATTTCGATCCAGAGTGGATACGAGGAACCATTCCCAAAGGTTCTCGTTGATGGCCGAACGAGATCGGCAGCAAACCGGGGATCAGGGCCTTTACCACCGAAAGGTGGGTACGACCTTGGTCAATATGGCTTTTCGCGGGCGTGATGTCGACAGCAAGGGGACGCAGGCCTTTTGCCGCAAAGCGTGCAACCATCGCGGAAAGTGTCGTCTCGATTGGGTTCGCGGGCCATTGCGCCGTAGCAGAGGCGCTAGCGGGAAACAGCAGCCGGTCGGCGCGGCGATAGTAGCGCTTGAGGCCATAAATTTCGAAATGATGCTCTGTGGTCTCGACTTCATCGGGGTGGTTGATGCCGGGAAGGTGGCCGTGGATCCAGGCGTAAACGCGTGCCTCAACCTCATCAAGACTGCTGTGCACAGCGCTTGCGAAACTGTCGCTTGCGGCGGTCCCCATGGTCGTGAAGTGATGAGTGTCGTGCTGCGCGGAAACCAGAGCCACCTGCGCCCAAGGTACCTCCAAGTGCTGAATCGTGACTCGGCAGCCTGCAACTTGCAAGGCATCAACGCGGTGAGAAATATCCGCCGGCCATTGCGCAGGGGGGATCAGGCTTCCGGGTTTCTGCGCGAGCCAATGGCGCATGAATGCGTCCCGCTCCACGACCTCCAACAAGGCCCTGGCAGTGGCGTCTTCGGAGGTGGTGCTCGCGGCGCACCCTGAGGACGTCACCTGGGTATAAGGGCGCGACGTGTCGTGTCCGAGAGCTGCAAGGCTGTTGCGTGAAAAAACCAGTTCGGCCAGCACGCGAACCCTTTCGCCTGTCGTTAGATCTACAGCGTCGGCCCATGGATAGGGTTTCGTTTCCGAGAAGGGTCGATAAAAGAAATCCGGAATTTCGTACTGTGCGCCCGTATAGCGCACGAATTGCCTCGGGTCCAGCGCATTCTCGACATCCGTGATAGTTCCCTCGACGATGCCGCGCGGCTGCCGGAAGCCTTCCCGCTCGATGGCTTCGGCGATGGCTTTGCGTGCCGCCAGTGCCGGATCGGTTCCTCGGCCCCACGTGTGCGGCCGCTCATCACCATCGTCGATGATTTTTGCGCGCGCCAAGTGAAACCCCATAGAGTAAAGCCCAGACTCGCCGTTGACCCAGGCAAAGTCAAGCAATGGCATTTGTTCCATCATGGCAATCTGTTCGGGAGTGGCTTTGATACCGAACATGGCAGAGCCCAGAACCAGTTGACGGTCGAGCCTGCACATGCGCGAGATTGGCCGTTCGTAATACCCGCCTATTGTTGCGTAGCCTAATCCCAGGGTGTCGGCGCTGAGGGCGCCATTGTGCAGAGCCGCGCCGGCTTCCATAAAAAGGTACTGGAGCGACCGATTGCGATAGCGCGCCGCTGCAATCGCCGGGTCGGCGGCGAGGAAGACTGCCCCTGTCGCATAAGTCAACTCCCAGGGTTTGCCGAAAGCCAGAGCCAACTGCGGAGCCTCGACCTTCACTGGAAGCAGCAGCACCGTGCGCTCGTCTGGGTAGTGAACCCGGTAGGCACCGGGCGGATAGTTGCCCACTTGGCGCTGCAGTGCCACGTAAACTTCGACCAGATGCATTCCGCCCGCCGACGCGATGGTTCGCTGCGGTGCTGCGTAGCCTATGCGCGGGTGCTTGACCTGCACCACACCGGCCAGGGACCACAGCAATTGATGCAGCGTTGAAACCGGGACTGGTTTGTCATCAAAGGTATAGCTCGTCGCGCGCGCGGAAAAGAACGGGTCAAGCGGAGCACTTTCTACCCTGGCGGCGCCGCCGGGCAGTGCCTGTTCGCCTTCTTCCTTGTTCCAAAGAAAACGTGTTGCAATGCTGTCTGTCAGCGTCGCGGCCGCCGAAAGACCGAAAGGACTGAACTGAAAACCGTAGTGCGCAGCGTGGGCGCTGGCCAAGCTGGCATCTATCAAGGCGCCTTCGGCAAGCAGGAAGTCAATGAACTCGGCAAACTCGGAGCGCTCTAGCGCGCTTGTGAATGCCTTCAAAATCTCGTCGATGGTGCGGGTGCCATCGCACAGGTTGAAAGCCTGCTCCAGCAACAACGCGGGCGCCTGAACTTCGATGTCCTCGCTGGCGGTGCGAACCACCAGCGTTGCCAGGCGGCCCTTGGCGCGGATGCGGCTGCCACCCGAAAACATCGGCGACAGCCGGTCTGGAGCGCTGAGGCAAGCTTGCACCGAAGCGGGAATCCGGTGATTCAGAACGCGATTCCGGTCGCGGCTGAATTTGGCGGCCGATTGAGCTAGGGCCGGTGGACCGGACGCCGGAAGGTCGGGCTTCATACCGCGACCCTCTCGTCGGCAACGGCCCTGAGCTTCTCTGCGGGGATGGTTACGTCGCCGGGCATCTCGCGCATCGCGACCGGTGCCGTCTGGCCAGATGCTGATGCCATGACGGAGCCGGGCTCCGGCACAGAGAGGGGAGTGCCGAAAAGTGTCGAGAACATGGCCGGATAGCCGGTTGGCGGGAAAATGGGGTTTGAATTGGCCTCAAGCCACCATATCTTTCCGTCCGAATCGAGCACGCCGTCAAGAGTGCAAAGCACGGGTGCGCTGAGTTCCTGCCGTAGTTCGGCAGCAATCCACTGGCCGGCTGCTTCCAACTGGGCTATCTGGGGTGCAGGCATGCTTCGCAGAGAGCTATCTTCCTCCTCAGTGGCTGCGTCCGGCGCGAAGCGGCGTCCGTAGCGATAGTCCAGCCAGGCGGACAGACCCGATGGCAACACCGCATCTAGATTCAGGCCTTGATAGGCCAGAGCCTGCATGACCGCCGGCTTCTCGGGGTACTCCGCCCAGCTTTGCTTGATGTCCCTGAGTCGCGCATCAACGAGTTCCGCGATGGTGTCGCGTCCATTGCCGTTTATCAGGGGGTAGGGATGCAGCTGTGCATGGACTGCGCGGTCTCCCCAGAACCAGACTTTGATGTTCGTGCCATGCACAAACGATTCCGCATAAATGCTGCCGGTGCTTCCTTGTTTTGTGAGCGCCCTCATCTGTGCCCCATCAGGCTCCTGGCCAGGATGGAACGGCCCCGCTAGTTCCTTGCCGAAGGATCCGACGGAATGTTTGATGACGAAAGCAGCTGTTGCCTCGCGTGGCGCGGGCCACATGCGGGGTGTGGCGAGCCCACATTCCGTCAGTCTTTTCTTGAAAACCAGTTTGTCTGCCGCGAGCGGCCAGCGCAAGGGCTTGTAAGGCAGCCAGCCGATAAAGCCAGTGACTTCGCGAATCAGTTGGGGGACATGCATCAACTGGCCGTTCATACGAGCCAGGAACTGCGGGTACAGCGTGAAATAGCGGTTGCGAGCTTTCACCTCCATTTCGAAAGTCACCATGTTCAGGTTGACGTGCGCTCCATGTGCCTCTGCCCAGGCCTTGACGGCGCGGATGTGGTTCATGGTGATCGCGATAAACATGGAAGTCTCCGAAGTAGTGCGGCGGACCTGGATGATGTTCGCCCGGAATGGATCTGCGTTGATGTCGGCCCGGTCGAGCGCCCGGGCGCGTAAAGGCGACTGCGTCGAAGCCTGCCGTTCTTACCAATATATCCACGCGGTTTCGGAATTGTTTAGCGGTTTCTGGGGGACGTGGAAAACACCGTGGCGATAAATTTTTCAAGAACACTTCTTACTTGCAAGTGATTGATTTGATTGGATAAAGCTGTGCGCCGATGTGCTCTGGCAGTCTTTCGGGCGAAGGTGGCTGAGTTTTCTCTAAACAAATACAGAAATCGAAGGATGTATTGGAAAACACCGTTGAGCAGTTCTCCAAAGGGTTGGAGGGAGCTACGGGGCTTGCCCCGGCTCAGCGATCATCTTTAGGTAAACGACATGGTTGCGATCGTCAGCGGCAATAGTCTGGGCTTGGGTTCAACGTCTTTGTCCATCCTGGGGCGAAACGGGCTGCTGGGAACGGCGAGCCAGGGACGCAGCGGCGAGCAGGCCTATGTGAATGTCGCCAACGGCAACCTGGTGTTGCAGGACCGTGATGATTACCTGGTCGCCCACGGCGTCAACCTCGCCGCCCTGCGCACCTACAACAGCCAGGGCAAGTTCAACGACGAAAACGCCGACAACTGGTCGCTGGGCACTTATGCGCAACAAGCCAAACTGACTGGCACGCTCAACGCTGCCGGCAGCACCATCACCCGGACGGCCCGGGATGGCAGCGAATCCATTTACACCTGGGATGCGGCCAGGCTTGCTTACCTGAGTACGGACGGCGCCGGCGCCTACGACACCATCAAGGCGGTCGGCAGCGACTATGTCTGGACCGACGGTGACAGCGGGCTGACCGAGACTTACGATGCCGCCACCGGGCGGCTGACGAGCACCACCGACGCCAATGGCACGACGGCCAGCTACGCCTACAACGCCTCGGGTTTCCTCTCGAGCATGACCAGCGCCAGTGGCGACGTGACCTACCTGGACTATGCGGGCGGCAACGTCTCCCGCGTGCGCACGGTCAGAGCCGACGGCACAACGCTCACGCGCGTGGCCTACACCTATGACGGCAGCAACCGCCTTTCCACCGTCACGGTAGACCTCAGCCCGGATGACGGCAGCACGGCGGACAACAAGGTTTACCGAAGCACCTACACCTACGACGGCAGCAGCCGGCGGGTCGCGTCCGTCACCCAGAGCGACGGCACCAGCCTGGCCTTCACTTATGTGCAAGTGGGCACGGACTACCGTATCGCCACCGTCAAGGATGGCCTTAACCACACGACGAGCTACAGCTACGACACGGTCAACAAGCGCACGACGGTGACAGATCCGCTCGGCCTCGTCACCAGGTACGAATACGACACCGCGGGCCAGCTCACAAAAGTCACGGCGCCGGCGGTGGGCGGTGTTTCGCAGGTCAGCAACTTTGCCTACAACGCCACGGGCGACCTGGTCCAGGTCACTGACGCGCTGGGGCAGGCGCTGGTCATGCAGTACGACGCCAATGGCAACCAGGTGTTGCAGCGGGATGCGGCCGGCAACACCATCACGCGCACCTACGATGCTCGCAACCAGCTGCTGACGGAATCGACTTATACCGTGGCCGACCCGGACGGTGCCGGCGCCGGCCAGCCATCCTCGCCGCTCACGACGCGTTATGTATACGACGCGGCCAACAAAAACCTGCTGAGGTTTGTGCTGAGCCCCACGGGCCGGGTGACCGAATTCCGCTACAACGCCTGGGGCGAGCAGGTCACGAGCATCCAGTACAGCGCGGCGGTCTACAACGTGGGCGCCCTGGGCGCGACGGCGCTTCCCACCGAGTCGGCCATGGCGACCTGGGCTGGGTCGCAAAACCTGGCCTTGAGCACGCGCTCCGACCGGGTGCTGGATGCGCGCGGGCAACTGCAGTCGGTCACGGTATTCGCCAGGGTCGATGCCTCGGGCAACGGCATTGCCGACGGCAGCCAGTCAACCACCCAGTACATCTACGACCAGGCCGGCCTGCTCCTCAAAACCATCTCGGGAACCGCCGGCGTCAACCTGTACACCTACGACGGCCTGGGCCGGGTGCTGTCGGTGCAGAACGCGTTGCTGCAGACCACACTGACCAGCTACGATGACGCGGGTAACAAAACCACTGTCAGCTTTGCCAACGGCCTGTCCACCAGCAGCGTCTATGACGCTGTGGGCCGCCTCGTCAGCGTCACGCAGAGCAGCGCGCAGACCGCCAACCTGGGCACCACGCTGTATTTCTACGACGCCGATAACCGCCTCACGATGACGCAGGACCCGACGGGCGTGCGGGCGTGGATGCTTTATGACCAGGCCGGCCGCAAGACGGCGGACATCGACGGCAATGGCAGCCTGACCGAATACGTCTATGACGCGGACAACCAGGTCACCCAGAGCATCGCCTAT
>Ga0102594_1001876_pt1 | contig 11858 bp, 11 predicted proteins | sample AraplaCol_mLB_r2_2_FD_76863 | JGI IMG/M metagenome (GOLD analysis project Ga0102594, IMG submission 76863) | Arabidopsis root microbial communities from North Carolina, USA - plate scrape MF_Col_mLB_r2 (SPADES assembly) (version 2) | ecosystem: Host-associated > Plants > Roots > Endosphere...
CGCGCGCTGGTCGACCTCGATGCCGCCGGCGAATCGCCCGACGCCATGCGTGCCTACGTGCGCGACTACCTGAGCCACGAGCACCGCGACGCACGCGCCGAAGGCTGCCTGGTGGCGGCGTTCGCTGGGCTGTCGGACAGCAGCGCGGGCGTGGGCGCGTCGCTCACCGCGTACCTCAAGTCGGTCATCGACCGTTTCACGCGCAACTTCCCGTGGCGCTCGAAGAAGAATGCGCGCGGCGACGCGATCCGCACATTGGCCTCGATGTATGGCGGCGTGGTGCTGGCCCGCGCGGTGGACGACGAGGCGCTCTCGGAGGAAATCCTGCGCGAGGTTCTGGGCGGCCTGCAGGCGGCCGGGCCTTCACGCCGGGCCGAAGGACCCTAAAGGATGCGGTTGAACCACAGCAGCGACAGCCCCGCCGACAGCAGCGTGAGCACGGCCGCGCCCATCGCGAACAGCGCGGAGATCTCGGTTTCCTTCTTCTCCACGGTGAGCTTGGAACTCAGCGTGTTGTAGACCTTCTTCAGGTCGTCGGCAGTGCCCGCGTAGAAGTACTCGGCATTGGTCTTGTTGGCGATGGCCTTGAGCGTGTCCTCGTCGAGCCGCACGCGCATCGACCAGCCCTCGAAGCCGATGGTCTCGCCGTCGACCGTGCCCACGCCCACCGTGTAGATGCGCACGCCGCGATCGGCCGCGGCCTTGGCTGCGTCGAGCGGATCGACGCCGGTGGTGCGCTGGCCGTCGGTCAGCATGATCACGGCGGCCGAGGTGAACGAACCGGGTGCCACGGGCGTGAATTCCTTGAGCTTCTTCTCCGACTGGTCGATGGCCGCGCCGCGCTGGCGGCTCGGCGCGCTGAACTGCTCCACGTCCAGCCCTGCGTCGGGGAACAGCGTGGCCAGCGACACCACGATGGCATTGCCGGTGGCGGTGGCGCGCTGCAGCTGGAAGCTGTCGATGGCCGTCACCAGGTCCTCGTGGTTGGTGGTGGGCAACTGCGCCACCTGCGCGCTGCCCGCGAACGCCACGATGCCCACCTTCACGTTGCGCGGCAGGTCCTTGATGAAGCTCTTGGCCGCTTCCTGCGCGGCCACCAGCCGGTTGGGCTGCACGTCGGCCGCGCGCATGCTGCCCGATACGTCCATCGCCAGGATGATGGTCTGCTGGTTCGACGGCAGCACCACCACCGCCATCGGCCGCGCCGCTGCAATCAGCATCGCGGCCATGGCCAGCAGGAACAGCAGCGGCGGGATGTGCCGCCGCAGGCTCTGCCCGGGGCCCATCGCCTCGCGCACGATCGACAGGCTGGCATAGCGCACCGCCAGCTTCTTCTTGCGGCGCAGCAGCCACAGGTAAAGCAGGATCAGCAGCGGCAGCGCCGCCAGCAGCCAGAGGAATTGAGGCCAGAGAAAGGTCATGCTGCCACCGCCTTCATGCCAGCCGGTCCCATGCGCGCGCGGCGCTTGCGCAGGTCGGCGAACCGGACGATGGCTTCCACCAGGTCGTCGTTGGTCGAGAGTTCGAGTGCGTCGACGCCGGCCTTGGCGAGCGCCGCGCGCAGTGCGTTCTCGCGCTCGGACGCCAGCCGCGCAAAGCGCTTGCGAAAGCCGGCGTCGTGCGTGTCCACCCACAGCTGCTCGCCGGTCTCCGCGTCGCGCAGCGGCACCAGGCCGAGGTCGGGAAGCTCGAGCTCGAGCGGATCGAACAGCCGCACGGCCACCACCTCGTGGCGCTGCACGAGCTGCCCCAGCGGACGCTCCCAGCCGGGCTCGCTCAGGAAGTCGGACACCACGAACACGGTGGAGCGGCGCGGCATCAGCGTGGCCGCCGACTTCAGCAGGTCGTCCAGCCGCGTCATGCCCTTCTGCGTGGGGGAGAACCCGGCCTTGTCGGCGCGCCTTTCCATGGCGTGCAGCAGGTGCAGCACATGGCGGCGCCCGCTGCGCGGCGGGATCACGGCCTCGAGGTCGTTGCCGTAGACCAGCGCGCCCACGCGGTTGCCATGGCGCGTCAGCAGCCGCGCCAGCACGCCGACGAAGCCCGCCGAGATCTCGCGCTTGGCCTTCAGGCCCGAGCCGAAGTCGACCGAGCGGCTCAGGTCGAGCACGAACCAGGCGGACATCTCGCGGTCCTCGGTGAACACGCGCACATGCGGCGTCTGCAGCCGCGCGGTGACGTTCCAGTCGATGTGGCGCACGTCGTCGTGGTGCTGGTACTCGCGCAGGTCGGCCAGGTCGAGACCGGCGCCGCGCATCAGCGTGCGGTAGTCGCCCTGCAGCAGGCCGTCGAGCCGGCGGATGACGGTCCATTCGAGCCGGCGCAGCGCGCGCTCGGCCCCGCCGGCCACGGCCGCCAGCCGTTCGTCGTTCGCGGCCGCAGGGGCCTTGCGCCACCAGCTTTTCATGCGATTCCTGGGAACGCCGCGCAACCGGCCCTGCCGGACCGCAGGCATTGCCCACGGCACGGCGGCCGGCGAAGCGGCACGAGGTGCAGGAAGTGCAGGAAGACGGGCGGCGTGCTCATTCAGGCCACCAGCTTTTCATGTTCGAGCGGCTTGGGCGGCGCCGGAACGGCACGCATGATCTTCTCGACCAGGCCGTCGGGCGTCAGGCCCTCGGAGAGACCCTCGTACGACAGCGTCACGCGATGGCGAAGCACGTCGGCCACCAGCGCGGTCATGTCTTCCGGCAGCGCATAGCTGCGGCCGCGCAGCAGCGCCAGGGCCCGCGCGCCTTCCGTCAGGCTGATGCTGGCACGCGGGCTGGCGCCGAAGGTGATGAAGCGGCGCAGGTCCTTCAGCCCGTGCTTCTCGGGCGTGCGAGTGGCCGACACCAGCTTCACCGCGTACTGGATCAGCGAGGGGTCGACGTACACGCGCCGCGCCTCGGCCTGCAATGCCGCGAGCTGCTCGGTGGTGGCGACCGCCGTGGCCTCGACCGGCGGGCCGATCACGCGCTGCACGATCACGAACTCTTCCTCGTCCGTCGGGTAGTCGACCAGCACCTTCATCATGAAGCGGTCGACCTGCGCCTCGGGCAGCGGATAGGTACCCTCGGTCTCGATCGGATTCTGCGTGGCCATCACCAGGAAGGGACGGGGCACCTTGTGCGTCTCGCCGGCGATGGTCACCTGGCGTTCCTGCATCACCTCGAGCAGCGCGCTCTGCACCTTGGCCGGCGCGCGGTTGATCTCGTCGGCCAGCAGCAGGTTGGCGAACACCGGGCCCAGAGAAGTGCTGAACTCGCCCGTCTTCTGGTTGTAGATGCGCGTGCCCACGAGGTCGGCCGGCACCAGGTCGGGCGTGAACTGGATGCGCTTGAAGTGGCCGCGCACCGTGTCCGCCAGCGTCTTGATGGTCAGCGTCTTCGCCAGACCCGGAACGCCTTCGACCAGCAGGTGCCCGCCCGCGAGCATCGCGACCATCACGCGCTCCAGGAACCGGTCCTGGCCCACGACCACGCGCTTCACCTCGTAGAGGATCTGCTCCATCAGTTCGGCGGTGCCGGCGGGGGTGGCGAAGCTGCTGCTGGGGGTCTCTGTGCTCATGCGAAGGGCTTTCGTAGAGGAAAAGAAGGTGTCAGAACGGCGGAGAACCCGCGGCGGCGGCGGCGTTCTCGATGGGCACCGCGAAGCCGATGCCGATGAAGGTGCGCTGCTGCGTGGGATTCAGGATGGCGGTGACGATGCCCAGCACCTCGCCGTCCATGTTGATGAGCGGCCCGCCCGAGTTGCCGGGGTTGGCGGCCGCGTCGAACTGGATCAGGTTGCCGAGTTCCTGCTTGCCCTCGGGCGAGCGGAACGAACGCTTCAGGCCCGACACCACGCCCGCCGACACCGACGGCCCGATGCCGAACGGAAAGCCGACGGCGGCCACCTGGTCGCCGGAGCGCAGGTCGGCGGTCGAACGCATGGTGGCGGGAATCAGGTCGTCGGGCACCTTCTGCGCCTGCAGCACCGCGAGGTCGTTCTCGGGCTGCACGCCGGTGATGGTGGCCACGGCTTCCAGGCCGTCGTAGAACGTGACCTTGATCTTGTCGGAGCCCGCGACCACGTGAAGGTTGGTCAGGATCACGCCCTTGTCGACGATCACCACGCCGGTGCCCACGCCGCGCTCCACCTCGCCGGCCGGTCCGCCGTCGTTGGGCGCCTCCGGCGGCTTGCCCTTGGCGAGGTTGCGCCCGCGTTTCTGCGTCTTGGCCTCGGGCGTGTTCTTCTCTTCGCCGTAGCTCACCACCCGCACCACCGAGGGCCGGATGATGTCCGCCGCCTTGGCCGCGGGCGAGGGCAGGGTGTTCGTCTGCAGCGTGCGCAGCACGGCCGCGTCGATGTCCTTCTGGGTGAGTGCCTTGGCGCCGGGGCGCGGCGCCCACAGGACGGCGCCGGTGACCAGCGCGGCCGACAGCACGAGGAGCAGCGCGAAGCTCTTGCGCCCGGGTTGCCAGCCGGTTCTTGCGCTCGTGTCCGGTGCGGGAGTGGCGGCTTCCGGGGATGCAAGCCCCTCCGCCCGGTCGGCCGCCTGGTCTGCGGCCGGCGGCAGCGTGCGGGGCGAACGGCTGTAGAAGGCGGGCCTGCGCATCGGGGGACCTCCGGCAAAAAATCGCGTGAAGGAGTTCACAGTAGCACGCTTTCTTCGGCGGCGCATCCCATCGGGCATCATGGCGCGATGGCTACCTTCGTCGATACCCACTGCCACCTGGACGCGCCCGAATTCGGTGCGGAAATGCCCGTCATCCGCCGCCGCGCCGCCGAACGCGGGGTGGCGATGTGCGTCATTCCCGCGGTGGCGGTCTTCAACTTCGCCGCCGTGCGCGAGCTGGCCCATGCGCAAGGCGATGCCTATGCGCTGGGCATCCATCCGCTGTGCACCGGCGAGGCGAAGGACGAAGACCTCGACGCGCTCGACGCCGAGCTCACTGCGCGGCGCGACGACCCGCGGCTGGTGGCGGTCGGCGAGATCGGGCTCGACTATTTCGTCGAAAGCCTCGACGGCCCGCGGCAGGAGCGCTTTTTTCACACTCAGTTGCAACTGGCACGCAAGCACGGGTTACCCGTGCTCATCCATGTGCGGCGCTCGGTCGACAAGGTGCTCAAGCACCTGCGACAGACTGCCGGCGGAAAGCCCTGGCTGGGCATCGCGCATGCATTCAACGGCAGCGGGCAGCAGGCGCAGGCCTGCATCGACCTCGGGCTGAAGCTGGGCTTCGGCGGCGCCGTCACCTTCGACCGTGCATTGCAGTTGCGCCGGCTGGCCAGCGGCCTGCCGCTCGGGGCGATCGTCCTGGAGACCGACGCTCCCGACATCCAGCCGCACTGGCTCTACCGGACGCAGGCACAGCGCGACGCCGGCGAACCGCAGGGCCGCAACGACCCCGGCGAGCTGCCGCGCATCGCCGAGGTCATGGCCGGCCTGCGGGGCATCGGCATCGACGAACTGGCCGCGGCCACCACCCGGAATGCACTCGAAACGCTGCCACGGCTCGAAAGTCTGATGCACGTGTCGGAACGTCCGCCGCATCGCGCGTAGGCCAACGTCCCGACCTGCAACCAGGTGTGCAGATGCCGTGGATTTGCTGTCATCCTCGGGCTTCACCAGTTCGTTGCTGGTTCAGTGGCAAGCGAGTCACTTCAAAACTTAATCCGACAAGGAGCCTTTAATGACCACGTCTTTCGTTCGCACCATGCCCGTCGTCCTTGCACTGGCGCTCGCCTCCATCGGCGTGTCGGCCGTGGCACAAACCGCAGCGCCTGCAACGGCTGAACCCACGACCACCGAGAAGGTGAAGGAAGCCGGCTCCAACGCCGTCGACGCCACCAAGCGCACCACCAAGAAGGCCGTCAACGCCACCGAAGAGGGTAGCAAGAAGGCCTGGAATGCCACCAAGCGCACGACCAAGAAGGCCGTGAACGCCACCGAGAACGGCACCGAGAAGGCCTGGGACGCGACCAAGCGCACCACCAAGAAGGCCACCAACGCCACCAAGAATGCGGCCACCAAGACCGGTGAAGCGGTCGAGAACACCGGCCACAAGGCAGCCGACGGCATGCGCAGCACCGGCGCCGCCATTGGCGAGAAGATCCCCGGCACGGCCGAGAACGAAGCCGCCAAGAAGTAAGCCTGCAAGGCAGCCTCTGCGGCCCGCGAAAGAACCCGCCTCGGCGGGTTTTTTCATGGGCCGCGAAAGTGGCACGATGCCGCCCATGAATTCCTCCGCCGCCGTGCTCACCGGCCTCGCGCCCGTCGTCTCGCCCGACACGTCGGTGCTCATCCTCGGCAGCTTCCCCGGGGTCAAGTCGCTCGAACGGCAGCAGTACTATGCACACCCCCAAAACCAGTTCTGGAAGATCCTGCAAGCCGTGTGGCCCGACATTCCCCAGCCTTCGGGCGCCGACAGCTACGGCCCGCGCTGCCGATGGCTGCTCGACCGCGGCCTCGGCGTGTGGGACGTGTACGGCGCCTGCGAGCGCGAAGGCAGCCTCGACTCGGCGATCCGTTCGCCGGTGGTGAACGACATCGCGGGGCTGCACCTGCCCAGGCTCGCGGCCATCGCGCACAACGGCGGCGAGAGCTTCAAGCACGCACGCCACACGCGCACCCTCGGGGTGCCCGTTCATTCGCTGCCATCCACCAGCCCCGCCAACGCGTCGTGGAGCTTCGAGCGCAAGCTCGCGGCCTGGCGCGAGGTTTTCGCCGCCCACCACCTCCTCTGATGGCATCGAGCAAAACAACCGCCAGACCGATCGTCCTCCCCGAAGTCAACTTCTCCGACTGGGGCGACATCCGCTACCTTCACCTGGGCACCGAATGGGTCCAGGGTTCGATGAAGCTCGACGCCCCCTTCGAGATCGAACTCGAGTACGTGCAGCGCATGATGGCCTGGCTGCTGTTCGCCGACGGCAAGACCGTGGCCTCGCGCCACGCCATGCAGCTCGGCCTTGGCGCGGCCACGCTCACCAAGTTCAGCCGCAAGATCCTGCGCATGTGCACCACCGCCGTCGAGCTCAACCCGCAGGTGGTGTCGGCCTGCCGCGGCTGGTTCAAGCTGCCGGCCGACGACGCGAAGCTGCGCGTGGTGATCGCCGACGCGGCCGCCGAGATCCGCAAGCCCGAATGGCATGGCACGGTGGACGCGCTGCAGGTCGACCTGTACGACCACGAGGCCGCCGCGCCGGTGCTCGACAGCGAGGAGTTCTATGCCGACTGCCGCGCGCTGCTCACCGAGGACGGCTGCATGACCGTCAACCTGTTCGGCCGTTCGTCGAGCTACGAGCGCAGCCTCGAGAAGATCGCCGGCGCGTTCGGCCCCACAGCGGTGTGGGCCTTCAAGCCGACGCGTGAAGGCAACACCGTGGTGCTGGCACAGCGCACCCCGAGCCGTCCCAAGCGCGAGCTGCTGGCCGAGCGCGCACAGACGATCCAGACCCGCTGGAATCTGCCCGCGCCGAAGTGGCTGCGCGTGTTCAAGCCCATGCAGGTTTCGTTGTGAAACATCTTCACGCCCCCGGGAGAGGCCTTTCCGCTTAACTTCCTACGGAAATCGGTAGTACGGAAGGTGTGCCTTCACTAATGGAATATTGACCGGGGGAGGGCCTCGGCACACGATGGCTCGCCAGTCGATCTCCACCGCGTCATCCACCATCCGGGTCATTGCGTGTTCCAAGCCTGCTTTCTTTCGCCTTTGCCGAGCGAGCTTCACACCGGCCATGGCGTCGATGTGTCGGGCCAGCCCCTCGTCGGCGCGTCGCCCCGCTTCGTCGGCATGCTCGGCCAGCTGCGCCGCGTGGCGGCCAGCGATGCGCCGGTGCTGGTCGAAGGCGAGACCGGCTGCGGCAAGGAACTCGCCGCGCGCGCGGTGCATGCATGGGGCCAGCGCAGCAAGGGCCCGTTCGTGCCCGTCAACTGCGGCGCCCTGCCCGACCACCTGCTCGAGGCCGAGCTCTTCGGCCATGAACGCGGCGCCTTCACCGATGCCAAGGCCGCGCGGCGCGGTCTCGTGGCCGAAGCCAACGGCGGCACGCTGTTTCTCGATGAGGTCGATGCGCTGAGCGCCAAGGCGCAGGTGGTGCTGCTGCGTTTCGCGCAGGACCAGCGCTACCGGCCGCTCGGCAGCGCGCGCGAGCTGCGCACCGACGTGCGGCTGGTCACCGCCACCAACCAGCCGCTCGACATGGCGGTGGAGGGCGGCCGCTTCCGCGCCGACCTCATGTACCGTCTGAAGATCCTGCATGTTCGCCTGCCCGCGCTGCGCGAGCGTCCGGGCGACGCCGAGCTGCTGGCGCGCCACTTCCTCGAGGCCTTCTGCGCCAAGTACGGCCTGCCGGGCCGCCGCTTCGATGCCGCCACGCTCGAGTGGCTGCGCGGCCAGCCATGGCCCGGCAACGTGCGCGAGCTGGAGAACTGGGTGCACCGCGAACTGCTCATGGCCGACGGCAACACCGTCGGCCACGCCGGCCCGCACGCCATGCCGGCACGCGGCGACGACCCGATGCGCTGGCACACCAGCGGCCCCGCGAACTTCCAGGACGCCAAGGCCGAGGCGGTGCGCATGTTCGAGCGCGACTACGTGGTCAACGTGCTGCGGCAGTCCGGAGGCAACGTCACGCAGGCCGCGCGCATCGCGGGCAAGGAGCGGCGCGCCTTCGGCAAGCTGCTGAAGAAGTACGGCATCGACCGACGCGGCGTGACGGCCGCCAATTGACGAGCGCGCCGCGCGCGCCGTGCACGTGCTACCCATGCGGCAGCGCAGCGCTGTCCCTCATGGCGGCCCGAGGAAGATGTCCTGGATCACGTCGCGGTAGCTCGCCAGTTCGGCCGCACGTGCCGTGGCGGCCGTGCCGCGCAGGTCGGTGCTGCGCGTGTTGGTGGCCACCTCCACCGTGATGATGCTCATCGACGGCCGGTCGGTCGCGCGGCCCTCGGTGATGTCCTGCGGTCCCCAGCCGCCCAGCGAGGTGCCGCCCGGTATCGCGCCGCTCCAGCCGGTGGTCGGCGTGCCTGCGAGGTGGTTGCCCTGCACGCCCCGGCCGAAGCCGCGTCGCGTCATGTCGCGCGCCATCGAGAGCGCCAGGGACTGGTCGCTCGCGGTGCGCGCGGCCGCCAGGGTCTCGAGCGCTGCCGCGCCCGCGGCGCCGCCGGCCCGCGCGCGCGCCGCCGCCGACACCGTGTGCGCGTCGCTGAAGATGCCGGCCGCGCTGCGCGTGGTCGAGCCGTGCACGCTCGCGATGCGGCTCGGCCGGAAGCGTTCGATCAGCCGCATCAGCGCGATGTTCTCCGGCAGGATCGCGCGCGGCGGCGAGCCTGCGTCCATCGGCGTCCCGCTCGCGGGCGTGGCCGCGTCCAGGCCCCGGCCGGGGCTCGGAAAGTTGCGGTTGGTGGGCGTCGTGCCTTCGCGCGTGCGCGTGGCGGCGTTGTCGGGAAACAGCGTGGGCACGACGATGACCGTGTAGTAGGGCCGCAGCACCGCGTTCTGCAGCGTCTGGATCAGCATCTGCGCGACCTCGATGCCGCCTTGCTCCGAGCCGTGCACGCCTGCGATCACGAGTGCCCGTTCGTCGCTGGTGCCGGGGAAGAAGAACGCATCGACCGATCGCCCGCCCGCCGTGGTGAGCAGCGACGCGCCGATGCCGCCGCGTTCCTCCGCCCAGCCGTGGTCGCGCTGGCGTCGCCGGCGCTCGTCGAAGTCCGCGGCGGGCCACAGCGGCTCGGGGCCGTTGCGCACGATGGTCCGCGCCAGCCACAGGTCGTCGGAACCGGCGGCGAAGATGCGCTCCAGCAGCCGGTCGAGGTCCGCGTCGGCCACCGGCGACTGCGTGCGCAGCGCGTCGAACACGCGGCCCTTGTCCGCGGCCGAGAGCCAGATCGCGTCGACGCTGTCGGACAGCGGGCTTGCGAGCAGTGCGCCGGCTGCGGGACGGTGCCTGACCGGGTGCGGCTGCAGGCCGAAGGCGAAACGCGCGGCCGTGTGGTCGGCTTCGCGTTCCGCGCCGGCGTCGCGGCCGCTGCCTTCGCTCTCGCGATGCTGTCCCGCGTTGCGAAGTTGCGCGACGTGCGCGAGTTCATGCGCCAGCAGGAAGCGGCCGCCGATGCGCGCGGTGGACGGCGCCGGTCCGCCGAAAACCACGGCATCTTCCGAGGCGAACGCGCGAGCGCCCGCGCGCTGCGCCTGCGCGTCGCCAGCATGCAGGCGCACCTTGTCCAGAGGCATCCCCAGCCCGCGTTCGAGCGGTGTGCGAATCGCAGCAGGCAAGTGCGTGCCCCGGCGCGCCGCCACGCATTGCGGGCACGTGCCACCGCAGGCACATGCGCCGGCGGCACGCGCGGGGACCGCGGCGGTGCGCGCGCTGGCCGTGTCCATGTCCCGCGAGCGCGGCGATGCCTGCGCCGCCTGCCCCTTCGATGCCGGTGAAGGGCCTGTGCCGCGGCTGCGGCTTGCGCGTCCTGCGCGCCCGCTAGCGGAATTCAAGCTGGAAGCTCTCCGCCGCCATCGAGCCCGGCGCCGCATCGCCGTGTGCCGTCTCCTGTCCGTCCGGGCCCACCCAGCGCTGGGGAAAGCGCACGCGCAGCGTGTGGGGCGTGGGCTCGCCCGCGTGCAGGCCCAGCAGCACCCACAGGTCGCAAGGTGCCGCGATGCCGTTCGGGTTTTCGATGTGCGAGATGTTGAAGTCGATCGCCCATGCCGTGCCTTCCGCGTCGAGCCGCACCGGCGTCGCCGTGTCGGTGGTGAAGAAGCGGCCCGGCACGCGTCCCACCAGCCAGCCGCCATGCAGCGATGCGGCCGACACCGGCACCGACGGCGTCAGACCGATGAAGCTGCCGCCGGCCAGGGTCGCCGGGAGCTGCGCGCCGGGTACCACGCGCACGCGGATCTCGTGCGCGCCCGAGGCAGGACGCAACAGCGCCAGCAGGTCGATCGCCAGGTGCGCAGCCGGCGGATGCACGAAGCCGTGGCCCTCGATGGCCTCGAAAGGGAAGGTGGCGGCGGTCATGGCGCGTGTTCCTCAGGCCACGCGGGTGTCGCCGCCCGGCGTGGGGAAATCGCCCACGGGACATTCTGCAAAGTCCGGCCCGGCCTCGAAGTCGTAGCCGGTGGTGGTGCGGTCGGTGCGCAGCGTGGTTGCAAACGCCTGCGAAGGGAACGACCGGCAGTCGGGCGACACCGCCACCATCGGATCGAACGCGTGCGTGGTGCCGTTGTAGTTGCGCGTGAAGCCATAGGTAACGCAGCCCAGCACGCGATCGGGCGCGTTGCTCTTCACGCACGACACGCAGGTCTCCGCCATCCAGCTCAGGCTGGTGGTGCCCAGCATGCCCGGGGTGCGGTACGGAATGTCGTAGATCGACTCGGTGCTGGTGATGCGTTCGCCCGCGTCGGGCAGCGGAAAGCCCGTGGGGATCTGGTGTTCGCCCTGCCCCGCGAGGTACGGGCCCGAAGGCGTGCCGTAGAAGGGCTGGGCGCTGTTGGGGTCGTTGTCGACGAAGTCGGAGCGCCCGCGCGCGTCGTACGGATGCGTGCTGTTGATGATCTGGATCATGTGGAACTCGTCGCAGTGGCAACCGTTGCCGGCCGCGGGCTGGTGCGCGTCGGCCATGAAATGCAGCTCGGCCGCGATGCCCGAGGCCAGCGCGCTGCCGGCCGCCGCCGGGCCGCGGCGCACGTCGGTGTACGCCAGCGGCATCGCGTGCAGCGTGCCCAGGCGCTGGAAGCAGCACGAGACGGGGCACGACACGGCGGCGCGGCGCTGCGTGGGCGAAGGCGGCCCGATGAAGTCGGCGGGCAGCACCTCGATGGTGGGCGCGCGCTGCAGCGAGAAGATACCCTCGCCGCGCGATTGCTGCACCACGTGCGCGAGTTCGTGCG
>Ga0102594_1001885_pt1 | contig 11806 bp, 11 predicted proteins | sample AraplaCol_mLB_r2_2_FD_76863 | JGI IMG/M metagenome (GOLD analysis project Ga0102594, IMG submission 76863) | Arabidopsis root microbial communities from North Carolina, USA - plate scrape MF_Col_mLB_r2 (SPADES assembly) (version 2) | ecosystem: Host-associated > Plants > Roots > Endosphere...
GCGATTCTGAAGGCGAAATACGCCGGTCAGATGGACTTCGGCAAAGCAGCGTCTATCCTGAAGGCGCAACTCAGCTGACCCATCCCGAGTCGGTCCGAGTCGCGCCCGATTTTAGTCGTTTGGGGCCGTAGGGAGAGCCATGGCGTTCCCCGATTCCTTTTTAGAGGAACTGCGCAACCGGCTGCCGCTGTCGGGCGTGGTCGGCCGTTCGGTGCGCCTGATCAAGCGCGGCCGCGAATTCACCGGCCTGTGCCCGTTTCACAATGAAAAGTCGCCCTCCTTTACCGTCAACGACGATAAGGGCTTCTTCCACTGCTTCGGCTGCGGCGCCCATGGCGACGTGATCGGCTTCACCATGCGCAATTCCGGCATGGCCTTCCCCGAGGCGGTGGAAGCGCTGGCCGGGGAAGCCGGTCTGGAAGTGCCGCGCATGCGGCCGGAAGACCGCGAAAAGGCCGAGCAGGTCGCCACCCAGGCCAAGGCGCTGGAGGAAGCGGCAAGCTGGTACCAGGCGCAGCTGAAGGCCGCGGTCGGCAACGAAGCCCGCGCCTATATCCAGAAACGCGGCCTGAAAGCTGAAACCGTAGAGCGTTTCCGCATGGGCTATGCGCCACAGAGCCGCACGGCGCTGAAGGAAGCGATGCTGGCGCGCAAGCTGCCGGAAGACCTGCTGATCGAAAGCGGCCTGCTGATCAAGCCGGAAGACGGCGGCCCGTCATATGACCGCTTCCGCAACCGCGTGATGTTCCCGATCGGCGACCGCCGCGGCCGCATCATCGCCTTTGGCGGCCGCGCCCTGGATCCGGATGCGCCGGCAAAATATCTCAACTCGCCGGAGACCCCGCTCTTCCACAAGGGCCACAATCTCTACAACCACGCCATCGCCCGCGAAGCCGCCCGCGAGGCCGGCACCGTGATCGTGGTCGAAGGCTACATGGATGTGATCGCGCTGGCCCAGGCCGGCATCAACCATGCCGTCGCGCCGCTGGGCACGGCCCTGACCGAGGATCAGATCACCCTGCTCTGGCGCATGTCGGCCGAGCCGATCCTGTGCTTTGACGGCGACAATGCCGGCATCCGCGCCGCCATGCGCGCCGCCGACCGCGCCCTGCCCCTGCTGGAACCGGGGAAATCCTTCCGCTTTGCCCTGCTGCCCGGCGGCCAGGACCCGGACGACCTGATCAAGGCCCAGGGCCGCGCCGCCATGGACGCTGTTCTGGCCGCCGCTCAGCCGATGGCCGACATCCTGTGGCGCAAGGAGACCGAGGGCCGGCCGCTGGACACCCCGGAACGCCGGGCCGCCCTTGAAGCTGCGCTGTATGGCGTGGCCGGTCAGATCAAGAATCCGGCAGTCCAGAACCACTACCGGGACCACTTCAGGGCCAAGCTTCGCACCCTTTTCGCCCCCCCGGCCCGGGCCTGGACCCCGGGCAACCGCCCCGCCCGGCCCTACCAGCCCGGCAGCTTTGGCAAGCCCCCGCCCCCCTTAGCCATGGGCGGTCCGGTCAATACCGGCCAGGGACGCACCGAAAAGGCGCTTCTGGCGGCCGTATTAACCCATCCCTGGCTGCTGGAGGAGCATGGAGAGGCCTTTGCCGCCCTGACCTTCCCGCCGGGGCCGCTTGACAGCCTTAAGAGCCGGATTCTAGAAGAAGCCTCCCGCCATCCGGGTCTTGACGGCGAGGCTTTCGCGGCCCATCTCAGGCAGCGAGGACTCGGGGCCGCGCTCGACCTCGTGACTGGCGAGACCGGCCGGATCCTGGAGCCCTTCGTGCGCGCCGATACGCCGGCGGACAAGGTTGAGCGAGGGTGGTGGCAGGCTGTGCAGCGTTACCGTCTGTCGGAGCTGGAGCAGGAGCTGGCGGCGGCAGAGGCCGATCTGGCCAGCAATACAAATCCCGAAGCATGGCAGCGCTTCCAGGCCTTACAGGCAGAGGTCGGTTCGGCGCGCAGTCAGGTTTCGGTATCGGACACGGATTGAACAGGCCGCTCTCCAGGTGTCTGGCGAGCGGCTTAAACTTTTATACGAACACCAGAGTTAGGACCCGGCATGGCAAAACAGGCAGCGGCCCCTGACACCGCAGAGGCCCCCGAAAAGGAAGAGACCGTCGACACGCCGCTGATCGACGCCTCGATGGCTGCGATCAAGCGCATGTTGGCGAAGGCCAAGGAGCGCGGCTACGTCACCTATGACGAGATCAATGCCGTGCTTCCGCCCGAGCATGTCTCTTCCGAGCAGATCGAAGACACGATGGCGATGCTGTCCGAAATGGGCATCACCATCGTGGAGTCGGAAGAGCAGGAAGACGGCGCCGCCGCCGCCGAGAAGGAAGACGGCGAGGGTGAAGTCGAGGGCGCTGACGGCGAGACCGCCACTGCGCCGGCCAAGGCCGAGGTCGACCGCACCGACGATCCGGTGCGCATGTACCTGCGCGAGATGGGTTCGGTCGAGCTGCTGTCGCGCGAGGGCGAAATCGCCATCGCCAAGCGCATCGAGGCCGGCCGCGAGAAGATGATCGGCGCGATCTGCGAAAGCCCGCTGACCATCCAGGCCATCGTGAAATGGCGCGACGACCTGGTCGACGGCAAGATCTTGCTGCGTGACGTGGTCGATCTGGAAGCCACGCTGGGCGGCAACGCCGGCGGTCCGGACAATGCCGCGCTCGACAGCGAGGAAGCCGAGGAAGCCGAAGAGGCCGCCGCTGCGACCCAGGCGGCGAAGACGGATGCCAAGCCGGCCAAGCCCGCGGCTGCTCCCGCCGCCGCAGCAGCCCCCGCTCCGGTGAAGGCCGAGAAGAAAAAGGCCAAGGGCGACGAGCCCGAGGCCGATGCCGCGCCCGCGCCGGAAGAGCCGGACGAGGAAGACGAGGCCAACCTGTCGCTGGCCGCGATGGAAGCCCAGCTCAAGCCGCAGGTGCTGGAAGCCTTTGACGCCATCGCCAAGCATTACAAGAAACTGCAGAAGACGCAGGAAGAGCGCCTGCAGGCCGCGCTGACGCATGCCGATGCCGATGCCAAGAAGGACAAGGCCTACGCCAAGTCGAAGCAGGAGATGGTGCTCCTGATGGAATCGGTGCACCTGAACAACGGTCGCATCGAAAGCCTCGTCGAAAGCATGTACGGCCTGAACAAGCGGCTGATGATGCTGGAAGGCAAGCTGCTGCGCTCGGCCGAGAGCTTCAAGATTCCGCGCGAGGAATTCCTCAAGCAGTATGACGGCCAGGAACTCGACCCGAACTGGCTCTCCAAAGTCGCCAAGCTGAAGACCCACAAGGGCTGGGTGCGTTTCGGCGAGGCCGGCCCGAAGGAAGTCAATCCGGTGCGCGAGCAGATCGCCACCATCGCCACCGAATTCGGCCTGCCGATCTCGGAATTCAAGCGCATCTACAAGCTGGTGCGCGAAGGCGAGCGCGAAGCCAGCGTGGCGAAGAAGGAAATGGTTGAGGCCAACTTGCGCCTCGTCATCTCGATCGCCAAGAAGTATACCAACCGCGGCCTGCAGTTCCTCGACCTGATCCAGGAAGGCAACATCGGCCTGATGAAGGCGGTCGACAAGTTCGAATACCGCCGCGGCTACAAGTTCTCGACCTACGCCACCTGGTGGATTCGCCAGGCGATCACCCGCTCGATCGCCGACCAGGCCCGCACCATCCGCATTCCGGTGCATATGATCGAGACGATCAACAAGCTGGTGCGCACCAGCCGCCAGATGCTGCACGAGATCGGCCGCGAGCCGACCCCGGAAGAGCTGGCGACCAAGCTGGGCATGCCGCTGGAGAAGGTGCGCAAGGTTCTGAAGATCGCCAAGGAGCCGATCTCCCTCGAAACGCCGATCGGCGACGAGGAAGACAGCCACCTGGGCGATTTCATCGAGGACAAGAACGCGGTGCTCCCCGTCGATGCCGCGATCAACTCGAACCTGCGCGAAACCACCACCCGCGTGCTGGCGACGCTCACCCCGCGCGAGGAGCGCGTGCTGCGCATGCGCTTCGGCATCGGCATGAACACCGACCACACGCTGGAAGAAGTCGGCCAGCAGTTCTCGGTCACGCGCGAACGCATACGACAGATCGAAGCGAAGGCTCTGCGCAAGTTGAAGCATCCGAGCCGCTCGCGTAAATTGCGCTCGTTCCTGGATACCTGAGCCGGATTCGGAACCATGAAGATCAAACCCCGGTTCGTCGCCGGGGTTTTTTCTTTGACCGGAGTTTATTGGGGGAGTTCGTGGGCCTGTAGCTCAACTGGTTAGAGCCGGCCGCTCATAACGGTCTGGTTGCAGGTTCAAGTCCTGCCGGGCCCACCATTCCCGCCCCGAATTCGTTCAGGATACCGCACCCGGTCCTGGAATGGCCGCCGGCGGGCATTTCCCCAGGATGATCATCCCGAGCACTTCGTCCTTGGTGACATCGGCAATCCGCGCCGACCCGACGACGCGGCCGTTCTTCATGACGAAGACGCGATCCGCAAGATCAAAGACGTCATGGATGTCGTGGCTGATCAGGAAGATGCCGATCCCTTCGGCTTTCAACTGCAGGATCAGTTCAGCCACCTGCTTGGTCTCGGCCGGGCCGAGTGCCGCGGTCGGTTCATCCATGATCAGCGCGCGCGCATTGAAATGGATGGCGCGCGCAATCGCGACCGACTGGCGCTGCCCGCCCGACAGCATCCGCACCGGCACCTTGAACCGCTGGAAATGCGGATTGAGGCGCGCCATCACCTTGCGGGTCTGCGCCTCCATCGCCCCGTCATCCAGCGTTCCCCAGCGCGTGAGGATTTCGCGCCCCAGGAAGATATTCGCGGCGGCATCGACATTGTCGGCCAGCGCCAGCGTCTGATAGATGGTCTCAATGCCGTGTTTCTTGGCGTCTGCCGGCCTGCGGATTGAAACTTCTTCGCCATCGACACGGATTTCGCCGTCATCGGGCCGGTATGCGCCCGACAGGATCTTGATCAGGGTCGACTTCCCTGCCCCATTATGGCCCAGCAGGCCAACCACCTCGCCGGAGAAAAGGTCAAGCGAGGCGCGGTCCACCGCTTTTATCCCACCGAAAGCGATCGAGATATTCCGCATCTCGATCAACGGCGCAGTGCTTTTGCCAGCCATAGCCAAAGCCCTTCCCTACTTCACACGCCGGCGGAACAGGCCATCCACCCAGACAGCCAGCACCAGCACACAGCCGACGACGATATTCTGCAGCGGCGTCGGCATATCGAGCAGCAGCATGCCCGATTGCAGGGATCCCATGAGGATCGCCCCCAGCATCGCGCCATAGACCGTACCGACACCACCGGACAGGGAGGTCCCGCCGATCACGGTGGCGGCAATGACATAGAGTTCGTCGAAGGTACCGGTCGCGTTGGTGGCCGACTGGAGCCGCGCGGTTGAGATACAGGCCGCCAGACCACAGAGCAGGCCCATCAGGGTGAAGACCAGCATCTGCGTGCGCCGGGTCTTGATGCCCGACAGCTCGGCCGCTTCCGGGTTGCCGCCGATGGCAAAAACATAGCGCCCGAACCGTGTCCGTGCCGCGAGGAAGCTGACCAGGATGCCGGCGCCGAGTGCGATCAGCACCGGAATGGCATATCCATGGGCGATGCTGATGCCGCCATCGGGCCAGACCTGGCCACGGGCCTCGACAAGGCTGCGGGCGACCGAGGCCGGCACATAGTAGGAATTGACGATCCATGTGGTGCCGAGAATGGCGATGGCGACGACGCCATAGATGACGGCCTCGGACCAGGCCGGCCGGATCGAAAAGCCATAGGCGATGCGCCGCCGCCGCGCCATCCACATCAGCGCGATCACCAGCAGCGTGCCGGCAATGCCGATGGCCCAGCTGACGGATGCCCCCACCGCACCTTCGATGCCGCCGCCGATCATCCGGAAGCGTGCATCGATGGGTGCAACGGTCTGGCCCTGCGTCACCCACCAGGCCGCGCCGCGCCAGACCAGCAGCCCGCCGAGCGTGACGATGAAGGACGAGACGCCCAGATAGGCAATGATGAAGCCCTGCAGCGTGCCGATCAGGGCGCCGACGCCAAGCCCCACCGCTACGGCAACAATCCAGGTCGCACCATGCTCGAAGCCCCAGCCAAGGTCGACAGGAAGAAAGCGGGCCTGCACCACGCCGAGGATCATCCCCGAGAAACCCAGGATCGACCCGACCGACAGATCGATATTGCGGGTGACGATCACCAGCACCATGCCGCAGGACATGGTGGCAATCGACGCTGTCTGCACCGACAGGTTCCACAGATTACGTGGCGTGAGGAACAGACCGTCGGTGAAATAGTTGAAGCTGATCCAGACCGCGGCGAGCGCAGCGACCATCCCCACCAGGCGGATATTGATCTCCAGCTTGGCGAGAATGTCGTTCATACCCATGCCCCGGTCACGGACACAGGGTTACAGTCCACGCGCGATATCCGCCGCCGGCTAGCCGCAGGCCTTCACCGCGCCGGGCTTCACGCCCTGGCAGACCACGCCCTTGGTCACCCAGCCGGCATCGATCACGACATTCAGGTTATCCTTGGTGACCGGAATCGGCGTCAGCAGGCGCGCTGTCATCTTCACCTTCTTCGGGCCATCGCCAAACGTGGTCGAGTTGGAGATTTCGGTGAGCTTCTTGCCGCCAGCCAGTGCAATCGCGATCTCGGCGGCATTCTGGCCAAGCTCCCGGGCATCCTTCCAGACCGAGACGGTCTGCGTGCCGAGCGCGACGCGGTTGAGCGCCGCCTTGTCGCCGTCCTGTCCCGAAACGGGCACGTTTCCGGCAAGTCCCTGCGCCGTCAGCGCCGCCACGGCGCCGCCGGCCGTGCCATCATTCGAGGCGACAACCGCATCGACCTTGTTGTTGTTGCGCGTCAGAATCTGCTCCATGTTCTTCTGCGCGTTCGACGGCAGCCACTGGTCGGTATAGGCCTCGCCGACATTCTTGATGTCGCCCTTGGCGATCGCCTCCTTCAGAACGTCTTCCTGCCCGGCGCGCAGGAAATCGGCATTGGGGTCGGTCGAAGAGCCCTTGATGAAGACGTAGTTGCCCTTCGGCTTGGCGGCGAGCACGGCACGGGCCTGCATGCGGCCGACTTCGCGATTGTCGAAGGTGATGTAATAAACGCCCGGGATTTCGATCAGCCGGTCATAACCGACAACGGGGATGCCTTCCTGGGTCGCCTTTTCCACGGCCGGCCGGATCGCATCGGAATCCTGCGCCAGCACGATGAGTGCTTTGGCGCCTTTGGCGATCAGGCCTTCGATGTCGGTGAGCTGTTTGGCCGGCGACGATTGCGCATCGGCCGAGATGTAGGTGCCGCCGGCCTTGGAGATCGCGGCCTTGATCGCCGCTTCATCGGTCTTCCAGCGCTCTTCCTGGAAGTTCGACCAGGAGACGCCGACCACGACTTTCTGCGCCATCGCATGGGCGCTGACAAGAACGGAGAGCGTCGCGACGACGCCAATCGAAAGCAGCTTTGTGCTGAGCTTCATTATTTCCTCCCTGGTCGTTCCCGGAGTCCGGGACGGCCGCTGTCAGGTCGTTATGTGATTATGATTTTATGCGGCCTCATGAATGGAGATAGGCATCGCTTACGCCGAAGCCGGCAGTTTGGCTAGTAACTTTTACGGTCAGGGTTAGTTCCGCGCAGTCATCGCGTTATATCGTTGATCGACTGCGCGAGATCAGAGTTACACTGACAATCTCGCAGCGCGCGTATAGCTTCTACTTTCGTACAAGGCGGAGGACAGTCATGACGATGACCGCGACCTATCCAAGCCTTAAAGGCAAGGTGGCTTTCATCACCGGCGGCGGCGGCGGCATTGGCGCCTGTCTGGTTGAAGCCTTTGCACGGCAGGGGGTCAAAGTCGCCTTTGTCGATATCGCTGTGACAGAAAGTGAAAAACTGGTTGGCCGCCTGCGCAAGGAGGTGCCGGAACCGCCGCTTTTCCTGCCCTGCGACATCACCGACATCGAGGCTTTGCGCAGCAGCATCGCTACCGTCCGTGACAGGCTCGGCAATATCGGCATCCTGCTCAACAATGCAGCCAACGACGAACGCCATGCGACGCCCGACGTCACGGTCGACTACTGGGACAACCGGATCGCGGTCAATCAGCGGCATCAGTTCTTCGCAGCCCAGGCCGTGATCCCGCAGATGCAGGCGCTCGGCGGCGGCTCGATTGTCAATTTCGGTTCGGTGAGCTGGATGCTCAAGCAGGGTGGCATGGCTGCCTATACGATGGCGAAGGCATCGATCCAGGGGCTGACGCGATCCCTGGCGCGTGATTTCGGACGCGACAACATCCGCGTCAACACGCTGGTGCCGGGCTGGATCCTGACCGAACGGCAGGTCGAACTCTGGCTGGATGAAGACAGCGACAAAGGCCGCCGGGCCGGACAATGTCTCGATATCCGCCTGCAGCCGGGCCATGTCGCGGCCATGGCCTTGTTCCTGGCCGCCGATGACAGCAGCGGCTGCACGGCCCAGGATTTCATCGTCGATGCCGGCTGGACATAAACACCGGGCCTGATCATTCCCGGTAGACAAGCCGGCCAGAATCCGATAGAACACAAAGCGAACAATCTGCCAGACACGTCTTTACGCATACCCGCACGCCTACTCTTTGTCGGCGATCACAGCCGCGCCGGATTTTCGGCAGCGGGCCGTGTAGGAGGCGTGTAGGCTCGTGCCCGTCCCGGGGGAAGGATGCCGGAGGAAAACATGACAGAAGCCGCCGAAATCCGTCGCAAACTGACCACCATCTTCTGCGCCGACGTGCAGGGCTACAGCAGCCTGGTCGAGGCCGACGAGGTCGGCACGGTGACGCGGCTGAAGCAGTATCGCGACGTGATGGTGGCCGAGATCGGCAACCATCATGGCCGACTGATCAACACCTGGGGCGATGGCCTGCTGGCGGATTTCTCCTCGCCGGTGGAGGCCGTCTTCTGCGCCGTGGAAGTGCAGCGCCGGCTGGCCCTGCGTAATACCGACGCGCCGGACGCACCGCCGATGCAGTTCCGCATCGGCATCAATATCGGCGACGTGATGATCGACGGCAACGACATCTATGGCGAAGGCGTGAATATCGCCGCGCGCCTGGAATCGCTGGCCGAAGCGGGCGGCATCTGCATCTCGGGCAATGTCTTCGAGCAGGTGCGCCGCAAGCTGGATATCGGCTTCGACTTCATCGGCACGCCGGAGATCAAGAACATCGCCCAGCCAGTGCCGGCCTATCGCGTGCTGGTGCCGGGCAGTGCGCCGGCGACCCACGGCACGCCCGCGCGCACCGCGCCGCATCACCTCGACGATGCGGAAGCGAAATTCGCCGCCTGGCGCAACCGCGCCTGGAAGGTGGCGATCATCATCGCCTTCCTCGCCATCATCAACCTGATCACCAGCCCCGGCCGGCTGTGGTTCTTCTGGCCGGCGCTGGGCTTTGCACTGGTCATGATCCTGAAGTTCCCCGCCGGCATCGATCCGCGCCGGCTGTGGCCCCTCAAACGCGGCTGATCCGGTCTCAGACCGCGACCAGCCGGTTCTGGTAGACCGACAGGCTGGTATAGGCGAGCGAGAGCAGCGGCACCGGCACGCCGGCCTGACGGGCACGCGCCACCATGTCGCCGATGATCTGGTCCGCCTCCACCGCGCCACCCTTCTGCAGGTCGCGATACATCGACGAGGTATGACCCGATCCCTTGGCGGTGAGCGTCGCGCGCGTATTGGCGACGAAGCTGTCGCTCGGCGCCACGCCGACGGCCTTCACGGTGGCGACGATCTCGTCCAGCAGCGCCGATGCGAAAGCCGCGCCGCCCGGTGCGGCCTCGACCTCGCCGATGGTGCCGCGCATCAGGCAGCCGATGCCGCCCAGCCCGGCCAGCAGGATCCATTTCTCCCACATCTCGCGCTCGATATGCGGCGTCAGCTTGGCGTCGAAGCCGGCGTTTTTCAGCGCGGCATCCAGCTTTTCGATGCGCGGCGTGGTGCTGCCGTCCATCTCGCCATAGGCCAGATCGTGGAACTTGCCCATCTGGATCACCCGTCCCTGCTCGTCGAGCTGGGCGGGAATCCGGCACAGGCCGCCGACCAGGGATGTGCGGCCAAAGCGCCTGGCGATGGCATCTACATGCCGCATGCCGTTCAGCACGGGGATGATCATGGTCTCTGGGCCTACTGCGGGCGCCATGTCGTCCAGCGCCGCATCGAGTGAATAGGCCTTCACGGTCAGCAGGATCGCATCATAGGCACCGGCAATCGCCGGGGCAGTGACCAGTTGCGGCTTGAGGGAGGCGTCGCCGTTCGGGCTGACGATCTGCAGTCCGGTCTTCTGCAACTGCGCCGCGCGGCCCGGCCGCACCAGGAAAGTGACATCGCGGCCCGCCTCGATCAGCCGACCGCCGAAATAGCCGCCCGTCGAACCGGCGCCGACAACCAGAATACGCATGATTCCCCCTCAAAATGACCTGCCTAACAGATACTGCACGGAGCGTTATGGTCAACATACAGACGAATACGATGCACCTCGGTCCGGCACAAATCCACGTCTCGCCGCTGTAGACCCGCCATGCTTGCTGAGCGGACGCAGCACAGGATTTTATCGCCGTTCTGCGCCCTGCCCGCGGTTGTGAGTGCTGGTTCCATCCGCGATGCGAAAAAATTCCGCCGCACAAATATCACGATTCATCTCTGGCGCAGGCGACACGGTGCGCTAGCATGGCCGCGGGGCAAGGCATCGACAGGAGAGATGACGATGGTTTCCGCCACCAAACTCCAGACCGCCTATCAGAGCAGCATGCAGATCCTGGAACAGGTGATGCAGGCGCAGAACGACCTGCAGGCCGTGTTCGGCAATGGCGTGGTCAGCCGCCGTGGCATCATCCGGGACGTGGACCTCTGCAACACGGCGCTGAGCGACGCGATCGCCCATCTGCTGGATGCGCAGCGCCGGCTGAACGAAACACCCTGGCCCGCCGAGGATGACTACGACGTGGTGGATGCGGCCGACTGAGCCGGCTTGGCCGGGCTTTGGCTAGTCGGGATCAGGATTGACCACATCCTGACCGGGATGCTTCGGCCCGGTGTCGCGGCCCTTGGGGTCGGGCGGCGCGCCGGTCGAGACCGGCTTGTTTTCCACATGTTTCTTCTTGGCCTGTTTCAGCGTCTTTTCGGTTTCCTTGACGCGCTGCTGCTTGGCGGTCATGGCGGCCTCCGATCCTGAATGGGGAAAATCAGCCGTTGTTGATCCGGCTGGTGATGCCGACCACTCGCATGAACAGCGAGGGCGAGCGGGCGCCATCTTCCGGCTGCGTGCCCGGCGCATTGCCCGCCGCGCCAGCAGCCCCGGCGCCGAAGCTGTCGTCGAACATGCGGTCGATCTGGCGGTCCAGCGCGCGGAAAGGGTTGAGCGCATTGCTGAAGGGGCTGAATTCGCGGCTGGCCATGGTGTTCTCCTGAAACCCGCAAGCAAAGCGCTTGTGCACCACGGGAGTTCCCGGGATAGTCAAGAAAACAGCCAAGCTTCTCCCCCCATCCTTACACCATGCTGATTGCCCAGCTTTCCGATCCCCATATCCGCCCAGCCGGGCAGCTTTACCAGAACGCCGTCGACTCGAACGCGATGTTCGCGGCCGCCGTGGCGCAGCTCAACCGGCTGACGCCCCGGCCCGACCTGGTGCTCTTAAGCGGCGACATCGTCGATCACGGCGATCCGGCGGAATATGCGATGGCACGCATGCTTCTCGGCCAGCTGGCACTGCCCTGGCTGGCCATACCCGGCAACCATGACGACCGCGCGGCGTTTCGCACCGCCTTC
>Ga0102594_1000920_pt1 | contig 11801 bp, 9 predicted proteins | sample AraplaCol_mLB_r2_2_FD_76863 | JGI IMG/M metagenome (GOLD analysis project Ga0102594, IMG submission 76863) | Arabidopsis root microbial communities from North Carolina, USA - plate scrape MF_Col_mLB_r2 (SPADES assembly) (version 2) | ecosystem: Host-associated > Plants > Roots > Endosphere...
ACGGTGCCATCTTTGGGTTCCAGAAACGGGTTTGGTGACCGAAGTGGACGCCGGCTTCCAGCATTTCACGCATCGTTACAGACATTATTTACTCCAGGGTTTGGTCTGGAATCCTCCCAGTGACCCTCGCGGGCACCCTTGTTGGGGGGATTCGGGTTTATAAAATAAGAAAATTTACTACTTTGCAAGACACTGGGTCAGGCAACCAAAGATTATAGGGCACACCGCGCCCACTCGCAAGCCTGCAGATCCCAAATGCTTTCCCGCCCCGCCGCACGGGACTATGAGTCGAACTTTCGACGAGGAGCGGCCCAGAATTCGACGAGAGCTACTCGCCATCCCGAAGGCTCGAATCAAACAGCCCCGGCTTCGAGCTCAGCCAGATGGAGCATGAATGCCCCTCGTTCGGATGGACCAAAACACTTCAACGCATGCATCGCTTGCAGTATTTCGGCGCCAGTCTTGCACCCCAAAATATGACTTAATTGCTCTGCAGTGATAGGAAGGCACTCACCAATTTCACGCAAAACGGAAGATTCTACCGCCGAAACAACATTTCTTTCCAATTGATCAGCTGACGAAATCTCAACAATCTTCCGCCATTGGTTTAAGTGCCTATTTCTAATATTTACGACGTCAAACCCATCTAAACCGAAGACGCGCAAGGCCTGTACAACATATACATCGAACGCGTGCGCAGGCCAGAATCGATCAAGCTTAGACTTCAACGAGGCTCTAAGACCCATTGCGTCCTCCCCCGAGTCGAGCTGATCGCAAGTCGATATGGCAAGTGACAAAGTTCGATGGAGGTCACCGCAAAGCATCGCAAAACATTTTTGCCAATGAGCACTTTCCTGCGGAGTTCCGGCGCCGCATGTCTCAGTAAACCATACAACTGCGGCACGAAGCGTTTGAATGTCGTGATCCTTGTCAAATTGCAGATTATGGCTTGACCAGGTGCGAAGAGATCTCACATAAGGCAAGATCTCACTTCCTTTCCATGGAGGGAGTTTTCTTAGGAAGTTCAAGGAAATTTTCCCTGATTCGTTAAGTAAAACATATGCCCATGCGACAAGTCTTATGAAGGAAAGTTCATCGCTTTCACCTTTTGGCGGGTCAATTGTAATATCGGGAAGCGCATTTGCACCAACGGACAATGCAAGCCTTCGCTTTAATGTTTGATAATCCGATTGCACGAGACCAAAACTCATTTAGGCACCCCCGTGCTGCAAAATTGGATCAGCAATTGGTCCCAGATAATTGAAAGCAATATTGAATCTCCTGAGTTCTCTACCTACCTTTATATTTTCATGTCCAAAATCCCGCTCCAAAAGGTCAATTGTGCCTTCGATTCCGGCGACTGATACAACCCAATGCCCCTCGCTTCGCCTACGCTCGATCCGACCATGGAAGCCATGTCTATCCGGCGACTCCAAGACTAATCGACGTACAATTCGCGACGGATCTTCAAATTCAGAATCACGCTCCAACTCCTTAAACATTTCACGAGCCTGATGCACATCACCTTGAATCCAACTTAATGTAGCCTCCAAAAAACGGAAGACATTTCGCGTCCCATCTCCAGCAACCCGATTAATTTCAGCTACTGTTTCATAAACCGAATGTATAAATTGCTCATCCATTGGAACCACAAAGCGCTCAAGGCGCTGAAGTCGCTTGCCGGTAAATGCAGCCCATTGGCTTTGCAATAATAGCTGTAGCGGCCTTACATCCGAGGAGATCTTAGCAAACCTAGCCTGCAGAAATTTGGCGGCGTCTTCCGCACATCGCCTAGCGCGCTCAGATAAAAATTCCCCCTCTTCCTTAAAAACCTCTGCACAGATAGATCGCGCGCGAAGATAATAAGCAAGATTAGGGGAAATCTTCTCCAGTTCAGTTAACGCGTCTTCAGTCAAGGAAACATCGCCCATAGCCTCACCAACTCTTGCACGTCTCCATTGAAACTTAACAGCTGCTGGAGCTGATAACGAATCAATATTGACTTCGTCGATAATAGACTGAATGTCAGCCTTAAGCTCCGCCTGATGCACAGAAGACAACCCATCACCTGCAATCTCTAGAATATCACCCGGAGTCCACATACCGACATCCAACGAGTGGTAGCTGTCGGAGGCACTCACGGCGCGAGAAATCGCCATTCTTGCAGCCAAATAGTGCGGCCATATTTCTGTATCTTGCGCTCCATCCTGAGCCAAGCCAACTGCTAAATACCCATATATTGACGCTCGCTCCACCAATAAATTATGTCGAGTCTTTCTACTTGCACGCAATTTATTCTCAGATATAGAGTCGATTGCCAACTCAACAATCTCCCGAGCCTCGTTCAAAATCTTCGCTCTGACGTCTCGACTAACGCCGGCAGCCGTATCACGATTACTATGATCCATCACATAAACTGCCGACCTTCGAAAAGCCGACTCCTGAAGGATGAGCCTAGCATCCATCACTTGATGAATTGTGCGAAGATTGGAAAGTGCCTCCGCAATTTTTAAGTACCCTTGCTCGTAAGCTCCTTGCCTAGGCCCATCCTTATTGAGCTTCGGTAAAATTGAAAGCAAAAAGTCCAACTCAGAACTGCGGTCGACAGCACTCGCGCGAGCTGCGCTGATAAGCTCAGTAATACGATCAATCTCGGTTCCTATATTTGCCAAGCGCCTTTTACAAATCAACTCAGCTTCTAGTTGAAGTCGGGGCTGAATGAGAAGATCATTTCCTTCAGCATCTGCCATTCGCCATCGAAAAAGATCCAATTCCTCAAAGAGGTAAGCGATCTGTGTGACATCAAGTTCTGAATCGATATTCTTAACCGCACGAATGACCATATTCACGGGAACCGCGCAATCAAGTCGCCCCGCTGCCATAACATAATCAATCAGGAAGCCGGCAGCACTCGTACCGTGCTCTGTCTCGAGTGCATCATCCTCAAAGAAGTCGATGCTACCTTCTGCTGCACCTGCCGCGATTAGTTTTTCCGCCAAAAGCGAAGCTCCCGCACCTCGCGGCATTGCCTTTGCGCGCAGCCTAATAGCTGCTTCCGCAGCCCGCGCTTCCCCTGCGATCCCGCTAGTTATCCTAGAGCGGCTAACCGATAGGTGACGGTAGAGCATTGCCAGCGTATTCGAGTGCGACCGAGATTTGAACGACATCCCCCTGTCATCAATCCCGAACCGTATTAATAGCTTCGCTAGACTTTCGAACTCCCGACCGCTCATTTCTGAGTCCGCAACAAGTAGGTGCTTGTCTTTCTCCGCCCCTTCAATTTTATATGAGGTGCCTACGATAACTGCTTTCCGCCCCCTACTACGCAGCCCTGCTGCAAGCTCGCGATATCGGTCAAAGTCCTGATTGGCGTCACAAATTACAACGGTCCCAATCGCTCCAGACTTTTCGCTTTCTGCACAGAAGTCATCTAACTCCGACGCTGTTGGGACGCGCCCCCAGCTGAATAGGACTGGAACACGATGCTCCTTGCGTAACCAAAAGGCAAGTTGCGCCATCCCTACACTTTTACCAACCCCAGATTGGCCATGTACAACGATAAAGTCCGACCCGATTGCCGATTTCAGCATACGGTCAACACCGAGCCGCAAGAACTCCTGATAATCTCTTTGAATCGAAAAGCCTCGGGCAACTCCTTCGATCATGCCTCTAGCACCAGCTAAGTCTCCATGGAATCGCTTAAACGATTCGTACTCATCAGGACCAGACAATGGCAATGCGTCGTCAGTCCACGTGTCATCCACAATTGCAGCGCTTGCCTCAACAGTAAGTCGAAGCGACGGCGGAACTCGGAAGATTTTTCCTTCCGGCAACGAAATCGTTCCGATTTCACCCTGAGTACTCTTACCCAATGGCGCGCCGCTTTCCGCCTGCAACTGCGCAATGACATCGCTAAGTGGAGTTGGATCGAAACTGATAACTCCTTTATTTACGAGGTCATCGAAGAATTCTGATTCTGGCCTTTCTTTTAGCCCATACCAATGGAGCTTTAGTCCCGACTCTTCTGACAGAGGTGCGAGAAGGTCATCAACATCCAACCAGTCCTGATTAGGCAGTAATCCATCAATTACCAACAATCCGAGTGGGGTAACTGTTTCCGGAATTCTATTGATAAATTGGTTCCCATGAACAGACAATCGGCGTTTCAACTCTGCCCGAGTGAATGCTGGCCGATAAAGTGAATCCTGCTGTCCGGCAACGCCGAATAAGTAATGAACGGCTGGGCGAGCACGGCTTCTCGGAACCCGAGCATAATGGTCGCGCGCCAAAACGCTTTCAGGGACTCGGCCCCGCGTTTCCAATCCAAATTTTAGCTGAGGGTCGATCGAAGTCGTGAATACCGAACTCCAGGCGACGTCGAGGATTGCCTGCGTACCATCTGAGTAGACCTGTCGCTCAAACCGCTCGGCAAGCCAATCATAATCAGATTTCGTTAGCGCACGCCCGGCCAATACGTCGTTCCACCCCTTTCCCCGAACCTCAATTTCGAATTTCGTCAGCACATGATCAAGGAACTTGTTGTTCGAAAGCTGATCGAAGTTAAACATCTGGCCCAAGAACAACACGACAGGCTTCTCATCATTGAGATACCTTTGCAATTCAGTTGACATTCGATTATTCATTCTTACCCCAGTCCAATCAGTTTCTTGATTGTAAATCCATTCACTGCACATTTGTTAAGGTTTTTACTTGCGCGATCGAACAGGTTAGCTATCAACAGTAAAAGTTCCAAGTGTGTGCATTCATTTTTCGGAGTCTTTTTCCCTTGCATTGTCGAATTCAGCATTCTAAGTTCGTCGTAGGGTTACGAACACCACTCAAGAGAGGATTTAAAATGGCTACGAATACCATCAAACTGCACCGCGTTCTGCGCGCCTCCCCTGACCGCATCTACAAGGCCTGGACCACCGCCTCGGCCTTCAACAAATGGCTGCCGCCGAATGGCTACCTGGGCGAAGTACATGAAATGGATGCCCGCGTGGGCGGCAAGTACCGCATGTCCTTCGTCGACCTGGGCACTGGGTTCACCCATTCCTTCGGCGGCGAGTACCTGGAACTGCAGCCGGGCGAGAAAATCCGCTACACGGCAGTGTTTGAAGATCCGAACCTGCCGGGCCAGATGCAGACCACCATCAACTTGCGCGCTGTGTCGTGCGGCACCGAAGTCGACATCGTCCAGGAAGGCGTGCCAGCCGTGATTCCCGCCGAGCAGTGCTACCTGGGCTGGCAGCAGTCGCTGGCCTTGCTGGCTTTACTGGTTGAACAGTAAGGAGGCGGCCATGGGATCCCCCTCCTCTTACTTTCCGTCGATCGAAGCAAAGTACGGCAAGCCGGTCGAGCATTGGCTCAAGCTGCTGAAAGGCATGAAAGACATGAAGCACATGGATATGGTGGCGGCGCTGAAGGCCGACCATGGCATGGGCCACGGCCATGCTAATGCCCTCGTTGCGCACCACAAGGCGAAAGGCGACAAAGTTTGATCCTGATCTAACTGCTCGGCAGGGAGCGTAGCCACAATGGGGAAACACTACAAGGTGACCTCATGAGCCTGGTTGACATCACTCCCCTGCCCGCCGAAGATGAAATCATGGATCCAGCAACCAAACAGTATGTTGATTCCAGCCTCCTGATCGCTGAGGGGCGTTCTGACGTAAAGCTCGCGGAATTCCGCTCCACGATTGAAGCGTACACTGCGCGGGCTGACGAACGCGAGGCGGCTGCCCGGGCGCGCGAAGCCCTCGACGCAAAAGCCTTCGTGCAACATATGAGCGAGATTGCTGCGCGGGCCGCTGAGCGCGATGCGGCCGCACGGGAGCGCGAGGCAGCCATTGTGGAGCGCGAGGCCATCCGGGCCAAGGCATTTGAACGACGGATGGACGGCTATGAGGCACGGGCCGACGAGCGCCAAAGGGCTACGGAGGCCAGGTTTGATCGAATCGAAGCTTCAATTGCAAGCTTGAAAAAACTCGTCGTGGGCGCTTCGCTCAGCACCGTGCTGGGCGTGGGGGCGATCTACGTAGCACTGGTCCAGAATTATCACGCTGCCTTCGACTCGGCTCGCTATCTTACGACGGCCGAGCGGGACGTGGCGGCGCAGCGCCAGCTCACTGAAGCGCTGCTGACCGCCATCGACGCCCGCTTGGCCGCCATGCAGAAAGCTGGCGGCCAGCAGGCCCGTTCACCTTAGGCGGCTTACTTCGTGACGCTCAGCGTGTAGTTGCCGGAGCCGCTATACGAGTACACAGTAATCCGGTAATAGGCTACCGCGGCACTGTAGCTGATCGCCTCGGTCGACGTCGGGCTGGTCGACGAAGCCACCTGCACCCACGCACTGCCATTCCACTTCTCCAGCTTCAACTCAAAGTCGGCATTCGAAGGGCCGGCCAGGTTGGCCTTGATCGTGCCGCCGTTGTAGTAGAAGTATGGCGATGGATGGATGGCGGAAGCATTGGTGCCTGAGAGGTAGCCGGTGTAAGTCTCCCCTGCCGCCGTACCGTCGCCCTTCACCACGTCGAAGGAAATGGTCTGCGCAGCAGCACTGATGTTGGCCAGGCCAAAGTTGGAGCCGGCGCCGCTCCACCAGCGCGAGTTGGTGCCACGGCTGGCGTAGTTGTTCGGCACCGTGTCATAGAAGGCCTTGTAGATTGCGCCGTCATACAGGTCGGTACCATCGCCGCGGTTCACGTTGTACTCAGGATCGCGGCGGCCGTCTGCGTGCTCCATCTGCACATAGGGATGCCACTCGTTGGAGTTGTTGCCGGCTGGGTCGATGTGCCAAACCGCCAGCCCGGAACCGAGCTGGTACAGGTTCTGGTCCGCCTTGTAGATCGCCTCCACGTAGAACGCTTCATCGGTCTTGGCCGGATTGGTCCAACGGTACAGGGCATGCGATCCGGAGGTGTGGCTCAGGCGCCCTTTCGGCGCATTGGCGTTCAGCGCCGGATTCAGTTCGGTCACCGTGTCCCAACCCACCTGGTAGCGGAAGAAGCCGTTCGGCGGCACCGGGCGGTACTGGCTCTGTGCGCCAATGCTGCCGAAGCCCATGATGCAGTAGCTGGCAGCCGAGCCTTCCGAGCTGCCGTCATAGTCGTACAGGTCCGGCCAGCCCATCACCAGGTGCCCGGTCTCGTGTGAAAAGGTGCCGATCGCCAGGCTGTTGCCCATATTGGTGATCTGGTAGTAGCCGGTGCAGACGCCATCCGCGCAGAACTGGTTGTTCAGCCAGCCCATGTGCGGCCACAGGCCTTTGGACCAGGCGCTGTCGGAGCCGCCGGCGTAGAAGAAGTTCAGGCCACGGATACGCTTGTTGGCATCAACGCTCAGCGATGCGAAGTTGAAGCCCTGGGTGTATTCCAGCCAGTTCAACGCTTCGGAAATCAGCTCCTGCGAACGCACGCCCGAGTCCAGCGAGCTGTCGGCGTAATAGGCCTTGTTCTTCTTGGCGCGGTAGTAGATCGTGGTGGTGTTGGTGTAATCCAGCTTGCCGCCGGAGACGGACTGCCAGTAGCCGCGCACCGACTGCGCGTTGCCGAAACCGGTGTACGGCATGTCGTTCAGGAAGGAATTAACCTGGGCCTGTGTGATGGTGCCTGGAACGTCCGGGAAGTCGATGATCACGGTCAGGCCTTTCACCTGCCCCGTGACCGGAGCGGCAAGGGACTGCGGCGCGCTCAACGCGGCGCTGGCAGTTTTTCGTGCGCTGTCCAGCGAGCGGCCATTCATTTTCTCGAACTTCTCCTTGGCCTTGCGGGCACGCGCTTCCTGGCTCAGGCCTTCCTGCTTCTTGGCCGTGCCGGCCAGGCTGCGTACTTTGGCATTGATCGCCAGCACGCCGGTCGAGATGAGTTCATCGCCTGCCGCATTCACCGTGGCATAGCAGAAGCCCTTCTTCGCCGCGTCATAAACAACCAGCGAGCCGTCGTCGGTGCGCTGTTCCGCGTAGTAGTCATTACCGTCCAGGTGCACGCGCAGCTTCTCGCCGCCTGGCTGCTTGAACTCATACACGCTGTCTTTGTAGGGAATACCAGCCTGCGCGAACAGGCTGGCCAACAACATCGCTGCTGCAGTAATTACTCTCAATCGCATTTCGGTCTCTCCGTTTCTTGTTGTAAAGAAAGGAAAGTAAATCACGCACGATTGTGCAAGTCTTGATGAATTTGTAAGTGTGCGCTGTAGAAATCTGCACAATCGCACACTGCTTCCATCAGGTCACTGTGAAAGCCGCAGGGCCGGCAAGCACGGAATAGCCGTCGTTATACAGCAGCCATGCCGCGTAGCTGCCTGCGGCCAGGCCCGAGGTGGCAAACGTCGCCGTGCCGCCGCCATTCGTGATGTACTGCCAGGCCAGCGAAGCGGTTGAACCGGGAGTCACGCCGCTGCGGTAGATGCCAATCCAGTTCTTGCTGTTCACCTGCGCAGTCGGCACCGAGTACGCAAAATTGATCGGCGTGCCGCGCACAACCGTACCGGCGCTGGCCGACAGCGTTGCGCGCGGGCCTGGTGCTGTCCGGCCCAGCACGGGGTCGGTACGGCTGGCCAGGCCATTTTCGACGCGGCCAGCCATGCGGCGCAGGTATTGCGCGTCAAAGTCGCAGGTTACCGACAAGTCATACCAGCCGTAGCTGGCGCCAACCGGCACGCTCACGGCCAGTTGCTGGCCGGCTGCGACGGTGTGGCTCGTCGCGCCGCGGCCATAGGCATTGTCCACGACGCGGAATGTGGCGGCGCGCAGGCCATCCGTATTGGACAACACGACCTCAACCGACATCGCAACCGGATTGACGTTCAACGCCACCTCCGGGCGCGCGCCGCCCGTTGCAGTTGCCAGCGCCAGCACGCCCGCGAACTCACGCTGGAAGCCATTCGGTCCAACCACGCAGAGATGATAGTTTGGCGTAGACCAGTTCCATACTTCGCGCTCGATCTTCTTGCCCGCCTCCACCGTGTAATACCACGGACCGTCGCTCCGGGCCTGCGAATAGACGATGAATGCACCGCCCGCTGCGCCCTGGTTGAAGAAAGACAGCTCGACCTGCTTTGACGACGCCACGCGGGCGGCGGCAGCAAAGGCGTACGGCAAAGCGCAGGAGTAGCGAGCGCTGCCGCCTTCCTGCGCGGGCAAGGTTTGCACCGCCGGCGGCTGCGGATAAGGCTTGCCGGAGACCAGTTGATAGGTCGTCGACTTTGGCACTGTCGACGGCCAGGCGGAATTCGGCGTCTTGAAGTCGAAGGCGGAGGTCAGGTCGCCGCATACGGCACGGCGCCACGGCGAAATGTTCTCGCAGGCGATGCTGCCGCGTTGCTTGCCAAGGCCCGCCACCAGCCATTCTTCAAGGAAGCGCAGCTTGGAAGTATGGTCGAACAGCTGCGAACAAACGCGGCCACCTTTGCTCCACGGCGAGATCACCAGCATCGGCACGCGCGGGCCCAGGCCGACCGGTATGCCGTTATAGTTCTCGTACTGGCCGTTGTCGGCCAGGGTACTGCGGCCCATGCCAGTGTTCAGCGGGGCCATATGAGAAGGGATATGGTCGAAGAAGCCGTCGTTTTCGTCGTAGGTGAGCAGGAAAACGGTCTTCGACCACACGTCCGGGTTGGCGACCAGGGCGGCCAGCAGGCGAGCGGTCAGGTTCTCGCCTGCATTCGGGGAGTTTGGCGAGTGTTCGGTGTAATCGTTTGGCGCAACGATCCAGGACACTTGCGGCAAGCGATTATTGCGCACGTCGTCGGCGAAGGAATTCACCAGCCAGTCGCCCTTGGTACCGCGCGCATTGCTCTCATAGGAACCAGGCGCAATCACGCGCCCCTTCTGGTACAGCGGACTATTCTCGGACAGGCGCGTGCCATCGGCATTGACGCGGAAGTTGCGGAAATAGGCCAAGTAGTTGTCGCCATAGTTGTCCCACTCCTGGTAGACCTTCCAGCTCACGCTGTTCGCCTCCAGCACCTCGGCATAGGTACGCCAGTTAGGCGCGCTTGCTGTCACGGAAGGCGTGATGTTGTCGTACTTGGGGTCGTTATTGTAGTAGCCGGCCGAGTCGATGTTGTACAGGCTGCCCATGGCGCCCAGCCAGTTCTGGTTGGTGCCGGTCAGCGAGTACATGCGGTTCGGGTCGGTGGCGCCGAAAATCGAGCAATGGTAGTCGTCGCAGATAGTGAAGGCGTCGGCCAGGGCGTAGTAGAAAGGCAGGTCGCCGCGGTCGAAATAGCCCATGCTTTGGGCGGTCTTCTGCTTGACCCATGCGTCCCAGCCCTGCCACGTGGCTTGCGAGCCTTTCCAGCTATGGTTGGTGCCCAGCGAGAGTGCGCTGGTGTTCTTGGCATCGAAATGGAATGGCAGCACGTAGCCGCCAGTGCCGTTGGGCTGGTACCAGACCGGCTTCCCGCCCGGCAGCGTGATCGCGCGCGGGTCGTTGAAGCCGCGCACGCCAGCCAGCGTGCCGAAGTAATGATCGAAGGAGCGGTTCTCCTGCATGAAGATGACGACGTGCTGCACGTCGGCCAGGGTGCCGGTGGCGCTGTAGGCCGGCACGGCCAGCGCCTGCCTGATCAGGTCGGGAAACAAGGTGCTGGCGGCGCCAGCGGAGGCCATGCCAAGGAACTTGCGGCGGCTGGTGGACATCGGTTTTCCTTATAGGTCTGGTTGTAGGGTGTGCCGATGCTAAGGCGCATTTATGACCATTTCATGTCGGCTGTCACCCGTGCGCCACGCCTTTGTCCGATTCCTAGCCAGGCAAGCCGGAATTCGGCATAGCCTCTCCGGTTTGATCTGCCTCCAACGGAGTGCTGAGCCTGGTTGACACCTGCCGGTGCGGGGCAGAACATGAACCCATGGATCCTGTCACCAAAGACTACATCGATAGCAGGGATGAGCTCGTCGAGTGGCGCGCCGCGGCGATTTCTTCCGAAATCCGTGCAGCCGTGGACCAGTCAATTGCGCGGACAGATGCATACGAGCGCGTCACCGATGCGCGCGAGAAAGGCGCCGAAGCGCGCGACCAGGCAGTTGAACGGCGTTTCTGTTCAATTGAAGCCCGCCTGGAGCGCGTCGAAAAAGGCCTGGCATCCATGCGGACCACAATCATCGTCACCGGCCTTTCAGTGATCATCGGCATCGCGGGGTTGAACGCGGCAATATTGCAAAACATGCAATCCTCTTTCGAATCCGGCCGCATGGTGTCCGCTTCCCAGGCTGAAGTCCTGCGCCAGGTGAACGAGACCGGGACAAAGTTGCAGGAACTTGAGCTGCGGCTGCGCAAGATCGACGCGCTCTACGACCAGATCCAGAGGAAGGTGCCCCCAGAGCGTCCGCCGGGCGCGCGCTGAGGCTGTCGTTTATAATCTTGCTGATAACGCCCCTGAGTGGCGTACCCTGTACAGAACAGCAAGATCCCATGACTATCAATATCAAAACTCCCGAGGACATCGCAGGCATGCGCGAGGCCGGCCGCCTCGGCTCCGAAGTGCTCGACTACATCACCCCCTTCGTCAAGGCCGGCGTCACCACCGGTGAACTCGACCGCCTGTGCCACGAGTACATGACCAATGTGCAGGGCACCGTCCCGGCGCCGCTGAATTATTGCCCGCCAGGCTACACGCCTTACCCGAAAGCCATCTGCACCTCCGTCAACGACGTGATCTGCCATGGCATCCCTGGCGACAAGGTGCTGAAGGATGGCGACGTGGTCAACCTCGACATCACCGTGATCACCAAGGACGGCTACCACGGCGACAACAGCCGCATGTTCTTCATCGGCAAGCCATCGATCCTGGCCAAGCGC
>Ga0102594_1001895_pt1 | contig 11762 bp, 5 predicted proteins | sample AraplaCol_mLB_r2_2_FD_76863 | JGI IMG/M metagenome (GOLD analysis project Ga0102594, IMG submission 76863) | Arabidopsis root microbial communities from North Carolina, USA - plate scrape MF_Col_mLB_r2 (SPADES assembly) (version 2) | ecosystem: Host-associated > Plants > Roots > Endosphere...
CGCGATGTAGTAGACGTTGAACAGGCCGCGGATGAAGCGCGAATCGAGCGCGGTGTCGTGCTTGAGGATCAGCAGCGGCAGCGAGCCCATCATGAAGAAGCCCATCCACACGAGCAGGACGACAGTGGCCATGAGCGCGACGATGGTGGGGAGCATCGGGTGAATCCTCCGCGGGGGGTCGAAGCATACCCCCGCCGGGCGGCGGTCGCTTCGCCCCGTAACGGGCCGCACTTCGCGCTGCCTGCGGGCCACGGCGATGCGCGACCGGCACCGGCGCGGCTGCCCCGCTGCGCTCAGGCCGGACGCCGGGACGCAAGCACCACGAAGACCGCCGCAGCCAGCCCGGCGCTGTGGTCGTGAACGTCACGCAGAACAAGGTCCGGGGATCGCTGCCCTCGGCAAGAAGAGGCCGGATACCGCCGATGGTCGGTGCCAGCGCGCAGCCGATCGATCCCGTCGTGAAAATCGCCACCGCAGCCAGCACCACATAATCGAGAACCGATGAAACCATTCGACCGTGTTCCAAGCCTTCGCGCAGCGCCGGCGCGCGCCCGAAGAAGCACACCATGAGGCCGGCAGGCGCGGGTGGCGGACGCATCGGCCGGTGGTTTGCGCTGGTGCTCCCGGTCGTCCTGCTGGCCTGCCTGACGAACCTTCACGCGAGCGAACCACCGGCATCGAGTGAGCCGCCCCGGGCCGGGGGCTCCCAAGGCACGGTCCACATCACCCGGGCCGATCTGCTGTCCGTTCCCGGCACAGGCTATTCGGCTCCGCCGCTGCGCATCGACGACGCGATGCTGCCGCGCGAAGGCTGGAAGACGGTGGACCTGCCGTACACCGCGGCGCGCGAACTGGTGCCCACGCCCGAAGGCGGCATCAGGACTCTGACCGACTGGTACCGCATCGACCTCGGCGCACTGTCGCTGCCGGCGCAGCAGCGCCTGCTGTACCTTCCGCGCTGGAAGACGCTGGGTCACATCGCGGTGTATGGCGACGGCGTGCTGCTCTACCAGTCGCACGGCAGCCCTGTGCACAACGGCTACAACCATCCGCTGCTGCTGCCGCTCAACGCCACGGCCGGCGCGCCGGCGCCCACGTCGGTGCTGATCCGCGTGGACCGCCTGCGCAGCAGCGGCAGCGGCTTCTCGACCGTGTGGGTCGGCGACGAGGATGCGCTGGTCTGGCGCTACCAGGTCCGCCAGCTGCTGGAGGTGCAGTTGCCGTTCATGGGCAGTGCCGCGTTCCTGGCGGTCGGCGCCTTCGCGTTCGCGGTATGGCTGGGCAGGCGGCGCGAGTCGCTGTACCTGCTGTTCTCCGCGATCTCCGCGCTCGCCTTCCTGCGCATGCTGCACTACTACGTGGGCGGCAGCTACATCCCGTTGTCGGACGAGTGGTTCGAGTGGCTGACCGTGGCCAGCCTGCTGTGGCTGATCATGCTCATCCACTTGTTCCTGCAGCGCCTGCACCAGAACCCCTCGCCCTGGCTGACCCGCACCGCGCTGACCCTGACGGTGGCGTGCAGCGTGGCGACCATGCCGCACGTGTCGACCTCGATCGGCAGCCTCTACCTGTTCACGCCGCTGCTCAACCTGATGGTGCTGCCGGTCGCGGTGCTGATCTTCGCGGTCAATTTGCGCAAGGCGCTGCGCGCGCAGCTGCCCGAAGGCCGGCTGGTGGCCGGGTGGACCGTCTTCGCCGTGGTGTTCACGTCGTACGACGGGCTGCTGCAGAACAACCTGGTGAGCCCCGAGAGCGTCTACACCTCGCCCTACGCGATCATCGGCCTGTTCTTCGTCTTCTCGTTCATCATGTTCCAGCGATACACCGACGCCTTCGCCGAGGTGGGCAGGCTCAACACCGGGCTGGCGCGGCGGCTGCAGGAGCGCGAGGCCGAACTGGAGCAAAGCTACCAGCGGCTGCGCGTGGTGGAGAACCAGCACATGCTCAACGCAGAGCGCAAGCGGCTCATGCAGGACATGCACGACGGCCTGGGCTCCACGCTCATCAGCGCCATCCGCTCGGTGGAGCGCGGCGCCATGAGCGACGCCGAGATCTCGAGCCTGCTCAAGGGCTGCATGGAAGACCTGAAGCTGGTGATCGACTCCATGGAAAGCGTCGATGCCGACCTGCTGCTGCTGCTCGCGACCCTGCGCTTTCGCCTGGCGCCGCGCATCGAGGGCGCGGGCGTCACGCTGCGCTGGGAGGTACAGCCCGTGCCCGCGCTCACCTGGCTCGACCCGGACAGCGCGCTGCACATCCTGCGCATCGTGCAGGAGTGCGTGGCCAACGTGCTGCGCCACACGCAGGCCACCACCATCGGCGTCAGCACCTCGACCGTGGACGACGGCGTGTCGGTGGTGATCGAGGACAACGGCGCCGGCTTTCCGGTGGAAGAGGCGTTGCGCCGCAGCGGCCGGGGCCTGCGCAATCAGCAGCGGCGCGCGGCGGCCATCGGCGGCAACGTGCAGTGGGAGTCGGGCAGCGCGGGTACGCGCTTCACGCTGTGGCTGCCGCTGCGCCGCGATGCCAATGCCAACGCCGATGCCGGCAAGGTGCACCAGTTCTTTCCGGTCTCGCCCTCGCCTGCGGCGGGCGTCAGGGTGCAGGCGCCTTCGCAATGAAGGCCTGCTTCCCGTCGCGGCTGAATCCGGCCGACTCGTAGAACCGAAAGGTCGCCTCGTCCTTGCGGCCGGTCATCAGCATGACCTTGTAGCAGCCCTGCGACCAGGCAAAGTCCAAGGCCCTGGCCAGCACCGCCTTGCCGAGGCCCTGCTGGCGGTGGTCCGCGTGGGTCACCACGTTCTCGATCACGCCGTAGGGCCTGCAGCCGCGCGTGAGGTTCGCGACGACGGTGACCGTGCAGCTCGCGACGAGTACCCCGCCCGCGCGGATGCCGTAGTACCTGCAGCGCGGGTTGCCGAGCAGCTCGCGCCACACGGCGTCGACCGTGGCGGCATCGGGCAGGGGGGCGTCTGCTTCGTGCAGATGCCGGTACAGCGCCAGCAGGTCGCAGAGTTCCGACGGGGCCAGTTCATGGACGTCCACGCGCGCTCCTTTGAAGTGGCCCGCATTCTGCCGCGTGCTCGCGTCACGCCGCCGGCGCGGCTCCGCGCGCTGCCATCGGCATCAGCCGATCCTGTTGACCCCGCACCACCGCGCCATGAAGACCGCGAGCACGGAGATCACCTGCATCATGCTGTCGATCGACACCCACTCGTCGATGCCGTGGATGTTCTCGCCGCCCGACGGGCCGTAGCAGATGGCCGGCGTCTCGCCGTAGAGGTTGAAGAACTTCGTGTCGGTCGTGCCGGTGAAGGCGGTGGGCTTGAGCTCCCTGCCGACGATGTCCTGGTGGCACTTTGCCAGCGCGGCGACGATGGGCGCGTCCGGCGGCACCTCGCAGCCGTCGGCCTGGAAGCCTTCGTACACGATCTTGTAGCTCAGCGCGTCGTGCGCGGGATGCGCCTCGTAGGCCGCGGCCAGCAGGGCCTCGACCTCGGCCTTCACCTTCTCGACCTTCATGTCGGGATAGAAGCCCAGCCGCACGTCGGCGCGGCAGGCCGAAGGCACCGACGAGGCCCATTCGCCGCCGTTGATCTTGCCCAGGTTGAAATTCACCGGATGGTTGTGGTGTGCGAACGTGCGGTAGCGCGCGCTCGGCGCGTTCCACTTGTCCTCGAGCTTCTTCAGTTCGTTGAAGAGGTACATCGTGAAATCGATCGCGCCCACGCCGGTCTGCGCGACCGAGGCATGCACCGGCTTGCCCAGCACCTCGATGGCCAGCCACAGCACGCCCATCTGGCAGGTCATGACGCCGTCGGCCGCCACCGGCTCGGTGATCACGGCCGCATCGGCCCGGTAGCCTTCAACCAGGCAGGCCAGCGCGCCGTTGCCGGTGCATTCCTCCTCGATCACCGACTGGAAGTACACCGGCGAGGCCGGTTCCAGCCCGAGCCGCTTGAGCGCCTTGTAGGCCATGGTGTAGGCAATGATGCCGGCCTTCATGTCCGCCGAGCCGCGCCCGTACAGCCGGTCGCCCTCGACCTTGCCGGAGAACGGCGGGTGCGTCCAGAGCACCTCCGCTCCGGTGGGCACCACGTCGATGTGGCCGTTGAAGATCAGCGAGTTGCCCTTGAACGGCCCGGTGGGGCGGTGGATGCCCACCACGTTCGTGCGGCCCTCGTAGGAGACGATCGACGGCGAGTAGCCCGGGTGGGCGCGCAGTTTCTCCTCGTCGATCTGGAACTCGTCCACCTGCAGACCGAGCGCACCGAAGGCGTCCGCCATGAAGCGCTGCGCGCTCTGCTCGTGCCCGAGCAGGGAAGGGTGCGTGACCAGTTCGCTCAGCATGGCGACGGCTTCGTCGCGCAGGGCATGCGCAGCGGCAACGATGGCGGCTTCGTCCGCCTGGATGGGGGTGGCTTCTTTCATGAACCCATTCTTTCAGCGGGGCGCGCGGCGCACCGTTGGAAACGGGCCTTGGACTGTCGCGGATGCGCCGTTCTGGCGGCTGGCGCATCCGCGACGGCGGCGCAGGCTCAGGCGGCCATGGCGGTGCGGCCCACGAAAGTGTTCGTTGTGGCCGGGGCAGCGGCGTCGAGCTGCTTCGCCAGCGCCACCCACCGCACCCGCGCCGACACCACGCTTTCTTCCTTCACATGCCCGAAGCCTCGGATCTGTTCGGGCAGCCGCGCGAGCGACAGCGCCGTGTCGAAGTCGATGCGATCGCTGCGCCCGAGCCGCGCGAGCAGGTCCTCGACCATCGCGCGGTAGTCCTCGATCAGCTGGCGCTCCATGCGGCGCTCGGCCGTGCGCCCGAACACGTCCAAGGCCGTGCCGCGCAGGCCCCGGAACTTCGCGAGCAGCCGGAACGCGCCCAGCATCCACGGGCCGAAGCTCGTCTTTACCGCGCGCCCTTCGGCATCGCGGCGGCCCAGCACCGGCGGCGCCAGATGAAAGCGCAGCACCGGCTTGCCTTCGAACTGCTCGCCGAGCTTTTCCATGAAGCGCCTGTCGGCATACAGGCGTGCCACCTCGTATTCGTCCTTGTACGCCATGAGCTTGAAGAGGCCCGACGCGACGGCCTTCGCCAGCACGTTGCTGCCGCGCTCGCGCTGCTCGACCGCGCGCACGCGTTCCACCAGTTCGGCGTAGCGCTGCGCATAGGCCGCGTTCTGGTACGAGACAAGGAACTCGGTGCGGTCCTTCACCAGGGCCTCGAAGCTCTGCGGCCGCTGCAGCGCAACCACCTTCTGCGGCGCCGCCTCGCGCGTCACCGCCGCGAGGTCCAGCGCGGCCTTGCGGCCCCAGCGGAACGCGGCCTGGTTGGCCTTCACGGCCACGCCGTTGATCTCGATGGCCTTGTCCAGCGCCTCGGCCGACAGCGGCACGAACCCCTTCTGGAACGCGAAGCCCAGCAGGAACAGGTTGGCCGCGATCGCATCGCCCATGAGGCGCGTGGCCAGTTGCGTCGCGTCGATGAAGTCGGCGCGGCCTTCGACCGACTCCTCGATCAGCGCGCGCACCTGCGCCGCCGGAAATTCCCAGTCGGGCTGCTGCGCGAAATGCCCGGTCGGCTGTTCGAAGGTGTTGACCAGCGCATAGGTGCGCCCCGGCCGCATGCGCGCGATGGCATCGGGCGCGCCCGCCGTGAGCATGTCGCAGCCGAGGATCAGGTCGGCCTCGCCGGTGGGAATGCGCTGTGCCTTCAGTTGCGCCGCGTCGCGCGCGATGCGAACGTGCGACGTCACCGAGCCGTTCTTCTGCGACATGCCCGTCATGTCGAGCACGCTCACTCCCTTGCCCTCCAGGTGCGCCGCCATGCCGATCAGCGCGCCGATGGTGATGACGCCCGTGCCGCCGATGCCGGTGATCAGGATGTTGTGCATGCCGTCGAGCGCGAGCGGTGCCGGCGCGGGCAGGGCGGCTTCCTCGGCAGCCGCCTTGGCGGCCACCGGTGCCTGCCTGCGCGGCTTCACGCCTTCCACCGTCACGAAGCTCGGGCAGAAGCCCTTGATGCACGACTCGTCGGCGTTGCACGCGCTCTGGTCCACGGCGCGCTTCAGGCCGAGTTCCGTCTGCTTCGGCAGCAGCGCGGTGCAGTTCGACTGCTCGCCGCAGTCGCCGCAGCCTTCGCACACCGCGTCGTTGATGAACACGCGCCGCGCGGCCTGCGGAAACTCGCCCTTCTTGCGGCGGCGGCGCTTCTCTGCGGCGCACACCTGGTCGTAGATGAGCACCGACACGCCCTCGAACTCCCGCAGCTCGCGCTGCACCGCGTCCATGTCGTCGCGGTGGTGCACCGTCAGCACGAAACCCTCGCGCTCGGGCGGCAGCATGCTGCGGTCGGCCCAGCGTGTCGGATCCTCGGCCACCAGCGCGAGGCGCTTCACGCCCTCGGCCGCCATCTGGTGCGCGATGCGCGGCACGGTGATGGGGCCGTCCACCGGCTGCCCGCCGGTCATGGCGACCGCGTCGTTGTAGAGGATCTTGTAGGTGATGTTCACGCCCGCCGCCACCGCCGCGCGGATCGCCATCGAGCCCGAGTGGTAGTAGGTGCCGTCGCCGAGGTTCGCGAACACGTGCGTGCGCTTGGAGAACCAGGCCTGCCCGAGCCACGGCGCGCCTTCGCCGCCCATGTGGGTGGTCGTCTTGTTGTGCTCTGGATAGATGGCCGTGGCCATCACGTGGCAGCCGATGCCCGCCAGCGCCAGGCTGCCTTCAGGCACCTTGGTGGAGGTGTTGTGCGGGCAGCCCGAGCAGTACCAGGCCGGGCGCGACGGCGTGGCCACGGCCTTGCCGAGCACCACGTCCTTCGCGTCGAGGATCGCCAGCCGCATGCGGATGCGGTCGCTGGTGTGAAAGCGTGCCACGCGCCCCGCGATCACGCGCGCGATCTGCGCCACCGAAAAATCGGCCGTGGCCGGCAGCAGCCACTTTCCGCGCGGATGCGCGCCCCATTCGCCCTGTTCGTCGAACTTGCCGATCACGCGCGGACGCACGTTCTCGCGCCAGTTGTAGAGATGCTCCTTGAGCTGGTACTCGACGATCTGGCGCTTTTCCTCGACCACCAGGATTTCTTCGAGCCCGTCGGCGAACTCGCGGATCGAATCGGGCTCCAGCGGCCACGGCATCGACACCTTGAACAGGCGGATGCCGATGCGCGCGGCCTCGTCGGCGTCGATGCCCAGTTCTTCCAGCGCCTCGAGCACGTCGCGGTACGACTTGCCCGAGGCCACGATGCCCAGCCGCGCCTTCGGCGAATCGATGGTCACGCGGTTGAGCCGGTTGGCACGCGCGTACGCGATGGCCGCGTAGATCTTGTAGTCCTGCATCAGCGCTTCCTGCTTGCGCGCCTGCACGCCGAGCGTGTCGGTCGACAGCCGCGCATGCACGCCGCCGGGCGGGAACACGAAGTCGGCAGGCAGCTTCGTGTGCACGTCGAGCGCACCGGCCGCGATGGAGCCCGACGACTCCACCGTGTCCGCCAGCGCCTTGAAGCCCACCGGCAGCCCGGCAAAGCGCGACATCGCGAAGCCGTGCAGCCCCAGCTCGATGTATTCCTCCACGCTCTGCGGATAGAGCATCGGGATCATCGAGGCCGCGAACAGGTGGTCGCTCTGGTTGGGCAGCGTGGACGAAGACGCGCCGTGGTCGTCGCCCGCCACCAGCAGCACGCCGCCGTGGGGCGAGGTGCCCGCATGGCTCATGTGCTTGAACACGTCGCCGCAGCGGTCCACGCCCGGCGCCTTGCCGTACCACATGGCGAACACGCCGTCGACGGCGGACTCGCCCGTCAGGTGCACCTGCTGCGTGCCCCACACCGCGGTGGCGGCCAGCTCCTCGTTCACGCCGGGCAGGAACTTGACCGCGTTGGCTTCGAGCTGGGGCTGCGCCTTCCACAGCGCTTCGTCGAGGCCGCCGAGCGGCGAGCCGCGGTAGCCCGAGACGAAGCCCGCGGTGTTCAGGCCCGCCTGCTGGTCGCGCCATTTCTGCACGAGCATGAGGCGCACCAGCGCCTGGATGCCGCTGAGGTAGATCCGGCCTTCGGTGGCCGTGTATTTGTCGTCCAGCGCAACGCTGGCCAGTTCGTGGGATGCCATGACTGAAAAGACTCCGGGTAGGACTCGTGGAATGCAGGCGTGGCCCCGGTAAGGGGCCGGCCCGCTGGGCGCCTTGCCGGGGTAGACGGCGAGGCAGCAACGATTCTTCAGCGATGCAGCCAGAAAGTGCTTCTTCTTTTTGGCGATGCAACGCGCTGCGCAGAAGATTTGTCTGTCGAGTGGCTCATGTGCCAAAAGGATTTCGGCGCAGGCGAGTCCTTGCGCTGGCCCGACAATGGCGGCCCCGCAGAACGCAAGGACCTCATGAGACCCGACCTCGATTCACTGGCGCTGTTCCTGCGTGCCATCGAGCACGGCAGTCTGTCGAAGGCGGCCGCCGAGAGCCACATGGTGCTGTCGGCCGCGAGCCGGCGCCTGGCGATCCTCGAAGGGCACCTGGGCGTGTCGCTGCTCAACCGCACCTCGAAGGGCGTCACGCCGACCGGCGCCGGCGAATCGCTCGCCGTGCATGCGCGGCAGATCTTGCGCGACGTCGACCGCATGCGCGCCGACCTGTCCGACTATGCGCAAGGCGCCACCGGCCGCGTGCGGCTGCATGCCAACGCGTCGGCCATGGGCCAGTTCCTGCCCGACGACGTGGCCAGCTTCCGCCAGCGCTACCCCGAGATCCGCGTCAGCGTGGAAGAGCACCGCAGCGTCTACATCGTGCAGGCGATTCGCGACCGCCAGGCCGACGTGGGCGTCATCACCAGCGAGGCCGCCGACCCCGCGCTGCATTTCATTCCCTACCGGACCGACCGCCTCGTGGCCATCGTGCGGCAGAAGCATCCGTGGCGCGGGCGCGAGGTGTCGTTCGAGGAGCTGCTCGACTTCGACTTCGTCGGGCTCGAGGACGACTCCGCCATTTCCCGCACCATGGAAGACGCGGCCATGAGCGCGCGCAAGGTGCTGCGCCTGCGTGTGCGCGTGAAGAGCTTCGAAGCCGTGTGCCGCATGATCGAGGCGGGCATGGGCGTGGGCATCCTGCCCGAAGGCGCGGCCGTCGCCTACCGCAAGGAGATGAAGCTGCGCTTCATCAATCTCACCGACGCGTGGGCTTCGCGCCGCATGTACCTGTGCACGCGGCAGGAGGCGTTGAGCTTTCCGCAGCGGCGGCTCGTCGACCATCTGCTGGCGCGCGGCATGAGCTAGCGGCAGCGGCTTCGGTGCGCGCGCCGGCACAGGAGGGGGCGGCGCATCTACCAGGCGCGACCCGGGCGTGCCTGGGGTGTCTCGGGGATTACACACAAGAACCCTAAAAAAGGCCGCGGCCCGTTCGACGGCCCGACAACAAATAGGGACCCCCAATGACACATCGAGGACGAGGATCGAGGCCCGCGTGGCCGTTCAAGACACTGGCGCTGACGCTTGCCATCGTGCTGACCGCCTGCGGCGGCGGTGGCGGCGGCGCTTCCTTTCCACTGATTCCGCCGTCATCGGGCGGTACGCCACCAGGCTCGCAGCCACCAGCGGCGCAGCCTGAAAACCCCGCGCCCGTCACGCCCCCACCCACGTGCGCCGCGGCCGTTCCGGCCGGTGCGCCGCTCGCGGCCATCTCTTCCGTGCAGGGCACGGGCGACATCAGCCCCATGGCCTCGCAGGCCGTCACCGTGCGCGGCGTGGTCGTGGGCGACTTCCAGAGCACCGGCCCCACGTCGGTGAAGCTGAACGGGTTCTTCGTGCAGCAGCTCGTGCCCGATGCCGACCCGATGACCTCGGAAGGCGTCTTCGTCTATGCGCCGAACAACGCCACACGCGTGGCTGTCGGCGACTACGTGCAGGTCACCGGCGTGGTCGCCGAGTTCGGCCAGACGGCCGGCGTGGGCGCCAAGCCCGACAGCATCACGCAGATTGCCGGCACCACCCCGACCCCGCTCGCCATCAGCGTCTGCGCCAGCGGCGTGGTCGTCGAGCCCACGCAGATCACGCTGCCGGTGGCCGACGAGTCCACGCTCGAGCGCTACGAGGGCATGCTCGTCGAGATCGCGCAGCCCCTGGCCGTGACCGAACTCTTCGAGCTGGGCCGCTACGGCCAGATGGTGCTGTCGCTCAACGGCCGCCGGTTCAATCCCACCAACGGCAACGCAATGGCGACGCATGCGCAGAACCTGCTCGCGCGCATCGTGCTGGACGATGGCGCTTCGGTGTCCAACCCGAACCCCATTCCGTACCTGAGCGCGGCCGGCACCGACGGCACGCGCCGCATGGGCGACACCACGCAAAAGGTCACCGGCATCCTGAGCCACAACTTCGGCGCCTACCGCATCCAGCCGACGGTGGCGCCGGTGTTCGCGCAGGCCAATCCGCGCCAGCCCACGGCGCCGGTGGTCGGCGGCTCGCTCAAGGTGGCCAGCCTCAACGTGCTCAACTACTTCACCACCTTCGTGGACGGCACCAACGCCGCCGGGCAGACCGGGCAGGTCTGCCTGCTCGGCACAGGCGTTGCAACGGACTGCCGCGGCGCGAACAACCTGAACGAGTTCAAGCGGCAGCAGGCCAAGATCGTCGCTGCCATCGCGGGGCTCGATGCCGACGTGATCGGCCTGATGGAAATCCAGAACACCGACGTCGCCACGAACGACCTGCTGGCCGCCCTCAACGCCAAGCTCGGTGCGAACACCTACGCGGCCGTCAACAGCGGCGTGTTCGGCACGGATGCGATCAAGGTCGACATCCTCTACAAGCCCGCGAAGGTCCAGCGCGTCGGCAATGTCGTGCTGCCGACCGGCATCGATCTGGCGGACTACACCGCCGCCAGCGGCCGGCCGCCGCTGGCCCAGCGCTTCAGCGCGGTCGGCAACAACGGCGGCTTCTGGTTCGTGGTCAATCACCTGAAGAGCAAGGGCAGCTGCCCCACCACGGGCGACACCGACCAGGGCCAGGGCTGCTGGAACCTGGCGCGCACCCAACAGGCCACCGCACTCAACAGCTTCGTGAGCAAGCTCAAGGCCAGGGGCACGACCGGCGAGAACGACGTGCTGATGATGGGCGACTTCAACAGCTATCTGCTGGAAGACCCGACCAAGGCGCTGGAAGGCGCGGCCAACGAAAGCCTGCTCAAGCGCATGCCCGCCAGCGACCGCTACACCTACGTGTTCGGCGGCGAGACGGGCGCGCTCGACCATGCTTATGCCTCTGCCTCCCTGGCTTCGCAGGTCAGCGGCGTGAACGTGTGGCACATCAACTCCGACGAGCCGACCGCGCTCGACTACAACACCGACTTCACCACCGACGACCGCTACGCGCCCACACCGTTCCGCGCGTCGGACCACGATCCGGTGCTCGTGGGCCTGAACCTCGCGGCCGACACCGCCGTGGTCGAGCCCATCGTCAGCGCCACGATCGCGGCTTCGGCGAAGACCGGCGACACCTACAGCGTGGACATCACCGAAGCCACGCCCGGCGGCGCGACCACCATCACGTCTCTCACGGTCGACTGGGGCGACGGCACCACCGCAACCACCGCGGCGGGCACGGGCGCCGTGACGCATGCCTACGCCGCCGCCGGCACCTTCACCGTGGTGGTCACGCTGACCAACTCCGCCGGCCAGACCGCGACGAAGACGGGCAATGTGAATGTCACCACCACGGTCGTGGTGCTGCCGCCCGGCCCGCCCGATCTGTTCTTCAGCGAGTACGTGGAAGGTTCGTCGAACAACA
>Ga0102594_1001902_pt1 | contig 11735 bp, 9 predicted proteins | sample AraplaCol_mLB_r2_2_FD_76863 | JGI IMG/M metagenome (GOLD analysis project Ga0102594, IMG submission 76863) | Arabidopsis root microbial communities from North Carolina, USA - plate scrape MF_Col_mLB_r2 (SPADES assembly) (version 2) | ecosystem: Host-associated > Plants > Roots > Endosphere...
TGGGCGCGATCACCACGCCGCCGGCGTGCTTGCCGGCGTTGCGCGTGAGGTCCTCCAGGCTGCGCGCGAGATCCATCAGGTCGCGCACGTCTTCTTCGGCGTGATAGCGCTGGATCAGGTCGCCCGAGGCGAGCATGGGATCCTGCCTGGACGCTTCCGATTCGCCCATCGCATCGTCGAGCGAGATCCCCAATGTGTTCGGGATGAGCTTCGCGATGCCGTCGACGAAGCCGTACGGGTGGCCGAGCACTCGGCCGGTATCGCGCACCACGGCCTTCGCGGCCATGGTGCCGTAGGTGATGATCTGCGAGACGCGGTCGCGGCCGTACTTGCGCGCGACGTAGTCGATGACCTCGTCGCGGCGGTCCATGCAGAAGTCGATGTCGAAGTCGGGCATCGACACGCGTTCGGGGTTGAGGAACCGCTCGAACAGCAGGTCGTAAGGCAGCGGATCCAGATCGGTGATGCCCAGTGCCCACGCGACCAGCGAGCCGGCACCCGAACCACGGCCGGGACCGACGGGGATGTCGTGGTCCTTCGCCCAGTTGATGAAGTCCGCCACGATCAGGAAGTAACCGGGGAACCCCATCTTGATGATGACGTCCAGCTCGACGTCCAGGCGCGCGTCGTAGTCCTCGCGCGTCTTGTCCGGCGCAAGCGGATTCTTGAGCAGGCGCTTTTCGAGGCCTTCGCGCGCGGTGCCGCGCAGCCAGCTTTCGATGGTGTGGTCGCTCGGCACCGGAAACGCCGGCAGCGCGTATTCGCCGAGCTTCATCTCGACGTTGCAGCGCGTGGCCAGCGCGAACGCGTTGTCGATCGCGTCGGGCACGTCGGCGAACAGCGCCTGCATGTCTTCCGACGACTTCAGGAACTGCTCGGCGCTGTAGTCCTTCGGGCGCTTGGGATCGTCGAGCACGCGACCGGAGGCGATGCACACGCGCGCTTCGTGCGCGTCGAACCCTTCGGCATCGATGAAGCGCACATCGTTGCTGGCGATGACCGGTAGCGAACGCTTGGTGGACGCATGCAGCGCGAACGCGTTGAACGCATCCTCGCCTTCGCGCCCGGTGCGGGTGAGTTCCAGGTGCAGGCGTTCGCCGAACACGCCACGCCAGTCCATCAGCCAGGCTTCGGCGAGCTCGTGGCGGTTGCTGGTCGCCAGTCGCCCGGCGAGGCTCTGGCGGCCGGCGAGTGCGAACAGGCCGCCGTTGTCCTCGCGCAGCCATTCGGGGCGCAGCGCGACGCCATCGGTGCGATGGCCTTCCATCCACGCACGCGTCAGCAGACGCGAGAGCGTGAGGTAACCGGCGCGGTCGCGGCACAGCAGCGTCATCCGCGCGGCGGTTTCGTTGCCGTCGGCCAGGCCCACGTCGGCGCCGATGATCGGCTTGATGCCGGCGCCTTCGGCGGCCTTGTAGAACTTGACCGCGGCGAAGAGGTTGTCGAGGTCGGTCAGCGCGACCGCCGGCTGCGACAACGCGACACAGCGCTTCACCAGCTCGCCGATCCGGATGGTCGAGTCGGCGAGCGAGTATTCGCTGTGGAGATGGAGGTGGACGAATGGGACTGCAGGCATGCTGGTGTCAGGTTAGCAGTCCGGGCGGGCGCTGCGCAGACTTGAAATTGCGCGGGATCGGCGACCGGGGGCGGACGACGCCGATGGGAGCGGCGGGGCTTCCGTAGCCCGGGTAAGGCAAGCCGCACCCGGGTTCGGCGTGCCGGAAAAGGCTACCCCGGGGGCGCTTCGCTTACCCGGGCTACGACGGCCTGACGGTGGCCAGCTCTCACGACACCCTGAACAACCCCCGCGGCAGATTCCACGGCGCATAGTGCTGCTCGCGCACCCACATCGCGTGCTGCCACAACGCCACTTCGTCCAGGCGTTCGCGCACCCAGGCCGCACGCCGCTCGTCGGCGGCGCCGGTGGGATGGTTGATGTCGCGGTACGCAATGAAGTCGCGGTAATCCTCGGCTTCGTCGGCGAAGGCCGGCCACGCCAGTTCGATCAGCAGCACGTCGTCGAGCTGGCCCAGCACCGGGATGCGGTCGGCGATCAGGTCGTCCTCGCGATCGATGTACGCCAGCAGCTTGCCGATGCGCGCGTGCGCGGCTTCGTCGGCGTCCCAGTCCTCGTCGGCGAGCAACGCGCGCAGTTCCTGCACGCGTTGCAGGCGGCTGTCGATCACCTCGCGCGCCTGCGGCGTCGGAAGTTTCAGCAGCCACGCGGCAAGCTGTTCGAGACGGTCGGTGTCCACGCGCGGCGCGTCGGCGTGGATCTCGTGCAGGAGCTGGTCGAACTGCACGACGGCGGCGTCGTTCAATTCGATGGGATGGGCGTTCTCGCGCGCGCCCATGCCGCTGTACATGTGGTCGAAGGGCAGCGGCTGCGCGGTGGGAGTGGGATGGAACATGCGCATGGCACACCTCGCTCGCCGGCCAGGCCGGACCCGCGCCGCGGCCGGCGGCATCGCGCGGGCCGTCCCGCCGTGGGCGGGATGCAGGTCGATGATGCGCCCAAGCGCCGGGGCTGTCAGTGCCGGCGGCCGCGGTTTTCGCGTGAGGTCGCATTCAGCCGACGAAGGCGCCATGCAGGAAGGCCGCCTTGCGGCGGCCCTCCTTCGACGGGACCTGCGGGCTGGGAGCTAGTGCACGCGGAAAATCGGCGAGGTTTCCGGCAGGAAGCTGCTTTCGCGGATGTGCTTCTCGTACTGCGCGAGGACCACTTCCTCGTAACGCACTTCCTCCCAGTCGGCGCGCGAGAAGGCGTAGCCAGACGGGGTGCGGTCGCGCTGGTGCGCTTCGCGGCTGCGGACGCGGACGTAGTCCAGGTAATCGTCCACTTCGGTGGCCAGCTTCGGCCAGGCCGATTCGACCACGATCGCGTCGTCCAGCCGTCCGACCTGCGGCAACCAGTCGGGGATCAGGTCGTCGCGGCTGCGGGCGTAATCGACGATGGCCGCGGCGGTGTCGACCGCGTCGTTCGCCGGCTGCCACTGGCGGTCGGCCAGCAGCTGCTCGACCGCGGCGATCCAGCGCAGGCGCTGGCGGATGCACGGCGGGGCGGCGTCGGTCTTGCCGGGGCGGCTGAGTTCGCGACCGGCGGAAGCGAGCTGGTCGGTCTCCAGGCTCTGGCCGCCGATGCGGGCGAGCAGGACGTTGAAACGGTCGACTTCAGCCGAGTTCAGCTGGAAGCCGTTGATGGAACGGCGCCGGGTCGGGCCGGCGAACGGCGTCAGCAGGATCCGGGGAAGCGGGTTGGCGGTGGAGAACAGGGCGTTCATGGCGAGACTCCGGGGGAGGGTGGCACCGTTCTTTCCGGCGCCGGATCAGACTCCACCCACGCCCGCCATGAGTCATGATGGCCGGGCGCGCCTTTCCACATCGTCCGCTCCGGATGATGAGGGAACCATGAGGTTTTCCCGATGACCCCCCACGGGAGTGCAGGCCAAGGCGGGCCGAATGGCGAAAAGTACCGATTCGGCGACATCGTCGTCGATGCGGCCGCGCACACCCTGACCCGGGCCGGCGCCGACCAGACGGTCGAACCCAAGGCCTTCGCGGTGCTACTGATCCTGCTCCGCCACGCCGGCGAGCTGGTCGGTCGCGACGACTTGCTGGACCAGGTCTGGGGCCACCGCCACGTGACGCCTGGCGTGCTGACGCGCGTCATCGCCCAGCTGCGCCATGCCCTGGCCGACGACTCCCAGCACCCGCGCTACATCCAGACCCAGCACGCGCTGGGTTACCGGTTCATCGGGCAACTCCACGACACCGACGCACCGCTGCCTGCGACGGCGACAGGGCATGACGACGAGGTCGCCGTCCTGCGCCACACCGCGCCGGCGGCGATGACCATGGCGGCGAACGAGGGCGTGGCGCCCGCGCCGGACGCGGAACCGTTCGCCGCTCCCGTGCCCACGCACGCAAGCGACTTCACCGCGCGCCGGAAGAGCTCCGGCCAGCGGCGCTGGTGGCTCGCCATCGCCGCGCTGCTGGCGATCGCCGCGGCGGGCTACTGGTTCGGCCAGCGCGGCTTCGGTCCGTCCGTGCCGGCGCCTGCGGCCGCGTCCGTGGCCGTGCTGCCGTTCACCAGCCTCAGCGAGGCGCGGGATGAGGACTACTTCGCCGAAGGCCTGGGCGTGGAGATGGTCGATGCGCTGGCGGGCGTGCCGGGCCTGATGGTGGTCGCCGCGCCGACGCCGCCGGGCCGTGGCGAGGTCGACGTGAAGCGGCTCGGCGCGCAGCTCGGGGTCGCCACCGTGCTGGGCGCCAGCGTGCGCCGCGAGGGCGCGCGCGTGCGGGTGAGCGCGCGGCTGGCCGATGCGCGCACGGGTTTCACGTTGTGGGCCCATAGTTACGATCGGGAAACCGGCGACGTGTTTGCGCTGCAAAGCGACATCGCGAACGAAGTGGTCCGCGCGCTCATGGACGTATTGCCGTCGGCCGAGCTGAAGGCGGCGAAGGCGTCGTTGGCACGGCGTTTGACGCCGACCCGCAACGTCGCCGCCTACGACGCCTATCTCAAGGGCGAACAGCGCATGCGCGAGAAGGTTGGCGGCGACGCGCGCGGCGCCGACAGCGCGATCAATTTCTATCGTGGCGCGCTTGCGATCGATCCGGGCTTCGCACGTGCGCAGGCCGGCATCTGCCAGGCGGAAATCGCGCGCTTCGAGGACGCACGCGACAGCGCCGCGTTCGCCCGCGCGCAATCGGCGTGCGAGCAGGCGCGCAAGATGGATCCGTCGCTGCACGAAGTCAGCCTTGCGCTGGGCGACCTGCATCGCGCGCAGGGCAACGCGAAGGACGCCATCGCGCACTACGAGCGTGCGGCGTTGGATCCTGCATTGCGTGTGCATGCGTATCTTGGGCTGGCGTCGGTCGCCAGCGCGCAGGGGCAGGGCGACGTCGCGATGAAGTATTTCGAACGCGCGCGCGAACTGGCACCACGCGATCCGCGCGTCGCGCAGAAACGCGGTTACCACCTGCTGGTCAACGGCGACATGGCCGGCGCGATCGCCTCCTATCGCGAAGCGCTGCAATACGCGCCGGACGATGCCGCGCTCTGGTCGAGCCTGGGGGGCCTGTACTTCGTCAGCGGCGATACCGGGCAGGCGAGCGAGTCCTACGAGCGTTCGCTTCAGATCAAGCCGAGCTACGAGGCGCTGAGCAATCTGGGAACGCTCAAGTTCGACCAGGGCGCCTACGAACAGGCCGCCGCGCTGTATCGCCATGCGAGTGAGATCGACCCCGGCGATTTCCGCATCTGGGGCAACCTCGGCGATGCGCTGGCCGCCAGTGGCAGCACGCCGGCGCAGACGCGCGCGCAGTACGAACAGGCGGCGACGCTGGGCCGGCGTTACCTCGAACTCAAGTCCGACGATGCGCAGAGCCTTGCGCTGGTCGCGTGGTACAGCGCCAACCTCGATCGCGCGGGCGAAGCGCGGACGCTGCAGGGCAAGGCCGAAGCGCTGGGCACCGAACGCGGCGAGGTCGCGCTGCTGGGCGCGCAGACGATGGCGCGACTGGGCGATGCGTCCGGCGCGCTTGCCCACATCGATCTCGCACGGAAGCAGGGAATCCCGCAGCAGCGCATCGACGCCTTGCCGCTGTTGCGCTCGTTGACCGCGAAGGCCGACACGTCATCCAAACGCGAAACCGGTACGGCGCAGTAGCCGTCCGTCGTCCCGCCCGCTCCCCCCGGGCGCCTTTCCAAGGAGAAGAACAATGAAAACGATCCCGTCCGCGATGGCGGTTGCCGCTGTTGCGCTGCTTGTCTTCGTCATCGGCTGCGGTAACGGCTCGGCGCAGTCGGCGTCCGTGCGGCAGGTGTCGACCGCCGCCGGCGAAGGCGTGCCCTGTCCGAAGGAGGATGTGCCGAACAAAGCAACGGTGGTGTACGTGGACGTCCAGTACGCGCCCGACGGCACGCCTTCCGCCAGCCCGGACCAGTGCTACATCACCAGCGGCACGACGATCGTGTGGCGCGATCCGCCGGACAGGACGACGGCGTTCAACCTGGTGTTCGGCGACAAGCTGACCAATACCCGTGAAGGAAAACTCGCAGCAGCGCGGGCGGCAACCGGATATCAGTTGTCGGCCGTCATCACCGGGCAGAAAGGCCAGTCGTTCAAGTACGGCATCCAGGCCAACGGCAAGACCGTCGACCCTGCCGTCATCATCAAGAAATCGCAGTAAGCGGCAACTCGTCGATCACCGGCGGCGCGGCCTCGCCTCGGCAAGCGGCCTGCACCGGCGCGAAGCTGCGCCGGTGTTCGGGACAGGGCCCGTGTTCGCGCAGCGCCGACAGGTGCACGGGCGTGCTGTAACCCTTGTGCTGGTCGAAGCGGTACAGCGGGAAGCGTTCGTGCAGCGATTGCATGTAGCGGTCGCGCGAGACCTTCGCCAGGATCGAGGCGGCCATGATCGAACGATCGCGCGCGTCGCCATTGATCCACGCCTCCGCCGCGCAGGGCAGGCCGCGCGGCAACGCGTTGCCGTCGATGCGCACGACATCCACGCGATGGTGCAGGCAGGCGATGGAGCGGCTCATGCCGGCCATCGTCGCGTGGTAGATGTTGAGGCGGTCGATTTCCTCGTGCGTGACGAACTCGATGTGCCATGCGAGCGCGCGTTCGATGATGCGTTCGTACAGCACTTCGCGACGCTGCGCGGTGAGCTGCTTCGAATCGTCCAGCCCGTTGATCGGCGTGCGGCCCGGCGCGAACACCACGGCGGCGACGACCACCGGCCCGGCCAGCGGACCACGCCCGGCTTCGTCGACGCCGGCCACGCGCAGCGGTGCGCCATCCTCGCGCGCGGCGAGCGACAGCGCCATCTGGGTGGTGTCATGCGACATGGCGCGCACCGATCAGTTCGGCCACCGCATCGGCGGCGCGCGCGGACGCGTCCTGCCGGAGTTGCAGGTGCAGTTCGCGGAAACGCGGTTCCAGCGCGGCGCTCGCCGACGGATCGCGCAGGAACGGCGCGACCGCGTTGGCGAGATTCGCGGGCGTGCAATCGCCCTGCATGAGTTCAGGCACGACCGGCTCGCCGGCCAGCACGTTCGGCAGCGAGTAATGCTGGACCTTCAACAGGCCCAGGCCCTTCACCAGCGAATACGTGAGCGGCGCGACCTTGTAGGCGACCACCATCGGCCGCTTGGCGAGCATCGCTTCCAGCGTCGCGGTGCCGGAGGCGAGCAGGATCGCGTCGCTGGCGATCATCAGCGTGCGCGCCTGACCGTTCAGCACGCGCAGCGCGGCGCTCAGCGCGAGGCTGTCCGGATGCGCCGCGAGCACGCGCTGGAACGCCTGGCGCGCGTGTTCGTTCGCCATCGGCACGACGACCTGCAACGCCGGGTCCTGCGCGAGCAGCAGCGACGCGGCGGAAAGGAAATCCGGGCCCAGCCGTTCGATCTCGCCCACGCGAGAGCCGGGCAGCAGCGCGAGCACCGGTCGCGCCGCATCGAGCCCGAGTCGGCGACGCGCGGTGTCGCGATCGGGTTCCAGCGGCATTTCGTCGGCGAGCGGATGGCCGACGAAACGCGCGTCGATGCCATGGCGCGCGTAGATCGGCGGTTCCATCGGGAACAGGCACAGCACGCGATCGGCGCTGTGGCCGATCTTCTCGGCGCGCTTCTCGCGCCAGGCCCAGATCGATGGACTGACGTAATGCACGGTGCGCACGCCGCGAGCGCGCAGCCAGCGTTCGACGCCGAGATTGAAGTCGGGTGCGTCGATGCCGATGAACACGTCCGGCTTCCACGCGAGCAGGCGCTCGCGGAATTCGCGACGCAGCCGCAGCAGGCGCGGCAGGTGGCGCAGCACTTCGGCCAGCCCCATCACCGCCAGTTCGGAGGCGTCGAACCAGCTGTCCAGTCCGGCCGCACGCATCTGGTCGCCGCCGATGCCGGCGAATTCGGCCTCGGGGAAACGTTTGCGCAGTTCGGCGACGAGCCCGGCGCCGAGCAGGTCGCCCGACGCTTCGCCGGCGCACAGGGCGATGCGCATGGGGGGCGTGACGGGAGAAGGGGCGCGGTCGAGGTTCAAGGCGGTATCGCGGTGCGGTTGCGCTGGATGATAGCCCGCGGGCGTCGCAGGGGATCGCTACGGAACAGGCAATCGTGAATGCGTGCGTGGTCGCTCGCTCCGACCCTCAACCCCTCTCCCGCTGGGAGAGGGTTCAAAAGCAGCGCTGCGAACGGATCAACGCAACAGCGGCCGCTCGCTCGCCTCGATGAACTCGAGGAACGCTCGCGCGTCCTCGCTGCCCGTCGCCAGCTCGGCCAGCTTCGCGCGCGCATCCTCCAGCGAACCGCCGGACATGTACACGGCGCGATACGCGCGCTTGATCGCGCCAATGCGGTCGGCGTCGAAACCGCGACGCTTCAGGCCTTCGCTGTTGATGCCGCGCGGCCGGCCGTAACCGTCCTGCGCGATCATCAGGAACGGCGGAACATCGCCGTTGACCAGCGCGCCCATGCCGATGAACGCATGCGCGCCGATGCGGCAGAACTGATGCACGCCGGCGAAGCCGGACATGATGACGTGGTCGCCGATGCTGACATGGCCGGCCAGCGTGGCGTTGTTCGAGAACACGCAGCTGTTGCCGATCATGCAGTCGTGCGCGACGTGCGTGTAGGCCAGGAACCAGTTGTCGTTGCCGATGCGCGTGATGCCGCCGCCGGTGCCGGTGCCACGGTTGATCGTGGTGAATTCGCGGAACAGGTTGCGGTCGCCGATTTCCAGTTCGACGCGTTCGCCGCGGAACTTCTTGTCCTGCGGTTCGCCGCCGATGGCGCAGTGGCCGATGAAGCGATTCTCACGGCCGATGCGCGTGGGGCCGTGCACGCTGCAATGCGAGCCGAAGGTCGTGCCGTCGCCGACTTCGACGTCGCTGCCGATGTAGCAGAACGCGCCGACTTCCACGCCTTCGCCGAGGCGGGCACCGGCTTCGACGACGGCGCTGGGATGGATGCGCGGCGCGGTCATGGTTCAGCCCTTCGCTTCGGCGCAGACGACTTCGGCGCAGGCGACCTGCTCGCCGTTGACGCTGGCGACGCCGGTATAGATCGCGACGTTGCGGATCACGCGCTTGAGCGAGACCTCAAGGTCCAGGCGGTCGCCCGGGACGACCATCTTCGAGAACTTCGCGTTGTCGATCTTCACCAGGTAGAACAGGCGGCCATCGGCCGTGCTGTTGTTGGACAGCTGCGTCAGCACGCCGCCGGCCTGCGCGAGCGCTTCGACCACCAGCACGCCCGGCATCACCGGACGGCCGGGGAAATGGCCCTGGAAATAGGGTTCGTTGGCGGTGACGTTCTTGTACGCCAGCACGCGCTTGTGCGCCTCGAATTCGACCACGCGATCGACCAGCATGAACGGATAGCGATGCGGGAGGAGCTTCTGGATCTCGATGACGTCGAGGGGGAGTTGCACGTTGTGGCTCATGGTGGTCCTTTGCAGCGCATCCCGCGCGTCGATGGCCGCGCATCGTGCGCGGCGTGTCTGATGCCGGAACACCGGCCTTCGTAAGGGCTGAATCGTACCGCGACTGGTGCGTCCACGCCCGGACGGGCGGGTACGGTCAGTCGTTTCCGCGGCCGCCGACCCGGCGGGCGAGGGCGTCCAGCTGCTTGAATCGCGCGGCGTTCTTGCGCCAGCTGCGGTTGTCCATCAGCGGCGTGCCGGAGGAGTACTCGCCCGGCTCGCGGATCGAACTGGTGACCAGGCTCATCGCCGTGACGATGACCTTGTCGCAGATTTCCAGGTGGCCCACCACGCCCGCGCCACCGCCAATGAGGCAATAGCGGCCGATGCGCGCGCTGCCGGCGGCGGCCGAACAGCCCGCCATCGCGGTGTGCGCGCCGATGAAGACGTTGTGGCCGATCTGGATCTGGTTGTCGAGGCGGACGTCCTCCTCGAGCGTGGTGTCCTCGATCGCGCCGCGATCGATGCAGGTGTTGGCGCCGATCTCGCAATCGTCGCCGACGACCACGCCGCCCAGCTGCGGCACGTTGAGCCAGCGGCCGGCTTCCATCGCCAGGCCGAAGCCCGCGGCGCCGAGCACCGCGCCGGGATGGATCACCACGCGCTGGCCCAGGCGCACGCGCACGACCAGCGTGACGCGCGCGATCAGCTCGGTGCCTGCGCCGACGACGCAGTCCTCGCCGATCACGCAGCCCGGACCGACGATCGCGCCGGCTTCCACGCGGCTGCGCGCGCCGATGCTGACGAACGGTCCTACATGCGCGGATGCATCGACATGCGCGGACGGGTCGATAACGGCGGAAGGATGCACGCCGGCATCGCGCACGGGGCGTGGTTCGAACAGGGCGGAAATCTTCGCGAACGCGGCGTAGGGATCGCGCGCGATAAGCGCTGTGCGCTCGTAGCCGGTGGCGTCGTCCTCGCGCATGACCACGACGCCCGCCTCGCTCTGTGCGAGCTGCCCGCGGTATTTCGGATTGGCGAGGAATGCCAGTTGCGAGGCGCCGGCGCGCGCAAGCGTGCCGACGCCGTCCACGCGGGCCGCGCCATCGCCGATCAGGCGCAGGCCGAAGCGCTGCGCCAGTTCGTCGGCGGTGTACGCGGCGGACGCCATCGACGCCGCCGTCAGAACGTACCGCCGAAGGTGAACTGCAGGCGCTCGAGCTCGTCGCCTTCGGTGACCACGTTGCCGTTGGCATCGCGCACCGTGTCCTGCTTCTTGATCGGGAACGCGTAGCTGATCGAGATCGGACCCATCGGCGAGCGCCACATCAGCGCGATACCCGTCGACATGCGCAGGTCGCCCGCATCGAACGCGTCGTAGTCCTTGTACACGTTGCCGACGTCGAAGAACGCCGAGACGCGCGCGGCCGGCGTGTCGAGCAGGGTCGGGAAATACATTTCCAGCGAGCCCACCGTCTTGAACGCGCCGCCGATCGGCTGCAGGTAGTTCGGGTTGCCGGCCGGGGCGTCGCGCGGACCCAGCGTGTTGTCGGTGAAGCCGCGCACCGAGCGCACGCCACCGGCGTAGAAGTTCTCGAAGAACGGCAGCCCGCTTGCGGTGATGGTGCGGATGAAGTCGTCATCGCCTTCCACGCAGCTGTAGTTGCCCGCGGTCTTGCACAGGTTGCGCGTCTTGTCGCTGCCGTAGCTGTCGCCGTAGCCCAGTTCGGCGCGCGTGTTGAGCACGAAGTGGCGCGACAGCGGCCAGAACTTGGAGATGTTGTAGTTGAGCTTGTAGTACTCGGCCGTGGAGCCGGGCAGCGTGGTTTCCAGCCACACGCGCTGCTGCATGCCGCGCGTCGGGGTCAGGTAGCTGTCCAGCGAATTGCGGCCCCAGCCCATTTCCGCGCGCCAGGCGTGGAAGGTCTGGCGGTCCATCGCGAGCACGTAGTCGACGATGCTCTGCGGCGTGGAACCCGGGAAGACCAGGATTTCGTTCGTGTCGATGCCGAGCATCGCCGTGACCGTATCGGTCTCGGTGATCGGCAGGCCCAGCACCGCCTGCGCGGCGCCGCTGTTGGTCGAGTACTGCGCGGTGTTGAAGTCGGAGTAATCGAGTTCGCGCCACCACAGGTTGTAGCCCAGCGACAGGCCGTTGTCGGTGAAGTACGGGTTGCGGAACGAGAAGTCGTAGCGCTGCATGTAGTCGTTGCGCTGCGCCTGCACCGACACCTGGTTGCCGCTGCCCAGGAAGTTGGTCTGCGACAGCTGCACCTGCGCGGTCAGACCCGACAGCTGCGAGAA
>Ga0102594_1000984_pt1 | contig 11713 bp, 9 predicted proteins | sample AraplaCol_mLB_r2_2_FD_76863 | JGI IMG/M metagenome (GOLD analysis project Ga0102594, IMG submission 76863) | Arabidopsis root microbial communities from North Carolina, USA - plate scrape MF_Col_mLB_r2 (SPADES assembly) (version 2) | ecosystem: Host-associated > Plants > Roots > Endosphere...
GAACTGGCCGGTCATGCGCTTCTGGACTTGCAGCTTGCCGCCATCCGCAGCGCCGGGATTAAGGACGTCGCGATCGTGTCGGGCTATATGGGCCACAAGCTCGAAGGCAGAGGATTGCGGCTGTTCCGGAACGAACGCTGGAACGAGAGTAATATGGTCGCCTCGCTCCGGGTAGCGGATGAATGGTTGCGCGGAGATGCATGTATTGTCTCCTACGCGGACATATTCTACCCGAAGGAAACGGTTGAGAGTCTTGCCGCAGGTATCGACGACCTGGCGATTTCCTATGATCCGGATTGGCTGACGCTGTGGAGCGCACGCTTTGAGGATCCCTTGTCGGACGCAGAGACCTTCCGGCGTGATGCCGGTGGGCAACTTGTGGAGATCGGCCGTCGGCCGAAAGCGGCTGCAGAAGTTGAAGGTCAGTATATGGGGCTGCTGAAATTCAGTCCTGCCGGCTGGGCCCGGATACGGTCCTTGCTGGATCGGTTGCCAGCCGGGGAGATCGATCGGCTCGACATGACCTCCTTGCTTTCGCGGCTTATTCAGGCTGGCGAGCGGATAGGAACGGTTCCGACGGCCCCCGGGTGGGGTGAAATTGATTCCGAGACCGATCTTGCCTACTACGACGAAGAGGTGCAGGCGGGTCGGTTGCGATTGCGGACTGAGGTTTCCTGACCCCCACGGCTGGGATGCCGAACCGCCTCCGCCGGGTTGCTCTCAGCCCCATACATCCCAAACAGACAGGGGAGCCGGCGCGCTTCGGATCGACATGACGGGGCCTGATGCGGATAAATGTCATCCGTGTCGCATACCTGACAACTGGTCCAGTCCTGTGCGATTGCCTATCCGGTAAGCAGGCGCGGGCCATTCCATCGGCGACAGTATCCCTTTCATTCCTGCTCCCCTGAGCGGTGCGGCCAGGAATTACAACACGCTGCTACGCTCCTAGCCAATTCTGGAATCATAATTTCATCGGCGTTCCAGTCGGTGTTGATATTGGCGCCAATCTCGGCGCTGATAGCGCTGCCTACGTCGCATCGCATGTGAAATGCGGAAGAAAAAATCGGGCACGTCACTGCAGTTTCACCGGAGTATGCTACGCCGCGGATGGCCGGGGCAGAGGCCGTGATGCAGGAAAGATACTGGAGGTGCTGTGATGAGTGCTCCCGTGAATCAGCTTTCCACAAGCGCGAACAAATTTCTTTTCGGTGCGCTTTCCACAGCCTTTGAATACATGACCGATGCGGCGCAGCGGAATGTCCTGTTTTGGGACGTCATGCGTCAGCGCGGGAACCAATATCGCGACCATATCGCTCAGACAGCGCCGAATGTCCTGATCTATACGACAGAACTGGTGATGGATGGCCGCAAGCTTGAACGGCCAGTGAATTATGGTCTGGTCCGGATCGTGCCGCCGGAAGGCGTGGTCATCGATCCGGAGAAACGCCCCTTCGTCATTGTCGATCCGCGTGCAGGCCATGGTCCGGGCATCGGCGGCTTCAAGGCCGACAGCGAGATTGGCGTCGCGATGAAGGCGGGTCATCCCAGCTATTTTATCGGCTTTTTGCCGGAACCCATGCCGGGGCAGACCATCCCGGATATCGTCCATGCCGAAGCGCAGTTCCTTGAGCACGTGATCGCCCTGCATCCCGAGGCCGAGGCCAAACCCTGCGTGGTCGGCAACTGCCAGGCCGGCTGGGCCGTCATGATGCTGGCGGCTTTGCGGCCGGAGCTCTTCGGCTCTCTGATCATCGCTGGCGCGCCGCTATCCTACTGGGGCGGCGTTCACGGCAAATATCCGATGCGTTACAGCGGCGGCCTGCTGGGGGGAAGCTGGCTGACGGCGCTGACCGGCGACCTCGGGCATGGCAAATTCGACGGCGCCTGGCTGGTGCAGAATTTCGAGAACCAGAATCCGGCCAATACGCTCTGGACCAAGCAATACAATCTTTATTCCAAGATCGATACCGAGGCGCCGCGCTACCTGGAATTCGAGCAATGGTGGGGCGGCCATGTCAACCTGAATGCCGAGGAAATCCAGTTCATCGTCGACGAACTGTTTGTGGGAAATCATCTGACCGCTGGCGAAATCAAGACGGCAGAGGGCACCGCGCTCGACCTGCGCATCATCCGGGCGCCAATCGTCGTCTTCTGCTCGAAGGGAGACAATATCACGCCGCCCCAGCAGGCGCTGGGCTGGATACTTGATCTCTACGACACGGTCGAGGAGATCCGGGCCCATGGCCAGACCATCGTCTACACGATTCACGAAAACGTGGGGCATCTGGGTATTTTCGTGTCCGCCGGCGTGGCTCGCAAGGAGCATGACGAATTCTCCAGCAATATCGATCTGATCGATACGCTGCCACCAGGTCTTTATCAGGCCGTTCTCATACCCAAGACCGCGGATACCGTCGGCGGAGATCTGGTGGCTGGTGAATGGATCATGCGCTGTGAGGCTAGAACCCTCGACGATATCCGTGCGCTCGGAGGCAATGATGCCGAGGACGATCGCCGTTTTGCCACGGCGGCGCGCGTGTCGGAGATAAACCTTGCGCTCTATCGCACCTTCATGCAGCCGCTGGTGCGCGCATCGGTGACGGAGGCGACGGCCGAGCAGGCACGACGGATGCATCCGCTGCGGTTGCAGTATGAAATCTTTTCCGACAAAAACCCGGTCATGGTCTGGATGGGCGAGATGGCCGGCACCGTGCGAAAGGAGCGCCGGCCGGCCACGGCGGATAATCCCTTCCTGCAATGCCAGGATCTGATGTCGCAGCAGATCGTCACCGCACTGGATACATGGCGGAATGTGACGGAAACCATGGCCGAGGCGACCTTCCTGTCGATCTATGGCTCGCCCTTGCTGCAGGCCGCGGTCGGTGTTGATCCGGCGGATGACCGTCCACAACGCAAGGCCGGGAAAACCATGCTGTACCGCAAGGTTCTGGAGGCCCGTATCGAGGCCCTGAAGCCGCGGATCGCGACCGGCGGGCTGCGCGAATGCCTGACGCGGGCGCTGCTGTATATCGGCATGGTCAAGGGTGGTGTGGACGAGCGTGGATTTGCCGCGATCAAGCGCCTGCGCGCCATGCAGGATAGTGCGCCACGGCTCAAGCTTCCGGAATTCAAGGCCCTGATCCGCGATCAGTATCTGATGCTGCTGCTTGACCAGGAGGCGACGCTGGCCGCCATTCCTGACCTGCTGCCGGCCAATATGGATATGCGCCGTAAAGGACTGGCCGCCCTGCGCGAGGTTCTGACTGCTTCGGGTGAACTTTCGGTGGAGGCGGAACGGCGCTGGCGTCGCATCATCACGCTGTTCAATGCCGGTAATGACCTGCGTTCGACCCAGGAGGGTGGCGCTGGCCTGCAGGAAGCATCGGAATAGCTGAGACGGAAAGGCAAGCCATGGCGCTTTCAGAACCGATCCCCCAGATATCGTCGCATACAAAATACGACGCCCTGATCGCCCGCGCCGCGCAGGCCGTTACTCCTGTGACCATGGTGGTGCATCCCTGCGATGACCACTCACTGCGCAGCGCGGTGGAAGCTGCCGAGCATGATCTCATAACGCCGGTCTTGGTCGGTCCGGCGCAGAAGATCCGGGCGGCAGCGGAAAAAAGTGGCGTCGACATATCGCCTTTCGAGCTTGTCGATGCGCCGCATAGCGAGGCCGCCGCCGCCAGGGCGGTGGAGCTTATCCGCGAGGCCAAGGGTCAGCTGCTGATGAAGGGCAGCCTGCATACCGACGAGCTGATGCGTTCGGTCACGGCTGGGGCGACAGGCCTGCGCACGGCACGGCGAATCAGCCATGTCTTCGTTATGGACGTGCCGACCTATTCTGAGACGCTGTTCATCACCGATGCGGCGATCAATATCGAGCCGGACCTGGATGCCAAGCGCGATATCATCCAGAACGCCATCGATCTGCACCGGGAGGTGGGGCTCGGCACACCGCGAGTGGCGATCCTCTCTGCCGTGGAGACAGTCACGTCGAAAATCCCTTCGACCATTGAAGCTGCGGCCCTGTGCAAGATGGCCGATCGAGGCCAGATCACCGGCGGCCTGCTCGATGGCCCACTGGCCTTCGACAACGCCATCGACCTAGAGGCTGCGAAGATAAAGGGGATCGAATCTCCGGTGGCGGGGAGGGCGCAGATTCTGGTCGTGCCGAATCTTGAATCTGGAAACATGCTGGCGAAGAACCTGACCTTCCTGGCAAAAGCCAATGCCGCCGGCATCGTGCTGGGCGCCAAAGTGCCGATCATCCTGACCTCACGCGCGGATTCCGTACGCACACGCCTCGCCTCCTGCGCGGTGGGTGTTCTGCTCGTCGAAGCCCGCCGGCGTGCCGCGGTTCCGGCATTGGCGTGATCGCCATGGACATCGTCCTGGTCATCAATGCGGGGTCGTCTAGCCTCAAATTCGAAGTCTTCGGCATAGACGACGGCGACCTGAGCAAGCTGGTCCGTGGCCAGATGGAGGGGATCGGCGTGTCGCCCCGACTGCGTGCGACGGACAGCGATGGCGCGCAGTTGATCGACCGGACCTATCCACCGGCCGAGGTTGCCGATCTGCAGGCCGCCACCCGTCTGGTCGGCGTCTGGCTGCGGGAGACCCAGGTTGGCAACCTGATCGCCATCGGCCATCGCGTGGTGCATGGCGGTCCGGACTATGCCCGCCCTGTGCGGGTGGATGCGCGCGTTCTGGCCAATCTCGAACGCTATGTTCCTCTGGCGCCGCTGCATCAGCCGAACAACCTGGCCCCGATCCGGGCTTTCCTGGAGCGACGGCCGGATTTGCCGCAGGTCGCCTGTTTCGATACGGCTTTCCATCGCGGCCATGCTGCTGTGGCGGATCACTACGCGATCCCGGTGCATTTCCATGCCGAGGGCGTGCGGCGTTATGGCTTCCATGGCCTGTCCTACGAATATATCGCGGGCCGGTTGCCCGAGGTGGTACCGGAGGTGGCCGGAAAGCGGGTAATCGTGGCCCATCTGGGCAGCGGCGCATCGCTTTGCGCCTTGTTGGACGGCCGCAGCGTGGAGAGCACGCTTGGCTTCACCGCCCTGGATGGCCTGCCGATGGGTACGCGCTGCGGTCAGATCGATCCCGGCGTGGTGCTTTACCTCTTGTCGGAGAGGGGGTTGAGCGTAGGGCAGGTACAGGATCTGCTCTATAAGGACTCTGGCCTGAAGGGCCTGTCTGGCGTTAGCAATGATGTTCGTGCCCTGCTGGCCAGCGACAGCCCGGCTGCCGCCTTTGCGCTGGAGCATTTCGTCTATCGCATCGGCCTGAATGTCGGCACGCTGGTGGCTGCGCTTGGCGGTCTGGATGCTTTCGTCTTTACCGCCGGCATCGGCGAGAATTCACCCGAGATGCGGACGCGCATCGCCGGCACCATGGCCTGGCTGGGCGCGCGCATCGATCCGTCCGCGAATGAAAGGCGCGCCCTGCGGATTTCGACGGCGGACAGTCGGATTGCTCTCCATGTCATCCCAACCAACGAGGAACTGATGATCGCACGGCATACGTTGGACCTGATTGGCGGCGCGGTCAGCCGACTGGCGGCATCGAATGAATAAAGAGACGCCCGCGCTTCCGGTGGTGAAGGCCAGGCTGCTGGAGGGCAAGAAGGGGCTGGTTGTCGGTATCGCCAACGACCAGTCGATCGCCTGGGGCTGTGCGAAGGCATTTCGTGCGCTCGGCGCCGAGGTGGCGGTCACCTACCTGAACGACAAGGCCAAACCGCATGTCGAACCGCTGGCGCGTGCGCTGGAGGCCCCGATCGTGATGCCGATGGATATCGGCGTGCCGGGACAACTGGAGGCGGTATTCGAGCGGATCGCCGAGCAATGGGGAGAAATGGATTTCCTCGTCCATTCGATTGCCTTCTCGCCCAAGGCAACCTTGCATGGCCGTGTGGTCGATGCGCCGCGTGACGGCTTCCTGGCCACGATGGACATCTCCTGCTGGTCTTTCATCCGCATGGCGCATCTGGCCGAACCGCTGATGAAGCGCGGCGGCACGCTCTTCACCATGACCTATTACGGCAGCCAGATGGTGGTGAAGAACTACAACATCATGGGCGTGGCCAAGGCGGCGCTGGAAAGTGCGGTCCGCTATATCGCGGCTGAGCTGGGACCGAAGGGCATTCGCGTGCATGCGATTTCCCCGGGGCCGCTCGCCACGCGAGCCGCATCTGGGATCCCTGAATTCGATCAGTTGCTGAACAAGGCGCAGGAGACCGCACCATCACGTAGCCTGGTCAGCATCGACGATGTCGGCATGACCACCGCTTTTCTGGCGCATGATGCGGCCCGGCTCATCACCGGCGAGACACTGTATATCGATGGCGGTTATCACATCATCGACTGAAGCGCGATTGGCCCGGACTGGCCAAAATACGGCCGGCCCGGGCATCCGTCAGGGTTTCAGCACGTCCTGGACGAAGGTACTGACCGCCGCCGTGACGGCGCGGGTCGCCTCCGGATCATGGCCCACGATGGGGCTGAGCTTCACGCAGTCGTCCTTGTAGGTGAACTGCGCTTTGGTGGCGGCATTGATCAACAATGCCTGATCATTCTCGACAATCTTACAGTCCCGCACCGACTGGTCGGCCCGCGTCGGCACACCGGGATTGGCACCCAGCGGATTGTCGAATCCGTGCGGCGCATTCGGATACTCGGTCAGCAGGATGTCGGTGCCGGCCTTTTTCAGCCGGTCGATATAGGGCTTGCAGTTCGCCACCGTATTATAGTTGTCAGGCGTGCCGTGATAGATGCGGATCGGCCGCGCCACCACCTTGCCATCCTCGCGGTAGGTGGTGCCGCAATCAGGATAAAAGGCGATATAGGCGGCGAAATCGATGCCGCTCCGGTTCCACAGCTTGTGGAAGCGTTCCACGCTGGCATAGAGCGCGCCCTGGCCGCCGCGCGAGAATCCCATCAGGATGACGCGGTTGGGGTCGACGCGGGGATGCTTCGCCAGAATCTCAAGCGACCTGTAGATGTCGAGCGTGAAATTGAGCCGGCCGAGCAGGGCCTGATTCTCGCCCACGCCAGTGAAGCCGCGGCCAGTCATGCCATCGATGATGAAGGTCGAAACACCCATGCCGTTGAAATGACGGCGCCAGTATTGGGTATTCGCGCCGGCTCCGCCCGAGCCATGCATCAGCACCACGACCGGCAGTCGGCCTGTCCCTTGTGCGATGCTCAGTTCACCGCCCAGCACGGTCTCCTTGCCCTTGGAGTCGCCGGCCAAGAACTGGCTGTCGCTGATGGTGAGCGTGTGGATCGGATGCAGTTCAACTCGCACCGGCAGTGACTTGTCGGCAAGCGGCGGTCCTTGCATCTGGGCTTGCGCGGCGCCCACGAAAAGTGTCGCTGCGGCAGCGAGCAGCAGTGTCCTGATCATGTTTCCTCCAATTTTATATCTGCATTTTTTGAATGTACTAAATGGTACATTCTGCACACGAAAGTAACACGGATTGCTCGTAACCGAGAACCGGAAACGGCGATGCTGCGCCGCATCATGGCGACGCGGTTGACAGAATGAACCAGTTCGTACATTTTCGCGTCGACAAAATGTACCAAACCGTACATTCACGGTTCGGACAAGGAAACGCTTGAATGCGGCTGCAAAGACCGCTGTACGAGGGCTGAATGCAGGCGGTGGCCGACTATTACTTCCGATTCCTGAAGCTGGTGCTGGTGATCCTGCTTACCGCCATGGTGATCATGGTGTTCGGCAATGTCGTGCTGCGTTACGGCTTCAATTCCGGCATCAGCGTCTCCGAGGAACTCTCGCGCTGGGCCTTCGTCTGGCTGACCTTCCTGGGCGCGGTCGTTGCCCTGCGCGAACGCCAGCATCTTGGCCTCGATTCCGTGGTGATGCTGCTGTCGCGCACCGGCAAGCGCATCTGCCTGATCGTCAGTGAAATCCTCATGCTTTACGCTACCTGGCTGCTGCTGTCGGGCAGCTGGACGCAGATGAAGATCAACATGGACGTTCCTGCCCCGGTTTCGGGCCTGTCTAGCGGTGTCTTCTATGCGGCCGGCGTCGCCTTCAGCGCGTCCGCGCTGCCAATCATTGCCTATGACCTCTATCGCGCGCTCGCCAACAAGCTGACGGACGAGGAGCTGATCACCGTCACCGAAAGCGAGGAGCAGGAAGAGCTGAACAAGCACTTGCCTCCTAAAGGCCAGGGAGGCCAGTCGTGACCATTACGATTTTCATCACCTCCCTGCTGGGTTCCATGGCCATCGGCATGCCGCTGGCATTCTCCCTGCTGGTCTGCGGCGTGGCACTGATGCATTACCTCGATCTGCTCGATCCGCAGATCGTGGCGCAGAATGTCATCAACGGCGTCGACAGTTTTCCGCTGCTGGCCGTGCCTTTCTTCATCCTTGCCGGCGAAATCATGAATGTCGGCGGCCTGTCCAGGCGCATCGTCGACGTGGCGGTGGCGCTGATCGGCCACGTGAAGGGCGGGCTGGGCTATGTCGCCATCCTGGCGGCGACCTTCCTTTCTGCCATTTCCGGTTCGGCGATTGCCGATGCCGCCGTGCTGTCGGCCATCCTGGTGCCGATGATGGTGGGGGCGGGGCATAGCAAGAAATATTCCTGTGGTCTGATCGCGGCGTCAGGCGTGATCGGGCCGGTGATACCGCCCAGCATCGGCTTCGTCATTTTCGGTGTCGTCGGCGGCGTCTCGATTACCAAGCTGTTCCTGGCCGGCATCGTGCCCGGCATCCTGTTGGCGCTGGGCATGTGCGTGGCGTGGTGGTGGATATCCAGGAACGATGACGCCAAGAAACTGCCGAAGCAGACGGCGCGCCAGATCGGCCGCAGCTTCATCGACGGCTTCTGGGCGCTCGGCCTGCCCTTCATCATCGTCTTCGGCCTGAAATTCGGTGTCTTCACGCCGACCGAGGCTGCCGTGGTGGCCGCGGTCTATGCCCTGTTCGTCGGCACGGTGATCTACAAGGAACTCCGGCCGGCGGCGCTGTATGGCATCATGGCGCGGGCCGCCATGACCACCAGCGTGATCATGTTCCTGGTTGCGGGCGCCATGCTGTCGGCATGGCTGATCACGGTGTCTGAAGTGGCCAACACCATGGTTGAGATGGTGCAGCCTTTCGTCGACCAGCCGATGCTGCTGATGGTCATCATCATGATCCTGGTGGTCATCGTCGGCACGGCCATGGATATGGGGCCGACCATCCTGATCTTGACGCCGATCCTGATGCCGGTGATCAAGGCGGCTGGCATCGATCCGGTCTATTTTGGCGTGTTGTTCATCATCAACAACTCCATCGGCCTGATCACGCCGCCGGTCGGTACCGTGCTCAACGTGGTGGCCGGCGTTTCCAGGATCAGCATGGACGACATCATCAAGGGCGTCTGGCCTTTCATGATCGCCCAGCTGGTTGTGCTCGCGCTGATGATTGCATTTCCGTGGCTCGTTACCGGCCCGGCGAATTACTTCTTTGCCCGGTAACAGAACTCAAGAACCAAACCAAAAAGGGAGGATTATCATGCGTTTCAAGACACTGCTGACCGCCGCGGCCGTCCTGGCTGCCGGCCTGGCCGCCACAGCTGCGGAAGCCCAGATCCGCGAGCGCACCCTGCGCTTGGGGTTTGCCGTCAATCTCGACACCTTCCAGGGCCGCGGCGCCAAGTATTTCGCCGACCAGGTCAATGAAAAGGGCCAGGGCAAGCTGAAGGTCACGGTCTTCCCGGGCGGCACGCTCGGCGGCGACGTGCAGACCGTGGCGGCCCTGCGCGGCGGCACGGTGGATGCCACTCTGATCGCCACCAGCATCATGGTCAGCGTGGTGAAGGAATACGGCCTGCTCGACCTGCCGTTCGTCTACGAGAGCAATGCCGAGACCTCCCGCCTGCTGGACGGTCCCTTCGGCCAGAAGCTGAGCGCGCTGGCGGAAGAAAAGGGCCTGATGCCGATGGCCTACTGGGGTGCGGGTTTCCGCAACCTGACCAACAGCAAGCAGTCGGTTGCCAAGGTCGAGGACCTGAAGGGCATGAAGATCCGCGTGCTGCAGGCGCCGACCTATATCGACCTGTTCAATACGCTGGGCGCCAACGCGGTGCCTATGCCGTTTACCGAGGTCTATACCGCGCTGGAACAGAAGACGGTCGATGGCCAGGAGAATCCGGCCACCACGATCGTTTCGGCCAAGCTGTTCGAGGTGCAGAAGTTCCTCTCGCTGACCCAGCATATCCAGTTCGCCTCCACCCTGGTCTTCGGCAAGCCGACCTGGGACAAGCTGAACGATGACGAGCGCAAGGTCATTCGCGAGGCGGCTTTCGCGGCGCAGGCTTACTTGCGCGAGGCCGCCGACAAGGATGAAGCCGAGCTGATGGCCAAGCTGAAGTCCACCATGACCGTCAATGAGGTCAGCCCTGCCGAAAAGGCGCGCTTCCGTGACGCTGCCAAGCCGGTGGTCGACAAGTATGCCGGCCAGAACGACCAGGAACTCGTGAAGGTGCTCTATTCGTCGCTGGAGCAGATTCGCGGTCGCAAGCAGTAAGCGTCAGGGGCGGGGCTTCGGCCTCGCCCCGTTTCGCCCGGCATGGCTATGATCGATCCTGAACTCGGACCTTTCCTGGAGATGTGGCGCAAGGCCTGGTCGGCATTGCCGCCCGACGCCACGCCCCAGGCGCGACGCGATATCATCGACCGCATTTCGGCCGAGCAACGCCAGCCGCTGCCGCCGGGCATCGAGGCGAAAGTCATGGTGGCGCGCCAGGGCCTGCGCACCGTACGCGTCGTCGTCTTTCGCAAAATTCAGGATGATGCTGCGCCATGCCATGTCTACATGCATGGCGGCGGTTTCGTGCAGGGCAGCCCGGAGACGCATGACGAGATCGCCGTGGGCATCGTGGCCCAGACCGGTCAGACCGTTGTGAGCGTCGATTATTCCCTGGCGCCGGAACGGCCCTTCCCGGCGGCGGTGCTGGATTGCGAGGCGGTGATCTACTGGGTCTTCGACATGGCCGATGACCTGCGCATCCGGCCCGATGCCGTCAGTGTTGGCGGCGACAGCGCCGGTGCCAACCTGGCCGCGGTGATGGCGCTGGTCTTCCGCGACCGTCCGCAGAAACTGAGAGGCCAGTTGCTGTTCTATCCCGTGGTCGATACCGATACCGAGCGGCCTTCCTATGCCCGGAATGCCGACGGGCCGATCATCACCACGCCGGGCATCCGGGCAACCTGGGATGCTTATTGCGGCAGCCACAGCGTGCGCAGCAACAGCGCCCTGGTCGCGCCCCTGCGGGCAGCGAATCACCGGCGTCTGCCGCCGGCCTATGTCGCCGTGGCGGAGCATGATCCGTTGCTGGATGACGGCCTGGCCTATGCCGACGTCCTGAGCCGGAGCGGCGTGCCGGTCCAGCTCAACCCGGGCAACGGCCTAATTCACGGCTATTTGCGCGCCATGCAGTATTCCCAGGCGGTTCGCCGGGAATTTGCGTCGGCTTGCAATTGGTTGCGCCAGCTCTATGCGGTATAGGGACATGACACCCAATACTCAGGACAGGGGCAGGGGAGCGATGGTGAAGCGTAAGGTGGGCGCTGCGGGCAGGCCTGCTGCAGCCGGACGTAGCAAGAAGGCTGCGACGACGCGTCAGGCCCGGACGAATGACCCCGAGAAGGTGAAGCGCAACATCCTGGATGTCGCGACCA